>Ga0182024_10001875_pt1 | contig 53039 bp, 50 predicted proteins | sample P32metaG_FD_120480 | JGI IMG/M metagenome (GOLD analysis project Ga0182024, IMG submission 120480) | Permafrost microbial communities from Stordalen Mire, Sweden - P3-2 metaG (Illumina Assembly) | ecosystem: Environmental > Terrestrial > Soil > Wetlands > Permafrost | place: Sweden: Stordalen... | reverse complement strand
TCGGTGGGCCGGCTGGACTTCAATTCCGAAGGCCTTCTGCTGCTGACCAATGACGGCGATATCGCCCGGCGCATGGAAATGCCGGCCTCGGGCTGGACGCGCACTTACCGCGCCCGGCTGTTCGGCAAAGTCACCCAGGCCGATCTCGACAAGCTGGCCACCGGCATCACCATCGACGGGGTCAAATACGGCCCCATCGTCGCCGACATTGAGCGCAGCAAGGGCATGTACAGCTGGGCCACGGTCAAGCTGAAGGAAGGCAAGAACCGCGAGGTCAAGCGGGTGATGGAACGGCTGGGGCTCAAGGTCGCCCGCCTGATCCGCACGGCTTACGGCCCTTTCCAGCTGGGCCAGCTGGTCGAAGGCCAGATCGAGGAAATTCCGGCGCGCCTGTGGCGCGAAAAGCTTGGAATCGGCCGCAAAAAACGGACTGACCAGCAGGAGTGAATCCTGCTAGAAGCCCCTCTCAAACGGGAGACGGCCATGGGCAGCATGAAGGAAAAGCGCAAAAATCAGGTCCAGCCGCCCTTCGCCGCCGAGACCAAGGATGTCCGCTTTGCGGGCACCTTCGAGGTGCTGGTGCCGGTGCCCGAGCGCAACAAGCCACAAAGGGTGCCGCTGCAATTTCCTACCCTCTCGGCCGCCGAGAACTGGATCCACAGCCCCGAAGGCAAGGATATGATCGCCGATATCCTGGAAGAGGCGGGGAAAAACTGACCCCCGCCGGGACCCGGGTACCGCGGGAACCCCGTTTCCTGTAACTTTTAGCGCCCGCGCCCGAATCTCTTTCTTACGGAGCCGTGTTTGATCGCCCAGGAGGCGCAATACCGGGACTGGATGCTGGACGCCCTGATGGGCGATTCTGCCGCCTACCGGATGCTGCTTTCGGGCCTGACCCGGCACCTGAGAAGTTATTACGCGCGCCGGCTGGACCCGGCCGCGGCCGAGGATGCGGTGCAGGAAACCTTGATTGCCATTCACACGCGGCGCGCAAGCTATGACCCGGCGCTTCCCTTCACCGCCTGGGTGTACGGCATCGCGCGCTACAAGCTGATCGACGAATACCGCCGCCACAAGCGCCGCGCCACCGTGCCGCTGGACGAGGCTGCCGAGCTGTTCGGCCGTGACGAAGCGGAGGAGACGATCGCCCGGCGCGATGTCACCAAGCTGCTGGAAAAACTGCCGCCGGCCAAGCGCCAGCTGGTGAAGGACATCAAGCTCGACGGCGTCTCGGTGGCCGAAGCCGCAAAACGCACCGGCATGTCGCAATCCTCGGTGAAAGTGACGGTGCATCGCGCCCTGAAATCTCTGGCCGAAGATCTGCGAGACGGAGAGGACCGCAATGCGGACCGATGACCTGATCGCCGACCTGTCAGACCGGCTGGAGCCGGTGCGCTATGGCGCGCTCACCCGCATGCTGGTGCTGGCGGTTGTGGTGGGCGTGATCGGCTCGACCGTCCTGATGCTGTCGGCTCTGGGTCTGCGCCATGACTTTGCTCGCGCCATCGTCAGCTTCGGCATGTGGACCAAATTGATCTACACCTTCGCCATCGCGGCCCTGGGCTTCTGGCTGGTCCAGCGCGCAGGCCGCCCGGGCGCGGACATGGCGCGCCCTGCGCGCATCCTGCTTCTGCCGGTTCTGGTCATGGCGCTTCTGGCCTTGGCCCAGCTCACCACCCCAGGCGCCGACATGCGGGACCTGGTCCTGGGCCATTCCAGCCGGGTCTGTGCCTTGCTGGTGATCCTGACCGCGCTACCCACCCTGGCGGCCACCTTCTGGGCCCTCAAACGCATGGCCCCCACCCGTCTGACATTGGCCGGAGTGGGCGCAGGCCTGTTCGCGGGCGCGGCCGGGGCCTTTGTTTACTCTTTCCATTGTACCGAGGGGTCCGCCCCCTTTATCGGCATCTGGTACAGCCTTGGCATCGCGTTAACCGCGGCAGTCGGCGGTTTTCTGGGGCGCAACCTACTGCGTTGGTGAGCGGATATTCACTTTTAGGCTGTTAACTTTGCATTCCGAGCCACGCAGGAGATCAGGAATGTGCAACTCCCTCAGGCTCGCCCTGGCGGCAGTGGCGCTGACAGCCGGTGCGGCTTTTGCTGACAACCTGCAGGATGGCGCCCGTTACTTCCAGCACGCTGATTACCAGCGCGCCCTTACGTCCAGGCGCCCGCTGGCGGCCCAGGGCAATCCCGCGGCCCAGAACAATCTCGGCATCATGTACCTCGACGGCAAGGGCGTGCCGCAGAACACCTCCGAAGCGGTGCGCTATCTGTCGCTGTCCGCGGCGGCCGGTTCTTCGCTCGACCAGAACAATCTCGGCGGCCTCTATCGCGACGGCAAAGGCGTGCCGCGCGACTATGGCAAGGCGGCGCAGTGGTTCTCCGCTTCCGCCAGCCAGGGCAATTCCGCCGGCATGTACAACCTCGGCCTGATGTATGAAATGGGCCAGGGCATGAAGGCTGAGCCCTTCCACGCCTACATGTGGTACGCGCTGGCCGCCGACCAGGGCAATATGCCCAACGCCGCCGCCCATCGTGACGCCCTGTGGCGCCGCATGACCCCGGCAGCCCAGCAGGAAGCGCGCCGTCTGGCCGTGGCCTGCAAGCAGAACGCCTATCGCGGCTGCCGCTGATCTGGCATTCGCCGTCTGAACTGAAAAACGGCGCGGGTTGTCCTCGCGCCGTTTTTGTTTTGCGCCGTCATGTCTTCACCAGCGCGGCGTGAACATCCCGGGTAAGTGCTTCGACGCGTTCGGTCAGTGATTTCACCGTCATCGTCAGGTCGGTGTTCTGCTGCATCAGATCCAGCAGGATTTTGGTCTGCTCCACCGCGGTCGTGGCGCGCTCGTCGCTGATGCGGTGCAGCTCGTCGCGATGCTCGGCGTCCGCCAGCGCATGGACCTTGTCGCGGTCGGCCTGGCGGGTCTGCGCCAGAAGGATCAGCGGCGCGGCATAGGCGGCCTGGAGACTGAACGCCAGATTCAGCAGGATGAACGGATAGATGTCGAAATGGGTGAAGCCCATCACATTGGCCACGGTCCACAACGCCACGATCAACGTCTGCGCGATCAGAAAGGTGGGGGTGCCGAAGAAGCGGGCAAAGGCTTCGGCCTTGAGCGCGAACCAGTCGTCGCCGAACACCGAGGTCAGGTGCAGATGCGGCAGGTGGAAGCGATAGAAATGCTGTTGCGCTTTCAAGCGATGGGTCTCCTTGGGCGATAGCTGGGCTTGGGCTGTCATGCCGGCTCCCTTTTTCGGTTCGCACGCCTGCCGGACCATGGTTCCGTGACGTACAGGGAGCAATCTTGGCAAAGCTCTTTATCGCTTTTGCGACTTGCACCGGCCTGCACTATCCTTGCCCGCAAAAGCCTGACAGAACAGGGTCATGCACGCCCACCAGTCCCTTCTAGCCCTTGCCCTGGTGCTGGCCGCTGCGGTCGGCCTGGGCCTGGTGATGAACCGGCTGCGCATGCCCGCAGCCGCCGGTTTTATCCTGGTGGGGGTGGCGCTGGGGCCGACCGGCGCGGGCCTGATCCACAATTCCAGCAGTATCGAGACACTGGCCGAACTGGGTGTGCTGATGCTGCTGTTCATCATCGGGATGGAGATGCGGCTGGCCTCCTTCTCCAAATCCCTGCCGCTGGCCTTGGGCGTCACCGCCGTGACCTGTCTGGTGATCCCCATTTCGGTGGCGCTGTTCACCTATGCCGTGCATGGCGAAATCATGGGCGGCATCGTCATCGGTTTCATGCTGTCGATCTCCTCGACCGCCGTGGCGATGAAGATGATCGAGGACAGCGAGGAAAAAGACACCTCGGCCGGGCGGCTGGCGCTGGCCATCCTGGTGGCGCAGGATCTGGCCGTGGTGCCGCTGCTCTTGATCACCAACACCCTGGGCGGAGCGCTGACCACAAAAGCGCTGATCGGGGTCGGCGCCCGGTTGGCGCTGGCCTTCGCGCTTTTGGGCGCGTTCATTTATGTGCTGAACAAGATCAAAAGTTTTCGCTTTCCGGCCAGCGAATATCTGCTCAAGAATTCCGATGTCGGAACGCTGGGCGTGCTAGGCATCTGTTTTGCCAGCGCCACGGCTTCGGGTCTGTTGGGACTGTCGCCCGCGCTGGGCGCGTTCCTGGGCGGGCTGGCGGTGGGACATTCGACCTTGCGGCGTGGCGCGCTGGTGATGGCGCAACCGGTACAGAGCATCCTGCTGTTCGTTTTCTTCCTGTCGGTCGGACTGCTAATCGACCTGAACTATCTGATCCAGCAGGCCTGGATCATCGGCGCAGCCCTGGTCGTGGTGACCGGCGGCAAGACCGTGCTGAACTTTATTCTGCTCACATTGGGCGGCAAGAATTTCGACACCGCGTTTGCGGCCTCGCTGTTCCTGTCGCCGGTGGGAGAATTCTCCTTCGTGATCGCGGGCGCGGGCCTGGCCGCCGGCACGCTGTCACCGGCCGGCCACAAGCTCGCCATTGCGGTAATCGCCATGTCGCTGCTGGCCAGCCCGATCTTCTTCCTGCTGGCGCGCTTCGCCCACAAGCTGGCGGTCAAGCATCTGGGATTGCCGGGGCGGCAGCCCACACCATTTCAATCGGCCGGCGCCGATATCTAGGCCAGATATTCAGGGCCAATGCCTAGGGTAGGTCGTTCGCCATCAACATGCGCTGCACCACCCGGTCGCGCTTGATGAAATAGTGATACAGCGCGCCCAGCACATGCAGAGCAATGAAGCCGAGCAGCACATAGACCAGGATATCGTGGATGTCGCCCGCCTCATGCGCCCAGCGCGTGCCCTTGGCCGCCAGCGGCGGCAAGGTGATCACGCCGAACAGCTTGACGTCCCAGCCGCGGAAATTGGCCGCCGCCCAGCCCAGCACCGTCATCACGAACACCAGCAGATAGAGCGACAGATGAGTGATGCGCGACAGCACCAGCTCCCAACCGGTCAAACCATCGGCCATCGCCACGGGATGAAACACGCGCCACACAAAACGCAGCACGATCACCAACAGGATCACCGCGCCGACCAGCAGATGCCAGTGCACCCAGCCCTCATCCAGCGTCTTCTTGCCAATATGCGGCATGATCGAGCCGACGGCATATTGCGCCGCCAGCAGCAGAAAGATCAGCCAGTGAAATATCTTTGCGGTCGGTCCGTAAGAAGCGGAAATCCTGGCCATGGCGTTTTTCCCCAAGCGTGACTCGGGCGACGATAAACCGCTTTATCGCGCATTGCTGCGAGTGATACGCATGTTTGTTCGCTGAAATTCGTCAGTCGGAGAATTGCGGCGACACGGGTTCCAGCCCGGCCGGGTCCTGATGAATGATCACCTCGGCGCCGGGATAGGCGTTCAGGATCGCCTGCTCGACCGCATCGCTGACCCTGTGCGCCTCCGAAAGCGGCATCTCGGGATCCAAGGCCAGATGCAATTGGATAAATGTGGAAAGCCCGGCGGCACGGGTCTTGAGGTCATGGACATTCTTCACCGCACCATGGCTTTCGGCGATGCGGCGGATACGGGCACGCTCTTCGTCAGGCAGTTCGCGGTCCATCAGCTGGTTGAAGCTGCTCTGGCCCACACCCACCGCACTCCACACCATGACGGCGGCAACCGCGATGGCGATCAGGGGATCGGCCATGGTCCAGCCCAGATAGGCGCTCAGCACCAGCGCCAGCACCACGCCGATATTGGTGGCGAGATCGCCCAGATAATGGGTCTGGTCAGCATCGATCGCGACAGAGCCGGTATGGGCCACCACCCGGCGCTCATACAGGATCAGCGCGATGGCGCAGGTGATGGCGATGCACATCACGATCAGCGCCTCGACACCGTGGTCGATCGGTTCGGGCGAAAGGATGCGGTTGACCGCCTGGATCACCAGGAACAGGGCCGATGCCGTGATGAAGGCGCCCTGCGCCAGCCCGGCCAGCGGTTCGGCCTTGCCATGGCCGAAGCGGTGCTCGTCATCCGCCGGCGTGAGCGACTGGCGAATGGCCAGCATGTTGATCGAGGCGGTGAACAGATCGAGTGCGGAATCGGCCAGGCTCGCCAGCATCGCCACCGAGTGCGACGTGAAATAGGCGAAGGTCTTGATCGTCACCAGGAACAGCGACACCACCACCGACGCGATCGCCGCTCGCCGCATCAGCCGTCCCGCCTGTTCCAGCCGCCCCTCTTCCATGATTATGGAAACAGCCTTTCGGTCTGCCAGGGACGATCCGCGGCATCGCGGACATAGACCAGCCGGTCATGCAGGCGAAACGGCCGGTCGCGCCAGAATTCGATGCGCAGGGGCGTGATGCGCCAGCCGGTCCAGTGGGGCGGACGCGGCACCTTGGTCAGCGCATATTTGACGCCGTATTCCGCGATGGCTTTTTCGAAGACCCAGCGGCCTTCCATCGGGCGCGACTGGGGCGAGGCCCAGGCGCCGATCTGGCTGTCTTTGGCGCGCGTGGCGAAATAGGCATCGGCCTCGGCGTCGGTGACTTGTGCGACCAGCCCTTGCGCGCGCACCGCCTTGCGCAAGCTCTTCCAGTGGAAATTGATCGCGGCATGGGGATTTCGCGCCAGCTCGCCGCCCTTGATGCTCTGCGCATTGGAATAGAAGACGAAACCCTGCGCATCCACGCCCTTGAGCAGCACCATGCGCACATTGGGGATGCCGCCCTCGCCCGCCGTGGCCAGCGCCATGGCGTTGGGGTCGTTGGGCTCCGACGCTTCGGCCTCTTTCATCCAGCTCTGAAACAGGGCGATAGGATCCTGGCGCGGCGCAATGCCGCCATCGTCCAGAGGCCCTCCCATCTCCATGGTCATGGTGCGCGTCCTAGCAGTTTGATGCCGGGCAGGGTAGCCTTGTGGTCCGCATGCCCCAAACCAACAAGATTTTTCCGCTTCTTACGGCTTTCTGTCTGGCGCTGACGGCTGCTGGACCGGCTTTTGCCCGCGATGGCGCAGAGATTGCAAAAATTTTCGATTCGGGCGTCGCCGCCTATGACGCCGGCGATTACCCCAAAGCCTTCAAGATCTGGTGGGACCTGCGCTACGAAGACGTCGCCGCCATGCGCAACCTGGCGATGATGCTGCGCAAGGGACAAGGCGTGGCCAAGGACCCCAAGAAGGCGGAAGAGATTTATCAGCGCGCCGCCGAAGCCGGTCTTCCCACCGCCCAGGCCGATCTGGCCGACATGCTGCTCAAGGGCGAGGCCGGACCCCCGGACCTCGCCAGCGCGCTGCCTTTGCTGGCGGCGGCGGCCGCCGCCAATCATCCCGTCGCCCAGTTCGAGCTGGGAGAATTGTATGAGACCGGCGCACCGCCGCTTTTGCCCAAGGACCTGGAAGTGGCCCGCCGGCTTTATAGCGACGCCGCCGGCCATGGCATGAAGGAAGCCGCCGACCGGCTGCGCGTGGTAGGCCCGCCCACGCTCACTCCGCAGCAGGATCAGCCGCAACCGGCCCAGTCCGCAGCCAAAGCGGCAGCGCCCGCCACGCCCTGATCAGACGGCCAGTGACGGCTGGCAACCTGCCGCCGCCACCGCCTGGGCAAGGTCTTTCTCGTTGAACGGCTTGTTGAGCTTGGGCGCGGCAAGCTGCGTGCCGCCAGGAATTTCGGCATAGCCGGTCGCCAAAATCACCGGCAGACCGGGCCAGTCGCTGCGGATCGCTTCAATCAGCTGTATGCCGGTCATGCGCGGCATGGATTGATCGGTGACCACCAGATCGAAGCGGTGCTGGCGCAGCAATTGCAGCGCCTCCTCACCCGAGCCCGCTTCCATAACGCTATGGCCAAGGTCTTCCAGCATCGCGGTGGTGTTGAACAGCACCAGCCGGTCATCATCCACTGCCAGCACTTTCAGCCCGCCGGCGGACGGGACCTGTTCCTGCATTTGGGCTTGTGCGCGCACGCCGTCGTCGGTGCCCGTCACACTGGGCAGCCAGATTTCCGCCGTCGTGCCTTCGTCCGGCTTGCTCTTGAGCAGCAGGCGGCCACCCATCTGTTCGGCCATGCCGTGCACCATGGACAGACCAAGCCCGGTGCCCTTGCCCAACCCTTTGGTCGTGAAGAAAGGCTCAGCCGCCCGCGCCAGCGTGTCGGCATCCATGCCCTCGCCCCCGTCCGCGACCGCCAGACAGATATAGTCACCTGCCGCCAGGCCGCTGGCATGATCTGGTCCGACCTGTTCCGCCCGCGCGGTGATCCGGACGCGGCCGCCTTTTTTCATGGCGTCGCGGGCATTGACGCAAAGATTGAGCAGCGCCAGCTCCAGCTGGTTCTGATCGGCGACGATCTGCGGCAGGCCTTCGGGAAACTGCATGTCGATTTCCACATCCACGCCCAGCGAACGGTCCAGAAGATCCCCCATGCCCCGCACCAGCGCCGGCAGGTCCAGCGGCTGCGCATCCAGATCCTGGCGGCGGGCAAAAGCCAGCATCCGCTGGGTGAGGGTCACGCCGCGCTTGGCGCCCTGAACGGCATTGTCCAGCAGGCGCAGCTGGTGTTGATCGTCCGGCAGGCGCTTGCGCAGCAGTTCCAGGCTGGCCAACACCACCATCAGCAGATTGTTGAAATCGTGCGCCACCCCGCCGGTCAGCTGGCCCACCGCCTCCATCTTCTGCGACTGGAACAGCGCCTCGCGCGCCCGCTCCAGGGATTCCTGGGTCGCCTTGCGTTCGGTGACATCGCGCGTGATCTTGGCAAAACCCAGCAGTGTGCCGTCCGGACGCCGGATGGCGTCGATCACCACATGCGACCAGAAGCGGCTGCCATCCTTGCGCACCCGCCAGCCTTCACTCTCAAAGCGTGCCTCCCGCGCCGCCGTCTCCAGCGCGCGCGCCGGCTGGCCGCGCGCACGGTCTTCCTCAGTGTAGAATTGCGAGAAATGGCGGCCGATGATTTCGTCCGGCGCATACCCCTTGATGCGCTGCGCCCCGGCATTCCAGTTGGTGACGATGCCTTCGGGGCTCAGCATGTAGATCGCATAGTCGGTGACGCCCTGCACCAGAAGCCGGAATTGCTCCTCGCTGCAGCGAAGCGCTTCCTCGCTCTCGCGCTTCTCGGTGAGGTCGCGGGTGATCTTGGCGAAGCCGGTCAGCTCGCCGCGCGCATTGCGGATGGGATCGACCACCACATGGGCCCAGAAGCGGCTGCCGTCCTTGCGCACCCGCCAGCCCTCGCCTTCGAACTTGCCCGCGCTGGCGGCGATGGAAAGCACCCGCTGCGGCGTGCCGCTGGCGAGGTCTTCCTCGGTATAAAAGCGCGAGAAATTCTGGCCGATGATCTCGTCGGGCACATAGCCCTTGATGCGCTGGGCGCCGGCATTCCAGCTCGTCACCGTGCCTTTGGGGTCGAGCATGTAAATGCCATAGTCGGTGATCGCTTCGACCAGAATGCGGTAGCGCGCAGCTTCGTCCTGCGCCCTTGCGCCGGACTTGCCCGCGTCCAATGCTGACATCCGGAAAATTCCCTGTCCCCGCCATGGTTTGACGGAAAGGAACGTGGCCGGGGGACAAAAGTTCCTTTGCCGCCCAAGCCCTTGAAAGAATGATATAAAGAAACCACCTCAGGCGAGTCCCGCCCTCGAAAGACCGGTATGAAAGACCCCTACGAAGTCCTCGGAGTCGCCAAGACGGCGAGCGAGGCCGATATCAAGAAGGCGTTCCGCACCCTCGCCAAGAAGCATCACCCCGACAAACATGCGGGCGACGCGGCCGCGCAAAAGCGCTTTCAGGAGATTTCCGGCGCCTATGACATTCTGGGCGACAAGGAAAAGCGTGCCCAATTTGATGCGGGCGCCATCGGTCCCGACGGCAATCCGCGCGGTTTCGATCCGCGAGCCGGCGGCTTCCGCCAGGGCAATCCTTTTGGCCAAGGTTTTGGTCAGGGTTCTGGCGGCGCGGGCTTTGGCGGCGGTGGTGGACCAGGGGCGCGCGAATTCCATTTCAGCTTCGACGATCAGCCGGAAGGCGCGGCCGGTTTCGAGGACATCTTCGCCGATCTGATGGGTGGGCGGGCACGCGCAGGCCGCCAGCCCCGCCAGAGCAAGGGCGAAGACTTCGCCGCCGCCGTCACGGTCAGTTTCGACGAAGCCGCCACCGGCGGCACGCGACGGGTGGTGCTGCAAAATGGCGAGCAGATTGACGTCAAGATTCCCGTTGGCGTGAAGGATGGCCAGACCATCCGGGTAAAGGGGCGCGGCGGCGCCGGCCTGGGCGGCGGCGTCAATGGCGACATCCTGCTGACCGTGTCGGTGGCGCCCCACCCCACCATGACGCGCGACGGCAACGACATCCGCATGGATTTGCCAGTGACCCTGAAAGAGGCCGTGCTGGGCGCCAAGGTGCCTGTGCCCACCCTGACCGGCACGGTGTCGCTGAGCGTGCCCCCCAGCTCCAACACCGGCACGACATTGCGGCTGAAGGGCAAGGGCATCGCCGCCCATGGCGGCACGGCGGCGGGCGACCTATATGTGCGCCTTGTGGTCACCCTGCCCGATCAGCCCGACGAGGCGCTGAAGAGCTTTGTCAGCGGCTGGCCGTCCAATTACGACCCCCGGGCCAAGACACGTTAAATATATGAAATATATGGTGATTTCATTGCCAGAGAATCCCGTTTGGCGGCTGGCCTATTCAGGGTAAATGACTGGGCTAACGCCAACAAAGCGGGGACGTAAGGCATGTCAGTTTCAAACCTCATGAAGGGCAAACGTGGCCTGGTCATGGGGGTGGCCAATCATCATTCCATCGCCTGGGGCATCGCCCAGGCCTTGCATGACGCCGGCGCCGAGCTGGCCTTTTCCTATCAGGGCGATCTGTTCCGCAAGCGCGTGGTCCCGCTCGTCGAGCCGCTGAAGCCTGCGGCGCTGATCGACTGCGATGTCTCAAAACCGGAATCGATCGACACCGCCTTCGCCGAGCTGGGCAAGGTTTGGGACAACATGGATTTCCTGGTCCATGCCATCGCCTTTTCCGACAAGGACCAGCTCAAGGGCCGCTATGTCGATACCACGCCGGAAAACTTCCGCATGACCATGGACATCAGCTGCTATTCCTTCACCGCAGTCGCACAGCGCGCCGAAAAGATGATGACGGGTGGCGGCAGCATGGTGACCCTGAGCTATCTGGGCGCGGAACGCACCATGCCGCACTACAATGTGATGGGCGTGGCCAAGGCGGCGCTGGAAGCCAGCGTGCGCTACATGGCCGAGGATCTGGGCAAGAAGAACATCCGGGTGAACTCGATATCGGCGGGACCGATCAAGACGCTCGCTTTCGCCGGCATCGCCGACAGCCGCTATATCCTGAAGTGGAACGAATACAATTCGCCCCTGCGCCGAACCGTAACGCAAGGTGAAGTCGGCAATTCCGCGCTGTTCCTGCTGTCGGACCTGGGCAGCGCCGTCACGGGCGAGAACCTGCATGTCGACGCCGGCTATCACATCATCGGCATGAAGGCGGAAGACGCGCCCGACATCGTCGTCCCGCAGAAGCCGGATGCCTCTTAGTCTTCGCGACGGGCTGACGCTGTATTTCTCGCGGCATGGCCAGACCGAGGCCAATCTGCAAAAGCGCTTCTCCGGCAAGCGGGATACCCCGCTCACGGCGCTTGGCCGCGAGCAGGCGCATGAGGTCGGCCAGGTGCTGAAACGCGAGCTGGGCGTGAAGCCGGCCATCGCTTGTGTCGCCTCGCCGCTCAAGCGCGCCTGCACCACCATGGAGATCGCGCGCGCGGTGCTGGAGCTGCCGCTTCAGGGCTACACCACCGATCCCCGCATCCAGGAGATCGACTTGGGGTCCTGGGACCAGCTGACCGATGACGAGGCCCGCGCACTGGACCCCGCCTATTTCGAGCGCCGCGCCAATGACAAATGGAATGTGCCGGCTTTGGGCGGCGAAGATTACGAAGACGTCGCCACTCGCCTGATCGCCTTCGTTGGCGATCTGACGACCAACACCTTCATCGTCAGCCATGGCGCCGCCACCCGCATCCTGCGGGGCCTGTTTCTGGGTCTGGACGCCGCCCGCATGTCGGCGCTGGACGAGCCCCAGGGCGTGGTTTTCCGGGTTCGGGGTGCGCAGGTCACGCAACTGCCGCCCGCCGGAGGCGCGGTTTCCAACCCCGCCTCCATGGGGTAAGAACCCCTTATGTCGCACAACACGTTCGGCCATCTGTTTCGCGTCACCACCTTTGGCGAAAGCCACGGGCCGGCGATCGGCTGTGTGGTCGATGGCTGCCCGCCGGGCATCGCGCTGAGCGAAGCCGATATCCAGCCCTTTCTGGACAAGCGCCGGCCGGGTCAGTCCAAATTCGTCACCCAGCGCCAGGAGCCGGATGCGGTGAAAATCCTGTCCGGCGTCTTTCAGGATGAGCGGATGCCGGCGCAGCTCACCACCGGCACGCCCATCGGGCTTCTGATCGAGAATGTCGATCAGCGCTCCAAGGACTATGGCGATATCCGCGACAAATACCGGCCCGGCCATGCCGACTATACCTATGACGCCAAATACGGCGTGCGCGACTATCGCGGCGGCGGCCGCCAGAGCGCGCGTGAAACCGCGATGCGGGTGGCGGCGGGCGCCATCGCCCGCAAGGTGCTGGACCAGCTGTACGGCAAGGTGACCATCCGCGGCGCGCTGGTGCAGATGGGCAACGAGAAGATCAATCGCGCCAACTGGTCGTGGAAGGAAGTGGACAACAATCCCTTCTTCTGCCCGGACGCGACCGCAGCAGTGGCCTGGGAGACCTATCTGGAAGGCATCCGCAGGAACGGCTCATCGGTCGGCGCCATCATCGAAGTGGTGGCGGAAGGCGTGCCGGCAGGGTTGGGTGCGCCGGTCTATGCCAAGCTCGACAATGAACTGGCCTCAGCCCTGATGAGCATCAATGCCGTCAAGGGCGTGGAAATCGGCGACGGCTTTGCCACCGCGTCCATGACCGGCGAAGAGAATGCCGACGAGATGCGCCATGGCAATGACGGCAAACCGGTGTTCTTGTCCAATCATGCCGGCGGCATCCTGGGCGGCATCTCCACCGGCCAGCCCATCGTCGCACGCTTTGCGGTCAAGCCGACCTCATCGATCCTGGCGCCCCGCCGCACCATCGACACATCCGGCGCCGAGTCCGAGATCGTCACCAAAGGCCGCCATGACCCTTGCGTGGGCATTCGCGCCGTACCGGTGGGCGAAGCCATGATGGCGTGTGTGCTGGCCGACCAGGCGCTGCGCCACCGGGGACAGATCGGCTAGGGTTTCCATCTGAGTGTATAAAGCACACCCGGGCCGACACTGACCTGCGGCTCCGACGGCGGCGTCGCCTTCATCTGCTGTTCGCGCACGGCCACGCATTGCTGCACCTGACCGCCCAGGCCGGGAAAATCACCAGACACGGGCATGGCGCGCAGGAAACAATCATCGAAGAAAGTGTAGTGATCCATCTCGCCGCAACCGAAGCTGGTACGGTCGGGGCGGGCCGCCGTCATGATCACGCGATTGTCGCCGGCAAGCGCGGGCACGAACTGGCCCGAATAGCAGGATGACATCACGATCACGCTGGGCCGGCTGCCGCAGGCGCTGTTGACCATGTCGTGCATCTGGGCGGGTGTGAGGATGGTGTCACCGATGATGATGCCGGTGGGCGTGCCATGGGAGGTGAAATAGATCAGGCAGCCGTCCTTGGCGCGCGCCGCCGCCGTCTGCATGGCGGCCGCGATTTCCGGCACGCCGGTATGCTGGGTGCCGTCGTCATAATCGACCGAGAACTGCACCATATTGGTCTTGCTGAAACCGAGATTGGCGAAGGCGCTGACCAGATCGTGGCGGGCATTGTCGAAGACTTTCGACGGCGCCCCGGAATGGGCCCGGTAGTCGCCCGCCACCAGCACCACCGCCCAATGGCTGAAATCGGTCAGGGTGGACTGGCCGCCGGATGGCGCGGGCGTGTTGCTGCCGCCGAAAAGCCACACCATGCCGCCGGTCAGCACGGCGCACACCACCACAACCAGTGCGATCAGCCTTTTGCTCAAGCCCCTGCCCTTTTTGCTCTCTAGCGGGAGCGGACAAACCCCGCGGCCAGCTCAATATGCGATGACCAAAGGAATTGGTCTATCGGGATGACGGGGCCGATTTTGTAGCCGCCCGCACGCAAGATGGCGGCGTCACGGGCGAAGCTGGCGGCGTCGCAGGAGACATAGGCAATGACCGGGACCCTGGATTTGGCCAGGACGCGGACTTGCGCCTCGGCTCCGGCGCGCGGCGGGTCCAGCACCACGGCGTCGTAAGGCGCCAGCTCCGGGGCGGTCAGCGGCCGCTTGAACAGGTCGCGGGCCTCGGTGGTGACGGGCTTGAGGCCTTTGGATCTGGCGGCCTGGGCCAGGGCGGCCAGCGCCACCTTGTCCTGCTCCACGGCATGGACTTTGGCCTTTTTCGCCAGCGGCAGGGCGAAAGTCCCGACGCCACAGAACAGATCAGCGACCGTCTTGGCCTTGCCGACGATCCCGAGCACATGGTCCTGCAAGGCCATTTCGCCTTCGCGGGTGGACTGCAGAAAGGCCTGCGGTGGCAGCCGGACCGGCACACCACCTTCCTCGACCTGCGGGGTGGCGGTTTCCAGCAGCAACTGGTCGTTGAAGGTGACACGGGCGACATTGAGGCCATCGACCGCTTTTGCCATGTCCATCGCCAGCACGGGCGACGCCTTCTGCGGCGAGCGCAGCGCCAGATCGAATCCGGTCAGGCTTTCGGTGACATGGATTTCACACGGCTCTTTCAGGAATGACAGGCCATCGCGCAGCCGCTGCGCCAGAGCGAAGATGCCCGGTGTCAGCACCAGGCATTCGCGCATGTCGACAATGGCGTGGCTTTTGGCGGCATGAAAACCGATTGTACCCCGCTTCCACTTCAGCACGGCGCGGCGGCGCGAGCGTGGCGGCACAATGATCGGCGCCAACACCTCGGCGGTGACTCCGGCCCTGATCAGCGCGCTCTGGACGGCGGCACGCTTGCTCGCGGCATAGTCAGCCGGCGACAGATCTTGCAGCGAACAGCCGCCACAGTCGCCGAAATGACGGCATAGTGAGTTCAGGCCAATTTCCCGGCAGCCAGATGAATGGCTTCATTGCCACGCCCCAGCGCCTGCAACACCGTGCGCAAGATGCCGTCGGCGTCCAGGCCAGCCTGGGCATACATCTTCTCAGGTGTATCATGGTCCTGGAACACATCCGGCAAGGTCATGGGACGGACCTTGAGGCCGCGATCCAGCAAGCCATCATGCGCCAGGAAATGCATCACATGGGCGCCGAAACCGCCACGGGCGCCTTCCTCGATGGTGATCAGCACTTCATGTTCGCGCGCCAGGCGGCGGATCAGCTCGGTATCCAGCGGCTTCGCAAAACGCGCATCGGCTATTGTCGCCGACAGGCCATAGCCGCCCATGCGTTCGGCCGCCAGCAGCACCTGGGTCATGCGGGTGCCAAAATTCAGGATGGCGATGCTGGAGCCTTCCTTGATGATGCGGCCCTTGCCGATCTCCAGCGGAATACCTTCGGCCGGACGCGCCACGCCCGTGCCTTCGCCGCGGGGATAGCGGATGGCGCTGGGGCGGTCGTCGATATGGGCGGCGGTCGCCACCATATGGGTCAGCTCGGCCTCGTCCGACGGCGCCATGATCACAAAGTTGGGCAACGCCGCCAGATAGGCGATGTCGAACGAGCCTGCATGTGTGGCGCCGTCCGCGCCCACCAGACCGGCGCGGTCCATGGCGAAGCGCACCGGCAGCGACTGGATCGCCACGTCATGCACCACCTGGTCATAGGCGCGCTGCAGGAAGGTGGAATAGATGGCGCAGAAGGGCTTCATGCCTTCGGTCGCCATGCCGGCGGCGAAGGTCACGCCATGCTGCTCGGCAATGCCGACATCGAAGGTGCGTTCCGGGAACGCCTTTTCGAACAGATCGACGCCCGTGCCCGACGGCATGGCGGCGGTGATGGCGACAATCCGGCTGTCCTTTTTGGCTTCGGCGATCAGGGCCTCGCCAAATACCTTCTGATAGGCCGGCGACTTGGGTGTGGACTTGGACTGTTCGCCGGTCAGGACCGTGAACTTCGACACCGCATGATACTTGTCGGGCGCGGCTTCCGCCGGGGCATAGCCGTGACCCTTCTTGGTCACCACATGCACCAGCACCGGACGGTTCATGGTGTCGCGCACATTCTCCAGCACCGGCACCAGGTGATCCAGATTGTGACCATCGATCGGGCCGACGTAATAAAAGCCCATTTCCTCGAACAAGGTGCCGCCCATGGCCATGCCGCGGGCATATTCCTCGGCCCGGCCGGCCATCTTGAACAGGCCGCGTGGCAACAGGCGCCGCGCCAGACGCTTGCCGAAATTGCGCAAGCCCGTGTAGCTGCGCGATGACACCAGCCGCGCCAGATAGGCGCTCATCGCGCCGACCGGGGGCGCGATGGACATGTCATTGTCGTTGAGGATGACGATCAGCCGGTTCTTGTTGGCGCCGGCATTGTTCATCGCCTCATAGGCCATGCCTGCGCTCATCGAGCCGTCGCCGATCACCGCGATCACATGATTATCGGCGCCCTTGAGGTCGCGCGCCACCGCCATGCCGACGCCGGCCGAGATCGAGGTCGAGGAGTGCGCCGCGCCGAACGGGTCGTATTCGCTTTCGCTGCGCTTGGTGAAACCCGAGAGGCCGCCGCCCTGGCGCAAGGTGCGCATGCGCGAACGGCGTCCGGTGAGAATCTTGTGAGGATAGGCCTGATGGCCGACGTCCCAGATGATGCGGTCATCCGGCGTCTTGAAAACATAGTGCAGCGCCGTGGTCAGTTCGACCACGCCCAGGCCGGCGCCGAAATGACCGCCGGTGACCGAGACGATATCGATCAGGTCGGTGCGCAGCTCGTCGGCGAACTGGCGCAGCTGGTGCTTCTCCAGCTTGCGCAGGTCTTCGGGCAGATCGACCTGATCCAGCAGCGGGGTCTTGGTATTGGGGATGTTCATGGGCGGAAAATCTCTTTTTTGCGACAGCAAGGCAAGTTCAAGCTGTCTCCAGCCTTTCACCGATTTCAGGGCCGCCCGCGCCCAATACGATTTTCTCCAGCCGCCCCTCCGCGGACTTCAATTTTTTCTCGCAGTGTGACTTCAAAGCCTGTCCGCGTTCATACAAGGCGATGGAATCCTCAAGGTCCACTTCGCCCTGTTCCAGGCGTGAAACAATGGCTTCCAACTCCCCGAGCGCGCCTTCAAAGCTCAGTTCCTCGACGGCCTTGTCGGCCCCTTTAGATTGCGCAGGAATGATGGGACTCCAGTTCTAATTCTCGTTCCGGACGCCCCCAGAAACGGCAAGAGCCCATAATCGCAGTTATGGGTGTCCCAAGCCAGCTTCGTGCCCCCGCACCCTTGAAATTATAGTTCACGGGTTCGGAGGGACAAGCAGTTTCCTTGCAATGATCTGTCACGCACAGTTACGGGCGCGGCAGATTCCCGGCCTTTAGCTGGATCGCCTCGCCCGGGCCGCCCGCAGGCAGGCTCGAGGCCTGGCTGAGGACCGCCCTGACAGGCGGCAGGTTCATCAGCGATTCGACCCGCCCCAGGACATTCAGGCTGGCGTCCAGGCCGCCTGACATCTCCTCCAGCCGGCCCAGAAGGCCAGTCGCACGGGGGTAGATGCGGAAGGTCATGTCGCTGACCGGCACACCGGAGAGCTGGGCCGCTTCCCCCGCCGCGGTCCAGAACCCGCCCAGGCTATCGACCAGCCCGCGCGGCTTGGCATCGGCGCCAGACCAGACCCGGCCCCGGGCCTCATCGCGCACCTTGGCCAGCGGCAGCTTGCGGCCGGCAGCCACCTTGGAGGTGAAATCGTCATAGATCACATCGGCCTGGTGATTGAGATTGGCCCATTGCGCGTCGGTGAACGGCTCGATCCCGGAATCCATCAACGTGTTCTTGCCCACCGCGACATCGTCGGCATGGGCGCCCACCAGCTCCAGCGATTTTCCGAACGAGACCTTGCCGGTCAGCACCCCGATCGAGCCGGTGATGGTGCCGGGCTCCGCCACAATGCGGTTGGCGCTGAGCGAGATGTAATAGCCGCCCGACGCCGCCACCGACCCCATGCTCACGACCACGGGCTTGCCGGCCTTCTGCGCCGTCCTCACCGCATGCAGAATCTGATCGGACGCCGTCACCGAGCCGCCGGGTGAATCCACGCGCAGCACGATGGCCTTGATGTTCTTGTCGCGCGCCGCCTGGGCGATCGCCGCCGACAGATCGTCGCTGGCGATGCCGGACGAGGTATTGAGCAGGGAATTCTTCGCCGTGCCGTCGCTGATTTCACCGGCCGCCTCCACCACCGCGATATTGGGGGTGCCGACATGACTGATGCTTTTCACATAGTCGGTGAAGCGGGTGAGCTTGGCGCCGGTGCCGGCTTTGGCTTCCGCTGCCGCGCGCGCCTCGTCGTCATAGCCGATATGGTCCACCAGATGGCGCGCCAGCGCGTCCTCGGCGAATTGCGGGCTGGCCTCCAGCGCCGCGATCACGTCCGCGCGCGCAACATGGCGGTTCGCCGCCATCTGGGTGACGCCGGAATCGTAGACCGAGTTCATCAGCGCGGTCAGCTGCTCGCGGTCGGCGGGCGTCATCTGCTTTTCCATGAACATGTCGGCGGCGCTTTTGTATTCGGCGCGCTTGGCCATCTGCGGTACGGCATTGATCTTGTCGAGCGTGCCGCGCAGGAAAATTTCCCCGCCGCCGGCGCCTGCCGGCGAGAACGGCGCCTTGGGCTGAATCCAGATTTCGTTGGCGGCGCTGGCGGCCAGATAATCGCCAAGGCCTGCGCCGAAGAAGGCGCTGGCCTGCGCGATCACAAACTTGCCCGAGCTGCGAAAGCGCTGGATCGCGGCTTCGACTTCTTCGGCCTGGGCGCTGGACAAGGCCCCATTGCCCAGCTTCATCACCACACCCTTGACGCGGGCGTCGCGCGAGGCGGCATCCAGTCCCAGCACCACATCCATCACCGTGGCGCGCCTGGGGGTGAAGATGCTGCCTGCCGCCGCGCTGGAATCATCGATCGGTTCGCGCAGGTCCAGCGACAGCACCATGTTGCCGGGCAGTCCGTCGCCATAGGCCACGCCGAACACCAAAAGCGCCACGATCACCAGGACCAGGAACACCACCGTCCTGGCGATGGCATTGAAAACGGAAAACAGAAGGGCGCGGAGCCAAGTGAGAAACCGGATCATGAAAATTTCCTTGGGGTAGCAGGTTATATCCCGCCAGCGGTACAATCGCATGAAAAGGCCCGGCCGCCAAAATGGAGACCGGGCCTTTCGTGAAAATTTTACGGCAAGCCTTAGTGCTTGTTGGCGTCGCGTAGCGCATCCTTGGCGCCGCCCACGGCATTCTGCACCTTGCCCACGGCCTTGTCGGCTGCGCCTTCAGCCTGAAGCTTGGCGTCGCCGGTGACCTTGCCGGCCGCCTGCTTGATGGCGCCCTTGGCCTGGTTGGCCGAACCGTCAATCCTGTCCTTGTCCATAAACTCTACTCCTGATGGGGGTTTGCTGTTGATGGGGGTTTGCAGTCCGCGGAACGCTTGATGGTATAACGGACCGGCCCCCCCCGGGTTCCAGTTCACGTCTGTAACCTTGCGCACAATCCGGCGAACTGGTTTTCGCGTATAACTGACCGCAATGGAGGCGAATATGCAGCGACGCCATTTTCTGACCGCCCTGATGGGCAGCGCCATGCTGGGCGTGAGCAACGCCCAGGCTTACGAAGTGACCAAAAGCGATGCGGAATGGAAGAAGGCGCTGTCGCCCGAAGCCTATGACGTGCTGCGCCACGAAGGCACCGAAGCGCCCTTCACCTCACCCCTGAACAATGAGCACCGCAAGGGCACCTTCGCCTGCGCCGGCTGCGCGCTGGATCTTTATTCCTCCAGCACCAAATTCGACAGCGGCACCGGCTGGCCCAGTTTCTGGAAGCCCCTGGACAATGCGGTCCTGACCAAGACCGACAACAGCCTGTTCATGAGCCGCACCGAAGTCCATTGCCGCCGTTGCGGCGGCCATCTGGGTCACGTCTTCGACGATGGCCCAAGGCCGACCGGGCTGAGGTACTGCATGAACGGCGTCGCGATGAGCTTCAAACCAGTTTCCGCATGAAAAGAAAAAGGCCCGCCAAACGACGGGCCTTTTTCATGAACCTGCGACCGGATTACTGCTGCGGCGCGGCCGGCGCAGCGCCCGGCGGAGACACCGCCTTCGCCTTGGCCCTGGCCTTGCCCACCATGTCATCATGGGCGGCGGCGAACCCCTTGAGCGAGAACGTCAGGGCGTAAGCCTTGCCATTGTCCACCACGATATTGGCCCTGGCCCTGCCATCGGGGCTGGACTTGGCGAGCCCCTCGATCACGGACTTGTCCACGGGGGCCTCGACATAGCAGCCGTCGCGGTCGCAGCGGCGATAGCGGAAGGCCGGCGTGGTGTAACTGTCGCTCTGCAGCGTGATGCCCTTGGGAATGGAAACGCCCAGCGGCACGGCAACCGTCAGCGCATAGCGGTCCACACTCGGGACATAGGCAACGGAGATCGCCAGGATGCGCTGGTTGCGGTCCTTGTTCGCCATCTCCTGGAACATGTCGCAGGGGCTGGGGCTGGCGACCGGCGAGCAACGCACCTGCCAGTCCTCGACCTGGGTCATATCCAGCTTGCCGGGCGCCTGCGGGGCCTGAGCCTGGGCTTGCGCCTGCGCGGGACCGCAAGCAAGCACGGCGCCCAGCACGACGCCCGCCATTGCGACAGCCGATTTTCCTTCAAACACTTTCATCACCTGTGTCTCCACAAAATTTCGATGCCCGCGGGCCTTGTCTTCAAGGCTTGGCGGGGGCCGCTGCCGCAGCCGGCTTGGCGGCCCGGGATCTGGACTGGCTCACCATTTCGTCATGGGCTCCGGCAAAGCCGTTGAGCGACAGCGGCAGGCTGTAGCTCTTGCCGTCGTCGCCACCGATATTGATCTTGGCCTGGGGGCCGGACTTGGCGATGGATTCGATCACGGGGTTCTCGATGATCGTCTGCACAAAGCAGCCATCGCGCGAGCACATGCGGTACTTCAGCGCCGGCGAGGTGTAGCTGTCGGTCTGTATGACCACACCCTTGGGGATGGAAACCCCGAGCGGCAGGATCAGTACCGCCAGATGACGGTCGGCGGCCGGCGAATAGGCGATCGAAACTTCAATCAGGCGCTGGCCCGTTTGCGGGTTTTTCATCTGCCAGAACATGTCGCAGGGGTTGGAGTTCTGCACGCCAAAGCAACGGACCTGCCAGTCCCCCACGGTCTTGACGACTTCCGCCTTGGGCGCCACCGGCACATCGGCCGGAGCCTGCGCCAATGCGGCGCCGGCAGCCAGCATAAGGCCGGCCGCGATGCCCGCAAGGGCTAGCTTCATGACCACAGTCTCCAGAACCAGGAGTGACGCTTGGCGTCCGAGCTTCTCCAGGCCGACAGCGAGGCCTTGTAGCCCTTGAAGGAGAACGGCACCTGGACCGGCTTGCCGTCGAGGCCGGCGAACAGCACGACCGCGTCATCGGCATTCTTGAGCGAACCGGCCAGCGCATCGTCGAACGGCGTGGTCGCGATGCAGCCCACCTGGTTGCAGGTGCGGTACGGATAGACCTTCACCGGATCCTTGCCGATGCGCATGCCCATGCCCGCTTCTAGCGCCACGCCATACGGCAGGGTGAAGCCCATGATCTGCTTGCCATCCTTGTCGGTGGTGATGGTGGCACGCGCGAGCACGGAGCCATTGGGTTGGCTGCGGTCGATCAGGTCGGTGGAAAGTTCGCATGCCGCGTCTTTGGTCTCAGCCGCGGGGCAGGCCACGCGCCAGTCGTCATAGCTCGCGACCTGGGCCGCATGGACATTGTAGGTCGCCACGCCACGCACCATCCAGCCCAACAGAAGGCCGACCAGGAGCGCAACACCGCCCACAATAAAACGTTCAATTTTCATGGTTCGGTTTCGCTTTAATTTCTTCGGATTTGCCCGCAAAAACCGCCTCTTGGCGGAATCTGGCGGCCCAAGCCGGGGCGTGACCTACCAGATCAGAACGCCAAAGGAAACGCCTAGGGCCGCCCCGCCCCATGTTTTGGTGAATGTGACGGGGGCGTAATGGCTTATTTTTCAGCCAGGAGCACCGGCCGGGCCCGGTAAAAATCCGGCCAGACCTGTTTCAGGGCCGCGATCTTGGGCAGGTCGTTGACCCGGATGTAGGAGTCCTCGGGATTTTGGACCAGATAGTCCTGGTGATAGTCCTCCGCCGCATAAAAAGCTTTCAGCGGTTCTACCCGGGTGGCGATGGGGTTGGTGAAAACATGCGCCCCGTCCAACTGGGCGATATAGGCCCTGGCCGTCGCTTCCTGCTCGGGGTTGGCCGCGAAGATTTCGGAGCGGTACTGGGTGCCCTCATCGGGGCCCTGGCGGTTCAGTTCGGTGGGATCATGCGCCACCGAAAAATAGATCCTCAAAATCTGACCAAATGTCACCTGATGCGGGTCGAACGTGATCTGCACCGATTCGGCATGACCGGTGGTGCTGGTGCTGACCAGAGCGTAACGCGCGGTCGCCCGCTCACCGCCGGCATAACCCGCCACAACCTTGGTGACGCCTTTGACATGTTCGAACAGGCCCTGCTGGCCCCAGAAGCAACCACCGGCTAGAACCGCCACTTCGCTGGCAGACGGATTGGCGGGATCACTGGCCGCGGCCGGAATCTGCTTGTCCAAGTCGCCGGCCGAGGCGTGCGATGACAACAGCGGGCTTGCCACCGCAATCGCGGCGGCGGCCATGACCAGATAAAGCAGCTTGATCTGCATCGCGGAACCTTTCAAAGCTTTTACGTCTGCCAGTTCGCCCGGATCAGGCGCCGGTTACGCGAATTTTCCGGCCGCCTCAACGATCGCATCATAGACCAGATCGAGTTCGGTGGCCTGGATGCAGTAAGGCGGCATCACATAAATCGTGTTGCCCAGGGGCCGCAGCAGGATGCCCTTTTGGTGGAAAAAGGCGGTGAGCTGCGGGCCGATGCCGGCAAGATAGCCGGGATCGGGCACATTCAGATCCATCGCCGCGATGGTGCCAAGACGGCGGATATTGCCGAAACGGGTGTCATCACGCAGGCGGACCAGCCGTTCTTCCTGCAGGACGCCCAGCTCAGCGATACGCTCCAGCACCGGTTCGCTTTTCCAGATCTCGAGATTGGCGCACGCCGCCGCGCAAGCCACCGGATTGGCGGTGAAGGAACTGGAATGGAAAAACGTCCGGCTGCGGTCGGTGGAATAATGGGCGTCGAAAATCGCGGGCGTGGAAAGCGTGGCGGCCAGTGGCAGGCTGCCACCGGACAGGCCTTTCGCCAGACACAGGATGTCTGGCGTCACATCGGCCTGGTTGCAGGCAAACAGCGTGCCGGTGCGGCCAAAGCCCGTCATCACTTCATCGGCAATGAACAGCGTGCCATGGCGGCGGCAGATGTCTGCCATCGCGCGCAGCACCTCAGGCGGATAGACCAGCATCCCGCCCGAACCCAGGATCAGCGGCTCGACGATCAGGGCGGCCGCACCGCGGGCGGCGCCATCCAGCATGTCGAGCGTCTGCAGGACCCGCCCGGGTGACGGAAACGGCAGCCGCACCACATCGAACAGCAACGGCTCGTAAGCGGCGTTGAACACGCCGCGCGCGCCCGCCGACATGGTGCCCACCGTGTCGCCATGATAGGCATGCTCCAGCGCGATGATGCGGGTGCGCGCCTCGCCTTTGTTGCGCCAGAACCCCAGCGCCATCTTCAGCGCCACTTCCACCGCGGTCGAACCGCTGTCGGAGTAAAAGACATGAGAAAGGCCTAGGGGCGCGACCCCGATCAGGTCACGCGCCAGATCCTCGGCCGGCTGATGGGTGAAGCCCGCGAAGATCACCTGGTCCAGCTGGTCGATCTGTTTCTTGATCGCGTCCACAATCCTGGCATTGCGATGACCATGGGTGATCACCCACCAGGAGGAAATGGCGTCCAGCAGCTTTCCTTTTTCGGTTTCGAGCCAGACGCCTTCGCCGCGCAGCACCAGCGGCGCATCCTGCAACAGCGCATGCTGGGTGAAAGGATGCCAGACACTGGAAGGGGCGTTGGGTGCGGTCACGCGAAATCCTGGCGCTCGAAGGTCTTGGCGAAGACGCCCGACAACCGGCCGGGCGTCAACGGCTCGATCACCGGCAACCGTCCCAGGCGCTTGACCTTGCCGATCTCGGTGATGATGCGCTCACTCTCCTCGTTGGTGTCACCGATGAAGGCGACACCCAGCAGAGCAATATTGCGGGCGCGGATCGCCTCGATCGACAGCAAGGTGTGATTGATGGTGCCCAGCCGCGTGCGCGCGCACAGGATCAGGGGAATGCCCCAGCGGGCGAAGACATCGATGTACAGGGTTTGATGATTGAGCGGCACCATCAGCCCACCCGCACCTTCGATCACCAACGGTCCTTCCGGCGGGGTGAGCGCATCCGGATCGATGGTCACGCCTTCTTCCGCCGCCGCCTGATGCGGTGAAGCCGGCAGCTGGAGCCGGTAGGCCTCGGGCACGATTTCGACGCCGGAAAATTCCGCCACCACATCGCTGTCGGTCGGCCCCTCCGACCCCGCTTGCACCGGCTTCCAGTAACGCGCGCCCAACAAGCCGCACAGGCCCGCGCAGAAGACGGTCTTGCCGATATTGGTGTCGGTGCCGGTGACAACAAACCTCATGGGACGACAAATCTCATAAGCGCGCCATGTGATCCGCCATATCGGCGAACAACGCATCGATATCCGCCATCCCGGCATGAAGTGTGAGCGCCAGGCGCAACCTTGCGGTGCCTTCAGGCACGGTGGGCGGGCGGATGGCGCGGATGTCATGGCCGCGTTCCTGCAACGCAGCCGCCAGCTTCATGGCCCGGCCATCCTCGCCGATGATGATGGGCTGAATCTGAGACCCTGAAACGCCCAGGCCCATTTTCTTCAGGCCCGCTTCGGCATGACGGACCAAAGCGGCAAGCTGGGCGCGCTCCTGCTCGGCGCCCGCGACGATCTTGAGGCTGGCGCGCACCACGGCCGCCATCAGAGGCGAAGGCGCGGTGGAATAGATGAAGGCGCGGCCGCGATTGACCATGAAGTCGCGATAAAGCCGGGGCAGGCAGATCAATGCTCCCGCCGCACCCAAGGCCTTGCCGCAAGTGTGCAGCGAAATGATGTTGGGGGCGCCTTCATAGGCCGCGCCAAGCCCCCTGCCCTGTTCGCCATGCACGCCGGTGGCGTGCGCCTCGTCCAGCACCAGCATCGCGTCGTGGCGCGCAGCCAGCCGCACCAGCTCGGCCAGCGGCGCGCGGTCGCCGTCCATGGAATAGAGCGTCTCAACCGCGATCCAGACCTGCCCGGTTCCACCGCCGGCGCGCCAGCCCTTGATGATGTCGTCCATCGCCGCGACGTCGTTGTGCGGGGCCTGGGCAACCTGGATGCGATCCGGCTCCAGCCCGTCGCGGAAGCTGGCATGAATCAGCGCGTCATGGACGATCAGGTCGCCGCGCCTGGGCAAGGTGGCGGCGATTGCCGCGTTGGCGGCAAAGCCGGTGGGGAAATAAAGCGTCGTCTCGCTGCCGAAGAAACTGGCGGCTTCCTCTTCCAGCGCCTCATGCTCGGGATGATTGCCGCGCAACAGCCGCGAGCCGCCCGCCCCCAACGGCACGCCACGCGCCAGGGCGTGCGCCGCGGCATCGCGCAGATGCGCGCTTTCCGCCAGCGCCAGATAGTCGTTGGAGGTGAAATCGCGCCCGCGTGTGCGGGTCAGCGCCCGCAGCCGGTCCTTGGCCGCCAGCGCATCCAGCGCCGCCGCATGGGGCAAAATAGGTTGGGGGCCTGTGGTCATCCGGGGGATGAATTCCACAGGCCCCCACAAAGGGCAAGCTCAGGGTCCGGTTCGCCTTTTCAGATGAACTGGCGCAGCAGGAAATACAGGCCGCCCGCCAGCATCATCGCCGCTGGCAGGGTGATGACCCAGGCGAGCGCGATGGAACGCACGGTGCTCCATTGCAGGCCCGAGCCATTGGCCGCCATAGTGCCCGCCACGCCCGACGACAATATGTGGGTGGTCGACACCGGCACGCCAATGAACTCCGCTCCGAAGATGGTGGCCGCGGCGACCAGTTCTGCGGCCGCCCCTTGACCATAAGTCAGGTGGGTCTTGCCGATCTTCTCGCCCACTGTCACCACAATGCGCTTCCAGCCCACCATGGTGCCCAGGCCCAGCGCGATGGCGACGCAGACCTTCACCCAGAGCGGGATGAAGCGGGTGCCCTTCTGCAGACCGTCGCTGTAGCTCTTCAGCGTGGCGGTCTCGGGCGCGCTGAACGTGGCGCCCTGCTTGGGCAGCAGGCGGATGGCGTCGCCGGTCAGATACATGTCATTGCGCATGTTAGGGGTCTGCGCCGGGGAGACATGACTGATCGAGCCGAAGCTTTTCACCTTGCGGGCGATATCGCCCGACAGGGTCGCCAGGGCGGCAAAGACCTGCGGCTGATTCAGCTTCTTGTCGCGCAGGGCGTCGCCCACAATCTTGCGCGCGGCGTCCGGCGCCGGCAGGGCGTTGCCGCCGTCATGGGCGGTAAACACCTGGCTGGCGGCGGCGGCCGAGGAGATGAAGGCCGGCATCGCGCTGTCCGGCATGGTGCGGTTCAGCGCATAGGCGGTCGGCGCGGCACCGATCAGGATCAGCATGATCAGGCCCATGCCCTTCTGGCCATCATTGCCGCCATGGCCGAAGGACACGCCAGTGCAGGTCAGGATCAGGAGGCCGCGGATCCACAGCGGCGGCGGCTGCTGACTCTTGGGCGCGGTATAAAGCTCCGGCTTACGGATCAGGAACTTCATGATCCACAGCAGCGCGCCGGATGCGATAAAACCGATCAGCGGGCTCCAGAACAAAGCGCTGAACACGGTCATGGCCTGGCCCCAGTCCACGCCCGAGGTCGCCTGCCCGGCCGGCGCCATCAGCTGGTTGGCGAGGCCGACGCCCATCACCGAACCGATCAGGGCGTGCGACGAGGAATTGGGAATGCCCAGCGCCCAAGTCGCCAGGTTCCAGGCGATGGCGGCGATCAAGAGAGCGAAGATCATGGCGTAACCGGCGCCCGACCCCACCTGCAGGATCAGCTCGACCGGCAGCAGGGTGATGATCGAATAGGCCACCGCGCCGGTGGACACCAGCACACCCAGCAGGTTCCAGCAGCCGGACCATACCACCGCCACCATCGGCTGCATGGAATGGGTATAGATCACGGTCGCCACCGCATTGGCGGTGTCGTGGAAGCCGTTGACGAATTCAAAGCCCAGCGCGATCAGCAGCGCGAGGCCCAGGAGCATGAAGACAGCGAAGGCGATCGGCTCATGCGCCGCGCCGATATCGTCGGTCAGGCTCTTGATGCCATAGCCCAGGCCCACGGCCAGGACGCCGAAGAAAAACCACGCCGCCCAGGGATTTGGCTTTTCGCTCAAATGCGGCGCGCCGCGGCCGTGATAGGCCTCCGTTTTCACGTCTACGGTGATGTCGGTCATTCTTTTGTTCCCCAATTACCCAGCAATTACCCTGGGCATCAAAGGCTGGCCGCGCGACGCTTTGATGACAGAGGCTCTGCGTTGCCGTTGCTGCAGCGCAAAATCACGGGGATGAAATTTGCGAGAGGCCTGTCAGCCGACACGAGGCCGTCGTGAATCCGGGCCTAGGCTGATGTTGTGGCCCACGTCATCCGGACGTGGCCGATAGCAGGGAGTAACTCCATGTCGCACAAGCATCCGGCCAGCAAGCATCATCACGACGCCGCCGATCATCACGAGAAGGCCGCGCATCATCATCGCGAAGCCGCCAAGCACTATGAAGAAGAAGACTCCGAGACCGCGGCGCATCACGCCCATTCTGCCTCGGGCCATACGCACCATGCCCATCACCATGCCGCCGAAGCCAGCAAGGCGCATGCCGAACATCACGGCCATCACTGAGCCGCCGGAAAAAAGAGAGCCGGCGGGGACACGGCCGCCGGCTCTTTTCTTTTACAGCGCGTTTTCCCCGGTCTCGCCGGTGCGCACCCGCTGGGCGGCATGCAGGTCCAGGGTGAAGATCTTGCCGTCGCCGATGCGGCCCGTGCGTGCGCCGCGCGTGATGGCGGTGATGGCATCGTCCACCCGGTCATCAGGCAGCGCCACTTCGATTTTGAGCTTGGGCAGGAACGAGATAGTGTATTCCGCGCCGCGATAGATTTCGGTATGGCCCTTCTGGCGGCCATAGCCGCGCACTTCGCTCACCGTCATGCCATTGATGCCGATTTCGGTGAGCGCCAGGCGCACGCTGTCCAGGCGATGCGGCTGGATGATGGCGACGACCAGTTTCATGGGGACAACTCCTAACGATTCATGTGATAGCCGGTCTCGCCATGGGTGGCGAAATCAAGCCCCAGGGTTTCGTGCTCACGGTCCACGCGCAGGCCCACCAGCATATCCGCCAGCTTGGTGATGACAAAGGTGGCGACGGCCGAGAACAGCGCCACCGACACCACACCCAGCGCCTGGACACCGAACTGTTGGAGCGTCGGATGATTGAGGGTGCCGGCACCAGCGCCCACCAAGACCACGAAGGGCACCAGCAAGGTCCCCAGCGCACCGCCCACGCCATGCACGCCCAAGACGTCCAGCGCGTCATCCACGCCCATCACCCGCTTGACCAGCCACACCGCCAGATAGCAGACGCAGCTTGCGGCCGCGCCCAGCAACACCGCGCCCAAGGGCCCTGCCACGCCGGCCGCCGGCGTGATGGTGGCCAGACCGGCAATCGTGCCGGTGACCGCGCCCACCAGGCTGGGCTTGCCGAACTTGAACCACTCGATCGCCATCCACACCAGGGTGGCGCTGGCCGCCGACAGATGTGTTGCCAGCATCGCCATGCCGGCATCCGCACCCGATGACAGCGCACTGCCGGCGTTGAAGCCGAACCAGCCGACCCAGAGCAGCGACGCCCCCACCATCACCATCCAGGGTGCATGCGGCGGGCGAATGCCGTGCGGAAATTCGTGACGCGGCGCAATCATCCAGGCGATCACCAGGGCTGAGACGCCGGCAGTGACATGCACGACAATGCCGCCGGCGAAATCCATCACGCCGCGCTTGAACAGCCAGCCGCCGCCCCACACCCAATGCGCCACCGGCGCATAGACGATCAAAAGCCACAGCGCGGAGATCAGCAGCACCGCGGCAAAGCGGATGCGCTCGACATAGGCGCCGATGATCAGGGCCGGGGTAATGACCGCGAAGGTCATCTGGAACATCACAAAGACGCTTTCGGGGATGTGGGTGCCCGGATGGACCGCGCCGCGCGAAATCCCGCGCAGGAAGAAAGCCCCGCCATCGCCCAGCCAGTCGCCATCGCCGCTATAGGCCAGCGAATAGGCCAGCGCGAACCACAGCACCGAGCACACCGCCGCCACCGCTGCGCATTGCACCAGCACCGACAGGATGTTCTTGGCCTGGACCAGCCCGCCATAAAACAGCGCCAGCGCCGGCAAGGTCATCAACAGCACCAGCGCCGTGGCGGTCAGCATCCATGCGGTGTCAGCGGGATTGATCACTTTGCCTGCCCCATTTTTATGCAATCCGGTTTTTCCGGATTTGCCTAGTACATGGGCAGATTGTCCAGATTCTAGGCGTCCCGCAAGCTTCGCAGCCGCGGCATAGGGGCTTTTCCACCGCCCCGGAATGGCCGGTGCATGCTATGGACGCACCATGAAGACCATAAACCACATCATTTCCGGCCAACCGGTCGCAAGCGCCAGCCACTCGCCCGTGTTCAACCCCGCCACCGGCGAGCAGACCGCCCAAGTGGCGTCGGGTGGCGTGGCCGAGATCGACGCTGCGGCCAAGGCGGCGCAGGCGGCAGCGCCCGGCTGGGCCGCGACGACGCCCGCCCGCCGCGCCAAGGTGATGTATGAGATGCGGCGTCTTCTGGAGGCGCGCAAGGAAGAGCTTGCCCGCGCCATCAGCGCCGAACATGGCAAGACCCATAGCGACGCGCTGGGTGAAGTGGCGCGCGGCCAGGACGTGGTGGAGTTTGCCTGCGGCATCCCCCACCTGCTCAAGGGCAGCTACAGCGCCAATGTGTCTTCGGATGTGGATTGCTGGGATATGCGCCAGCCGCTGGGCGTGGTGGCCGGCATCACGCCGTTCAATTTTCCCGTCATGGTGCCGCTGTGGATGATGCCGATGGCATTGGCCTGCGGCAACGCCTTCATCCTGAAACCGTCGGAGCGCGATCCGTCCGCGCCCAATCTGCTGCATGATTTGTGGCGCGAGGCGGGCCTGCCCGACGGCGTGCTCAATGTCGTGCATGGCGGCAAGGACGCGGTCGACGCCATCCTCGATCATCCCGGCATCAGTGCGGTGAGCTTTGTCGGCTCAACACCCATCGCCCAGTATGTTTATGCCAAGGGCTGCGCGGCGGGGAAGCGCGTGCAGGCGTTGGGCGGGGCCAAGAACCATCTGGTGGTGATGCCGGACGCCGATCTGGATCAGGCGGCCGACGCCTTGATGGGCGCGGGCTATGGTTCGGCCGGCGAGCGCTGCATGGCGGTATCGGTCGCCGTCCCGGTGGGCGCAAAAACCGCCGACGCCTTGGTGGCGCGGCTCAAGCCCCGGGTGCAGGCGTTGAAGATCGGGCCTTCGACCGATGCCAGCGCCGAGATGGGCCCGCTGGTGACGGCGGCGCATCGCGACAAGGTCGCTTCTTATATCGATGCCGGACAGGCTGAGGGCGCCGAGCTTGTGGTGGATGGCCGCGGCCACAGGTTGCAAGGCTATGAGAAAGGCTTCTGGCTGGGCGGCACATTGCTCGATCGCGTCACGCCCGCCATGAGCGTCTACAAGGACGAGATTTTCGGACCCGTGCTGTCGGTGGTGCGCAGCGAAAGTTACGAAGACGCAATCGGGCTGATCAATGCCAATCCTTATGCCAATGGCACGGCGCTGTTCACCCGCGATGGCGATGCGGCGCGCGATTTCGCCACCCGCATCCAGGTCGGCATGGTGGGAGTCAATGTGCCGATCCCGGTTCCGGTGGGGTATCATTCTTTCGGCGGTTGGAAATCCTCGATTTTCGGCGCGCATGGCGTCTATGGCCCGGAAGGCGTACACTTCTACACGAAGCTGAAGACGGTGACGTCACGCTGGCCCACTGGCATCCGTTCGGGCGCGCAGTTCCACTTCAGTGAACGTTGATGGCCATGACGCGTTTTGAAACTATGAGATTGCAACTTGCCTTTGCTTTCCTGCTGGCCGCCGCAGTTCCCGCGGGCGCACAGGTGCAGCCTGCCTGCGGCTATGGGCAGAATTGCCCGGCCGGCAGCAACCAGGTGCCCTTCCCCGTGGTCAATCCGGCGCAGGGTCTGGCCAACGTCCTCAACCTGACTCATCCGGGCAACCCGCCGCAGCAGCCACCGATGTCGGCTTCCGGCCTGGCGCCCGTCGCCACACCGCCGCCGGTTCTGCCACCCGGCACCAATCCGTAAGCATTCTGCAAGCGGACGACACGCCGCAGCGCGAGGCGGCAAAGCCTGGGCTAGTGTCGCTGCGCTCCCTTCAAGCGAACATACGCCTACCCGGAGCGGGAAACTCTCCAGGATCAGGCCATGCGCGCGCTCAATCGTCGTTTGATGCTTTCCACCACAGCCGCGGGCGTTGCCTTCGCCGCATCGCCTCTGCGTGCCGAGCCCGTGCCCGCGCCGCCGCAAACCAATCCTGGCGACACCGACTGGCCGGTCTATGGCGGCAACCTCGCCTATTGGCGCTACAAGGCGCTAGACCAGATCGATGCCGCCAACTTCAACCAGCTGCAAGTGGCCTGGCAGTTCAAGACCGACAATCTGGGCTTTCATCCCGAATTCATTCTGCAATGCACGCCGCTTCTGATCGGCGGCCGCCTCTTTGCCACGGCGGGCTCGCGCCGCGATGTGGTCTGCCTGGATGCCGGCACGGGCGAAGTGCTGTGGCTGCACAAAAGTCCTGATGAAGGCGCGCGGGCGAAGAATTCGCCGCGCCAATATTCAGGCCGCGGCGTCGGCTATTGGCGCGACGGCGACGAGGAACGCATTCTCTATGTCACCATCGGCTATCAGATGATGTCGCTGGACGCCAAAACCGGCCTGCCCGATCCCAATTTCGGCACTGGCGGCATGGTCGATCTGAAGCTGAATGATGATCAGGAGTTGGACCTCGACACCGCCGACATCGGACTGCATTCCGCGCCCACCATCGCCAAGGGCATGGTGATCATCGGCGCCGCCCATACCGCGGGCAACACGCCCCAGGTGAAGGACAATGCCAAGGGCTATGTGCGTGGCTTTGATGTGCGAACCGGCAAGCGGCTCTGGATCTTCCACAACATTCCGAAGAAAGGCGAGTTCGGCTACGAGACCTGGCTGCATGCGGGCGACGCGGAAGCGGCGGGCAATGCCGGCGACTGGGCGCAGATTTCCGCCGACGAGGAGCTGGGGCTGGCCTATCTGGGCATCGAACTGCCCACCGGCGACCAGATGGGCATCTATCGCGCCGGCCCCGACCTGTTCAGCGAAAGCATCGTCGCGGTCGATATCCTCACCGGCAAGCGCAAATGGTCTTACCAGATGGTCCATCACGGACTGTGGGACTATGACGTCTGCGCCGCCGCGATCCTGTGCGACATCCCGCACAACGGAAAGGTCGTCAAGGCGCTGTGCCAGCCCACCAAGCAGAGCTTTCTCTATGTGCTGAACCGCGAGACCGGTGAGGCGATCTGGCCGATCCGCGAGAAGAAAGTGCCGGCGGGCGATGTGCCGGGCGAATGGTATTCACCCACCCAGCCCTTCCCCACCAAGCCGCCGGCGGTGGACCGCCAGGGCGTGACGCCCGACGACCTGATCGACTTCACGCCGGAGCTGCACCAGAAGGCGCTGGCGCTGGCCAGCCACTACAAGCTCGGTCCGCTGTTCACCGCGCCGATCATCGAGAAGCCGGAAGGTCCCTTCGGTGTCATCAACCTGCCGGGCTATATCGGCGGCATCAATTGGCCGGGCGGTTCCTACGACCCGGAAACCTGCACGGTCTATACCTATTCCCAGACCAATCCGCTGACCATCGGCGGCATCATTCCAAATCCTGCGCACAAGCTGGGCCAGTTCGATTACGTCCATGCCAACCTGCCGCCGCAGAACGGCATGCGCGTGGGCGACCTGACGGTGGATGGGTTGCCGCTGATCAAGCCGCCCTATGGCCGCATCACCGCCACCGATCTCAAGTCCGGAACGCAAGCCTGGCAGGTCGCCCATGGTGAGACGCCGGACGCTATCCGCAACAATCCGGCGCTGAAGGGCCTCAAGATTCCGCGCACCGGCATGACCGGCAAGATCGCGCCGCTGACCACCAAGTCGCTGGTGATCTGCGGCGATCCCATGACCTATACCGACGAGACCGGGCGCAAGGGCGCGCGGCTGCGCGCCTATGACAAGGCGAGCGGCGAGGAAAAAGGCGCGGTGTTCATGCCGGCGGAACAGTCGGGCTCGCCCATGACCTATATGCTCAAGGGCCGGCAGTACATCGTGCTGGCGATCGGCGGACGCGGTTTCTCGTCAGAGTTCATCGCCTTCAGGTTGCCCGGCGGCGAGGACCAAGCGCCGCGCCGGCGCATCGACAATCCGTAGACGCGCTCACCCCGCCGGCGTGATCTTCAGCAGCTGACCTGTGGCCGGCGTGGTCTCGCTGATCGCAGCACCTCCGGAATCGGTCAGCACATAGACCGCGCCGTCGCTGCCCATGCGCACATCGCGGAAGCGCTGCTTCATGTCGGTGAGCATGGCTTCTTCCTCGACCACCTTGCCGCCCGAAAGTTTGAACCGGTCCAGCAGCCGGCCATTGAGCATGCCGACAAACACGCTGCCGTCCCAGGCTTTCGACTTGCCCTTGTAGAAGGCAAGGCCCGAGGGCGCGGTGGACGGCGACCAGTAATAAACCGGCTGCTCCAGGCCGGGTGCGGCCACAGCGCCGTCGCCAACCGGCTTGCCGCCATAGTCGATACCATGGGTGATGAGGGGCCAGCCGTAATTGGCGCCCTTCTTGATCAGATTGAATTCGTCGCCGCCGCGCGGGCCATGCTCGACTTCATACAGGCCGCCATCAGGCGCAAACGCCAGGCCTTCGGGGCTTCGGATGCCATAGGCCCAGATCTCCGGCAGCGCGCCGGGCTTGCTGGCAAAAGGATTGCCGGGCGCGGGCGCGCCTTCCTTGGTGATGCGGATCACCTTGCCCAGATGGGTGTCGAGATATTGCGCCACCGGCCAGGGGCGCGGACCGGCATTGTCGCGGTCGCCGACCGTGACATAAAGAGTGCCATCCTTGCCGATGGCGATGCGCCCGCCGGTCTTGGTGCCCGCCGCCAGGGTCTGGTCGTTGGGCGCAAAGGGATGGGTCTTGAGCAGCACCTTCACATTGCGGATGGCATTGCCGCTTTCGTCCAGCACGGCGCGCGCGATGGCGGTGTTGTAGACCGTCTTGTCGAAATATTCGAAGTAGGTGAAGTAGATGGTGTGATTGCTGGCGAAGTCCGGATCCAGCACCACATCCAGCAAACCAGTCATCGGTGTGGAGACATGCAGGCCGTCGAGGCCCGCAAGCGGCCCCGACAGGCTGCCGTCCTGACCGACGATGCGGAAAGCGCCCGGCAGCCGTTCGGTCACCAGCAGTTTGCCATCCGGCAATAGCGCACTGGCCCAGGCGGCGTGCAGCTGGTTGGTGACCACCGTGACCTTGAAGTCGGTGGCGTGGTGATAGGGCGCCCGGGTCTGTTCGGGGAATTGCCGGGTATCGGCCTTCTTTTCCGGGGTCCGACTGTCGATGGGCTGCCCTTCGACCGCACTGTAAGTGGGGGTGCGGGGCAGCCCGCCGGCATTGTAGGCCGGTGGCGTGGCAGCCGGCGGCGGGGTCTGAGCGGCCAGAAGTGTGGGCGCCGCTGTCAATGTCAGCGCGAAAAACAGGCGTTTCATGAAATCCCCCCAAGAGTTATGGACTTTTGCCGACATTAAAGACGTGCGCATGGAGTACGGCAAGGCTAGCCGGAACCCGAATTGCCGTGCCATGCTTTCCCTGTTGGTAATAGTGATGGGACAGAAGATGAGATTTCAGATCGCCGCCGCCCTGCTGGCGGGTTTGGGCCTTGGGGCCTGTATGGGCCCGCAAGGCAATCCCGATGGCCAGGCCTATGCCACCGATAGCGACGGCATGGTCGCGGCAGCGCCACAGGCGCTGGGCACCGTCAGCTACGATCCCTATGCCAAGCCGCCGAGCTTTGCCGACATGGACATTGGCTCGAGCGCAATCACGCCTTCGGCCACCCCGCCCATGAACCTTACGACCCAGGGCGCGGCACCTATGCCGGCGCGGCCAGGCCTGCTGCCGCACTGAGAATTTCGAACGACCTGAGCCGCGCAGCGTGATCGTAGATCTGCGCCGTCACGATCACTTCGTCCGGACGATAGCGGGTGATGAAATCGGCCACGCCTTTGGCCACGGTTTCGGGACCGCCGACCACTGCATGGCGGAAGGCGCGGTGGATCAGTGCGAGGCGCGCAGGCTCGAGCGTCTTCTCATAATCGGCAATGGGCGCGGGCAGCGGCGCATCGCTGAGTTGCTGGGCGCTGGAGAATAAAAGCCGGGCTTGGTCATCACTGTCAGCCGCGACGACCGTCAGCGACAGCATCACCTGCGCCTTATCGCACCAGGACGAAGGCGTGAAGCGCGAACGATAGGTCGCCAGCGCCACATCCAGCTGGTCCGGCGCAAAATGCGCGGCATAGGCAAAAGGAAGACCCAAACTGGCGGCCAGCTGCGCGCCGCCCGTGCTTGAGCCCAGCAGCCACACCGGCACATCGGCGCCTTCACCGGGTATGGCGCGTACCTTCTGGCCTGGCGCGGCGGGCTTCAGGAAAGCCAGCAGTTCCTGCACATCGCGGGGAAATTCGCCCGCATCATTGGGCATGCGGCGCAGCGCCTGCAAGGTGGCAGGGTCGCACGGCACGCCGCGCCCCAAGCCCAGATCGATGCGGCCGGGATGAAGCGCCGCCAGGGTGCCGAACTGTTCCGCCACCATCAGCGGCGCATGATTGGGCAGCATGATCCCGCCGGCGCCAATGCGGATGGTTTTGGTATGGGCGGCGACATGGGCCATCAGCACCGCGGTGGCAGCCCCCGCGACGCTTTGGGTGTTGTGATGTTCCACCAGCCAGTAGCGCTTGTAGCCCAGCCTTTCGGCGGCCTGCGCAAGCTCCACCGTCTCGCGGAATGTGGCGGCAGCACTCCCGCCCTGCTTGATGGGTGTGAGGTCCAGAATGGAAAGTGGGACAGTCATGGAAGCAGATGCGAATCCTTGCGCGGCGGGCCGTTCCAGGACCGGTATCCCATATCTTCCGGTCCGCTGATACCGGTGGGCAATACGCGCGGGCCATAGTCCGGTGGCGCCTGGCCGAACTCATAGGCGCCCAGATCGGGCGCCTTTCCGGCGAAATCGTCATTGATGGTGGGCAGCACTAGCCCTGCATCGATCGCGGCGGAATGGGCGCGTAGCCTAAAATCCATGTCTTCGGGATTATAGAGCCGCTGCGGGTCCGAACGGTCCGGCTTGGGTACATTGACGAAGACTTTATAGTCGAGCGTAACGCTGTGCCGGTCCTGCCCGGTCGCGGCCGCATAGGCCTTCAGGGAAGGAAAGCGGCGCACCGTCAATTTGTGGGTGTAGTCATAATCGGCCGCCGTGCCGTCGGGCGGTGAATTCCAGACAAAGTTGTCGGCGCCCGAATTGACGTCAAAGCCGTTGTAATCCGAAGTCGAATAGTTGGTGTAGGTGTCGAGCTGGAACACCGGGCGCGGTGAACCTGTGCCCAGGAACAGGTTGTTCCTCAGATGCGCATTGGACACCGGACCGCCAGGTGAGGTGTCGCCCGCCACAAACGTGTTTTGATAGACGTAAACACCCGCCGGCGTGTCGGCGAATTTGAGCGGCCCACCGCTCGGCGCGTTATAGACCAGGTTGCGGTAGAAATAGATCGGCCCGCCGAAGATCGGCTGGGCGCTCAAGGTCGCCGCCGCGGTGTTGAAGCAGCGGTTCTCGAACAAGCGGATATTGTGGGCGCCGCCGTCGCCTTCCATGCAATTGTCGCCCATGTTGTAGACATCGTTGCGATAGAAATCGATCGAGGACGCCATGTGATCGTCCATCTCGCTCGGTCCCGATACCGCCGTGCCGGCGATATCGGGGGTGCCGTCGGGCTCGCCATAGGTGGAGACATCGATGGCGTCATGGAAGTTGGCGACATAATTGTGCATCACCACATGGCCCTGGCCATAGAGTTTGATGCCATATTCAGACTGCAGCGATTCCGGAAAGCCCGGCAGGTTCTGCCACAGCGCCCCGCTCCAGCCCATCATCTTGGTAGGCTCATGCCGGCCGATGATCACATTGTCGGAAATGAAAAAGTCGCGCGCGCCCGGCCACTCGGCCTCGACTGCTCGCGCCACGTCATAGATGCGGCTGCGCTTCAGGGTGAAACCGCTGGAGCCGGCGATATCCTTCCAGCCCAGCAGGAACGCGACGGTGGCGTTCCTCACCGTAATGCCTTCGAAGTAATTGTAATTGGCATGAAGCAGATTGAAGAGATTTTCCGCGCCCGCGCCGTCAAAGATCGCCTCGCCGTCACCGGCGCCCTTGATCACGATGGGCCGGTCCGGCGTGCCGCTCTGGGTGAGATAGTAGGTGCCATCCGTCACCGCGGCCAGATTGTTGTAACCAGGATGCGGCATGCCGTTCATGTAATGGAAGCGGTCGCTGATATAGGTGCCGGCATGAACCAGGATGGTATCGCCCGGCTGCACCCGCGGCGGGAAGCTATGGTCATGGTCGGACGCCGATGACCCCATGAAGTAGGCGCGCATCAACCCGATGAAGGCCGGTTGCTGCATCACCCCTTTATAGCCGATGGGATAGACGTGATAGACACGCCCGCCCGCCGCCGGCTGCGGCTCCTTGCGGGTATGGACGGTGATGATCTTTTCCTTCTCGCCGCTGACGCCGTCGGGATCCGACATCACAAAGCGGCATTCGTAGTCACTGTCCGGATCGAGATTGAGGATACTGCCGGCGAACATGTTGCCCACATCATAGTGCCAGGGATTTTCCCGCTCGCCATTGGGGTTGGCCGGCGTGGGATCGACGGGGCGAAACGGCGGCTCGTGACTGTTGATCACTTCATGATGGATGCGCAGCAGGGGCAGCGCCTTCTTCCATGCCTGTTCGCCCTTGCGGCGATAGCTGACGTCAACGGCGGCGTTGCGGTTATCGTCGCCGGTGATCTTCCATTCCACACCGATGGCGGTGAGCGTGGGCGCATCCACCACCAGCCTGCCCGCTGTCGTCGCGGTCTCAGCCAGCGCGGGCGAGGCGCACAGCAGGACCAGGATCAATCCCGTGCAGACAGACCTGAGTGACATGATACCTCCCCAACATCAGCGGGGGCCAGTCGCCGGCCCCTCGTCCCACGGAAAGCCATAGGTCGGCAGCGTTTCCGGCAGCTTGAACTTGGCATATTCCACACGGCTGTTCACCGTCACCAGCTGCAGAATCTCCCGGCCATCGCCCAGCGGCAGCATGGTCTGGCTGTAGCCATCGATGTCGATATTGTAGTCGATGGGGGTTTCGACCAGCGACCACAGGCCCTCGCCGCCATGCTGGTTGACGAACATCCCCTGGCCGACACGGCCGATCTCATCGCGCACCACCGAACGTCCCGTCACCAGCAAGGTGCCGTCGGGCCCGCCCCAGGGCGACCAGACGATATAGGGCGTGCCATTGGGAAACTGGCGCCAGCGGTCCTGGATCAGGGTGCCGGGACTTTTGGCATCGCCCCAGTTCACGCCGTCCAAAGAGGTGCGCAAATGCGCCGCATTGGTGCGCGGCTCCAGCGCATAACCCGGCGCGCTGACCAGCTCATAGCTCATATAGAACTTGCCCTTGGTGTCGCGGGCGACGATGGCCATGCCCGGCCGCGACAGGCCGTCCGGAATGGCGACGTCATAGACCGGCGCGCTCCAGCTTTTGCCGCCGTCGGTCGACACCTCATGATCCAGGAGTTGGCTATAGCCGCTCTTCTTGTCACGCTCGTCCGAGAAATAGGCGACCAGCCGGTTCTGGGCGTCCGCCAGAAGATAGGGCTCGAACACCGGATCCTGGTCACGCAACAGGCCGGCGCGGTCCATCGGGTCATAGCGGCCGCCGCCACCGGTTGCGATGGTGCTGAGCCAGGCCCAGCTCTTGCCGCCATCCTTGCTGACGGCCACATCCAGCGAGTGCTTGCCTGCCGGCTGGCTGGCCGGAGCCGTGCCGCAGGCCATGACCGTGCCGGCGGGAAACTCGCCCATCTTCACCGGCAGTTCATACAGACAGGGCTGGCCGGTCAGCTGCGGCACTTCGGAAATCTGCTGCCAGCTGTCACCATTGTCGGTGCTGCGGAAGATCGGCAGCGAGCCCCGGCGGCCGAAGGTGGCGAGCAGCGTGCCTTTGTTGGACCCGGTCTTGAGCTGGATGACACGGGGATAGCTGGCGCCTTCGATCCGGTCGGGGGTGAAGAAGCCGATCTTGGAGCTGAAGACCGAGGCTGTCGGCAGGCCAAACTGCGGCACCGGCACGGGTTGGGCCGTGGCGGGCCCTGCCGCCAGCGCGATCAGAAGAGCGGCCGCGATGGAATATTTCATGTTTTCCCCGTCTTGTTTTCATGTCTGACAAATGCGGCGCCCTGTGTAGCGCCCAATTCGAGGCACGCGCAAATACTTGTTCGGGTGCGCCGCAGCAACGCCGCGGCCGTGTTGTGATTTGCCCGCCGGTGCCGTTTAAATTCGCACCGGACACAGCAGGCGGGGCTGACATGAAGTACGGCATGGTTTTTCCGATCGTCTTGAGCGTGGCGCTGATGTCCACGGCGGCAAGCGCACGCTCCGGCGGATTGAAATATGCGCCCGACTATTCCGACATTCGCGGCTTCAACTACAACACTGCCTCAAGCCTCAACACCCAGGACGAATGGCTGCACTACAATCATGCCGAGGTCGATCGCGACTTCGGTTATGCCGAGCGGCTGAAGCTCAACAGCGTGCGCGTCTTTTTGTCCTACAAAGCATGGCTGGCCGACAAGGCGAAATTCCGCGCCAATCTGAAGGACTTTGTGCGCACCGCCGCCGCCCATCACATCGGCGCTATGATCGAGGTGGTCGATGGCCCCGCCGGCATGATGCCCGACCTGTTCGAGGACAGCGCCAAGCCCAAGCTGCGCGATTATGCCCGGGATCTAGTGGACGCGGTCGGTGACGTGCCGGGTCTCTCATTCTGGGATGTGGCCAATGAACCGGACTGGGTGCGCCCGCCCGAAGCCATGCCCAACACCAACCAGCCCCAGCGCATCGCCGTGGCCAAGTTCATGGCGACCCAGTTCCACGAATTCGATCACCACACGCCGGTGACCATCGGCTGCCTGTTCCTGACCTGCACCATGGAGACGGCAAGCTTTGTGGATCTCCTGTCCTATCACGACTATTCCCAGACCCGCGCCCAGATTGTGGTCGATATCGTGCGCGGCCAGAAATTCGCCGCCTCCGTCGGCAAGCCGCTGATCAACACCGAGATGGCGTGTGTGGGCCGCGCCAACCCCTATGACATCGAGATCGAGGAGCATAACAAGGCCCATATGGGCTGGTTCATCTGGGAGCTGATGATCGCCCATTACTGGGGCAATGTGCATGGCATCTTCTATCCCGACGGCACCATCCGCGATCCCTCCATTGTCGCCGCCGTGATGGGCTTCTATCGCAATCGCGGATCCAATGTGGTCATGGAGGAGACCGACCGCGAAGGCATCACCTCGGGGCTGCTGGATGACGCGCACAAATGGCTGGCGGATGCGCATCCGGACTATTTCGCCGGCATGGTGCTGGCGGAATCGCAAGCCAACACATTGGAAGCCGGCCAGCTGGTGGCGATGCGCGATCTGCCCACCCGCAAGGTGGATATGCTGCGCGCGGCGCCGCAGAATTTTGCGGCGCTCAGGCTTTTGATCGAGCAGTTCACCGGCGAACTGGCGCCCAACGCCATCCCGGGCAACACCCCGCGGCATCGCTTCTACACGCCGGTGGTTCCGCACTGAGGATTTTGTCGCGAAACGCGGGGGAAGTTCCCGCGTTCTACCTCTATGCAGATCATCCGGCCACGCCGCTATCGTCGGGCCACCGCGGCCTGGGTATTTGTCGCTGTCATTATCATGCTGGCGGTCATTGTGGTGCGCGGACCGGCGCGGTTCTTCCAGGCTTCTAGCGTGCAGTCCGATGCCTCCTGCATGGTGCGCCACTGCGTCACCGGCACGGCACAGGCGCCCAACGGCCAAAGCTGGCCCAAGGAGCCGCAGACGGATCGCTAGGGTTCAGCCCGTCTTCGCCAGTTCCATCGCGTCACCCAGCAGGTCGGGAACCCACCGCTCCAGTTGCGGATAGTAGGACAGGAGCCTGTGCAGGCGCGCGAAATGCGCGGAGGAGAAATAGCGGCGGCCCCGGCCGGACACGCCCTTGTTGAAGCGATAATCCTCCTTGGCGCGCCAGACCTCTTCCAGCGACCGCAGGCATTTCTCCCGGGTGGTGACAAAGCCGGAATGGGTAATGGCCTTGTGCAGAGTTTCGCCGGGATTGCGGCAGAAATCGCGGTAATGCAGCACGCAGACTGTCCTGGGCGCATCGTCGACGAAGCTTTTCCAGGTCGCGAAATAGCTGGCATACCAGGGGGCAATGACGTCGATCATGAAATCAAGCTTCACATCGCGCGGAAGCTCCAGGAAATTGTACGGAATCTGGCAGTTCACGCCTTCGGCGCGCGCCACCGGATCGGTCTCGAACATGTCCAGCAGCGAAGCCAGCATGTCGGCGAGATCGCGGATCATGATGACAGGCTTGAGCCCGAATGCCTCGATGAAATTGCGGTTTCCGGTAAGCGCCTGCATGTGGATATGCGTGATGGTATGAGGCGTCTCATTGTCCAGGCAGCGCGCCAGCACATTGGGAAGATAGAGCGTGCCATCGCGCCCCGCCTGGGCATGGCACATGCGGACCAGTTCTCCCCCGATCGCCTGGATGGCCGCCTGGCGGAAATAGGTGCCCGCGCTCTTGGGCGCAAAAGCCAACAGCAGCATCGGCCTGAGCGCACCAACCGAACGCAAATACTCTTGCACCGGCGCCTCGAACGAACCATCTGTCAGGGGGCGGGCGAATATCGCCCCGACGGCGTTGCTGTCGATAATGGCGGACATGCTGGTATCGCCCTGTTGGCGGTTCGCGGTTGCCCAAGGACATTGGCCTGCCGCGTTTTCAGCCGAACGGCCCGGGTGTGTCGGTCTGTGTCGGAATGTGACAAGGGCCGAAAATAAAAAGGCCGGCGCGGCGCTGCAATCAGCACTTGTGGGCGGGCCGTCCCGCGCCGCAGCATGTCGGAAAACTTGCACAGCCTGCAGGCATGATTAAGAGAGCGTCATGCAAACACTCACACACCTGATCGAAATCTATGGGCTGCTGCTGATCTTCGCGGTCGTCCTGCTGGACGAGATGGGCCTGCCGGTTCCCTCCCTGCCCGCGCTGGTTGTCGCCGGCGCCATTGCCCGGGACGGCCACTTTTCCCTGCCCTCGGTCATAGCGGCCGCGCTGGGCGGCGCGCTGGTGGCAGATATCATCTGGTATTGGGCCTGCCGGCGCCTGGGCCGGCGCGTCCTGGCCCTGTTGTGCAAGATATCGCTGGCGCCGGATTCCTGTGTGCGCCAGACGGAAAACCTGTTCAACCGGCTGGGCGCCTGGTCGCTGCTGTTCGCCCGTTATGTGCCGGCCTTCTCCAATATCGCGGTGGCGATGGCGGCCATTGTGCGGGTGCCGCTGGCGTTTTTCCTGGCCCTCAATCTGACGGGCAGCTTTTTCTATTACGGCCTGGCGGTACTGCTGGGCGCGCTGTTCCATCGCGCCGTCGCCGATGTGCTGCACACCATGGAGACCTTCGGCACCGTCAGCATCGCGGCGCTGATCGCGGCGTTCGCGGCCTATATCCTGTTCCGCTGGTGGGAACGCGTCACCTTCATCCGCCAGCTCAGGATGGACCGCATCACGGTGGCGGAACTTGTCGGCCTGATCGAATCCGGCAAGGCACCGGTCATTCTGGATGTCCGCTCCGCCGACACCCGCGGCCGCGACGGGATTATTCCCGGCGCGCTCGCGGCCCATCCGGAAGACATTCATCCGCTGCTCAAGCAGATCGCACCGGATACCGAGATCGTGGTCTATTGCGCCTGTCCCAACGAAGCTTCGGCCGCGGTTGCGGCGCGCCATCTCAAACGCGCGGGTTTCCGCAAAATCCGCCCGCTTCTGGGCGGCGTCGAGGCCTGGGTCGGTGCGGGGCGCACGCTGTCCAAGACCTAAAGGCGTTTCCCCTCGTTCCCAAAAAAAAGAGCCGCAGCGACGTCGCTGCGGCCCAGGGGGACATGTTCACGAAAGGCGCGTGCGCTTAGAGGTTGCCGCGCACGCCAATTATGAAGTAGCGGCCCATCAGATCTTCGCCAATCGGGGTGTTGATGCCACCAGGGTTTCCGCTCGATCCGATAACATCCGGTGGGATGGCATTGAAGGCATTCTGCACGTTGAAATATGCAGACATGGTCGTGCCGTTGTCGAAGGTGATCTGCTTGGAGAGGGTGAAGTCCGTTGTGTTGAAGCTGGGAACACGGTTCTGGGCATAGAAAGTCTGCCCGGCCCCGAAAACGCCGTTCTTGTACAAGTCACTGAACCAGTGCCACGCGACGTCCACACTCCAGTTGCCGAGCGTGTATGTGCCCAACAGCGTGGCATGGCCCTTCTGGCTGGGGGTTGTGCCACCGACGCCAAACCCGTGCTGGATTGCAGCGCCCTGGAAAGTCGCGGAGTTGAGCACGGGGGCCACATTCACCAAGCCGCGAAAATTGACGGCACCCGGCAGACTGTCGTCGATATCGGCCATCTCGAAACCATAGTCGACCTCGTAATCCTCGCCTTCGGTCGACGCAAACGCCACGTTGAGGTTCTGGCTCAAAAGCACCGTGGGATAGTTTGCCGGCGTGGTGTTGGTGTACGGGAAAGGCCGCACATACAGCGAACAGAACGGCGACGAACCGCCGGATGCGATACAGAGATTGGCAATCTGCAAATTGCTGCCGCTGACGGTGCCGATCGCATTCTTGACCTTGATGTTGTAGTAGTCCGCCGAAATGGTCAGGCCGGGAATGAAGCTCGGCGTCAGCACCACGCCCCCCGTATAGGTGCGCGACGTTTCCGGCACCAGGTTGGGGTTGCCCTGGGTTATGGTTTGGATGCCGCCCGGATTGAAGTTGGTCAGGGGATCCAGGAAGGGCCCGCTGGCGGAGACCTGGGGTGAATACAGATCGTTCAGTGTGGGGGCACGGATGTCGACGGACGTCGTGCCGCGGAAACGGACACTGTCGTTCACATGATAGTCCAGACCGGCCTTCCAGGTCTCAACCGAGCCTGAGATGCTGTAATTGGTGTAGCGGCCCGCGAAGTCGGCGTTCAAGTTCTGGACCAACGGAAGATCCTTGAGGATCGGGACACCCACTTCGCCCGAGAATTCCCACACATTCTCCGAGGCGTGGACGGACGGCAGGGTGTTGTTGTCCCACAGGGTCTGGGTAACGAATTGCTCATTGGCGGCGCTGATGAAGCCGGTCCCAGGGAGCTGGGCCACGTGAGGGTTGCTGGTGGTGCCGGTACCGAGAGCGCCGCACAGACGCAGGCCGGTGCAATTGACCACCGCGGTCGGCGAGGCATTGGAAGCGATCGTATAGTCGAGCCAGCGCGCTTCGCCCGCCAGGGCCACCCGGACGGGACCGGCCGGCAACTGGAGGACATCGCCCGAGATGTCGGCGGCGACATCGTCCATGATGTTGGTCTCGGAGAAATGAGTGGTTCTGCTCCAGTAGCTATTTTGCGCATCCGTCGTCACATTGTTGCCGAATGTGTTGATCGGCACGCAACCGGGATAGAGATTGCCGAACTGGGCGATCGCCGCCGCCGTGTCGCTATAGCAAACGATGGAGTTGGTGGCTGGATCGATCACCGCGTCCTGCGCCGCGTCGTGGAACTGGTTGTTGCCGTTACGGATGCCACTGGTCGAGAGACGGGTTTCGCCATGGGTGTAATGCGCGTCCCAGGCAAAATCCTTGAACACCACGCCGTTCACACCGGTGGTCGAGATGATGTTGCGCGTGACGCTGTTGGTTGCGCGGACGCGATTGGGGTCGTTGTACCATTCCGACACCTGGAAGGTGTTGGTGCCGTCGGTCGCCCAGTTGGGGTCCGTGGCGCTGTCATCGCCCAATGCCAGCCGGGTGGCGGCCGGGAGGAAGGCATTGTTCTTGAAATACGTGGTGGTCTGACGGCTGGCCTCTTGCTGCTCCGGGAAGAAGTAATTGAAGACATTGGCCTGCGCGAGCGAAAACTGCGTAAAGAAGGTGGTGTCGCTATTGATGTTATAGCTGAAGCGGCCGAACGCCGTGGCATTCCTGGTGGCGCCAAAGATATCGGTATTATTCACATGGGCGCAATCGCCGCAGCCTTCGGCAATCGCGGTGTTGGTCACCGTTGAGCCAGGCGTCTGGGGTATCACGCCGTAGAAGATCGGCGTGGGTATGCCGGGCTGGCCAAACTCGTAGCCGTTGACCGTGCAACTCGTGCAGGTGATCTTGCCGCTGGAAGTTGAGACCGTCTGGCCGGCCTGGGTGATATTGGTGACCGGGGCGGTCGCGTTGCCGCCGCTATTGAAGGAGCCCAGATTTTCCGCGCCCGACGGGCGGGCCTCCTTGCGGACGCCGTCCTGATTTTGATATCCAATGGCGCCTTCGATATGGCCCCTGCCGCCGAACAGGTCGGCGCCGGCCGCCAGATTCGCCTTATATTGGAAGCCATCGGTATAGGTCGAAATGCCGGCATTCAAGTCGTACTTGATGCCGGTGAAATTCTTGTCGAGGATGAAGTTGACCACGCCGGTGATGGCGTCGGAACCGTAGACCGACGAGGCGCCGGCGGTGACGACGTCCACGCGGGACATCAGCTCCTGCGGCAGGGTGCTGATATCGACGCTGCCGTTCTGGTTTCCGGGCGGAAGGCGCATGCCGTCCAACAGGACCAGGGTGCGCTGCTGCCCGAAATTGCGCAGATTGAGAAAGTCGCCGCCGGAGTTTCCACCGGCGTTGCCCGCGTTACGCTGGGTCGAACTGTTTATGAAAACCGGCAGCTTGTTCAAGGCGTCCGAGAGGTTGCTGGGGGTGGTGTCGAGCAGCTGCGCGGTGCTGACGGTGGTCACCGGCGTCGGCGAATTGGCGACATCGGTGATGACGCGCGAACCGGTGACGACCACGGTCTCCACAGAGGCCGTTTGCGTGCCCTGCCCGTCCCCCGAAGAGGCTGACGTGGTCTGGGCGCAGACGGGCGCGCTGAACAGACTGGCGAGCAGTGCAATGACGGAAACGCTGGTTTTTGAATCGCGAAGCATAGATTCCTCCCCTGTGTCGCAGTGTTTTCTCTGCCGGGAGATGGAAACAGCTCCCCGCGCAGTGACGTCACCGGAGAAGCCAGTTCCCTGAAGCATCAACTGCAACGCTTCGGGAACAGTGTACAAACCTTTGACCGGATTGCTCCGGACCTGAGCCAGTTCGTAAGGGTAAAGTACCACCACCCCCGTCTGCCGTGATAAGGCAGGCAAGGCGGTCGTCAGGTCTCCCCCCGAAATATCTACCTCATATTTCGTGGACTGCGCGTAGGACGGTTCTGCGAAAGCTGGTCTTGAAACTGCCAGACATGCGCAAACCGCGACCGCCGCGAGCGACTCTCCCCTAAACGTCATTCTCTGACCCAGTGGGTTGGCACAAGATTTTGCCTTCGCACCGGCCTTATGATGAATGAGACCGGCGTGAAGGCCAATTCACCTAAGACCAACAGCAAAAAAATTGATCGAGCCGCGCCACTGACATTTCAACGGACGACTCAGCAGATAGCGGGAAGGTAGACGCGCAAAGTCCCGGCGTCTCTGCCCATGTCACGCACGAAAAAATGGAATACCCGGCGACGGTCGGTCGGATTTGTCGTCAGTGCGCGCTGCAGCGCAGCGCGTTATTCCCTGGAGGGAGACCTGTCGTGGCCCGATGTAAAGCGCACATGCTGCGGATCGATCCATTCCGCATGGACACCGAAATTGTTCTCCAGCGCGGCGAAAATGGCCTCGATCTGGTCGGTGCGGAACGCGCCGCCGACAGGCATATCTGCCAGGGCCGGATCCGCAAGTGCGATCTTGATGTTCGAATAACGGCTGATGTCGGCCAGGACTTCCCCCAGGGGCTGCCCGGTATAGATGAGCTGGCCCTGCCGCCAGGCCAGCTTGCGCCCCATGTCGGCGCTGGGCACGGCTTCGGCGCGTTCGACCTTCTGGCCCAGCACGATGTCGTGCCCCGCGGTGACGACACCCAGGCTGTTGGCGGCATCGATGACATGCGCGCCATTGGCAGGCGTGACCTCGACGCTGCCCTTGGTGACGCCGACCTCGACCAGGCCGGTTTTTGACAGATGAACGTCGAATGCCGTTCCGATGTCGCGCACCACATAATTGTTCGCATAGACCGTGAACGGTCGTGTCTTGTCGTGCACGACTTCAAAGTAGGCCTCCCCCCGCGTCAGATGAACATCCCGGCACTTGTGGGAAAAATCCACATCCAGCCGGCTATTCGTGTTCAGGATTACCGACGTGCCATCCGCCAAGGTGATCCTTTTCTGGCCGCCGACCGGTGTTTCATAGGAACCCTTGACGAGCAGCTGGGAAAGCGCGGGCGGCTGGTTATGCGCCATCGTGGAAATCTGTGGTCTTGGATGCAAAAGCAACGTCCCGCTCGCCACCGCAATCACAGATGCCGCGCAGGCTACAAGCCAGGGCGTGGCTCTTTCCAGCAATGCGGGATCGTCATCGCGCGCGCCAGCCGCAGGCACGGCTTCACCGGGACCGATGAGTGATCTCAGCGCGTCAAACTCCGCCCACAGGCTGCCGTAGGCCGCAATCGCCTCGCGATGCAGCGTGCTGTGGTTCAGCCACTCCTGAAACGCTGCCTGATCCCTGGCCGAGACGTCGCCCGCATCGAAACGCGCGACCCAGCGGGCCGCCTCAGCCTCGACGGCGGCCGGATCGGGAAACGCCAGAATTCTGCCCTTGTCAGTCATTACGCCACACGCCCAGCACGGAATTACTCTGCTTTCTTGGCTTTGACAAAAGCCGTTGGAAGCCGCTCAGGCACCGGGGAGCCCTCCCCAGATGTGCCGCCGTGCGCCCGCATATAGGCGCGGCATCGCAATAGTCCGAGGGCAACATGGTTTTCAACTGTCCTGACAGAGATATTAAGCCGGGCCGCGATCTCTTTTTGCGACAGGCCCTGTATTTTGCGAAGTATGAAGACCTTTGCGCACTGAGGCGGCAGGGCTGCAATCGCGCGCGCGAGCAGACGAATGCGCTCCCGACTATCGACAACATCCTCAACCGCGGCCTGACTGCTATCTTCTAGGACCGCCTGGCCCTCGAAATCCCCTAGAGGCTCTATTGCCATTGAGGACTGCCGGGCAAGCTCATTCAGAGCCAAGTTCTTGGCAACCTTGAATAAAAAGGCTTTTGGCGCCTCGATCCTTTGTCCGGATTCCGCGGCAAAGGCGCGCAAGAAGGCCTCCTGCGCAAGATCGTCGGCAGCCTCGCGCGACCGGATAAACCGCCGCAGATAGCGTTTAAGGGCTACCTCGTTCTTGAGATACGCTTCGAGGATCGTCGACAATTCTGTGCCCACCCGCGAACAGTCGCTGTATACAGCCTAGCTTACGAAAACGACAGGTGGCAACCGAAGTCGCCGCAGCGGGAGCATCGGTCTGTGGCCGCAACTGAAATGCAAATTGGGTTTGATGGTGCCAGGGACGTCACCAAACCCCCCGCACTAAGGCATTGTATCTTATAGATCATCAGATTTGATGAATCCAAGGTACCAACAAAAATACCATCAGGAAATAGAACTAAAGCGGTCACGGTTTTGGCGACGATTCGCACTTTCAGCACGACTCAACGGGCGTCCTCTTTGCGTCTAAAGAGAACGTCTAGCCAGCGGCCGCGTCTCGGCCGCAATGGGTGGCGGACCTGCCGGGTCCTGACCCAAGCGGATATTTGTGGGAGATATCGGTGCCATCAGATTTCCGCCTGCTCAGACAAACTAAGAGCATCGTCAACCTCAATGCCAAGATAGCGAACGGTGCTTTCCAGCTTTGTATGGCCTAGCAGAAGTTGGACGGCGCGAAAATTTCCTGTCTTCCGATAAATTTGGGCCGCTTTTGTCCGGCGCATGGAATGGGTGCCATATACAACGGTGTCCAGGCCGGCGGCTTCCACCCACTGGTGAACCAGCCGCGCGTACTGGCGGATGGACAAATGATCCTTAGCCTGGAACCTGCTCCGAAAGAGATAATCCCCGTAACTTTTGTCGGTCGATTCTAGCAGTGCTTCGAGCGCAGCACGCGTCTGCAGACTGATCTCGAATTGCACAGGGCGGCCGGTCTTCTTCTGGATAACCGTCGCTCTTTCGCGCGCACGTGACCCAACATAGACGTCCTGAAATTTGAGGCGGACCAAATCACAGGCTCGAAGCTTGCTATCAATCGCCAGATCGAAGAGCGCCACATCTCGTCGGCTGCCACGAAGTTCCAGTCTGACGCGGATGGCCCATACGTCCTTAGGCTTGAGGGGGACGCTTTTGGCCGATTAGCTGTCCCTTATTCCATGGACGGCCGTCGGGAGCGTTCAAGGTCTGATCAGAGGGCATACAGGTCTCCTGCATGCCAACCCTCCCGCCGCCTCATCAGCCCATTGCTGACAGGCTACGTTACAATTTCTCGTCTCCCAGCGCCCCTGCATTGGGAGAGGAAAGTGTCCAGGCAGAACGAACGCAACGAGCCCCGAGCCGCCTAGTCGGGACGCTCAAACAGCTTCCGGAACAGCATTTCCGAACGGCGGAGCCCATCCTCACTGAACACCACAGACTTGGCCTTACCAATTGGGTCCGAAACAAAGCCCTTCTCGTGAAGCCGCTCCATCACGGCCCAGTCAAATGACTTCCACGCTCGCCACTCCTCGTGCCGCCCCAGCCAAAGCAATGCCAGAACGGTATCGTCAATCCGATCCGTATCAATGTTCATAGCAAGAGCAACTCTCAAGCCTCATCCCATACTACCATAGTTGTGCGCCCCGGCGCGCCAGCTCCAAACCTTGGTACTCAGCGGATGATTACCGTGATCCGGCTGTGGTCAAAAATGTAAAGGCCGCAAGCGATCCCAGTACCCCCGCAGAGCCCCTTGGGGTATGTCCGCTTTACCCCAAAGCGGACATTCGACCGCGACCTGCCCAATGTCCGCTTTGCGCCAAAAGCGGTCATTCAATATGCCTCGCGCTATAACGCCGGTGCTCAGGTGGTGCGGTGCTTCTTCGAAGGCGCTCCAGCGGCCAACTTTGAGGCCTTGGAGCCCAAAAAACAGAGGATGACGGTCAAAAGGGCAGTGCTCGCGTTTTAGCGTTCCCGCTTTCGTGGAACTTTTTCCAACGCTAGTGGTTTACTCCACAGCGACGGTCGCACTCGGCTGACGCCAAATTTCAAAAACAGCCAGATGTCTGCGCGCTCACGTCTTGCGCGATTAGCCGGCATCAAGCAACCAAACGTAGCGCCGCAAACCAAGAATAGCACATGTTTAGAGGTGCCGGGAAATCTCCGTGGGCAAGCCGCCGTGATCGCGCGACCGCTGAGTAAAGCTGCGCACCTACTTTCCACAATCTTGGGTTGTTGAACTGTGATTTTCGCGCGAACCGGCACAATCTGGCATTTATAGTGGTCAATATTGATCAGTCACAGTGTGCTGACGTCGCTATCCCAAACGTCTCTCTTTCGCGGCTCACTTGGCGCAGGTATGGAACCGACCGTTTCTGACGCCGTTAACTCAAAACCTTCTCCAATTGGAGCTTCCACAAAACAGTTTCGTTGGGAGAGCTCGTTCGGTCCCTGCACTCACTATGCTTATGGTTGCCGGCGCCTTGGTCGCCGCCACCCGAACAGCCTCTGCTCGTATGGGGCCGCTTCCATTATGACGCAGATCTCAAACCTTCCTATCGGGCACATCACTATGAGAATTGACAATATTGAAACCTCAGAACAGTCCTCGCACCAATCCCTCGGACGTTGGTTGCCCTGGGTACCCTTGATAATTTATGCCGCGCTGATTGCGATAATAAGCGCGGCCTTATACGGCCTGACGCTACTTCAGAGCTAGTGTCTGACTTCTTCCGCCATCCAGGACAATCATCGGTGGCCGACTGTCCATCCACCCTTCCAAGGGTGACGTTCGCTCCGCAAAGATTGTTTCGCTCTGTCATGAAATAACGGCCAGTAAGGAGACAAAATGTATATCGGTGGTGGTTTAGTAGGCACAGTTGTCCTTGTACTTATCGTCTTGTTCGTGTTGGGACGAATTTAGATCGCGCGCCGTTGCGTCGCCAACGCACTGGCTACCGACAATAGGATTGCGTTGTAGTAGCGCCGCTCGCGATAGCATTTACTGCATCGCGGCATCTTAGCATTGCGAAGCGTTTTGACGCTTATTCGACGCAAAGGGAACGGACGGCTTTCCGTCGAGTTTCCTGATCTCACCCCAGAAGGAATTCTCATAGATAAGGATCGCATCAGCGGCGCCGCCGACCAGGCGAAAGGCTCCATCAAGGAGGCGGCCGGTAAGGTCACCGGCGACGCTAAGCTTCGGACCGAAGGCACGCTCGATAAGGCAAAAGGCCAAGTCGAAAGCGCTATCGGTGGCGTAAAAGACGCTGTCGCAACGACAACTAGCAGATTTTTGCGATTGATAAGGCCCGCCGGTGATGCCGGCGGGCCTTATGCATTTAAGCGGAGAGAAAACCGTTCGCAATGCTTAGCAAAGAGAGGAATGGGGGATGTGCGCGAGCATATCCGCCGATTGCGGAATCTTCGGAAGCTACGGTACGGGGAGAACAGGGGTTCGCGGCGAGTAGATGTGCTCGGCGGATTAAGTAGGCGATTGAAGCTGCGGCAAGAAACACTTGAAAAGTCCTGGGCTGAGTTCGGTGTGCAACGACACCGCATGCCAAACTCCCACTGGTTGTTTTCCTACCAGTAGCGGCCGCGCCCCCAGTAACCGCCGCCTCCCAAAAGGAGAACCAAAACTACAACAATCAAGATTGTACTCATTGAGGCTGTCCTTCTAAAAATGCGATTGCGGTGGCCGTAACAACGGCGAACCGGGTCTAAACCATCGTTGGCACGGCTACTTTGCTGAGAACGCGCCGGTTTACTTGTTCTGACCCGTCACGATAATCGCCTTGGGAGCGCCACCGCTCTTGTAATTATCCCACATCAAAAAGCCCACCACCGCGACCGCAAGCAATACCGCGCCAAGGATAAAACCTATAACCGCGTTGCCACCGCCGCCATTGCCGTTTGTATTGATTTCAACCGCCATGGTGCGCACTCCGCTGAGGTTTGTTGCCACTATAAACGAATGAGGGAGATGGATGTTCCGCCGAGCCGAGAGATGGCTATCTGAGCGGCAGCGTATGCGCTCCTACGAAAACGCCCCGCCAGCTTTCGCCAGCGGGGCTACTCCAGCGAGGGGCTGGGGACGGAATCTCGCCGGTTTGAGCCGCTCGGGCAAACCCCGCAATACTAGCTAGGTAGCCCTGTTCATTT
>Ga0182024_10001874_pt1 | contig 53042 bp, 44 predicted proteins | sample P32metaG_FD_120480 | JGI IMG/M metagenome (GOLD analysis project Ga0182024, IMG submission 120480) | Permafrost microbial communities from Stordalen Mire, Sweden - P3-2 metaG (Illumina Assembly) | ecosystem: Environmental > Terrestrial > Soil > Wetlands > Permafrost | place: Sweden: Stordalen... | reverse complement strand
TTGGTTTAGAGTCCCCCGTAGGGGATCCGTAAACCCCTCGCCTTCAGGCGAAGGATAGGGCCCGGCATGAATCTTCTTTTCGAAGTCGCATTTATTCGAGCATCTTTGCTTTCAGCATTAGTCCGAAGAATGGCTGCAACGGAACAGATGAAAGCGAAGGAGAATACCCAAAACTGTTGAACCAGATGGTGATTTCAGATAATCGGCCGTATGGCCGATCAATCCGGCTTCAGCCGTAACCTGAAGCCACCGCCTGTTAGGCGGTGGAGGATTCACAGCGGCTTCCCACGCGGCCGTTTCGAAGGCCACTGTGTAGGTAAATCCACGATCCGAGTCGTACAGGCCTTCGATGGCTCCTGTGTCAAATGCCGCGGCCCGCTTGGCTATGTTCTTTGCACGGGCAAGTTGCTCAGGCGAAAGTTGAGAACTCTCTTTGAGAGACTCCTGATAGCGATCCCATCTCCCGCTCTCAACGCGGACTTGTCTCAGCCACGCTGAGAAAGTTGGAAATGGTTTGTATGCGGCATCAAGGACGTGAACGTTCGGTGAAGCATCGCCCATTGGAGCCCTCCAAAATATGATGTTAGCCCACCCCTCTACTCCCCAAACGATTTCCCAGGCGCTTCATAGGTTGAATGAGATTGCGCATTAATTCCCCCCTTCCGTTACCCTGAATCCATCCCCAAAAACTAAACTCGTCCTGGAGACTGGCTCGGGCACGCGCTCTTGTTCGCGCTCTGCGCGAATGGTCGCCTGGACAGCTTGCCCTGAGCGAGAGCGAGAGGGGCCAGTCCTAACTTGAACAGGCAGAGATATTTAGCCACAACCCATTCACTTTAGATGGGTTACCCTAAGTTATTGATAATCCTAAACCCAATAGAATCAGATATTTCACCGAAAACGCGGGGGAGGGGGCCCAGGCTCGCCGACAACTCGAGAGGGACGCCCCAAGTGGCTCAGGAGCGGCACCGTGACCTGAACCTCGGCACCCCGGTCCCGTATCATGCGTGTGACTTCTTTACGAGGCCACAAATGAACGCGAACCGCCTTGCCGCTCTAATCGCCGCCGCACTCATCACCGTCGGTGCCCAGTCTCCTGCTCAGGCTCCTGCGAAATACGAGCCCACGATCGAGTCCCTCGACCGTCATCCTCTGCCCGACTGGTACGCCGGAGCAAAACTCGGCATCTTCATTCATTGGGGACTCTATTCCGTCCCGGGCTGGGCGCCGCTGAACCACCCCGATCATGACTTCCCCTCAAACGACTACATCAAATACGATCCCTACGCCGAGTGGTACCTGAACACCATGCGCGTGCCAGGCTCGCCCACCGAGGCATATCACAAGGAACACTTCGGAGCGAACTTCAGCTACTACGAATTCGCACCCGAGTTTAATCGCGAATCGAAAAAGTGGAACCCCGACGCAATGGCCGCTGTCTTCAAAGCCGCCGGAGCGCGCTACGTCGTGCTCACCAGCAAGCATCACGAGGGATTCACGCTCTGGCCGAGTTCAACGCCAAATCCCAACCCAACCTTGAAGCCAAGCCAGCTCCACGCAGAGCGCGACATCGTGGGCGACTTGACTAAGGCAGTCCGCGCGCAAGGTCTACGCATGGGACTCTACTACTCAGGCGGCTACGACTGGACTTTCAACACCGGCCCAATCCTGGTCAACGCCGACTACCAGACCGTGAAACCTGAAACCGAAGCCTACGGCAAATACGCCAATGCCCAGATCCACGAACTCATCGAGCGCTACAAACCCTCGCTCTTGTGGAACGACATCGACTGGCCCAAAACCGGCGACGCGCTCGGCGTCGAAGCCGACTACTACAACGCCGTGCCCGACGGCGTCATCGATGACCGCTTCGGCATCAAGCATGCCGACTTCACTTCGCCCGAGTATGCAAAGCTCGATCATATCAGCGAGAAGAAATGGGAAGAGTGTCGCGGTCTGGGCCGCTCCTTCGGCTACAACCGGGCAGAAGGAGAAAATGAAACCATCGCACCTGCCGACCTGATCGCGCTGCTCGTTGATATCGTCAGCAAGAACGGCAATTTACTGCTCGACGTGGGCCCCGACGCGAACGGCACCATTCCACCCGTCCAAATGGAGCGCCTGAAAGTTCTCGGCGCATGGCTCCAGCAGAACGGCGAAGCCATCTATGAGACAACTCCATGGACCCGTGCAGTAGGCAAAACGGCCGAAGGCGATGATCTGCGTTTCACGCGGAAGGGCAGCGATCTCTACGTGACATTGCTGGGAACCCCGAAATCCCGCACCGCGACGATTGCAGATTTGCCGGTCAAGCCGAGTGCACAAGTCTCAATTCTCGGCGACCCGAATCCGATCGAATGGAAAGCGAACGGCGAAGGAAGCCGCATCAGCCTTCCAGAGAAGCTCCCAGGAAACTACGCGTACGTGTTCAAACTCGCCGGCTATGCCCGCTGATTTCCAGAATCCGCGAGCATTCTCAGCACAGCCGTTTCCAGCTGCCCGCAAGCATCGGGAAGGGAAGCTTGCACAGCGTCGCTCAATCCTTCGCGCAATGCCAATGACCCCGCGCCGATGGTCAGTAGCAGAGCAGCGCGAGGGATCGCGTCATAGAGCTCCTTGCTGAGCGACAGAAGCTGCGATGCATCCAGATGATGTGTCGCGAACCCGGGCGTTTCTCCGCCCGGCTCGACCTCAATCAATCGCAACGACCCCGGCGCGGCGTCCACTGAGCAATCGATAAACAGCACAGACTCCGTGCCGGCAAGCTCCTCGGCTAATTCAGGCGTCCATTGCTGGCTTGCAATCACCTTCACGCCGTCATCAGCCCGAAATCTCTCCGACGCCCACGCAGCAAGCCAGGGCCCGACGCCATCATCCCCGCGTAGTGTATTCCCGCAAGCAAGAATGAGGCAGCGGACCGGGCCGAAGTTCATAAATTCAAAAGTACGCTATCGAATGACGCGATCGACAACCTTGCCATCGGCGGAGACCAAGGAAATCGCCAGCGGCATCTGCCCAAACGCATGGGTCGAGCAGCTCAGGCACGGGTCAAACGTCCGCACCACGGCTTCCACTCGATTCAAAATCCCCTCGGTGAACTTCCCGTCTTTCACGTAATGTTTCGCGGCCTGCAACACGCCTTTGTTCATCGCGTTGTTGTTCTGGCCGGTCGCAATCACAAGGTTCGCCCACGTGATCAGTCCGTTTTCATCCACCTTGTAATGGTGATGCAGTGTGCCGCGCGGCGCCTCGGCCTGGCCTGCACCCTCCAACCGATTCACGCCGGCAGTCGCACGCACATGTTTATCGAGAATGAGCGGGTCAGTAAGAATGCGCTCGATCTTCTCGATGCCATACAGAATGTCGATCAGCCGCGCGTAATGATAGTAGAAGGAACTTTGCACCGGCCCATCGTTTGAGAGTTGCTTGAATAAACCGAGTTCAGCGTCGGCCAAGGGTGTGCCCATGCTCTTCACGATGTTGAGCCGCGCAAGCGGACCCACACGATAGCTGCCCCCGGGATAGCCGAGCGGTTTGTAATATGCGAATTTCGTGTAGCTGTAGGGCTCCACGGCTTCTCCGATCACCTCGGAAAATTGAGTCGCAGTAATCCCGTCCGCAACAATCTCGCCGCGCGCGTCAATCAGCCGCAGCGCACCATCGGTGAACTCGATTGACTCGTCCTCATTGATGAGCCCCATGTAGAGGGAGGCGAAGTTCGCGAAGACCTCTATTTCGGGAGCGAAGGTTTCGGCAATCTGCTTATACCAAGCCAGGGCCAGCTTGATGTTGGCATAGGCCTCAGGGATCATCCCGAGAATCTCATCGCGCTTGGCCGAAGCCAGCGGTTCGGTGACGCCCCCCGGCACCACCCATCCAGGATGAATGCGCTTGTTGCCCAGCAACTCAATAATGTGCTGCCCAAAGCGCCGCAGCGCAATCCCCGCGCGCCCCAGTTCCGGCTTTGCGCCCACCACACCAAAAATGTGGCGGGTCTGCGGATCGGACTCCATGCCAAGCAGCAGATCTGGTGACGACAGATAAAAGAAGCTCAGCGCGTGCGACTGAACCATCTGCGCCAGATTCAACATGCGCCGCAGCTGCGCGGCAGTATGCGGAATGCGTACCGACATGATCGCCTCGCAGGCCTTGGCCGAGGCAATCAAATGCGACACTGGGCATATGCCGCAGATGCGTGCCATCAAGCTCGGCATCTCGTAAAATGGTCGGCCCTCGGAGAATTTCTCGAAGCCGCGCACCTGCGTCACGTGAAAGTTCGCGTTCTCCACCTCACCCTGGTCGTTCAGGCGAATGGTGATTTTGCCGTGCCCTTCGAGGCGCGTAACAGGATCGATGGTAATGGTCTGACTCATGGGACAGGCTCCGCTTTCTAAGCTCCAAATCGCGTGAGCGCGGGAACATCCAGCGGCTCACCGGTGACCAGCGCAGTCAACGCTGCATGAAATGTATCGGCCGAGGGTGGACATCCGGGCAGGAACACATCCACCTTCACAAATTCGTGGATCGGACGGACAACGCGCAGAAGCTTGGGCACCACAACGCAAGGAATCTGCTGCTGGAAGTCGGCGTTCTCTTTGTACGCGCGGTCGAGAATCGCCTCCGGCCCGATGGGATTGCGCATGGACGGCACATTGCCCGCCACCGCGCAGTCGCCCATCGCGACCAGAAGTTTCGAGTGGGCCCGAATCTTCTTGATCTTTTTCTCGTCATCGACAGAGGCCACAGCGCCTTCGACAAGTGCGATGTCCACTTCGTCAGGGAACACTTTCGTGTCGACAATCGGGCTGTATACCACATCCACCAGTTCTGCCAGCGCGATCAACCGCTCATCCATATCGAGGAAAGACATGTGGCAGCCGGAACAGCCGTCTAGCCACACCGTTGCCAGTTTCAGTTTGCTCATTGCGCCTCCCTCATCAGGTTCAGGTACGGCAGAAAATCGGGGTACTTCGGATGATCGGACCCGATCTTGCTTTTGTCGAAGAGCGCTCCGGTTGGGCACACCTGCACGCATTTACCGCAGCGAGTGCAACTTGATTTTCCCCATTCCTCGTGTAGATCGGAGATGATTATGGAGTCGATGCCGCGGCCCATCACATCCCACACGTGCGCGCCCTCAATCTCCGCGCACACCCGCACGCAGCGCGTACACATGATGCAGCGATTGTGGTCCAGAGTGAACCGCTCATGCGATGCATCGACAGGCAGCTCGGGGTTGCGGTAGGGCAGCCGAACATGCGTCACGCCTTGCTGCTGGCCGAGGGTCTGCAACTCGCAATGCCCATTCGACACGCAGACCGAACAGATGTGGTTGCGCTCGGCGAAGAGCAATTCGAGGATGGTGCGGCGATGCTTCTGCAGCCGCTCGGTCACAGTCGTGACCTCCATCCCTTCAAAGACACTGGTCACGCAGGCAGGGAACAGCTTGTTGTTGCCTTTAATCTCGACCACGCACAACCGGCATGCGCCCACATCGCTGAGCCCGTCGAGATGACAGAGGGTGGGGATGTAGATGTCGTTTTCCTTCGCCACTTCCAAAATGGTCTGGCCGGACCGCGCGCTGATTTCCTGGCCGTCAATGAGCAGCGTTTTTACGTCCACACTGGTGCTCATGCCAACACCTCCAAGGCGGATTCGGCAGCCACCGGTGCTTCCATGTTGCACACGCCTGCCGGACAACGCTTATGCACAATGTGGTCGATGTACTCGTGTCTGAAATATTTCAGCGTGCTCAGCACCGGGTTGGGCGCCGTCTGTCCCAGGCCGCACAGGCTGGTTTCTTTCACGGTGGCGCACAGATCCACAAGCAGGTCGAGATCGCCCATGGTTCCCTGACCTTTGCAAATGCGCGTCAGAAATGTGTGCATCTGCGCTGTGCCCGCGCGGCACGGAATGCACTTGCCGCAGGACTCCGTCATGCAGAACTCGATGAAGAAGCGCGCGACGTTGACCATGCAGGACGTATCGTCCATCACGATCATGCCACCCGAGCCCATCATCGCGCCCACTTTCAGCAGCGCGTCATAACTGACTCCGATATCCAGCATCTCGGCTGGGAGACATCCACCGGAGGGACCGCCCGTCTGCACCGCCTTGAACGTGTGCCCGTCCGGCACGCCGCCGCCGATGCCCTCAATAATCTTCCGCAGGCTGATCCCCATGGGAACTTCAACCAGACCGGTGTTGGTGATCTTTCCGGTCAGCGCGAAAACCTTCGTGCCCTTGCTTCTCTCCGAACCCATACTCGCAAACCATTTGCCGCCTTTGCGAATAATGGGCGCGATATTGGCGAACGTCTCGACGTTATTGATCAGGGTCGGCTTGCCCCAGAGTCCGCTTACAGCCGGGTAGGGCGGTCGCGGCTTCGGCGTTCCGCGCTTGCCTTCAATCGAGGCAATCAACGCCGTCTCTTCGCCGCAAACGAAGGCTCCTGCGCCCAGGCGAATTTCTACATCGAAACTGAACGGCGTGCCGCAGATATCGTTGCCCAGCAGGCCGCGTCGCCGCGCGTCGCGCAGGCAGTTCGTCAGCCGCGCCACCGCCAGCGGATACTCGGCGCGCACATAGACGTAGCCCTTGCTCGCGCCCACAGCATACGCCGCAATTGACATGCCCTCCAGTACGCGCTGTGGGTCGCTTTCCAGTACACTGCGGTCCATAAAGGCGCCGGGGTCGCCCTCATCGCCGTTGCAGACCACGTACTTCATGTCGCCTGTAGCCTTGGCAACCGTGCCCCATTTCAGTCCTGTTGGATAGCCGCCGCCTCCGCGTCCACGCAGCCCGCTGGCAGTAATCTGATGAATCACGCCGGCGGGAGTCATGTCGGTCAGAGCCGTGAGCAGCGCCTGGTAGCCGTCGCGGGCAATGTAGTCGTCGATCTTCTCCGGATCGATGTGGCCCGAGTTCTCCAGCACCACATGCACTTGCTGGTCAAAATGTTCGCGCAGGTTGCATTGCAGCTCCGCCACCGGTTCTCCACCGAGGCTCGCAACAACCGACTCCGCATTTTTCGCCTGTACATGCTGATAAAGCGTCTCCTCGGGACTCACCAGCACCAGCGGCCCGGCGGCGCACAATCCCATGCAACCGGTGCGGCGCACAAAGGCTTTCTTGCCCGACGCCTCGACCACCTTCGCCAGTTCGTCCTTCAGCTTGTCTGAGTGCTGGCTCAGGCACCCGGTGCCCATGCAGACATTGATCTCGTGGTCGAACTTCGCATTTTCCGCGCGCACCGATGCGGCTATTTGTTCAAGCTCTTCGATGGTCATTCCACAGCCCACCTCTCCAGTTGTGCCAGCATCTGCTCGCCGGTCATCTGTCCCTGCAGCTCGCCATCGGTCAGCACCACCGGCGCACGGCCACAGGCACCCACGCAACGAGCCGTCATCAGGCTGATGTTTCCGTCCTTCGTGGTCTGCCCCTGGGGAATGCTCAGGCGCTTTTCAGCTGCGGCCACCAGCTTGTCCGTTCCCTTGATGTAGCAGGCCGTGCCGGTGCAGATCGTCATCGTGTGCTTGCCTGGCGGTTTCAGGCTGAAGTGGTGATAAAACGTCACCACCCCGTAAGCCTGGCTAAGCGGAACCCGCAGCGACTGAGCTACAAAACGGATCGCATCGTCGTCGAGAAACCCGAACGAAGACTGTACCGTGTGCAGCGTCTCGATCAGCGCGTGGCGGGCAAATCCATTTTTCCGCATGGTGCCGTTGACAATCTTCCATCGTTTGTCGTCGCTTGGTAGCGGCGGAGGGGTCAAGGCTGGCACGGTTCCTCCATTTCGCAGACCGATTGGGAGTTGCACCATGTCTGCGCTTTCGCGGTGCGTCTAGTCTAGTTCTAAAAGAAACGGCTGCGATTCTTTGGTGACATTCATCACTTGGGGCGATATCGCATCCCACGGTATGGCACTGTGAGCTTCCAACCTATTGAAATCTCACTGTAACCGGCCGGATGGAACTGGGCGCCATTTTGCCACGCAATCCCACTCCGCAGTACGAGTTTTGGGAGGTTTGCCCGCAAAGTCCCAGCCGGCAAGATTCGCGGCTGCGATAATTGAACCAGGCATTTGCAACTGTCGAATTCTTCCCGGAAAGTGCACTCGGCATCTTGCAGCAAAGCGTCAGCAGAGTAGGAGGGGGTCAAGAATGAAGGGTGTCTTTGTCGTGGGAGCTGGGCCGGCAGGCATGTTCGCCGCCCGTCAGATCGCTCTCGCTGGATATGAAACCTTTATCTTCAATCGGGATATACGCCCCGGCGGACTGGCGCAGTACGGGATTTACCCCCTCAAAACCAAGATGAAAACGGGGCTCCGCAAGCAATTCGACCAGACCCTCGCTCTCCCCAACGTCCACTACTTCGGCCATGTGCAGATCGGTGCAGCCTACGATCTTTCGCTCGCCAAGCTTGAAGCATTCCGTCCCGCCGCTATCGTCTTCGCGTCAGGAGCTCAAGGAGCTAAGAACTTAGGCCTCCCCGGTGAGGATGCGAAAGGCGTCTACGCTTCCAAAGACTTCGTCTACAACTACAACCAGCTCGAATCCCACGTGCCGCGCGACTTCTCCACCCACAGGCGCATCGCTGTAATCGGTGTCGGCAACGTGGCCATCGACGTTGCCCGCTGGCTTCTCCTCGACAAGCCCGCCAAATACACGGAGAGCGTCGTCATCGTTGCCCGCCGCGGCCCCCTTGAAGTCAAATTCGACAAAAAAGAAATTGAGCACGTCGAGCCACACATTTCACGCGCGGAACTCGTTACGGAACTCGAGCGCGTGAAAGACCGCTGCGCTAAAGCCAACCAGGACGTATCGCCAGATAAAGTCATCGCCACTCATTTCCCGCATCTGAACGATCCGGCCTTCGCTTCCATCTCGCCCCGCCTCTCGTTCCGCTTTCTTTCTTCGCCGAAAGCCTTCGTGGCTAACGCCGAAGAGCGCGTGACCCAGATTGTCGTCGCCGAAAACGATCTCATCCTCAAAGCCGACGGGACCACATCTGCCCGCACCACCGACGCTACTTCAACCCTCGACGTCGACACGGTTCTCTTCGCCATTGGTGACAAGCACGACCCGCAGATCGGCCTGCCCATGGGCCCCGACGGCTACGCTACCAAGCCCAATTCGAGTCAGCCCGATGCCAAGTCTGACGCCACTTCGTTCGAAGTCTGGGATCCCGCCGGCGGCAGCGTTCGTTCAGGACAATTCGTGGTTGGTTGGGCGCGCAAAGCCAGCACTGGACTCGCCGGCCTCGCTCGTCACGACGGCGAATTGGGCGCGCGCCAGGCCATCGAATTCCTGAAAAACGCCCCCGACTCAAACACGATGACTGAGTCCGAAATCGGCGTCCAGCTGACAGGAAGCGGAATTCGCATTGTGGACAAACAGGACCTTGCTTTGTTAGCCCGCGCCGAGCAGCGCAAAGGGCCGATTGCATCTCCTAATTCTTTCCATTTCATTGAGGAAGAAGGGATATTTGATGCAATAGATGAGGAGCGTGGTCGCGAAACCCGCGCTAAAAATACTCCTGAAGTCGCGGCAGATTAGAGCGAGGAGTCTGGATGGATTCTCGACCGGAAATCGGCACTAACTCAAGGCAGGCAGTTTGTCCGAAATACCAAAGAGGAAGATGAGCCCGATCACGCAGCTGTAAATTGCCCCGGTCCAGGCAATGGCGTGATAGAGGCCGGGATGGTGGTGCCCGCTCACCCGGAATGCCCCGCCCATCGAAGCTGTCATCAGCGCATTCATCGTCACCAGGCCAACCGCAAATGCCGCCAAGCCCAACATTCCGCGCGATGTCCCGCCCAGGTTTGCCGTGAGGAAAAACAGCGCCAACTGGCTCGGCGTCTCCGCGCCCACGCCATGCAGCACACCAATCAGAAAGACCGACTTGCCGTTGTACATCCACTGGAAGCGCTCTGGTCGCCGTGCCTGCGGATTCCATGTACAGCGCACCTTCCATGCCATCCACAGGATCCCGTTGATCGCAATCGCAAGCCGGCTCTCAATGCGGCTGTGCCGGTGGCCATGTGCATCCTTGCGCAGAATCCCAGCCACCACACCGATTCCCAGCACGATCAATGTCAGGCCGATCAGCCGCTCGGTCCAGTGGTCCAGCCCCTCCGGCAATCCCATATGCAGTTCGAGAACCGCAATGCCCAGCGCAGCCACGGTGAAGGCGTGCCCCAAGGCGTAGGTCATTCCGAGGCGCAGGCCGCTCCACCAATTGCGCTGTACCGCTGTGATGTCGGAGATGGCGGCCAGGTGATCGTAGTCGAAGCCATGCCGCAGCCCCAGCAAAAGGCAGGAGCCGAGCGCAGCATCGAGTTTCCAGTCACCAAAAATTGGCGTCACGCTGCCCAGTATAGAGCAGGTTAGGTCCGATTGGAGCGGCATCCATCACCAGAATCATGCCGCAGAATCGCAATAAGGCGGGGTGGGAGAACACGAACACAACCCGTCCGTCGCCCTCAAAAACCCGGCCGCACCTCAATATCGTAGTTGGAGTAGTCGATCTTCACCACGGTTTTGCCATAGAGAAACGTGGTCGACTCCGCCCGCGCATGCGTCGCCATGGAGAAGCCATCCACCATGGCATACTGCCGCATCATGTGCGTTGCTCCGGCGAAAATCGACGGCGCCTTCGAGGCCACACCCTCCAGCCGCACGATCGTGTAGTCCTTCGCATCCACCCACAGAGTCCCGACGATGAGGTTCGGTGCCTTTCTCCTTGGATTGATGGAAAGAACCAGGCATTCGCGCCCATCCTGCATCTGCGTCCCGGGCTTCAGCGTCATCTCGTAATTCTCTGAAGTAATCCACGAGTACTCCACATTTTCCGGCCGGTTGATGTCTTTCTCACTGTCCAAGATCGGGTCGAGACCCAGCCGCCGAATGATCGCAGACCCTCCCTGCGAAACGACTTCATAGCTCTTGCCCGTTTCCCTGCGATAAGTCGTCTTCACGGTCATGTCGGCGACAGAATGCGTTTCGTCGTTTCCGCGGAACACTGCATAATGCTCCGTCACCGTGTACCCTGCAATCGCGTTCACCCGTGCAAGCACCGCCGCATCGATCTCTCGAATCACGGCGGCTGGATCAAGCTGCTGCGTATCGGGCGTGGCATACCCGAGCGTTGCCACAAACAAAAAGAAGCAGCAGCCTCTCACTGCGAACCTTCGCCGCAATCCCATGAACGAATGTCCCGTTTCCATCTTCCTTTCTACTATCTTGTCATTCTGAGCGAGCGCAGCGAAGTCGAAGGACCTGCGGCGCTCTTCCAATCCGAGACCCCGTGAACTCCGTGCCCCATTCTTTCCGTTTGTTCCTGCGGAAAGGGTGGGAAAGCGACAAACCTGAACCATTCTTCGTAAAGCAACCCTGAACGCATCAAGGGAGTCGATGAACCTACGATTCTGGAAGCTTAAATCAGCACGGCCGTGGGTGCCCCAGGTCTCGTGTTTGAGACCTGGGAAACTGGATATATCGCGGCTCCCGGGATTTGCTTCTACGCGTTCCCCAACGCTAGGATGCTTCCGCACAGGAACGCATGCTCTATCCTTGGACTGCGGTGGCGCCGATTTGATCGAAGCAAATCATCCAAAACGAGAACCGCGCGAAGCACCCGCGCGAAGCGCAGAGGACGGCACGAAGTGCCGGCGCGGGGTACTGGTTCGCGGTGTCGTGCAGGGCGTCGGCTTCAGGCCATTCGTCTACCGCCTCGCCACGGAGGAGGGACTCGCAGGATCTATCGGAAACGATACGGACGGAGTCACCATCGAAATCGAGGGTCCGACCCATCACATCGACTCCTTCCTCGCACGCCTGAGAATGGAAACCCCTCCACTGGCCCGAATCGATTCCGTTGCAACGCAAGAGCTGCGAGTGAAAGGCGGATCGGGTTTCCTGATTATATCGAGTCAGGTAACAGGCCAAGTTAGTACGGGCATCCCCGCCGACGCCGCCACCTGCCCTGACTGCCTGGGCGAGCTTCTCGACCCCGCGGACCGTCGGTATCGCTACGCATTCACCAACTGCACCAACTGCGGCCCGCGCTTCACGATCACACGCCGCATCCCGTACGACCGGCCGCAGACCTCCATGGTGAAGTTCACAATGTGCGCGGCCTGCCAGGCCGAATACGACGATCCTCTGAATCGCCGCTTCCATGCCCAGCCAAACGCCTGCTGGGATTGCGGCCCGCGTCTTTGGATGGAATCGCCCGACGGCTCACCCTTTCCAGCCGACGACCCTATCGCGAGCACGATCGAGCGACTGCTTGCCGGAGGAATCGTCGCCATTAAGGGTATCGGCGGGTTTCACCTCAGTGTGGATGCGACCAATCCCGACGCAGTTCGCACTCTGCGTGAGCGCAAGCACCGTTATGGCAAGCCCCTCGCCCTCATGGTCCGCGACATAGAGGCAGCGCGCGCACTCTGTCTGCTCACACCCGCGGAGGAAGCACAGTTGATAATGCCCGCCCACCCGATTGTCTTGGCGCGCGCTCGCGAGAGCAATGGAATCGCTCGCGAGGTTGCGCCTGGAATTCCATGGCTTGGCATCTTTCTGCCCTACGCGCCGCTGCAGCATCTTCTCTTTGCCGACCGGCGCGTGAGAGCGCTGGTGATGACCTCCGCCAATCTGAGCGAAGAACCCATCGCGATCGACAACGACGAAGCGCGCACCCGCCTCGGCAAAATTGCCGACGCTTTCCTGATGCACGATCGCGAGATCCTCCAGCGCTGCGACGATTCCGTGGTCGCGTTGGTCGATGGCGCTCCTCAGCTCATTCGCCGCGCGCGCGGGTACGTGCCTCTTGGCATCGAACTCCCATTTGAAGTGCCGCCCATGCTCGCCGTTGGCGGGCACTTGAAAAGCGTGTTCACGCTGGCTCGGGGACGCTTCGCCTATCAAAGTCAGCATCTCGGAGACTTGGAAAACCTGGCCGGCCTCGAATTCTTTCAGGAATCGCTCGCGCACCTGATGCGCACCTTTGAAATCGAGCCGGAGGTGGTCGTGCGCGATTTGCACCCCGGTTATCTCTCCTCATCGTGGGCAAACGATTGGGCGACTGCCAGAGGGCTACCGGTAGTTGGAGTCCAACACCATCACGCACATATCGCGGCCTGCATGGCCGAGCACGGCCTCCAGGGGCCTGTCATTGGCCTGAGCCTCGATGGCACCGGGTATGGAACCGACGGCAAGATCTGGGGCGGGGAAGTGCTGATCGCGCGTCTAGACGGCTTTGAGCGATTCGCCCATCTCGAATATGTACCCATGCCCGGGGCCGAAGCTGCCATCCGCGAGCCATGGCGCATGGCTGCCGGCCACCTGCACGCGGCAGGAATCAACCTGGACGATCCAGCCATCGCTGAAACCCTCGGAGCCTCCGCAAAAGAACTTGCGCTGACTCGTCGCATGATCGAAAGAGGTCTGAACACGCCGCTTACTTCGAGCTGCGGACGACTCTTTGATGCCGTGGCCGCGCTCGTGCTCAAGCGCCGTACCGTCGACTACGAAGCGCAGGCTGCCATCGAACTCGAAGGCATCGCGGTGGACGAGCCGGACGAGACAGGCTACACCTGCGAATTGAAAGGCGGCGATTGGAAACGACGGGAGCCGACGCAGATTCGCGTTGCGACCTTATGGAACGAATTGCTGGCCAACCTGCGCGCTGGAGTAAGTAAGCCTCGCATCGCAGCCCGCTTTCACGCCGGAGTCGCCCACGCATTTGTCGAGGCAGCTGGTCGCGCGAGTGCATTGACCGGCATTCGCCACGTGGCGATGAGCGGCGGATGTATGCACAACCGACAATTGTCTCGATTGCTGCGAGTGGGTCTTGAGATCGAAGGATTTGAAGTCTTTCAAGAACAGAGAGTGAGTCCCGGCGATGGCGGGCTAAGCTACGGCCAGGCCGCTGTCGCTGCATCAATGCTTCGAAATCGGAGGGAGCAGGGGCCTTCAGGCCTCTGAGAGAAGTCGGAAATCCTCCAGGGCTTTAGCCCCGGAGGGAATGCCTGCCCACAATCAAGAATTCTTTGGAAGGATCGTGAATTGAAAATGCGCGAATTGCTTTGGATCGGTCTGAGAACCGCCGCGGGACTATGCAGTATCTTTGTCTCGGTCCGTGGACTCGATGGCGCCTATGGCATCGAGTTCCGCCTTAATACGCTCGTGTCTGTTCTCTATTGCGCGATCCCTATTGCGAGCTTCTTCATCTTTCTCTTCGTCAAAGCCCCGAAACTTGAAGTAGCTTTGCACGCTGTCATCGCAGTCGGCTATCTGTGCACCTATTCCATCCTCAATTGGAGAACCTGCGCCGAGCTAGGTTATTGCGGAACGGTCGCATCCACGGTTCTTGAAACGCTTAGGACAAAGCCGGTCGAAGCAGCCTTTGGAGTTGTCATCTTTTGTCTGGCTACGCTTTTCCTGGGCCAGCGGCCGCAGAACCGCCCCATAAGATTTTCATTACGCGCGGACAAAGGATGATTGCGAAAAGTGACGCAGGAGAAACTCGGAAAAGTCGCGGAGTTCCTAACAACCAGCGTACAAGCACGGATCACACTTCTTCGAAATAATCTGCAAAACGGGCCAATATCGTTTACCAGCCATCACAATTGTTCCACGTGGAACAATTTCAGGAAGCGTGGAACAAATCTCCGCGACCGCAATTGAGCTTTTAAAGCCGCGAAGCGATCGCCGACGGCCACCCCCCCTGGGCGGAAGTCCCCAAATTGTTCCACGTGGAACAATTTGGGTTGACAGCTAGTGATGGTCGGTAGAGGTCTAACCGGAAAGGCGCACCAACTCCTGCGCTTCGCGACGCGGCCCCAGGATCGAGATGCGCGGAATGCGCCCGCGCACCATAGCGACTTCGTCGCAGCGATGCAGCCGTGGACAGGTCTGGCAGTCCTTGAAGATCTTGTCCGGCAACTCCGATTTGTCTTCCACCGTGCGAAATCCAAACTTGAAGAAGAAATCGGGAATCCGCGTGAAAAGGCACACCGACTGAATGCCGTGTTCCTCTGCTTCTTCAATCAGCGCGCCAAGAATGCGTCCGCCCGCGCCTTGTCCTTTGGCTTCCGGCTTAACCACAATCGACCGTACTTCTGACAGATGCGGCCCATAAAGATGCAGCGCGCCGCAGCCGAGAAACACGCCGCCGTCGGATTCGGCGACCGTGAAATCGCGAATGTTTTCGCAGATCTCGGCAAACGGACGCTTGAGCAGCGTGCCATCGCCGGAGAGCGAATTTACCAGGTCGTAAACGTTCGATGCGTCCTGCAATAGGGCCTTACGCACCAGCATGAACAGCCTCCTGCGTAAGGGAATGAACGCGTGCCAATGCCTCGTCCAGCGCTTTTGTGACGCGGTTCTGCGCAGTGCCACCAACTACATCGTGGCAATCGAGTGTTGCTTGCAGCGTGACTGCGGCATAGAAATCCTCGCCGAATTCCTCGCCGAACTGCCGCAACTCGTCCAGAGTCAGATCGCCGAGTTCGACACCTCTTTCGATGGCAAATCGCACGGCGTTGCCGATCTTTTCGTGTGCCGTGCGGAAGGGAACTCCCTTGTGGACGAGATAAGTTGCCGCGGCCATCGCATTCAGATAGCCGGACTCCGATGCCTCACGCATGCGAGCGAAATTGAACTGCAACGCGGCGGTGAAGCGCGCCACGAGCGCCAGCATTTGCGGCACAAACTCGACTGAAAATGCCGGCTCCTGGGTCTCCTGCATGTCTTTATTGTAGGCCAGTGGCAGGCCTTTCAGCTGCAATGTGACGGCTTCCGCAGCACCATGGATACGTCCGACTTTGGCGCGGATCAATTCCGTCAAATCGGGATTCTTCTTCTGCGGCATCGCGCTAGATCCCGTCGAAAACGCTTCCGGCAAATTCACAAATCCAAATTCCGCCGTAGCGAACAAAGTGATCTCTTCGGCGAAGCGGCTCAGGTGCAGTCCGACGAACGTCAGCGCCTGCAGATACTCGAGAATGAAATCGCGATCGCTTGTCGCATCCATACTATTCGCGGTGGGCGCTACGAATCCCAACTCGCGCGCGGCGATCGTGCGATCGAGCTTGAGCGTTGCGCCTGCCACAGCCCCAGAGCCGAGCGGGCAGTAATTCAGCCGCGTTGCGCAATCCCGCAGACGCGAAGCGTCGCGCAGAATCATCTCGACGTACGCTAGTAGCCAATGCGCAACGAGCACGGGCTCTGCGCGCTGGAGATGCGTGTAGCTCGGCATAACGGCATCGTTTGCGGCGCGAGCCTGCTCGATCAGCGATTCTGCCCAGGCAGCCAGCGACTCGACAACGAGTTCGATCTGGTTGCGCACGTAGAGGCGCAGATCGGTCGCGATTTGTTCGTTGCGGCTGCGGCCCGTATGAAGCTTGAGCCCAAGCGACCCGATGCGTTCGACCAAAGACAATTCGACGAAGTGATGAATGTCTTCGGCGGTCGGGTGATTGCGCACCTGCTCCTTGCCCGCATCCGTTCTATGAGCAGTAGCTATTGCGTCTAGAGCTTTGCGCAGTTCCGCGCTTTCGGCATCGGTCAGGATTCCAGCGGCACGCAGGGCGGACGCATGCGCCTTGCTGGCGGCTATCTCTTCATCGAGAAGCCGCCAGTCAAAGCCGATGGAGCGCTGCCATGCTTCGAATTGCGGATCGGCGGCCGCGCGAAAGCGGCCGGACCACATCTTTGCGGGTTGTTTGTCAGTTGCCATTGAGCTGAGCTGTGTTTTCCTGCCTTTCCGAGTCGTTGCTCACCACGCTATTCCTTCTCCCCGGCGCCGGTCAGCTGGGGCATTTCGCTGCCTTTGCTGAGGGTGAGAAGGCCGGTCTTAGCATAGGTAAGGAGCTTGTCGCGGGTGTCGGTGATGTCGAGATTGCGCATGGTGAGTTGGCCAATGCGGTCGCGTGGGGAGAAAGTGGATTCGGTCTTCTCCATGCTGAGGCGCTCGGGATGGAAGGTGAGGTTCGGCGACTCGGTGTTGAGGATGGAATAGTCGTTGCCGCGGCGCAGCTCCAGGGTGACGTCGCCCGTAATGGGTTTGGCGACCCAGCGCTGGGCGGATTCGCGGAGCATGATGGCCTGGGAGTCGAACCAGCGGCCCTGATAGAGCAGGCGGCCGAGCTTGCGGCCATTGTCACGGTACTGCTCGATGGTGTCCTCATTATGAATGCCAGTGATGAGGCGCTCGTAGGCGATGAAGAGCAAGGCGAGGCCGGGCGCCTCGTAGATGCCGCGGGATTTGGCTTCAATAATGCGATTTTCGATCTGATCGGACATACCGAGGCCGTGGCGGCCGCCGATGCGATTGGCTTCGAGAAGAAGTCCTACGGGATCGTCGAATTGGCGGCCGTTAAGGGCCACGGGAAAGCCCTCTTCAAATCGGACGGAGACCTGTTCGCGCTGGATTTCGACATCGTCGCGCCAGAAAGCTGCACCCATGATGGGAACGACGATCTTGATGGAGGAAGAAAGATGCTCCAGGTCCTTTGCTTCGTGCGTTGCGCCGAGGATGTTGGAGTCGGTTGAGTATGCCTTCTCGGCCGACATTTTGTAGGCGAAGCCGGAGCGCTGCATGAACGCGGACATCTCGGCGCGGCCGCCGAGCTCGTCGATGAAAGCGGTGTCGAGCCAGGGTTTATAGATCTTGAGGCCTGGATTGACGAGCAGGCCGTAGCGGTAGAAGCGCTCGATGTCGTTGCCTTTGAAGGTGGACCCGTCGCCCCAGATGTGGACGTCGTCCTCTTGCATGGCGGCAACGAGCATGGTGCCCGTGACAGCGCGGCCGATTGGAGTGGTGTTGAAGTAGGGAACGCCTGCGGTGGTGATGTGGAAGGCGCCGGCCTGGAGCGCGGCGATGCCTTCGCGAACGAGAGGGCCGCGGCAGTCAATGAGGCGGGCCTTCTCAGCTCCGTATTCGAGTGCCTTGCGCGGAATCTCGTCGTAGTCGGCTTCGTCGGGCTGGCCCAGGTTGGCCGTGTAGGAGTACGGGATGGCGCCCTTCAGCTTCATCCAGTGCAAGGCGGCGGAGGTGTCGAGCCCGCCGGAGAAGGCGATGCCGACCTTCTGGCCGACGGGCAGGGATTCGAGAATTACGGACATGCTTGCGAAACCTCAAAGGGGTCAGGGGTCAGTTCAGCTGCGCCTGACGCAAATCAGTTCTGCTGAAAGCTGGCAACTTTGGCCAAGCCGCCAAGCAGAAGGAGCAACAGGGCCTTCTGCGTGTGGAGGCGATTTTCAGCCTGATCAAAGACGATGGACTGCGGGCCGTCGATGACGGCGTCGGTCACTTCATCGTTGCGGCGTGCGGGCAAGCAGTGCATGAACACAGCATGGGACGCAGCCTTCTGCATCAATGCATCGTTGACCTGGAACGGGCGGAAAATCGGGGCACGCTTCGTCGATTCATGTTCGAAGCCCATGCTGACGCACACATCGGTGTAGATCGCATCGGCATTTTCGGCGGCAGCTTGTGGATCTTGCAACAGGCGCAACTCGCAGTTGTTCGCCTGAGCGATTTCCCTTGCGATGGTCACGATTTCGATGTCGGGCGAGTAGCCGCGCGGCGTAGCGATAGTGACATTGGCGCCAAGTTGCGCGCCGGTAAGCATCAGCGAGTGACACACGTTGTTACCGTCGCCAACATAAGTAAAGTTGAGGCCCGAAACAGTGCCGAAGTGCTCCTGAAGCGTCATGAAGTCGGCGAGTGCCTGACATGGATGCTCAAAGTCAGAGAGCGCATTGATGACCGGCACGCGCGCATTGGCGGCCATCTCCGTGATGGTGTCATGGGCATACGTGCGTAGCACGATCACGTCAACCCAACGCTCGACATTGCGCGCGACGTCGGAAATCGACTCGCGCTCGCCAAGCGGGGAATTGGTGTGGTCGACAAAGATCGCATTGCCGCCCATGGTGTTGATGCCGGCCTCGAAGCTCATGCGCGTGCGAAGGCTGGCTTTTTCAAACATCATCACCATCTGTTTCGCGTCGAGAGCATGACGATATTCGCGCGGATTCTTCTTCACGTCGTGGCTTAGTTTGAGGATCGCGCGCACTTCGCCGCTGGAAAGATCGGAGACGGAACACATATCCTCACCGGCCAACCGTGCGGCAGCGGCAAGGATATCGGAATCTTTTTCAACGGGAATCGTTGGCTCCCGATGTTCGATGGTTGCTCTGCTAGCCACGGGCGTGTCCTCCTGTAGATTGGGTGGTTGAGGCGTGCGATGCGTGTTCAGTGAAGATTTCGTCCAGAGCCGCCATGGCGTAGTCGACATGCTCGCTCTTCAGAATGAATGGCGGCAGGAAGCGAAGCACGGTGTCGCTGGTGCAATTGATCACGATGTGGCGTTTCAGCATCTCTGCCACGGTCAGCTTGGCGAGATCTGCCGAGTCAAGCTCAGCTGCAAGCATCAGGCCCTTGCCGCGAACGCCCTTGATGGCGTCATGCCGGGAGGCGAGGGTGCGAAGCTGCGCCTGGAAGTAGTCGCCCACTTCTGTTGCGTTTTTGAGAAGGTTCTCCTTTTCGATCGCATCAATCACCGCGATCGCTACCGCACAGGCCAATGGTCCACCGCCGAAAGTCGTGCCATGCATGCCGGCGTGAATGGCGCGCGCGGCCTCTTCGGTACACAGGATCGCACCGAGAGGGATGCCGCCTGCGAGGGGCTTGGCCAGCGTGGTCACGTCGGGTTGGATACCGTAATGCTGATAGGCACACCACTTGCCGGTGCGACCCATGCCCGCTTGAATTTCATCGACAACAAGCAATGCGCCGGTAGAACTCGCGAGGGCGCGCGCTTCGGCGAAGAACTCTTGCGACAAGGGGCGAATGCCTCCCTCGCCTTGAATCGACTCGACGAGAATCGCGCAGACTTCGTTTGAGAATTTTGCTTGCAGATCGGCGACGTCATTGAAGCGGACGAATTCGACGCCAGGAACGACGGGGCCGAAGGGTTCGCGATATTTCGCCTTATAGGTGGTCGAGACCGAACCAAAGGTGCGGCCGTGGAAGCTCTGCTCAAGCGCGAGAAACTTTGTGCCGATGTTCTTGCCTTCGCTGCGCAGCAGGCCGGCATGCGCGCGCGCCAACTTCAGTGCGCCTTCCCAGGCTTCGGTGCCCGTGTTGGCGAAGAAGACGCGGTCGAGGCCGGTGCGCTCAGTCAAACGCAGCGCGAGTTCGGCCTGTCCTTCATGGAAGAACAGGTTCGAGGTGTGAATCAGCGCGCGGCTCTGACGGGCTATCGCAGTTTCAATCGCGGGATGCGCGTAGCCGAGCGCATTGACGCCGATGCCGCTGAGAAGATCCAGATAGCGGTCGCCTTGCTCGTCGATGAGATGAACTCCTTCGCCGCGCACAAAGAGAATCGGATTGCGCTCATAGGTGGGGAGCAGCAGCCGTTCTTCCGCGGCGCGAATCTGATCGAGCTTAGTCAATGTAATTCCTCCTCAGGCCACCATCACTTCAGTGCCGTGGGCTACGCGAGAGCTGCACAGGTCGGGCAGGGACGCGGCAGCTTCGGCGGGCAGAATTCTTACGCGTTTTACGCCATTCAACAAAGCTTCGCGGCACGCGCTGAGCTTTGGCAACATGCCTCCGGTAATGACGGCGCTTTTGGTCATTTCGGCAATCTGGTCGATCGAGAGCCAACGCAGCACCTCGCCGTCAGAACCTTTAACGCCGGGAACGTCCGTAAGGAAGACGAGCGCATCTGCGTGGCACGCGGTGGCGCAGGCCGCGGCCATTTCGTCCGCGTTGATGTTGTAATACTCGCCGTCGAAACCCAGAGCCATCGATGAGATGACCGGCACGCCGTTGAGTTGCCAGATAGCTTCGATCCAGCGCGGATCGCTCGAAACAATTTCACCTACAAAGCCGAGGTCGGGTGCGGTGCGTTTCTTTCGCGCGCGAAACAAGAGGCCGTCACCGCCGGACATGCCGACTGCTGGTTGACCGACTGCGCCGAGCGCGGCCACCAAGCCCTTGTTCACTTTGCCGGCGAGGACCATCAATGCCACGTCGCGGGTTTCAGCATCGGTGACACGCAAGCCGGCGACGAATTCGCTTTGCTTGCCAAGTTGTTTCAACATACGGGTGAGCTGCACACCGCCGCCGTGCACCACGGCGACCTGGTTGCCGTCGCGCACAAGATCGGCGATGGCACGCACGCAGGCGTCGTAGAGCGTGGGATTTTCGAGGCCAGCTCCGCCAAGTTTCACTACATACTTCATTCGAGCCCCTCCGCTTCGGGCTTCATTCAAGACCCTCGGCTTCGCCGTAGCCCAGCATGACGTTGAGATTTTGCACGGCCTGCCCGGAAGCACCTTTCAGCAGATTGTCGAGACAACTTACGATGACCGCGCGGCGGCTGTCGGCGGACAACTGGAAGCCGATGTCGGCGTAGTTGGTCCGCACGGAATATTGAATCTGCGGCAGGGCCGTGTCGTAGAGCCGCACCATCGGACTGCCGGAAAAGAATCTGTGATACGTGTGCGCGATGGATTCTCGCGTTTGCGGCTCACGAAACTGTACGTAGATGGTCGACAGGATTCCGCGTGGGATCGGCAGCAAGTGCGGCGTAAATACGATTTCATTTCCGCCGATGCCGATCTGCTCGAGGATCTCGCCGGTGTGGCGATGGGAGAAGACACTGTAGGCGGAAAGATTGTCGGCAGCATACATATAGTGCGTTTTCGCGGAGGGTGCTTTGCCCGCGCCGCTCACGCCGCTTTTCGAATCGGCGACGATTCCGTGTGTTAGATCAATGAGTTCGGCGACGACGAGCGGATGCAGGGCAAGGATTACCGACGTGGCATAGCAGCCGGGGTTGGCGACGAGTTGAGAGCCAGCGATCTGGGCGCGATGCAATTCAGGCAATCCGTAGACAGACTGCGCTTGAGTTTTCGTGGCGACCGGAGAGCCGTCGTCCTCGAAAGCATAGACGGCGCGGTTGGCGGCCTCGTTCAAGCGCCACGCGCCGCTGAGGTCGATGACGCGCAGGCCGTGTGCGAGCGCCTCGGGCACCCACTCACGAGATTGCTCATGCGGTGTGGCGAGAAACAGGACTTTGACGCCGCGATCGTCGAGCAACTCCCACGAGAAGGGCTGCAGCTTCAGAGTTCCAGCACCATTGTTGTCGGCAAGCTGGGGGTGGATATCGATTAGCGGAATTCCGCCACGCGCCGCGTCGTTGGCGTCGACACGTCCGGCGAAGACCGGTGGCGTGCCTTTGAGCCGAGGATGGTGGAGCAGGAGGCGGGCCAGTTCGGCGCCTGCGTAGCCGGTGACCCCCACAACGGCAGTCTGAACTTTCTCGGTCATGACTCCAACATCGTCCTTAGGCGGGACTCGACTTCAGCGGCTTTGCGCTGGTCGGGGCAGATGACGAGAACCGTGTCGTCGCCGGCCACGGTGCCGACGACATCGGGCCACTCTTCGTAGTCAAGGGCCGCGGCCACTGGCTGCGCGCCGCCCATGACTGTGCTCACAACCACCTGGTTCATTGCCTGCTGTACGCGGAGCCCAAAGCTCTCGATCATTTCGGATACCGATGGCGGGGCATCATCTTCGACCGCGATAGCGTTTCCGTTGGTATGTCCATTGGGCAGCGAGTAGCCTCCGGGGCCTTTCGACAAGCGCAACTCATGGATGTCGCGCGAGAGCGTGGCTTGAGTGACCGCAAATCCGCGACGGCGGAGTTTACGGCGCAACTCATCCTGGTTGGCCACGAGAGAATGGCCAATGAGTTCGCGAATCGCATTGTGTCTTTGAAACTTCATAAACTTTTCCGAACAAAGCGAAAGCGCGGCTGCAGTCCGCGGCCGCACTTGCATAAATATACAACTCGTCTGTATAAGTATGCAAGCGGCCTCATCGTCTTTTTCAGAACAAAATGAGGGCTCAATCCGGAATCGACCGGTTATGGAACACCGCCCGGCGAGACCAGAATCGCGCCGGTGAGAGGCTTCCTCGGCTTCGGTCAATTCGACCTCCGTTTCTTGAAAAGATGGCGCTGGAAGCGGAAATTTATCCGCAAAGGTCGTATATTGGTTCATGGGCTTCCCCGCTCCCTCCACATCCTCGTCTACGCATGCTGCCCCGGTAGAACAGCATGGAAGCCATGCCCGCAGGCAGGTGCCGTCTCATCTGGAAAACAGCCTCGTCGATCCACGTTTCGACTTTGATTCCTGCGGCGTAGGATTTGTTGCGCGGCTTTCCGACGAACCTTCTCATGAGATTTTGAAGCACGCTCTCACGGCGCTGGCGCGACTGGAACATCGCGGAGCGGTGGCCGCGGACGGAAAATCGAGCGATGGCGTCGGGGTTACTGTCGTGATTCCCCGTGAATGGCTGCTCGCGCAGACGGGAGTCATCCTGCCGACTTGGAAGCCGTTGGGCGTTGGCGTGATTTTCCTTCCGGACGAGGATAGGGAGTCGCGAGCCGAAATCGAATCGGTACTGAGCGCGCAAGGACTGGAAGCATTGCTGTGGCGCCCGGTACCGGTGCGGCCTGAAGTTTTGGGCGAAATTGCCAATTCCACGCGGCCCGCGATCTGGCACCTGCTCATCACCTCCGACGAACGTGCAGGCTTCAATCGAAGACTGTTTTTGGCGCGCAAGCAATTTGAGCGGTCGGGCCTTCCTGGATATATCGCGACTATTTCTTCCGCCACGATGGTCTACAAAGCGCTTTGTGCCGGGCGGCTACTTGCCGATTTTTACCCCGACTTGGCCGATCCTGAGTTCAAGACCGCAATCGCGCTCTTTCATCAGCGGTACGCGACCAATGTTTTGCCGTCGTGGGACCGCGCGCAGCCGTTCCGCACCCTGGCACACAACGGTGAGATCAACACGATCTGGGGCAACCGCTCGAATATGGAAGCGCGGGCTGCGACGATGGCGCTGGATTTGCATCCGGTGCTGACGGAGGGCGGGTCAGATTCGACCTCGCTCGATGAGATTGCGGAGTTGCTGGCGCACAACGGCCGGACCGTCGGTGAGGCGATCCGGATGTTGGTGCCTCCAGCGAACCCTGGGAACAAGTCGTCGTTCCTTCAATACTGCGGCGATTGTATTGAGCCATGGGACGGTCCGGCGGCGCTGGCTTTCACGGACGGCCGACAAGTCGGAGCGATTCTCGATCGCAACGGATTGCGTCCTTGCCGTTTCGCATTGGACGATCAGGGGCTCGTGGTTGCCGGCTCCGAAGCGGGTTTGGTCGACATGGATCCTGCGCGCATTGTGCATAGCGGACGCCTTGGGCCTGGGCAGATGATCGTCGCGGATCTCGATTTCAATCGCTTTTTTGAAAACGACGAGATTCTGCGGATCTACGACACGAAGCGGCACTACCAGGACCTGATCCAGCTCGACACGCCGCTTGAAGATTCCGATGAGACGCCGGCTCCGCTGGAGGCAGCCGAGCTGAATCGTCTGCAGCGCCGGTTTGGGTTCACGCGCGAAGACGTGCGCATGATTCTGCAGCCGATGGCGGCGGAGGGCAAGGACGCCGTGTGGTCGATGGGTGACGATACAGCGATTGCGCCGCTGGCCCGCGCGCCGCGTCCGCTCTACGCATTTTTCAGGCAGCGCTTTGCGCAGGTGACGAATCCGCCGATCGATCCCTTGCGCGAGACGGTGGTGCTGCAAATGCACACGCGGCTTGGTCCGTGGCCGCATCTCTTTGAACTGCGCGAGCCCCTGCCGGGTCTTTCGCTGCGCTCACCGATTCTTACGCTCGGCCAGATGCATGCGCTTCGGCACGCGCATCACGGACAAGCCGGCAAGTTGGCCCATGTGGTGCTGAAGTGTCTCTACTCACCGGAGACCACGCTGGAAGTTGCGGTCGACATCCTGGCGCGGCGTGCGGTGGACCTGGTCGCGACCGGAGCATCGTTGCTGATTCTTTCGGATCGCGATGCATCCCCTGAAGCGATTCCGATCCCGATGGCGATGGCAGCGGGCGCGGTGCATATGGCCCTGACGCGGGCCGGTGTGCGCGCCGAAGTGGGTCTTGCCGCGGAAGCGGGCGACTGTCGCGAGATTCATCACGTGGCTGTATTGCTTGGCTTGGGTGCTGGCGCAGTGTGTCCCTGGTTGGCGCTTGAGACTGCGCGCGGCCTGAATCCAGAAAAGGGCGAGGAGAACCTGCTGCACGCGCTCGAATTGGGCTTGGCCAAGGTGATGTCGAAGATGGGCATCAGTGTGCTGGACAGCTATTGCGCGGCGCATCTGTTCGACGCCATCGGAATTTCGTCGTCCGTCGTGGACAAGTGCTTCACGGGTGTACCGGCGCCGATTGGCGGTTTCGGGTTCAACGAGATCGAGGCTTATGTGCGCGATCTCTGGCTCAAACAGATTGCTCCGGAAGAACCGACAGACAGCGAAGCCGCTGTGGTGTCGGCGACACAGGTAAAGGAATTGCCTGATTACGGATTCATTCGATTCCGGAAGGCCGACGAAGCTGAATCGCACGGTTGGCAACCGCAAACGGTGCGTGCATTGCAATCGGTTGTGGGTTCGACCAAGCAGGGAGCGGCTCTGGCGTTGACGCCGTTTTCAAGTTTTACAACGCAAGTGGCCGAGACGTCGCCGTCGAATCTGCGCGATCTGCTCGAGATTCGTCCGGCCGGGCCGGAGCTTGCCCTCGATCAAGTAGAGGCTGCGGGGAATATTACAAAGAGCTTCATCGCGAGCGCCATGTCGTTTGGATCGCTTTCGCCTGAGGCACACCAGACGATTACACAGGCCATGAATTTGCTGGGCACGCGTTCGAACACCGGAGAAGGCGGCGAGGACCCCGCCGTCTATGCTCCGATAGACGGTGCTCCTTCGCTGCTGAACAACAAAATCAAACAAGTCGCCAGCGCGCGCTTTGGCGTGACCGCCGAATACCTTGCCCATGCCGAAGAGTTGGAGATCAAAATTGCGCAAGGCGCGAAGCCCGGTGAGGGTGGACAGCTGCCGGGCCACAAGGTGACGGAGCTGATCGCGCGCCTACGGCACGCGCAGCCCGGAATGCAGCTGATTTCGCCGCCGCCGCATCACGATATCTATTCAATTGAAGATTTGGCACAGCTGATTTGGGACCTGAAGCGCGTGAACCCGAAGGCGGCCGTCGGCGTGAAGCTTGTCTCGGGCTGCGGCGTGGGCACCATCGCGGCGGGCGTAGCCAAGGCGTATGCGGACTACATCGTGATTGCGGGGCAATCTGGTGGCACCGGCGCATCGCCGCTGTCGAGCATTAAGTACGCGGGCAATCCGTGGGAGCTTGGCCTGGCTGAAGCACAACAGGTGCTGATCCACAATGGGCTGCGCGGGCGCGTACGGCTGCGGACGGATGGCGGCCTGCGCACGGCGCGGGACATCGTGATGGCGGCGCTGCTTGGCGCGGACGAGTTCGCGTTCGGTACGGCGGTGCTGGTCGCGCTGGGGTGCGACATGGCGCGGCAGTGCCACTTGAATACTTGCCCAACTGGAATTGCCACGCAGCGGCCGGAGTTGCGCGCAAAGTTTCGTGGCAAGCCGGAGCATTTGGTCCGGTTCTTCGATGAGCTTGCGGAGGACGTGCGGCAGTTGCTGGCGACGCTGGGTTTGTCATCGCTTGCGGAGGCAACAGGACGCACCGACCTACTTGAGCAGGTGCGCTGGGATGCCGGTCTGGAATTGAAACCTCTGCTTGCAGCAACGGCCATCGCGGCGGAGACCGGAGGGCCGGTACGGTGGGAGGGCGGACGCAATGACCGTCCCGAGCCCCATGCGCCAATCGACGATGCCTGGGTCGAGCCCGCTCTCGAAGCGTACAAGGCCGGAATTCCGTACCACGTCGCGTCACGTGTTTCGAACGAGGATCGCACCCTGGGGGCTCGACTTGCCGGACAGCTTGCGCTGTTCCGCACGCAGAATCCGACGACAACCGGCTCGAATCTCATCTTCACGTTGACGGGGATCGCAGGGCAATCATTTGGCGCCTTCGCGGCTTCGGGGATGACGCTGCGGCTGGAAGGATTGGCAAACGATTTTGTCGGCAAGGGGCTGTGCGGCGGCGAATTGGTGATCCGTGGCCAAGGACGCGCTGCGCGGGAGAGCGAAAAGCATACGCTGCTGGGGAATGTCGCGCTGTATGGGGCCACTGGCGGATGGCTCTTCGCGGCGGGACGTGCGGGCGAGCGCTTTGCTGTGCGGAATTCAGGAGCGCTGGCGATTGTCGAAGGCGTGGGTGATCATGGCTGCGAATATATGACCGGCGGACTCGCGGTTGTGCTGGGAAAAACCGGCATTAACTTCGGCGCCGGGATGACGGGTGGCCTGGCGTGGATCTATGACGAAGACGGCAGCTTCATCGAATCGGGTCTCTACCACAAGGCATTTCTGCTACCGGAATCTTATGGAGAACTCGACCATACGGCGCGTCAATCTATTCGCGAGCTGGTCGAACTGCATGCTTCGAAGACAGCCAGTACGCGTGCTCATTGGCTGCTCGCGAACTGGGAACGCGAGTCGAAGAGATTTGTGCGGATGACGCCTTGCGCGCAGGGATAAGCCGCGGCCTCGTTGCCTGCTAGGGCTTCGGCGGTACCCATACTGCCGCCCACGTAGCGGCTTCGGCGTTGCGCGCAGTCCACTCATCGGCGGCTTTGTGCGCCAATCGCCGATCACGATTTAAAGCGAAAGCCCCAGCAATCCTTGTCACGATCCCCGAAAGGAAAGACAGCAGGAACCCGAGAAAGATCAACCCTAGTACGCCCAAAATCACGCCGCCAACAATGGTGAGCATGTTCAGAAACCTCCTGGGCCGACTGCTTCCGCGTGAATCACTGAGAATTTGTGCTCTTTGTTTTTCGAATCGAGCACGACGAACTTGTCTCTGTCGCGGTAGTGAGAGACGGAATCGTTGACGCTCAGGACGATGAAGTGATGAATGTTCGGGGTGCGCGTGAGTTCCTGCCACTTGTACCTGTGCCCTGCGGTTTCTACAACCACGATGTTCTGCCTGCGGCCGATCCGACCCCCGACCAACCCAGTACCACAGGCACCACCGCGTAACCGGCATCGGCAACGCCGATGTCCTGCGAAATGACCTTTGCCGTCTGAAACGGCGGGTGCTCAACTAAAGCAGGAGGGGCAAGCAAAGCGCTAAAACGGCAGTTTTCATGGATGTTCTCCAAGTTTCCGCAAGTCTTCCACCAATCCAAGGACGCGTCAAGATGACCATACGGCCATTATTCGCGTTCCTCCTGTTCTTTACCGGCGGCGCAGCAACGCGGACGGTGAATATATCGAACAGCAGGTCCTTCGACTTCGCTGCGCTCCGCTCAGGATGACAGAAAGGGTGGGGCACGGAAAATAGTCTATCGACATGCGGTCAAAGACCTAGAGTTTTTTAGCCGGCGGCGACTTTCTTGCGACGTTTCTTCTCGTACATGGCCAGATCTGCCTGTGCAACGAGTTCCTTGAGGGAATCGAAACGGATGTCGGATGAGGTGGCGTAGCCGATGCTCAGGCTGAGCGGGAAGCGCCCGGAGGCGTCGGAGTATCTAGCCGCTGCGGATTGCTGCAATCGCTGAGCGGATGCCGCGACGGCCGCTTGGTCAAACTGGCCGGCCACAACAAATTCATCGCCACCGATGCGGGCGATCACGTCTGCATCGCGAAACGTGGAATCGAGGAGTCGCGCTGTTTCCGATAGCGATGCGGAGCCTGCGGTGTGCCCGAGCTCATCATTGATCCGTTTCAGGTTATCGAGGTCAATGAAGAGGATGGAAAAGGGAACTTCGGCCCGTTGAGCAAGGCGCAGGGATTGCCCTGCAAGAAGATTGAAGCCCCGCATGTTGTAGAGGCCGGTCAGTTCATCGCGCACCGTTAAATCGTGGATTTCTGTCTCCATCTTGTTGATGCGCGACACAAGATACAGCAGAAGCACGAAGGATACGGCAGAGGCCACGGAGGCCAGGATCGCCGTCAGATAAGGCGAGGGAAGCAGCTGTGCACTTACCAGACGCGCCCGGCCAGCCTCGCGCAAAAACGGCAAGATCAAAAGGACCGGTGTCAGAGACCTGGCAATCTTGCCGCCGATACCGGAGCCGAGGAATATCGAGAATGCTCCACGTTCGGCTCGGCGCAGGACTGTCACAACGGTCAACAGTGCCAGGCAGGCCAAAGTTGCCGTGGACGTGAGCTCGTCTGGCGATGATCCAGGAACATGGAACGCGCCAAAGAGAAACTCCGATAACAGGATCAATACCAGAAGACACAGGAGGGACGTTGCGAGGTCGGCAATGCGGCCGGCGATCGGGGTCACGGCGCGGATCAGGATCAGGACAACGGAGATCAGGATTAAGGCAATACCGGTAACGATGTGAGCCCTGTTGTGATGCAATGCCTCGGAATGTGCAGCAACGGCCCCGGCTAGTCCCGATGAGACGGGATGGGCTCGATCGAAAAATGCGCCGATGGCGGATGCGGCTGTGAGTACGGCGAAGACCCGGCCGAAAGTCTGCCAACGCGCGGAACGATCCAAGTCAGAGAAGAACAGACTCAATGCCGAAAAGAGAGCGGCCAAGGCAAATGAGATGTGCATTTCGGACAAACTCGCCGGCAGCAGGCGACCGAGCGGCGCGAAGGGACGAGAACAAAGTGCAACAACCGCGATTTGAATAATGAGAGCGAGACAGACCTGCTGAATGAAAAACAGCCGATGGAGCAATTCAGGATCGGGCTGATTGGGGCCGACGGTCGAGGATCGATGGAGCATTGGGGGAACCCGGACGAGGAAGCGTAGGGTTCGCTAATATGTCGCTTGCCCGTCAATGATTTATAGCAAGGAAAGTGTGGGCAAAGGAATGCCACTTTTGTTTCGGGTCGAATACAACAATTGGTCGTTCGGCTGTGAAGGCAAAGTATTTACCTACGAAAAGAGGGGTTCGTTACTTTGGAAATGAGCGACCGGTTCCGGCTTCTGCGCTGTTACACTCTCGGTTGACCTTGTTTGCAGATTGGCCGGGTCCTTGTACTGCAAAACATGACGACATCCGCTCCTCTCTCCACATTGAATGACTTGTTTATTCGAGTTGCCTCGGCAGGCAATCGTCGCGCAGTACTGTGGCAGGACGAGTTTGGCCAATGGCAGCCCATCTCGTCGAACCAGATTTATCAGCGCGTGCGTAAGTTGGCTGAGACTTTTTTGGATTGGGGCGCACTGAAGGGCGATCGCATTGCGCTGATCAGCGAGAATCGGTGGGAGTGGGCGATCACCGACTTTGCGACCCTGGCGATCGGGGCGATCGATGTACCCATTTATCCCACCCTGACAGGCGAACAGATTGCGCAACTGCTGCAGGACGCCGGCTGCCGCATAGCTGTGGTATCGACGCGGCAACAGTTCGACAAGCTGCATGCGGTGCGTGGGCAAACATCGCTGGAGCGAGTCGTAATGATGGATTCTGCGACGGCGCCGGCAGGTGCGATTCCGTTCAGCGAGGGGCTGGCGGGCGCGGATGCGCGCGAGGGCGAGCGCGATCCTACCTTCGATGCCTTGGTGCGGTCTGCGGAGCCGAAAGACGTGGCCACACTGATTTACACATCGGGCACAACCGGTGAGCCCAAGGGCGTGATGCTGACGCACGGCAACATTGCGTCCAACCAGAATTTTGCTGCAGCCGAATTCGACTTTAATTCGACGGATGCCTGCATTTCGTTTCTGCCTCTCTCGCATATCACGGCACGCGCGCTGGATTACGTGATGTATGGCTGCGGAGCGCAGGTTGCGTATTGCTCGCAATTCGATAAGCTTCCGCAGGCTATGCGCGAAGTGCACCCCACGGTCATCGTGGGCGTTCCGCGGGTATACGAGAAAATTCGCCAGGCGGTAGAGCAGAAATCCTCGGTTTCGCCCTTGAAAAAGAGGTTTCTTGCATGGGCTCTCAGGGTGGGTGCAGGAAATCGTGCAACTGTGTACGCGGGGAAAAAGCCATCGTCCCTGCGATGGAAGCTGGCTAGTAAGCTCGTCTACGCAAAGGTGCAGGAAGCCTTCGGCGGTCGGGTGCGCTATTTCGTTTCGGGCGGAGCACCTCTGGGCATCGACACCGCAAAATGGTTTGCCGATGTCGGGATTGCGGTGTGGGAGGGGTATGGCCTGACCGAGACGTCGCCGGTGATCGCACTCAACTCGCCCGTGAATCAACGGATGGGCGCAGTGGGGAAGCCGCTGCCGAACATCGAACTGAAATTTGCAGAAGACGGAGAACTCCTGGTGCGCGGCCCATCGGTGTTTGCCGGGTACTGGCAAAAGCCGCAGGCCAATGCGGAATGTTTCGATGAAGGGGGCTGGTTCCGCACAGGCGATATTGCGCACTTGGATCAGGACCGTTTTCTCTACATTACAGACCGCAAAAAAGAGCTGTTGAAGACCTCAGGGGGCAAGCTGGTGGCGCCGCAGCCGATCGAAAACAAGCTCAAGAACAGTGTGCTGGTCGCCCAGGCGGCGCTGGTGGGAGACAAACATAAGTTCATTTCGGCGCTCATCTCGCCGAATTTCGCCGCTTTGGAGGAATTGGCGGAGCGCGAGGGGATTGTTGTCGGAAATCGGTCCGAACTCGTGACCCACAGCCGCGTCGTTGCGATTTACAGTGAAATCGTCAGGGGAGTCAACGGTGGTCTTGCGAACTTCGAAACCATCAAGCGATTCCAGTTGGTGGCGGAGGAGTGGTCGCAGGAGTCGGGCGAGCTTACACCGTCAATGAAGCTGAAGCGGCGGGTCCTTACTCAGAAATACGCGGCGGAGGTCGCCGCACTCTACGCCGACGAAGCAACCGCACGCGCCGAATAGGCGGGGTGCTGTGGGTCAGCTCGCGGCGCAACAGCATGCGCTTGGTCCACATGATCTGGAGGCCGCGAAAGAAGGGTGCTCCCCAGGCGCCCATGGCGAGGATTCCTCCAAACAGAATGATCGCGTCGATGTTCAGACGGCCGGCACTGGACCAGTAAGCGTCGGGTTCCAGATTGAGCCACAGGGCGAATTCGTCCAGGGTGAGGGCGGCGCCGACTCCATAGCTGACCGACATCAGGCGGCTGAGAAAAATCGACATGGGCGAGTGCGATCGACCAAGATCGAGCAGCCATCCATAGCCCACCAACAACAGGATGAGTATGCCCCAGACGAGGTGGTGAATGTGGCGGCCGCCCACCATGACCCACTCAAAAGGTCCATGCTGGTGAATGACCAGGCTGACCAGAAGCCGCACTCCGATGAACGTAATCAGGAACGAAACCGATGCAATAAACATGCGGCGGCGGGGGCGGTCTGGGATTGTGGAGCGGATCAGAAAGCCCAAGCGGGTTAGCTGAAGAAGTACCAGGAGCAGGACTACGACCAGGCTGGCGAAAACCAGCAATAAGAGCGCTCCGGTGCCGGGCATACCTTATTGAAGCATTCCAGCGCAGGATTCCCGAAACGAAATCTGCCATCGATTCATCCCGTCGATTCAGGTTCATCGATTAAGGCCCTTTGAAGTGAGCGCTATCACGATTCTGCTTTACAGGGGCGGAGTACACTGGGTAAGGTCGCGGGTCCCGGCGGGGCTAGTCTGCGTGTTCCGCAGCCAGAGAGTGACTCCCGGCCGGCCTTTGGGGAACCGGGCCAATTCGATCAGGAGAATTTGCATGCGAGTTGCTTTGTTGACCGGTGGCGGCGATTGCCCCGGCTTGAATGCGGTGATCTACGCTGCCGTTCGAAAAGGGATTCAAACGTACGGCGACGAGTTCATCGGATTTCTCAATGGCTGGCGCGGCGTACTTGACAACAGTTGGATTCCGCTGACACTTGAAAACACCGATGGCATCCAGTTGAAGGGCGGCACCATTCTTCATTCTTCTCGCACCAATGTGAAGAAGATTCCGGGCGGCATTGAAAAGGTGCAGGAGGTTCTGAAGCTCAACAAGATTGATGCCCTGATTGCCCTCGGCGGTGACGATACGCAATCGGTCACGCTTTTTTTAAGCGAAAACGGCGTGCCAAGCGTGGGCGTTCCCAAGACCATCGACAACGACATCAGCGGCACCGATGTAACATTCGGCTTCGACACAGCAGTATCGATTGCCACCGAGGCTGTCGATCGCATTCACACCACGGCCGATTCGCACAACCGCGTGATCGTCGTCGAAGTGATGGGCCGCGACGCCGGATGGATTGCCTATGCGTCGGGGACCGCTGGCGGGGCTCATGTTGTCCTGGTTCCGGAGCTCGAAATCGACATCGATCATGTTTGCGCACTGCTGAAGTACAACTATGATCACGGCAAGCACTACGGCGTTGTGGTCGTGGCAGAGGGCTGCCATTTGCCTGAGGTGGGCCAGGTGACGGGTTCGACCGAAGTGGATTCTTTCGGCCACGCTCGTCTCTCGGGAATCGGAGAAGCACTCGCCGACCTTATTGAAAAGAAGACGGGCTTCGAGACGCGCTCAGTCAACCTGGGACACACGCAACGCGGTGGTGTACCGACCGCCTACGATCGTTTACTCGGTCAGCGTTATGGCCTGCATGCGATTGACATGGTGCACCAGAAGAAATGGGGCCGGATTGCGGTTCTGAAAGGCCTGGACATCACCGATATCACTATCAAGGAAGCGATCGCTTCGAATCGGCGGCTTGATGAGCGCTTCTTCAGCGTGATTCGCGATCTAGAAGCCAAAGTCTAAGCGCACTGCATACAATCAGAGCCATCCTCTCGCGGAGGGTGGCTCTTTTTCTTTCATCGCATCTTGCGAAGTGGCGCCAGATTTGAAAACGAAATGAACTACCGCCTTTACAGGCCGGAAGACTTTGAAGCCGTTTACGGCATCGAGGAATTATGCTTTCAGCCGCCGATGACGTTTGGGCGCCGCTACATGCGGTGGCTCGTGCAGGCGCAGAACGCGGCCACCTGGGTTGCCGAAGACGATGGGAACCTCGCCGGTTTCGCCATTGTCGAGTGGACGCAAGCGATTCATGAAGTCAGTGCCTATATCCAGACCATTGAAGTTCTTCCTCAGATGCGCGGGCAGGGCGTAGCCCGTGAGTTGCTGAAGCATATGGAAGGCTCCGCGCAGGTGGTAGGAGCCTCGGCGATCTGGCTTCATGTCGATGTCGAAAATTGGGCCGCGATCCGACTTTACGAAACGAATGTCTTCGAGCGCGCCGGGAACGAGGAGAACTACTATGCGCCCGGACGGGGAGCGTACGTCTATCGAAAGCAGCTCAAGAAGGGTACCTCCGACTGATTGCGCAAGCACAAAGTGCCGGCAGATTTTTGGTTGGAAGTAAAATAGATGTAAATCTCTATGTCAGTAAGCAATCCAAACCTGCCCAAGGCGCTTCTCGCGCTGCGTTCGTATTCGCGGCAGGCATTCCTGCACGATTTGCTTGCGGGGATCACTGTGGGACGCGTCGCATTGCCGCTCGCGATGGCGTTTGGCATCGCATCCGGGGTCACGCCGCAAGCTGGCCTTTACACGGCGGTTGTCGCAGGGTTTCTGATCTCTGCGCTGGGCGGCTCGCGTACGCAAATCGGCGGACCGACCGGCTCATTCGTGGTAATCGTTGCCGGAATCGTAGCCCGTTTTGGTATGAGCGGTCTGGCCATGGTTACGCTGATGGCTGGAGTCATCCTGCTTGTGATGGGCCTTACCGGTCTCGGCTCGGCAGTGCGCTTTATCCCGTGGCCGGTCGTCATCGGATTTACCAATGGCATCGCGGTGTTGATCGCGTCCACGCAGATCAAGGATTTCTTCGGCTTGCGCATTGGTGCGGTACCGAGCGAGTTCCTTCTGCGCATGAAGATGCTGATCGCCCATTCTGCCAGTGTGAATGTGCCCGCTCTGATGCTGGGCGCAGGAACGTTGGCAATTATGCTTGGAATGCCGCGGCTCACGAAGCGCGTGCCGGGTTCCATCGTTGCTGTTTTGGTTTGCACCGGTGTCAGTGTCCTGCTCCATCTACCGGTCGAAACCATCGGGACTCGATTCGGTGGAATCCCCCGCGGCGTTCCGCCATTCGCGATCGCCGACTTTCACGCCGAACACATTCTGCCCCTCATTCCTCGGCCTTCACCGTAGCGCTGCTGGCAGCGCTCGAGAGCATGCTCTCCGCTGTAGTGGCGGACGGCATGACCGGGGACCGGCATAATCCCAACGTGGAGCTGGTTGCGCAGGGCATCGCCAACATGGTTTCACCGGTCTTCGGCGGCATTCCCGCTACCGGTGCAATTGCCCGCACCGCTACCAACATTCGTTCCGGCGCGCGCTCGCCGGTTTCCGGAATGGTGCACGCACTTACTCTTCTCGTCATTCTGCTCGTGGCCGCGCCGCTGGCCAGCTATATTCCGCTCACCGCATTGGCAGCAGTGCTATTTGTCGTCGCATACAACATGGGTGAGTGGCGCGAAATCGGCGGCATTCTACAGATGGGTTTCACGTCCGGGGCGGTTTGGCTCGTCACCTTTGCGCTCACGGTCTTTGCCGACCTCACCGTGGCCGTCAGTGTAGGCATGGCTCTTGCGGCGCTGGTGTCTATCTACCGCATTGCCGAGACGACAACGGTTTCGCCGGTCACTGAGGACTACATTCGCGACGGTCTGCCGCACACCTTGCAGGGCCGCATCATTCCGCCTTACGTCACGCTGCTGCACATCCACGGACCATTTCTGTTTGGAACGACCGAGAAGCTCGTCGAAGCCACAGCGAATCTCGAGGCATTCGCGCCTGTAGTCATCCTGCGCCTGCGCAACATGACAGCGGTCGATGCGACAGGGATTCATGCTATCGAGACCTTTGCGCGGCGGCTGCGCGACTCGGGGCGAAGCCTGATTCTTTGCGGCGCCATGGAACAGCCGTCAAAGCTGCTGCTGCAGCCCCGCTTCATCGCACATGTGGTCCAGGAAAATATTGTGCCCAACGTTCAGGCCGCGCTTGACCGCGCGCAAGCCGTGGATGCGCAACACGGCGTGCTTGCAAGCTGATGCACGCGGCGTTCATCGGTTCAGCCTCAGGCTGCGCCAGAGTTTCAATACCGCCAGCTTGTCAGGTCCGCTCCCGGCGGCGCTGTTTTTTGGATACGATCGAGAATCTTCGGCAAATACTGCGTGTTGTAGTGCAGACGCGAGTAGGCGTTCGGCAGAGTCGGATCTCCGTTCCAGCAATGCTCCGCGCGAGGTCCGTACGCCACTTCGCCGCCATAAGGCGGGTTCTTTGTGGAGTCGAGAAAATCCTGCATCCGATAGACGGCGTCGTTCAAGAAATACGTATCGTCTGAGCCAACGTAGATGTGGATCTTGCCTTCGAGTTTTGATCCCAACTTCGACCAACCGCGTTCCAGGATCGCCTCCAGATCATAGTGCTGCCGCCAGTACTCGGCGACGGAGTGATCGATCTTGCCTGTGACCTTGTCGAAGATTGGCTGCGGATATCCATCGTCACCCACCGGACCATAGACTGCTTGCCAGATATCGAATTGCTCTCCGCTTCGCCCATGGTCGCCGAGAGCAAGCTCGTAAGCGTTGATTTCTTCCGTGGTGATGAACGTGTGTCCGAGGTAGTCGCGCATCGCCGGTTGTGCGACGCGTTTGTGTGCGCCAGTGAGGTAGAAGGCATTGTCATCATCGTAGAGATCGATGTTGGTGAAGGCGTGAAAATCGATGGGATCGGGGCAGGCGGCGAATGCGCCGTTGTAGTGATCGGGATAGAGGACCTGGGCGGCCAGCGCCTCCCAGCCGCCCGTCGATCCGCCATACACGAACCTCGCCCAGCCCTGACCAATTGCGCGAAATTGTTTTTCGATAGCGGGAATCAGCTCATTCTCGATCGCATCGCCATAGGGGCCAACGTTGGCTGAGTTCACCGCGTAGGAATCGTCATAGTACGGATTGGCGTGTTGAATCTTCACGATCAGCACTCGTGGAAATCCGGGCGAGATCCAGCGCTGATAAAACTTGTATGCTTCCTCCTGCTGAATGCGGTCGTAACCCGCCAGGTGAAAGCGCTGGCTGTAGTCCGGTTTCAAATTCGGATCGGGCGGCGTTGTGCGAAAGTCATCGAAATCCGTGACAAAGTGATCGTGAAAGATCATGAGGGGAAAATGCGCGTTCGGATGATCGTCGAATCCCTCGGGCACAAGAACGATGGCGCTCACAAACATGGGCCGTCCCCAGAACTTTGTCAGCACCTGACTCTGAACGCGGATGTACCTTATATATTTGGTGCCGGCGGGGGTAACGATGGGTGGAATGACTTCGCTGAGCACGATGGGATAGTTCTCGGAGCCTGTTCCCACGTGAATCTTGACTGGCTTTGAATAGAGATTTCCCGGCGAGCTATTCCAATGCTGGCCCTCGCTCTGGTCCATGTGCAGCTTCATGGTCTTGCCGTCGGTGCGATGAAAGGTCTCGTATTTATTGAGGACGGCCTGCACGAAGTAGTCGCCGGGCGTCAGGTCTTTCAGGCTGCGAATGGGGTAGCCCCAGGCTGTGCTGTCTAACAGTTGTGCGTGGTCCGGTTGCCAGCCATCGACCGTGACGCCAAAGACGATTTGCGATCGCGGCGAATCGTCGATTTGGTTGCGCGGTTCATCGCTCGGGTCCGTGGAAAGGACGAGCAGCAATCGGCCGTCGAGAGGCTGAGCGCTCAGGCGGCCCGGAAAGCTGACGGAAAATGATTGGGCGAATGCAGCGGGTGCAAAGAGGAGCAGGGACAGGGCGATCCGGTTCATGGTGGCTAGTCTACAAGGCGCAGTCGGCAGGACGGATTGCAATTTTGGGTCTCTGGCCGGACTGAGAAGTCAACTTTTACTAATCGCCGGACTGAGCGCTCTTAATGAACGCAGCAACACGGTCATGCAGTTGTTCGAGACATTCGTCGCGCACGTAAACCATGTGCCCGGCTTCATACCAGGAGTACTGAATGTTTTTCGCGAGCGATTGCGGAATCGGCAGATGCTTCTCTTCGTACTCCGCCCCGAAGAAGGGAGTGGCCATGTCGTAGTATCCACCATTCAGCATCACCTTGAGGCGAGGGTTGGTTTTCATCGCGTCGGCGAGATCGCTCGAGACATTCAAACCGAATGGGTTGCCATTGTGCTTGAAATTCCATTCGCCACCGTCCGACTCCGGAATGTCGGACAGGTAGGTTTGGCTCTCGCCGTACTTTAGATCGCGCCGCATGTAATCGTTCAGGAGCGAAACATAGGCCGACGAAATGGCTGCGCTTTGCGGGTCATAATCCGCATTTTCGCTCAACGGATTGATAGTGGGACCAGTGAAGCGCGTGTCGTACCGCCCGAGGGTCAGGTCTTGTTCGTCTTGAAATGTTTTTTCAAACTCGCCGCCGCTCACACGCAGGTTGGCCTTGAGAAGGTACGCGACGGGCAGGCCTGTGTAGTCGTGCATCTTCTCCGCGATCGACTGCTTTTCGGCGTCGGGCAGATCTGTTCCCTGGGATAATGCATGCGTGTAGGGACCAAGCGCGAAATCCTCTACCTCTTTCAGGAAGGGCTCGAGCGCAGACGGCTGCTGCGGAAGTTTCTTGTGGTACCAAGCCGTTGCAGCGAAGGTTGGCAGAGCCAGGACGTAGGGCAGGTCGACGCCAGGATTGGTTTTCGCGCCGTCGATGAAGGTGTTGAAGTTGAAGATTTGCGAAAGAAGAATCACGCCGTTCAGATCGATCGATTTCTTCTCTTCGAGTATCTTTGCCAGCACGGCCGAACGCGTAGTTCCATAGCTTTCGCCGAAGACGAATTTGGGCGAGTTCCATCGACCATATTTGGTGATGAAGCGGGCAATGAAGCGAGCAAAGGCGCCCCCGTCTTCATCCACACCCCAGAAAGCCTTTTGGGCATCCTTGCCGATAAGCCGGCCGAACCCCGTGCCTGGCGCGTCAATAAATACGAGATCGCTGACGTCGAGCAGGGAATTCGCGTTGTCGACCAGCTTGTACGGCGCCGCAGGCAAGTGCTGGTCTCCCGAAGTGACCACGTGCTTGGGACCAAGGGATCCCATGTGCAGCCAGACGGTGGAGCTGCCAGGGCCACCGTTGTAAAAGAACGTCACTGGCCGCTCCTCGGCCTTCGCGTCTTTCTTAAAATATGCCACGTATGACATGCGGGCGACCGGGGGCGCGTCTTTCGGTTCCTTTGGCTCGGAGAGCGCCAGTTGGCTGCCAGGCAGCGGCTTCCCATCCATTCCAAGCTGCCCATCCTGTGTGTCATTGGCGCCGACGGTGATGATTCCTACAGTCGCCGTGTAGAGAATGTGCTGTCCCTTCACGTCCACGGAACCTTGTGTGGTGACGTCGGCGGGTGTCTCCGGGGTTTTTTCCGTAGCCGGGGCTTTTGTGGCGGGCGTATCCTCTGCGGCGTGCATTGCGGCAGGTAACAGGAGCAGGGGGCCGACGAATACGCAGGGAATCAGGCAACGAAAACAACGCATGGGAAAATCTCCGGATCGGGGATGGTTCGAATCGTCAGTATAGATGTTGGTGATGCGAACTGTGGTTCGAAATGTGATTTGTGTGCATCGATCAGTGACTGCCGACAGGAACAGATACGCGCCGATATTACAGAGAACCTGCGGCCGGTTTTCTACTTTTGCGGCTTATCGAATGGCTGTTTCTGGGTGATGCGGGGCCGGCTTTCGGCCTGCAACTCCTTGCTGACTTGCTCTACTTCGCGGAAGACGCGCAGCAGGTTGCCGCCTAGAATTTTGCGGCAGTCTTCGGCGGAATAGCCGCGCTCCATCAACGTCGCTGTGATCTTCGGCAGGTCGGCGGGAGAGTCGAGGCCCTCGGACAACTGGCCGCTCACGCCATCGAAATCAGAACCCAACCCGACATGGTCCACCCCGGCGACTTTTGCGATGTGGTCGATGTGGTCGATCAACATCGAGAGCGGCGGGCGCGGAATGCGATTGGCAAATTGCCGCTGGAGCTTTGAGATCTCCGCGTCCGAAGCCTCTTTGCCCTCGGCCTTGTATTTGTCTTTCAACTCCTGGACGGCCTTATCCATTTCAGGCTTGATCGCCTTCTGCGCATCGCGATAGGACTGCGAAAGAAACCCGGAGTAAAAGTTGACCTGCACCACGCCGCCTCTAGAGCTGGGTCCGCCTGAATTCGCCACAGCGCGCAGCATGTCGTCGGTCATGTTGCGAGGTGAATCGCACAGTGCTCTCGCGGATGAATGCGAAGCGATGACGGGTGCGCGCGTGATGACGAGGGTGCGATAGAAAGTGCGATCGGAGACGTGCGAGATGTCCACCATCATGCCGAGGCGATTCATCTCGTAGACCACATCCTTGCCGAACTCGGTGAGACCTTCTTTGGTATGCGGCACAGTGGCGTCATCGACGTCGCCGGAGCTGTCGGCCCATCCGTTGGAATTCGCCCAGGTGAGCGTCATGTAGCGCACACCGAGCGCATAGTAATCGCGCAGCAGGGCGAGGGAATCCTCAATGGAGTGGCCACCCTCGATGCCCATCAAAGCGGCGAGCTTGTGTTCTCGATGCGCCAGTTCAATGCCTTCAGGCGACGTAACAAACATCATCCGATCCGGATGCCGGGCCACTTGCTGTTTGACTGCGTCGATGAGGATAAGTGTGCGCCGCGCGAAGTGGCCTTTGTTGGGCACTGGGTCGACCCAGATGGAGAAAAACTCGGCGCCCAGATTGCCCTTTCGAGCCGTTTCCAGGTTGAAGTTGCCGCCGTTCAGAGGATCGCCGAGATCGAAATTCTCATCGACGAAGCGTTGCGGTGTGTCGGCATGGGTATCGATGACGATTACGGACTTCTGCACCCCTTCCGGGGTTTGATTTTTTGGACTCATTTTGGTGGCGGAGGAAGCTTGAGATGGCTTGAGTGGGGTCTGAGCGAGAAGCATGAAAGGAATCGCGAGAAAAGACGCGGACAGAGCGAGCGAGGCGCGGGTCTGCATAGGCTTGGCGTAAGTATAGCTTGACGCGGAGAGTAGATTGGCAGGGAAGAGAGCGGAGATTGACAGGGAAATCGGGACCGGGCTTGGTCTGGTGGAGCGCGCATCTCGCGATGGACGATGAGAATTGGCGGGGAGTTGGCGCGGAGACGCCCATGCGCCTAGTGGCGCAGGAAACTCTTCATCTGATTTATCTGGATGGGCTCATCGCGAGGAGGCGTGGGCGGATCGATTACGAAAACGTCGCAGGCCTTGTGCCACTGCCCAAGCTGCTGCAATCCGTTGCCGTCGATCGCGACCTTGTAGGCTTTCGTGCCGTCGAGACTGGTCGCGGTCGCCATGACGTAGCCGTTGTAGGCGACGCCCTTTTCGTTAATCACCGTAACTTCCTGGCCCACTTCGATCATTGAGAGTCTCCTCATTGTGTGAATGGAACCCATAATTGCCCTCTGTATTGCTTTGTTGCACGACACATGGTGCGAGGTTGGTTGGCGTTGTTTTTTGCATTTTCGGTTCACCGTTTTGCATTTCGGGTTGGTTGCACGGCTTTGATCTGCGGGCGGCGAGGCTTTTGAGAATGTGAAAGTTAGGCGGTTCCTGGATATTCATAACTCCGCTAACTGTTTTTTGCATTCGTGCATTAAGTTGTATGGCGATAGAGTTAAATCGAGAAACTTCAGGAGGAACGATGGCCGATCGATTGCCACTCACCTACACCTTTTACTTCGGCGCGACTCCGGAGAGAGTTTGGGAGGGGTTCACTTCTCAAGCGTCGAACCGCGTAATTTTTATGGGGGCGGAACTCAAAGCCGATTTCAAACCTGGCGGGGAGATTGCGTGGATGGGGCCAGGGAAAGACGGAAAGACCATTCCTTATGTTCACGGAAAAATTTTGCGTGCCGATGCGCCCAAGGTACTGCAATACACGTTTGCGACGAGCCAGAGCGAACGGTTTTCGCGTGCAATGGTGGAGCTGACGCCGGAGACCGAAGCGACGAAGGTCGTGGTGACGCACGATGAGTGGGCGGAGGACGATCCCAACTACGATTTCTGCGCGGATGGGTGGCCGCGTATTTTGTCACGGCTGAAGACGCTGATTGAGACGGGCAAGACGTTCAAGCCGCACTGAGGCGATTGCGGGCCGCGTGCTACAGGTCGACCGGCGTACCGCCCCACTGTTCCGGAGCCACGTCGGTGATGGTCTCGGTAAAGTCCCACCGGTGACCGGCGAAGTCCTCCGCGTTATATTGGCGCTCTCCGTAGACATGGTCGACGGGCTCCGTCAGGATTCTGGCGCCGTGCTGACGGGCTCGCTCGCAGTGCGCGATGGCGTCTTCAATGCGGATCTGAATGATGTGCGAGTTGTTGGGGATGACGTTGCCTTCGGCAATCGTTATGCATCCGTTGCCGGCCCTCATTTGGATTCTGTGGTTGGCGATGCGGAGGCGCACCGTGAATCCAAAGGCAGCGCAGAGCCAGTCCGCGGCGACGCTGGGATCGGGATAGATGAGGACGGGAATGACGGTGCACGGAGGCACGGAACGGTTGCTGCGCATGGCGACAATTTAACAGCATTGAACTTGAACGTTGAACGCTTTTTTCTTGGCGCGGGCAGCGAGGGGCACGGTACAATCGCGGACATTTCCGGAACACCGAAAATGAAGAATTTCGGCTGAGACGCCAGGAGGTCAGTTCCCTATGGCTGGGTTTGGAAAAGCATTGCTGATTGCCGCCGCTTTGATTGGAGCGGCGACGATGCTTCCGATGGCGAGGGCAGCGACTGCCCCGTCAGATCCTTGCTCATTACTCGCTTCGGCTGACGTGAGCAAGAGCATGGGGCAAGCCTACGGCGCACCGGAGAAGACCGTTGCCCCGCGACCCTATGCGAATACGGTGCAGGGAACGGACTGCCATTACTCCGCTTCGAACGGGGGTAGTGAACTGCTGTTCCGGATCTACTTCGATCCTTCGACAGCGGAGGCGACGAGCCTGTTCGCGAGGTTGAAGTTCTTTTACAGTCCGCCGACGCCGGTTCCGGGCCTGGGAGACGAGGCGTACTTCGATCCCAATCACGGGCTCCATGTACGCAAGGGCAATGTTCGATTCTTCCTGCATCTTGGCGATGACACGGACCGGCAACTCAAGGACCTCGCCTCCCTGGTTGCCGGAAGGATTTAGGGTTGGGCTTTCCCAGGTCTCTGTGTTGAGACCAGGGACGCCCATGTTCAAACTGAATTTAAAGTCGAGGTCAGTGCCACTTGCCGCCGCACGCACTCATCTGTAAGGCGATTTAGGAATTAGTGGCGATGTTCGTTGGCTTCCATTGCGGCGGCCTTGATTTCCTCATTTGCCCGCGCCAGAAGATCCTTTGCCTTGGCGGCGTGGCCGCCCATATCGAACTCGTTGGCCTGCTGGGCGGCGTCAATGCGGCCCATGGCCTGGTCGATCAAACGTTGTGCGGCAGCCAGGTTGGGATGGCGATGGGGACTGACGTTCTGGGCGCCGGTGACGCCGCCGGCGACGAGTGCGAGGGAAAGCGCTGTGCCGAAGGTTAGCTTGCGAAGATTCATTCTGATTTCCTCCGCAGACAACGTATCAGAGGAATGTGAAGCTTGTGCAACTGAAAAGATTTGCACAGGGTGACCTTCGGCACGAGGCGCGGCACCGGAATCTGCTTACCGCTTGTCGAGCACGGCCAGGATTTTGTACTTTTCGGATTCGACTTTTCTTGCGTCGGGGCCAACGGGCCATTCGAGCTTGGCGATGTTGCCTTTGAACTCCGCTTGCACGTGTTCTACGAGAGGCATGCCGCAATTACGGCGCAGAATGTAGGTTCCTTTGGACGAATACTTGTTGATGCAATTCACGACTGCGATTTTTCCATCCGGTAACAGCAGCGACAGCGTTGTGCCAGTGACGTAGTAGGAGATCGAATTCGGAGTCGAGCCGGTTGCCGTGGCCTGGGTCGGGTTGTAGCAAACGGCATTGGCCAAGTCGGCGGCACAGTCAGGGCTGGCCGGGTTGGAGTAGCCGGGGATCAAGGCGCTGTAATCCGAGTCGCTGTTCTGGCGGTAGAGTACGGTCGCGTCCAGCTTCTGCGCGGAGGCCGAGCGAATACAAGACGCGGAGCAACAGATTGCGATAGCTACACCCAGACCCTTTAGCTTGCTCATCTATGTTTCCTCTATATAGGTGTTTTTCCGAGTCTACTTGGGGCTAAAAGAAACGCGGGGAGGAGAGTGGGACGAGCATGCCCGGAGGTACTGTGAGGCGCGTGTTCTGCCCCCTATTGGAGCCGGGGGGTACCCTGGGTCTCCACCCACTCAGGTCTCAAGGAAGCCGGGCAGGACAAACTCGAAGCCTCCGCCATCCGGGCCCCAGCGAACAACCCTGGAGTGCACGGTGATGGTGTCTCGGCCGCCCTCACCGCTTGTGCCCACCATCTGCAACGTGACGCGGATGATCGTGCCGGGTAGCCAACGCTCGTCGGTGCACATGTAGAATCCGGTGACGCTGATGTCCTTGATCGGGTGCGGCTGCGGCGATCCGCCGGTAAAGAAGTAAGCAACTAAACCTGGTAAGGGCAGGCGGACGGCGCGGCGTTCCTCGCTGCGCTTCTGCTCCACGCGGTCAAGATGCAGGTTGGGATACAACCAGCAAAGAAACTGAAGTTTCCTCGATGGCTTCTCGTCCTCGTCGGGGACAGCTTCCTTTTGCTGATCCATGCGCGGGATGCGAATTTCCGGCGGCCGCGAGGGATCGAATTCCGGAAACAGCAAATACAGGAGCCGCACGTCCCACGAGGCCTTTGCCTTCCGAGAAGCCTCCTCGGCGCCTTTCTTGCCGGTTGACATCTGAATGTCGGTATTTGGAGTTCCGGCGGCTTCTTTCTTCGCGGGAAGGACCGTTGGCGCCCCCTTCGGCTGCGATTGGGGCGGTGCAATTTCTTTGATGGGCGCTGGATTGCCCGCAGACGACGGTCGCGGAGCGGGCGTCAGCACGGCCGGCGCCGGTGAAATGACGGTTGGCAGCGAATTGCGAGCTGGCGGGGGCAATTCCGCTGGGACAGGAACGGGACCAGGAATTAGAGCGGGAGTGGCCGCGGCAACTGGCGACGCCACTTGGCCCTCCGCTGCCGGCGTCAGGATGAGCGGGGGCGAAATAGGCTCGCTCTGCGGGATGTGCGCGGCCGCCGCCGTGATCGGAATGACCGTACCCAGGGTGGGTTCCGGGTCTGATTCGTGGTCCCGTTCCACTGCCGGAGCGACGGCCGGATTCGCCGTGCGCCGTTTGGAATTCGGGCTTGTCTGTCGCTTGGGGACGATCGCGGTGGTGGCTTCAGCAATCGGAGGCTCCGGCTGCACTTCCGGAGGCATCGCCGGCGCTAGGTTGACGCTCTTCATAAGCCGCCCGGAAACCGCTCCATTCGGCGTGCGTGACTCCTGCGCATGGTCTGGCGCACCGTTGAAGCTATTCCTGACCGAAGCAGGGACTACTCGGGACGAGAGAGTCGCAGATGCCGCCCGTTCGGTGGCAGCGTGGGAAGCATGCGCCCCCGGTTCCGACTCAATCACAATTGAAACTTGGGAGCCCTCCAGCGCCGCTGCGATGGATTCACCGTTGCCCGACGGCCGGAGGATCGGCGATTGTTCGAGGATCGACTTCGCGCTCTTCGTGAGCCGCCCCGAAGGGCTTGCGCTGGCCGCACGCGCGGTTGGGGCTTCAGCTACCGCGGTTGCGCTGGCGGCAGGCCCGGCGGCTCTCGCTGGTGTGGACCGTGCTCCCAGAAACTGGTCGAGTGGCGATAGGCCGCTTTGCGCTGGAGGGGCGGCAAACGCCGAATTGAAAAAATGTGCGGTCACCGGCTGGGCTGTCGGCGGTTTTGGCACGGGAGCGTCCTGTGAAATGGCGGTTTGTCCGGGCTCGGCTGCGGGGGCGACCTGGGGATCGTCGACCGTGCGGAACATCAGCTTGTCCCCGACACGGGTTTTTGACATTGCAATCGTCTTGGGGGGAAGGACCAGCGCGCTGGCCGGCTCACCACGGAATGGTTCGTATTCGCCTTCCGTGGAAATCTCCACGCAGTGAACGACGCCGTAGTCCTTGTCCAGATAGATCAGGTCAAACGGAGAGAGAGTACGTGCAACGGGCACTCCTTTGAAGTTTGTCAACCACAACCCGGCTTTGCGATCAGGCCCCAGTCCCTCCATCAGGACCTTGAGGACCTTCAAAGGCTCAAGCGCCGCATCAACAATGACCAGCCCAGAGCTGAGGAGTCTCTGGCTTTTGCCGTGGTATGCATTGATGATCTTCGTGTCCACAATTCCTCATTTACGAAGGAGACGCTGTTCGCAAAGCTCTAGAATGAAGGAACTCTTCGAGCCCGCTGCCTGAGCAGAGAACCAACCTCCGAGGGCCAAGCCCCGCTGTCTTGCGCGACGATCTCTCTCTTGAACTTACCTCAAACCTTCGTTCCATGGGGATAGCGATCTACTAATTGTTCGATGCCGAGCCTTGCAAGTTTCGCTTCCGCCCATCGATCCTAACAGTCTGAAAAATCGAAAGATGAAGGCTTGATCACTCACACCCACTGGGCGCAGTTTTGCACTCCTAAGGAGTCAAGGTCAAGGAAGAATTTGGGGTGGGGATACTCCGAAGTGACGGACAGAATCGTGGAATAGAAGGATCAATTAAGTCCCGCAAACCGCTGATTCTAAGAATTAAAGGAAGCCAAGCTACCTGCTTCCAGACTGAAAGAAATTCCGCCTCGTGCAGGATCGACGGATCTGAAGGGATTCCCTTCCGAGCTCGTTTAGGGGAAAATTTCCGGGCAGGGCCCGATTTCAATGATAAAGTCGCCATTTTCGGTCGCTATCCGGCCACAGCGGCGCCACTCGTCGAAACCACGCCATAGAATGCTTCGGAGGGGCCGCGATAGCCATTGCAGCGCGCATTCAGTTCAAGCCCAAGGGGCGTCGGTGTGATATTGATTCCTTCGACTGGCACGAACAGCGAGGTTTTGAATCGCTGCTCCAGCAATCCCAGCTCGGAGAGATGTTCGAGAGAACGGCCCATCCGGAGCAGATCGCGCGTGCCCGACAGCTTCATGATTTCGTCGGTACAGCAGGTGAGCTGGAGCGCCGCGACGGCGCCCGATTTATTCAGGAGTTTTGTCGCATTCGTGCAAGCCGCAGTCACCATGCGGACGTGCGTTGGTGTGAGTTGACTGAAGATATCGACGAAATTTCGGTTCGATTCATCGTCTCCGTTGATCGTGCAGCTGTGGCCAACAGTCCTGCCCAGCATTGCTGCATCGAATCTTCATCGGCCCAAGATCCGTCGTGAAGGATGCGGAGAAGCAGCGGTGGGCAGCAGCGTAATTGCTCCCCATCGGGCCAGGAGGCTAAAAGGCTTTCCGCATGCAAAGCGACCTCGATCGCGTTCCATAGCCGATGGCCGGTCAGCGTGGTGCGAATCTCCTGACGGATGGCGCTTCCTGAAGGAGCGCTAATTCGGCTTAGGAATGCGAGAGCCTTTGCAAGCTTGAAGGGGCCCACGATATCCCCTGGCGTTGCGTCTCTGGATGAGTTCTCCACCAGGTTGACCCACAGTTGGGGCTCCACTCCGTGGGGAATGTCAAACGCCAAGCCCACACCGTCTTCACCACACCGCACTGCCCGCGCCTGCAACGTAATCTCACGCTCGAGGTTTTCACCTTGAAAGCCGGCCCGTTGCAATGTGAGCGAGACAGGCGTTCCCGGCTGCCAACGGTCCCGCGTCAGCAAATAGAGACCTGTCGCGCTGATGTCCCGGATCACGTCGTGCTTGAAACCGGCATCGGTCCAATGACCGGCGGCAAAGCCGCCTGCGGGCCGTCGCGTTCCCAACCGGTGCTTCGTCGGGAAAGAGCGATTGAGCCATTGTTTTAGTGACATCGCGGTGCTCTCGCTGCAAGATTGAATCGACCCCGTGCAAGGGAAGTGCCTGCTCGGCACCAACGTCAGATCCCTGCACCAGGAGGTATTCAACGAGCAGTCTACGCAGAAAAGCGGCGGTTTCTTTGTGCGGGCCGTCACGCGGCGAGCTCATCTGCACCCAGTCGTTCGGGCCGAAGTTCGGTCTGGGGTCAGAGCGAATCGCTCCCGGATCTCGTAGCGCGCTCCTGCCGGCGAGAGGAAGCTTTCGAAGAGCAGAAACTCGTCGGCGATGAACCGTGAGAATTCGGGCCGCGCAGGCAATTTCTCTCGAAGAGCGCGGAGTGTTGGCCCCTGGATTTTGTCCTTCGTGCGGGCCAGCGTAATGTGCGGATGGAAGGCGCGCGTCTCAGGTGCGAAACCAGATTGCGTGGCGGCTTCCGTTACCTTTTGATAGAGCGCGGCGAGTTTCGGGCTGAGAGATACGCCGGCCAAGAAGATTCCTGCGCGCTCGAAGAAATCCAGCTCATTGATTTGGACCGCAACGGTTGGAGATTGGACAGAGCGAAGCAGAGCTGAGACGAGTTCGCGTTTCTCCTGGGTAGTTTCGCCCAGAAACTGCAGGGTGATATGCCACGATTCAGCGGAGGCCGAGCGCCATCCGTCAGCCCTGGACATCGCGGGCGCTAAAACGGCTGCGAGCTCGCCACGAACCTTCAAACTCAGCGGAATTCCCACGAAGAGGCGCATACGAGGAGAGTCTACGGCAGGCCTGACGTGTTGTGGCTGGTCTTCTCGCAGCGCTCCCGGCAGTTTCCATGCTTGGTTTCGGCGCGGCATTTACAACCGCCGCTCGTTGGGGTGAAGATAAGCCCATGAGTCTCTATTGTACCGTGGGCGCTCCCGATGCCGATCTCTCCGCGGACCAACTGAAGAATCTGCTCGTCACGTCACTGGAAAAGCTTGGGCCGCGCAAGCGTGTTCTGGCGGTGCCGCCGGATATGACGCGGCTCCATTCGCGGGCTGGCACCCTCACCCGCTTTGCCTGGAAGCACTACGGAGATCAGCTCAAGGCCGTCCTGCCTGCTATCGGAACGCATACACCGATGCAGCCCGCGCAGATCGAAGCCATGTTCGGTGACATGCCGCGCGATCTTTTCCGCGTACACAGCTGGCGCACCGATATTGTCACGCTGGGCGAGGTTCCGGCGGAGTTCGTCCACGCGCAGTCCGAAGGCAAGCTCAACTTTGCGTGGCCAGCACAGGTGAATCGACTCATTGTGGAAGGCGGATTCGACCTGATTCTTTCGATCGGCCAGGTAGTGCCGCATGAAGTGATCGGGATGGCCAACTACACCAAGAACATCCTGGTTGGCACTGGCGGCCGTGAGGGAATCAACCGCAGTCATTATTTAGGAGCGGTCTACGGCATGGAGCGCATCATGGGCCGCGCCGACAATCCTGTGCGCGCCGTGCTCAACTATGCATCCGATCGCTTTTTGCGTGACTTGCCCATTGTGTACGTACAAACGGTCGTTGGCCGCAAGCCTGATGGTGGTCTCGCTGTGCGGGGGCTTTATATCGGCGACGATGTGGAGTGCTTCCATCGCGCGGCCGAGCTGAGCTTAAAGGTCAACTTTGAGATGGTCGAGGAGCCGATCCGCAAAGCTGTTGTCTATCTAGACCCGAACGAGTTTCATTCCACGTGGATCGGCAATAAAGCGGTCTACCGCACGCGCATGGCTCTTGCCGACGGAGGCGAACTCATCATCCTCGCCCCGGCAGTGAAGGAGTTCGGCGAGGACAAAGGCATCGACGGCCTGATTCGCAAATACGGCTATCGCGGAACTCCGGCGACGCTTGCTGCGGTCGACGCCAATCCAGATCTCGCGTCCGATCTCAGCGCCGCGGCGCACCTGATTCATGCTTCTTCCGAAGGACGCTTCACTATTACCTGGTGCCCCGGGCAGCTATCTAAAGAAGAAATCGAAGGCGTCGGATTTCAATACGGCGACCTGGCGACGATGCTCAAGCGGTACGATCTGGCGAAGCTAACCCACGGATACAACCGTGTTGACGGAGAAGATATTTTTTTCATCGCGAACCCGGGGCTCGGGCTGTGGGCGCATGAGTCGCGGCTTGCGCCAGCGGCTCCTCCCAAACTGGCTGCCGTAAGCCTGTAGTTAGACCAAGCCAACTTCCCGAAGAAGGAACGCATAATCAAACGCAATCTCTTTCAAGTAGTCGTAGCGCCCGCTCGCGCCTCCGTGGCCAGCCTGCATATTGGTCACCAGCAGCAGCGGCCGGTCGTCTTTCTTGAGCGTCCTGAGTTTCGCTACGTACTTTGCGGGTTCCCAATACATCACCTGGCTGTCGTAGAGCGAGGTCTTGACTAACATGGCGGGGTAACTCCCTGGCTTCAAGTTATCGTAGGGCGAGTAACTCAGCATGTAGTTGAAGTAGGCCTCTTCGTTCGGATTGCCCCACTCCTCGTACTCGGGCACGGTCAACGGCAGCGAAGCATCGAGCATCGTGTTCATCACGTCCACGAAGGGAACATGCGACAGCACCACACGAAACAGATCCGGTCGCAGGTTCACGACGGCGCCCAGGAGCAATCCGCCGGCCGAGCCGCCTTCGATCGCAACACGCGCCGGATCACCATAGCCAGTCTTCGTCAAATGCTCGACCGCCGCGATGAAGTCGGTGAACGTGTTGCGCTTTACAAGCATTTTCCCCGCATCGTGCCACGGCTCTCCGAGATCGCCACCCCCGCGAATGTGCGCATAGGCCATCACCACACCGCGATCGAGCAGGCTCAGACGATTCGAATTGAAGCCGAGCGGGAGCGAGTACCCATAGGACCCATAGCCGCACACGTAAAGCGCATTCTTTCCCGGCTCGTGTTTGTCCTTTCGGTACACGAGCGACACCGGAACCTCAACGCCGTCGAGGGCCCTGGCACGCACGCGCTCACTTGCATAGAGGCCGCGGTCGAACCCGCCAGGAATCTCCACCTGCTTCAGCAGAGTCGAAGTGCCGCCTGCAACGTCGTACTCATACACCGAGCTAGGCGTGACCAGAGACTGGTAGGCGTACCGATAAGTGGTGGTATCGAAGATGCGATTGATGTGCGGGTGTGCGCTGTAGGCAGGCTCGGGGAATGCAATCTCGCTAACCTGTTTCGCTTCCGGTCCTCGGTCCGCGAACGACCACAGCCGCAATCGTGGCAAACCGTCCTCGCGTTCGCACGCCACAAAAAAGCCTGCGAACAGGTCTAGATCTTCGAGCATCACGTCAGCGCGATGCGGAATGCGCTCCATCCAGTATTCACGGCTTGGCGTTTCGACGGGTGCAGTGACGAGACGGAAGTTCCGGCCCTGGTCGTTGGTGCGAATGAACCAAAGGCCATTGCGGTGGTCGATGGAGTATTCGTGCTCGTCCTGACGCGGACAGATCAGTGAAAACTTGGCTGCGGGATTTTCGGCGGACAAAAACCAGCATTCACTGGCCGTGTGGCTCGACGACTCCAGCACCAGGAATTTGCCATCGCGCGTGCGCCCTGCGCCAATGTTGAAGCGTTCGTCGTCATCCTGATAGACCAGCACGTCGGCCGAGTGTTCTGTGCCGAATACGTGGCGATACAACTGGAACTGCCGCTTCTGTTCCTCGTCTTCGACGGTGTAAAAGAGAGAACGATTGTCGGCCGCCCACGTCACCGATCCCACGCGCTCGACTGTGCCAGCCAGTGTCTCGCCGGTTTCGAGATCCTTGATGTGCAGCGTGTACTGGCGAAATCCCGTGGTGTCGGTGGTGTAGGCCAGCCAGCGTCCGTCGTCGGTAATGTCCGTCGCGCCGATAGAGAAAAAGGAGTGACCTTCTGCCAGCTTGTTCCCGTCGAGAATGATTTGTTCCGGCGCATCCGTCCCCGGCCCATCCACGCCACCGAGCTTTCTGCAGTGGATCGAGTACTGGAGCTTCTCCTCGGTCCGCGTGTAGTACCACCAGCTGCCATCACGGAAGGGAACCGAAACGTCGGTCTGCTTGATGTGGCTCAGCATTTCGTTGTAGATCTGTTCCTGCAGGCCGGCCAGCGGAGCCATCACTGCCTCGGCGTACTTGTTTTCTGCTTCAAGATATGCAATTACTTCGGGATTTTCCTTGTCACGCAGCCATGCGTAGTCGTCGACAAGCGTGTGGCCGTGAACCTGAATTTCTCTGTGCTTCTTGGGAGCGATGGGGGGATGCAGATCGGTCATGTCGTTCTTTAGTGTAGCGTTTGCGCTATGCCAATTTCGCGCTCGAGGGCGACGTGCCACACCTGCCGATGAACTGCTGTGCCTGAATCCGCCGCATGCGAGTGGTCCAACGGGCAAGTGCTCCGGGAACTTTTCGCCTCCCGGACCCGTACAATTGAGAGCGATGACCGCATTTCGATTCGCACGTGCGCTCACCTGCCGGTCTATGCTGGCAGGGTTTCTCATTTCACTTGTTCCTGGACTCATTCCAGCCCTCCGAGCCGAGCAGGTCAAGGACCTGTCCAAGCCCACAGATTATGTCAGCGACTTTGCTCATGTTCTCTCGCCGCAGGCGGTAACCCAGCTCGACAGCCTCTGCAGCCAGCTCGACCACTCGAAGGCCAATTCGCAAGTCGCCATCGTTACGGTACATAACCTCGACGGCGACGATGCCGCCGATTGGGCCAACCAGCTGGAAGACGCCTGGAAGATCGGAAAGAAAGGCACAGACCGTGGCGTTCTGGTGCTTCTGGCCGTCGACGACCATAAGTACCGGATCGATGTCGGCTATGGCCTTGAAGGTATTCTGAACGACGCGAAAATCGGCGATATCGGCCGCGAGATGGTGCCTTATTTGCGCGCTCGCGACTACGACAGTGCCGTGACCCTCGCGGTCGGCCAGCTGGCACAGATTATTGCCGCCGACGCCGGTGTGACGCTTACTGATGAGCCGCAGCAGCCCGTCCAGCCGAGCATCCGTCAGCACTCGAGCGTCTTCCCGTTCATCGTGTTCATCCTCATCTTCCTGTTTTTTGGCGGATTCACGCTGCTGCGGTTTCTGCTTTTCGCCGGCCTCTTCGGGGGCGGGTTTCGCGGGGGTCCTTGGATGGGCAGCGGGTTTGGCGGTGGAGGGGGTTT
>Ga0182024_10001873_pt1 | contig 53052 bp, 44 predicted proteins | sample P32metaG_FD_120480 | JGI IMG/M metagenome (GOLD analysis project Ga0182024, IMG submission 120480) | Permafrost microbial communities from Stordalen Mire, Sweden - P3-2 metaG (Illumina Assembly) | ecosystem: Environmental > Terrestrial > Soil > Wetlands > Permafrost | place: Sweden: Stordalen... | reverse complement strand
GGCGCCAGCCTGCTGGTTTTTCTGGATGCCGAGCGTAACTATCGAGCCACTCAACTCGCCTATCGTCAGGCGCTGGCTTCGTACTTGCTGGCTCTCGAACAGCTTCGAGAAGCCGTGGGCGTGAGAGATCTTCCATGAGAGAGGCGGAGAACGATTCGCGGAAGGAGTTCGATTTGTGAACAAGCAGGACGTGCGCAGCAGGATCGAAGAAATCGGCATTATCCCAGCGGTTCGTGCACATTCCACGGCCGATGCCATGTTTGCCGCGGAAGCCGTCTTGCGCGGTGGAATCCCTATCGTCGAAGTGACCCTGACCGTACCCGAGCCCTACAAAGTGATTTCGCATTTGGTCCAACACGCTCCCGAAGTGCTGGTTGGTGCCGGCGGCGTGTCTGATGTGGATACCGCGCGCCGCTGTTTGGATGCGGGGGCAAAATTCCTGGCGAGCGATGGTCTGGATCCCGAAAGTGTGAAGTTCGCAGTGCATAAGGATGTCCTCGTCATTCCCGGAACCCTCACTCCGACCGACATAATCACCGCGTGGAAACTGGGTCCCGATTTCGTCAAAGTGGTTCCCTGCGGACACGTCGGTGGTGACAAATACATCCGCGACCTGAAGGCAATGTTCCCTGAGGTGCCGTTGATTGCCGCCGGAGGCGTCAATCAGCAGACTGCCTCGAACTTCATTCTGGCGGGCGCCATTGCGCTCGGTATTGGTGGAGAGCTTATACCCCGAGAAGCGATCCGGCTGCGGCAGCAGGACCGCATTACCGAACTGGCGCGCAGGTTCATAGGCTTTGTTAGCAATGCTCGTGGCAGATGAAGTAGGTCAATTTGTTCGAAGGAGGTTGGTTCATGACAGTAGGACTAGAACGTGAATTCTCGCAAGGTAGCGAAACCAACAGCGCGGAAGACTCTTCGTTTGAAACGCTCTCGCATGTTGAGCATGACCTCAACGACATAATTGCTGCATTGGCGCTGCTCGGGGTCAAGCGCTGTTCTCAGTGCAGGCAGTTTTTTCGCGCTTCCGAACCGGGCGCGCTTTTCGATCAGGGCAACGGCAAGCTGGTCTGTTACGAGTGTGTCCCGGCTTGGTGGCCTTCACTGTCAGCACAGCTCAACGTCGCGGACCGCGAAAAAATTGAGGGCAAGCTCTCCGCGTGGCTGCGGAAATATCACCGGGCGGAAGTCGTAAAGGAAACTCCTGGCAAGGTGCTTGACACCAGTGATGCCGAATTCCAGATCGTAGCCAAGTGCATGGAGTGTGGTGGATCGGGAAAGCTCATGGAGGGAGAGCGCTGTCGGTTTTGCAACGGATTTGGGACGGTGCGGATCGTCGTGCCCAAGTAGAGACAACGCTGCCGACGCCAGTGCGGCGAGTATTCACTCCCCTACGGTACTTGCGCCAGCGGTTTGCGGACGACCGTGCGCCACGAGCGCGAAAGGCCGAAAGGCTGAGTAGTGCGTTAACTGCTTAACTGATGAGGGTAGGCCCCTCGGAACCGGTCTGCAGGGACAGGTTCCAAACCACCTCGGCGGCTGTGGTCAAAAGCCATGGTCGTGAGCACAGAAAGGAAAGGCCTGGCAAAGACCAAGTCAGGTGAGTGGCAAGAAGAGGACCGCGAGGGAACCACTATAGAAGTGTCGAAAGCAAAGAGATGATGTCAAAACCGCGGGAGGACTGTTACTGCGGGACCAAACTCCGACGAAACCTGGTCCTTTGGGCCAAAAGGAAATACAAGAAGCTACGTCGCCATCTCCGCAGAGCGACACACTGGATCGCGCGCATCTCGCGTCGCGCTCCGGCCTTGTTCGCCCACTGGCAGATGGGGGCGCGGCGTGGCTCCGTGACCGGAGCTGTATGAGTGGAGAGGCTCACGTACAGTTCTGCGAGAGCCTCGGGGTGCGATTCCCCGGGGCTACTCACCCAGTCGTTGCCCGATCCTCGACCAGCGTGGTGCGCTTCGTCCTTTTTGTGGACAGAGCAAAGTAAAGCCAGCCGTAGGCACCCCACACCAGGGCGATGCCCAGCGCAAACAGCGGTTCCTTCTTTGTGCCATAACCCATAAAAGGTCCAATCAGATAAAAAGCCATGCAGGCAAGATTGGCGAACAATCCGAATACCGGGATCAAGAGGTGGCGCACCGCCTTGAACTTCGGATGCTTGTGGTAACAAACGATGCAGGTCAGGCAACTCAACATGTACAACAAGAAAGTGCCGAAGTTAGAAGCGAGCGATACCGTGATAAAGGTATTGGGAAGAGCTGCCATCTTGTCGTGAGTGGTGTAGCCGGAGCTGGACCAAAAGCCTTGCGGCAATGACTGAATGGCAGAATCGGCAGGGGCTGAGCCATCACCGAAATATACCGCCACAGTGATGCACCCGATGACCGCAGAAATCAGAGCCAGGGTCCAGATGGCGCGATGCGGTGTGAGGTTCTTTGAGTGTAGAATGCCGAAACTCTCCGGCGCCTCCTGATCCTTGCCCATGGAATAAGTCACGCGAGCGCCGGTATTGATGCAGGACAGCGTGGTGCCAATCAGTGCCAGCAGCACTGTTGCCGCCTCGCACAGCATGAAAATCCGCCCGCGTCCCGGGCCCAGCATAGCGTCCCCCACCATGATCATCATGTCGCCAATCGGCGCCGCAGATCCCGCGGCATTCTGCATGGTGTAGCCACTGCTCAGAAAATAGTTGGCCGCGAAGTACTCGAACAGATAACAGAACGCTCCCTGGATCAGCAGCGAGATGATGACCGCGGTCGGTACGTCGCGTTTGGCATTTTTGGCTTCGCCTCCCATCGAAGTTACAGATTCGAATCCCACCAGAATCAGGATGGCAATAGTGGCTTGCACGAACATCCAGCCAAAGTTATGTATCCCTATCACGGAAGAAGCCTTGGGATGGGAAAGGAAGCCGTTGGTGGAGTCATGCTCCGGATAACTGACGTGATAAGGTACCGCTTTCCCAGCGGCGTCCACTGCGCATTGTGGTGTCCCGTCTGCCGCGCGCACAATGGTGTCGGTTGTCTGGCCGTTAGCCACCGTTTTTGTGGTGGCGAATTCGCAGCTAAAAGCGGCGCTGGTTTGCGGATCGAAGTGGTAGGCAACGCTGCCCGGAGCATGGTTCAGGCGATAGCCCAGCGCCATAACTGAGAAGACGATCAGCGCACTAATCTGAATAACGTTAATCGCGATGTTTACTGAAGTCGAGCCGGTGATTCCACGATGGGCGATGTATGCGATCGCGAAGGAAAACACAATCGCGACCAGCATCATGAACGCAGGTCCCGGATTGGTGGCGCTCATGAAAGCGGGCCAAAGTGTCCCGACCAAATAGCCGGAGATGACTCCAATGACCCCAACCATGACACCTGGATAAACCCAGTAATAAAGATGCGATCCCCAACCGACAATGAACTTTGCCAGCCGGGCATAGGGCCACGCTTTGTCGTGATTGAGAAACGCCTGCTCCGCAAAATAGTAAGAGCTGCCTGTCCCGGGATACAGCTTTGCCATTTCCGCATAGCAGACGGCAGTGGCAAGGCACAGCAGGAGTGCGAACAGAATGCCAATCCACATCGCGGGCGTGGTCACGCCGTAAGCAGCCTGACCGGCGAACGTGAGCCAGAGAAATGCGCCCGGAGCAATGAGCGCCATGGCGTTCATGGTCAGTCCGGTCAATCCCAACGTCGGTTTCATTTCAACGGAAGCGCTCTCGGTCGTTTGAGTTTCTCCTTGAAACGCATCGTCTCCTGCGAAAGCGTCGTACGCGAAGGACAGCGTTTGATTCCCTGGACAACGCAAAGTAAACCCTGATATGAGCGAAATCCAATAGATAATTCTTCTCATGCGGATAACAACTTATCCTAAAGCTATACTTTGGATACTCATAAGCAAGAGTTTTGGATGGCGCGTAGACTCAACGATTCGCGATAGAGATGGGGATCACCCCCCCCGAAGGGGCAAAGCTGGTTTGGAAGATCGACGCAAGGACGTCTTCCAGCACGTCGTGGGCACCTCTCGGTGAGACGCCGCTTCGAAACAGGCCGAACTGAATCTTGGGAGCTGGAGGCAGTCCCGCACTCTGCACGCTGGTGAGTTTGAAATTTCGGATGGCTGCAGCTGGCAATGCGGCTACCCCCAGGCTGGATTGCACGGCGGTGAGAATGGCGTCCATGCTGGCGCTTTCGAATGTGACGCGCCAGTCCCGCCCGGCGGTACGTAAGGATTGCAACATCTCTTCCTGCCAGGCACACGGACTCTCGAAAAGTACCAGTGGGATAGGCCGAGACTGGTCAACGCGCAAATCTTTGCTTGCGGCCCAATCGAGCGGCACCAGCCACTTTACGGCCGGCGTTCCTGCGAGCAAACTGGGGTCTCCGATGACCAAGTCGAGCTCCCCCCCTTTCAATAAAGCTTCTAGCCTGGAGAGAGCGCTTACCACCACTTTCAATTCCAGATTGGGGTGAATCGACTGAAAACGCTTCAGAGCAGGTGCAAGTCCAACCAGGGCAACATCGGCGCTCATGCCCAGTACAACCCGTTCAGGAGCGTGCTCGGCACGAAGCCGGACAAGCATCTCTTCATTAAGATCGACCGCGCGATTCGCGTACGAAATGAGAAGATCCCCGTGATGAGTCAAGGTGATGCCATTTCTGCCACGGGCGAACAGCTTTTGGCCGACAATCCGCTCCAGGCGCAACATCTGCTGGCTCACGGCGGGCTGGGTCATGTCGACCGCAGCCGCAGTCTTGCCGAGGCTTCCGTGACGCACGACAGCTAGAAACGTACGCAGAAGACTCAGCTCCAAATCCCCAACTGCACCGGGTGTTGCCATTGGATATCCCCCAGAACTCCTAAAGGCAAGAGTGGTTCAAATGCCATTTTGCCACTCGGCCCCGTGTGTGGAAGATAGATCAGGAGACGTGAAAAACCCGTGAAGACGTCCCATTAAAAATTCAACTCACTCACATAAATTGTCTTGATGGAATGGGCACCGCGCCATTTGTTTTCAGTACTATTGGGCCGGTAGACGAAAGTAAGACGGTGAAAGCACCTGGTTTCAACTTGAGTCCGCAGCCCGTTGATTTCTGAGGGGTCTTATTCCGAGTGCAAAGACAGCACCACAACCAATCGTCGCGGACCGTGTGCGCCCATGACTAAAACCTTCTCGATGTCCGCGGTCCGGCTGGAGCCCGTAATCAGGCAAAGGAAAGAATTCTGAGAGATTGTTCCGCGTTCGCGTTGGTGGGCGAAAGCAGATTCCAGGTTCGGGACCAACTGATCAATTCCGGCAACCACGATGTGGACGGGCGCTACCACGGACGCACCGCGCCCGCCGCACGCCGCCGACACTAACACCGAGCCAGTTGCCGCCACCAATGCTTCGGCCTTGGTAATCGTAGCCTGGGAGGCTTCGCCGGGGCGACCTTCGAGCGACCAGCGGAAAGTGTGGCCGTATGGCCAGGCCGACGCCATTTCTCGCAGCTGGCGAGAATCTTGCACAAAGACCTCTCCGGGCGGAAGTGAAGCCAGGACGCCGGCGATGGTAGCAGCGCTGGCTTTCGGGTCAGGCGTAACCAGGCATTCGGTATTGTTCTCCATGCATTCTTTTTGGAATCGCTCGAGCGGATCGTTGATCGGAGAGAAGATGAGTTTTCGTTCCCCGCTCGCCCAGTGCTTCGCTGAAGGGACAGTCAAGGCTTGCCGCATGCGAGCCAGGATGCGCTCACGGCCTGGATTTTCAGTCGGCCCCATCCTGTTCCTTTCCTTGTGTCGTTTCTTGTTCTTGCCAAAGAGCCCGGAATGACTTGGAAGGAACTCGGAGCGGGGCACGATCTTTTGTCCACGATCGCGCGGGATCAAGCACTGTCCCAGCTAGACCGAGACCATTGATTGCACGAAGACCGGAGCGAGCCATCGCGCCAAGCAAGGCGAATCTTTGCGGACCAAGCATGATCCAGCGCCACAGCTTGAATCCCATGCGTTCGAGCCGTGAACGATTTCTCGTTTCGACGGCGTTCCTGCGATTGTGCAAGAGATGATGGTGCAGGTCGATTTTTACGGGACAAGTCTCAGTGCAAGCGCCGCACAAAGAAGAGGCAGACGAAAGGTGCTGAAATTCCTTAATCCCGCGAAGATGGGGAGTAAGCACGCTGCCGATCGGACCCTGATACGTAGTGCCGTACGTGTGTCCGCCAACCGTCCGGTAGACCGGGCAGACGTTGAGACAGGCGCCGCAGCGGATGCAGTTTAAAACCTCGCGCTGCTCCGCATCGGCCAGCAGATCGCTGCGGCCGTTGTCCAGCAGGACAACGTGAAATTCCTCCGGGCCGTCGATTTCGTTTGGCCCGCGAGGCCCGCCGATCAGCGTGTTGTAACAGGTGATTGGCTGGCCCGTGCCTGCCGTGGCCAACACGGGCCAGAGAACGGCAAGGTCTTCCGTCCGCGGAATGACTTTCTCAATTCCCGCGATCGCGACGTGGATACGGGGAATGCTGCTACACAAACGCGCGTTGCCCTCATTGCTGGTGAGAGCAATCATGCCGGAATCGGCCACTAGAAAATTCGCCCCGGTGATTCCCATCTCTGCGGAAAAGAATGCCTTCCGCAGAGCTACGCGGGCGGCAGCTACCAGGTGCGGCGGATCGTCGGTATCGATATTGCCCAGCTTTTCCTTGAACAGGGCCGCGATATCGCTGCGCGTCAAATGCATGGCAGGCGTGACAATGTGATAGGGCGGTTCATTGCGCAATTGCACAATAAATTCACCGAGGTCGGTTTCGAAGACCTCAATCCCCAGTTTTTCCAGTGCGGGGTTTAGATGGATTTCCTCGGTGACCATGGACTTCGACTTCACCACTCTGCGCACGCTCTGCCGGGTGGCGAGGTCTGCGATGTATTTGCGTGCGTCTTCGGAAGTCTCGGCCCAGAACACATGGCCGCCGCGGTCTTTTACTTTTTGTTCGAACTCCAGCAAATAGCGGTCGAGGTGATTGATCGCTTCCCACTTGATCTCGTGACTTCTCTGCCGCGCCTCTTCCCAATCGAGGAACCGCGCGCGGCCTCGCCCGACCGAACCGCTGTAATGATCGATTGCGTTTCGGATAAGTTTGCGATGTTCCAGGTCGACGGATTTTTCTGCGGCCTTCCGAAGGAACTGTTCCCCGGCTGTGCTCATGGCGTCATCCCGTGACTGGATGCGACATTTCCGGGCGCGCCGGGGGCTTCGGTTTGGGCAAGGATGCTGGCCAAATGAATGATACGCATGCCGGAGTTGCGACGACGCAGAATTCCGTCAATCTGCATCAGGCAACTGGGATCGGTCGAAGTAACGTACTCGGCCCCGGAAGATTCGGCATTGCCTGCCTTGGTGTCGCCCATGGCGGCGGAAATCATACTGAACTTTGTCGCAAATGTGCCGCCAAAACCGCAGCAGTCCTCGACATGCGGCATTTCCACCAACTCGATTCCACGCACGTAGCGCAATAATTCACGAGGCTCGTGTTTCAAGTGCAATTCACGCAGCCCATGACAGGAATCGTGATAAGTAACGCGATGCGGAAAGGCGGCGCCCACGTCCGTTACGGCAGCAACTTTGATGAGGAATTCGGAAAACTCAAAGACGCGCCGTCCCAGCTCAACGGCTTCCGCGCGTAATGCTGAATCCGCCAGCAGCTCAGAATAGAAATTGCGGACCATGGTTGTGCACGATGCTGAAGGGCAAACCACGATTTCTGCTGACCGAAAAACATGGACGAATCTCTCGGCCAGAGGCCGGGCCTCGTTCCAATAGCCGGTGTTGAAGCCGGGTTGTCCGCAACAAGTCTGCTCTTTGCGGAACTCCGGGTAGTAGCCGATCCGGCGCAGCACACGCGCCATGTCCAGTCCAACCTCGGGAGACATCTGATCCACGAAGCAGGGGATGAACATCGCGATTTGTTTGCTCTTCTCGCCAGACATGCGGATCGTTGTGCTCTACGTTAATTAGAGAAGCTAACACCTCGCTCAGATAAATTAAAGTGCGGACAATCAGAAGAGAACGTTAATCCCAGATGTTTCGGAGGCGAGATACTCGGCGAATTTTGTATGTCGTTGTGACGCAATATATATTTAGATCGCATGCTCAAGCCCATCCGCGATGCGCCTATTGACGCTCATCAGCATTTCTGGGGTTACGATCCGCTTGAATACCGCTGGATTGACGACCCGATGGCATCGTTGCGTCGCGATTTTCTTCCCCACGATCTGAAACACGAACTGGATCGGGTTGGATTTGAGGGATGCGTTGCGGTGCAGGCGCGGCAAACCCTGGAAGAAACCCAATGGCTCCTCGAATTGGCTGAACGTGCGCCATTTATTCTTGGGGTGGTTGGATGGGTCGATCTGCGCTCTCCGCAAGTGCGTTGGCAACTGGAAAAGTTTGCGGCGAATCCCAAGCTGGTGGGGATTCGCCACGCTGTGCAGAGTGAACCCGACGATCGGTTTTTGCTGCAGCCGGAATTCCTCCGGGGCATTTCTATGTTGGAGGAGTTTGATCTTGCCTACGACATCCTGATCTATCCCAGGCATCTCCCCGTGGCGGCGGAGTTCGTGCGGCGATTCCCGCGCCAACGCTTCGTTCTGGACCATCTTGCCAAGCCACCGATCAAAAGCGGGAACCTGCAATCCTGGGCGCGCGGAATACGTGAACTGGCGCATGCCCCGAATGTGTTCGCAAAATTGTCAGGACTGGTAACTGAAGCGGACTGGCAAAACTGGAAGCCGGAGCACATCATCCCGTGTCTGGATGTTGCTTTTGAATGCTTCGGACCGTCGCGGCTGATGGTCGGCTCCGATTGGCCGGTGTGTACCGTGGCCGCGTCTTATTCGGGCGTCATCGACATTGTGACGGATTACCTGAACCAATCAACAAATGAAGTTCGTGATGCCGTGATGGGTGGAAATGCTGAACGGTTTTGGCGCCTGAACCCGTAGAGTCGGCAATTACGCCGTAGTGCCGCACTTGTTCTACAATGCCATGGCGAAAGCGCAACGAATTTACCTGGTTGACGATTCCAATCTAAGAGCGGAGTAATGCAGAATAAAGTCCTACAACTCGACTCCAGAGATAACGTCCTGATTGCCCTGACAGATTTGAAGAAAGGCGATCAGATTGACTTCGCCGGTCGCGGTTACACATTGCTTTCCAACGTTCCCGCCAAACACAAATTTGCAACGGAAGACCTCGCGCCAGGAGGGGATGTTGTCATGTACGGCATCCTTGTGGGTAAAGCAGTGAAGCCGATACCGCGAGGGGGACTGCTGAGCATTAACAATATCCATCACGAGGCCGCGCTCTTCCATGAGAAGTCAGAGGAATTTCGTTGGACTCCGCCAGACGTTTTACGATGGAAGCAGCGGACTTTTTTGGGTTATCACCGCTCCGATGGTGAAGTAGGTACGCGGAACTACTGGCTGGTCGTGCCGTTGGTATTTTGTGAGAACAAGAACATCAACGTTCTAAAGCAAGCATTCGAAGAAGAACTGGGTTTTGGCCAGCCTCAGGTCTATCGCCACCAGGTTGCCGAATTGGCCAAGCTCTACCGTGAAGGCAAAAGCCAAGAGATCAAGACCCGCGGATTCACAGAGGATGTTGCCGCGCCGCACACGCCTCGAGTGTTTGAAAACATCGATGGCATCAAGTTCCTGCTGCACGAAGGCGGTTGTGGAGGAACACGCGAAGATTCCGATAATCTCTGCGGGCTGATCGCAGGCTACATCAATCATCCGAATGTGGCCGGGGCCACGGTCCTGAGCCTCGGCTGCCAGCATGCTCAGGTGGGGATCTTGGGTCAAAAGATCAACCAGCGGAATCCCGCTTTCGATAAACCATTGGTCATCCTTGAGCAGCAACAGAGCGGCTCGGAACTGGCGATGCTATCGGATGCGATCCGGCAAACATTCCTGGGCCTGGTCGAAGTGAACAAATCGAAGCGTGCACCGGCCCCGCTTTCCAAGCTGTGTGTGGGCCTTAAATGCGGAGGATCGGACGGATTCTCCGGGCTCACGGCGAATCCAGCCATCGGGCACACTTCCGATCTCCTCGCGGCCCTTGGCGGCAGAACGATCCTTTCCGAATTTCCTGAGCTGTGCGGAGTGGAACAGGAACTCATCAATCGCAGCACGCGAAAAGAAGTGGGAGACCGATTTATTCAGCTCATGCGAGACTATGCGGCCCGTGCGCAGGCGGTGCGCTCGGGTTTTGACATGAATCCTTCTCCCGGGAACATGCGCGATGGATTATTGACCGACGCCATGAAGTCAGCCGGAGCGGCGAAAAAGGGCGGCACGTCTCCGGTTACGGCTGTACTCGACTATCCAGAATATTCGAGCGAACCGGGGCTGAATCTTCAGTGCACGCCGGGCAACGATGTGGAGTGCGTCACCGCACAAGTGGGAGCTGGGGCGAGTGTGGTCCTGTTCACCACTGGACTTGGAACGCCGACCGGGAATCCCATCACGCCCGTGGTCAAGCTTTCCACGAATTCCAGCCTGGCCGAGCGCATGAATGACATCATTGATATCGACGCGGGTGGCATCATCTCGGGCGAGACGACGATCGAGAAGATGGGAGAAAACATTCTGGAACTGGTCGTCCGGGTTGCGAGCGGTGAGGTGCGGACCAAAGCCGAGTTGAAGGCACAGGAAGATTTTATTCCCTGGAAAAGGGGGGTCTCGCTCTGAAAAACGAATTAGGGCAAGGAAAAGACTTCCGGATGGACGGGAAAGTCGCCGTGGTGACTGGCGGCGGTAGCGGCATCGGGCGCGCTATCGCCCTGAAGTTTGCAGCGTGTGGTGCTTCTGTCCGCGTTTTGGATATCAGCCAGAAGGATGGGGAAATCGTTTGCCAACAGATTCGTGATGCCGGAGGCAATGCAGCGCCCTACGAGTGTGACGTGACCAACCAGGAACAAGTCAAATCCAGGTTTGAAGACCTTTTCCTTCAAGAGGGCATTCACATTCTGGTAAACAACGCTGGGATTTCGCACATCGGCACAGTCGAAAGCACCACGGACGCTGATTTTGAACGCATCTTTCGAGTGAATGTAAAAGGCTTTTATAACTGCATGCATGCTTGCGTCGGGCACATGAGGGCAAATGGCGGAGGTGTGATCCTGAATATGGCGTCCACTGCGGGTTCTGCCGGGATTTCGGATCGTTTTGCCTATTCCATGAGCAAAGGCGCGGTGATCGCCATGACACTTTCCGTTGCAAGAGATTATCTGGGCCACAATATCCGCTGTAATTGCATTTCGCCGGCAAGAGTCCATACTCCATTTGTCGATGGATACCTTCGCAAGAATTATCCAGGGCAAGAGAAGGAGATGTTCGACAAATTGGCCAAGTCTCAACCCATTGGAAGAATGGCGGAGCCGGAGGAAGTGGCATGCCTCGCACTTTTTCTGTGTTCGGATCAGGCCTCGTTCATTACCGGCGCGGACTATCCATTGGACGGAGGGTTCTTCAATCTGCGTGGCTGACTCGTGATCTGCAAGACAATAGGCTGTGAAGAATGAATCTGCAATTGAAAGACAAAGTTGTCCTCGTCACCGGTGGCGCGAAGGGCATTGGCGCTGCGATCGTTCGGGCTTGCAGCGATGAAGGTGCGATTCCGGCGATCGTCGACCGAGATGTCGAAGCTGGCAGACAGTTGCGGTCCGAGTTGCGCGGCAAGGGCGCAGCTAGCGAATTGATTTCCGTCGACCTGTTGACTCCGGAAGGCTGTTCGCAGGCAGTGGAACAAACAGTCAAAGCTCTTGGACGTCTGGATGCGCTGGTGAATAACGCCGGTGTAAATGACAAGATTGGCCTCGAGCATGGCAGCCCTGATCAATTCGTCACCTCACTGGGCCGCAATCTGCTGCACTACTACAACATGGCCCACTATGCTCTGCCGCACTTGAAGCGCTCCCGTGGCCCCATCGTAAACATTGGTTCAAAAACCGCGCTCACGGGCCAGGGTGGGACCTCGGGCTATGCGTCATCGAAAGGCGCAATTCTGGCGCTGACCCGCGAATGGGCCGCCGAATTGTTGGGTTATAGCATCCGCGTGAACGCAATCGTTCCCGCTGAAGTAATGACGCCGCTCTATCGCCAGTGGCTCGATACGTTTCCAGATCCCGAGGAGAAACTGAAGACGGTCCTTGCCAAGATCCCTCTGGAAAAACGAATGACTCATCCCGATGAAATCGCCGCGATGGCCATGTTTCTCATCTCGGCGAACGCCGGGCACATCACGGGGCAGCATCTATTTGTTGACGGCGGCTATGTGCATCTGGATCGCGCTTTGACCTAAGGGGAGGCGGAATGAAGCGACGATACTGTCTGACCCTGGATCTGAAAGACGACCCCAAGCTGATTGCCGAATACAAGCGATATCACGAGAAAATCTGGCCGCAGATCACGAAGAGCATCAAAGACTCTGGCATCGAAGACATGGAGATCTACTCACTCGGAACACGCATGTTCATGATCATGGAGGTGAATGAAAGCTTCTCGTTTGAGAAAAAGGCCCGAGCGGATCAGCGGGACCCAAAGTTGCGGGAGTGGGAGGAACTCATGTGGAAGTTTCAGGAGCCGTTGCCGGAAGCGAGACCGGGTGAGAAATGGCTATTGATGGATAGAATTTTCAAGCTGGAACCCTGATTCTTATAGCTTTGGCCCCGAGAGCCTGTCAGGAGTTGTTCTCCGAGTACAAACTCGCGGAAGCACCTACCCATTCCAGGTTGCGATTGTGGTCCACACCCATCATCAAGCCACGACCCATGCGAATGATGGTCATCACCGGCAGCAATTCCTCCAGCCAGATATACATAATGCGAATTTCGGCCTTGGTGCCGCCGAATGGCGTTGCGATAACCGGCTCAAAATTCATCTTCTCCTGCAAAATGTATTGCGAACGTTTCTCTTTGGGAATAGTGGCGAAGTCTTCTTTCTTCGGATTGATGATTACGCCCAGCCCGGCAAAGGAAAACAGCGGCTTGAGGATGTAATGTTCGAGATCGTCCGGCACTTTTTCCACGCGGTCGAGAAACCAGCTCTTAGGCACGCATTCGTGATGGAGGTAGGGCAGGGAAAACTTGCTCATGCGGAAATACCAGTTGGGATGCCCCGCCCATTCCACCTCCAGATCGTCGTTGAAGCAGAAAGCCAACTTCAAATCCTTGCGAACCAGCTCATCCACAATGGCGCGGTTGTAAATGCGACCAATGGGAACACGCCGGCCGCCTCTCTCGTAGAAAAGATACTTGCCAACTTTCTTAATATCGGTAATTGCAATCGTTCTAATCCCCAGCAGTTTTTCGGTCAGCAAAAAATCGGGAAGGGTTTTCTGATGGAGCGGGTCAATTTCCATCAGAATGACGTGATTGGGATCGTGCCCGGCGACGATCGCGCGTCGTAGCAAATTCTTGTAGCCTTCTCCGTCCAGTCCGCCCAGCAAGTATTTCAAATCTTTATCTAAGCCGAATACTTCCATGTAGGACTGCGAAAGTGCGGACTGGTACGCGTACAGAGAAGGGAAGCCTTGCAATTCGACCAATTTAGGTTGCAAAGTGCCAGACTGGTCGCGCACCAAACCGAAATCCACCTGGATAAACATGGGGCGAGCCGATTCCCGCGGAACGTTGAACTCCGGCGGGATCGCATGGAATGAAGCTTTGCGGTAGTCCACCGTATCGAGTTGACGGATCAACTCTTTGCCGTACTGTGACATTTGATCGAGCAGAGGCTTGGGGAAAAAACAAGGCGTTTCGGCCAGCCGGAACTTTACCGGAGTGCCGCAGCGCTCGTCCATCAATTTCAGGAACGTTTGATATTTGCCCGGCGTGAAGTTGGCGTTGAATCGCTGGCGCAGGGAGGGAATCATGAGCTGGCTCTAAGCCTCCAGCAAGAACTGTCCTTGGCGCATGATCTGCTCGTCATCCACCCAAATGTCGAATTTCCTGCCGACCACATCGATGTGTGTAGAAGAGTCCCATTCCGCGCCGGTATGCGCTCCGTAAGGGTTTCCGAAGGCGATGTGAATGCCGGGGTACTTTTCGTCCTGCAGGATTTGTCCGATCAAGCTTTTCAGTCCGATGTTCGTGCCGATCGCGAACTCGCCTACCCGATCGCTGTTCTCGTCGGTGTGCGTATAGCGCCAGAAATCGTCTTCGAGTTCGCGGTTTGTGGAGTGCGCCTGAGTGAGACGATTGCCTTTCACCTGAATCGTCAGGGGATTCTGTGCGAGGTCTCCGAACTTGGCACACAAATAGTCACCCACGACTCCATCGATAACAAAAGTCCCATTGACCTCGCCCGGAGTAGTGAACACTTCTCCGCCTGGCAGGTTCCCCCATTTGTCCGGACTGATAATGCCGCTTGTTTTCAACCAGCGATAGTTCGGGTTCAAGTCTGCGACCAGGTTCGTACCGGCTTCGGTCGTTGCGCGAATCTGCTTTGCTTTTCGCACCATTTCGATGACCTTGGTGCTGATACGATCTACTTTTAGGAAGTCCGCCCGCATGCCCTCGAGCATGATCTGCCGATTGATATTGACCATGTGGGCATGACGAATCTTTCGGCGATTCACCACATCCGTCATCTGCATACGCGAACGCAGCTCATTGGTCTGCGCCTGCACCGCGAAAATGCTGACCTGACTGGTTTCGAAGTCGTCGAGGATCTCCCGGGGCAACTCGGTTAGCGGACGCGGCGAGAGTTCTTCCAGAATCCACGCATGGTAAGGAGCGCCTAACTTTTCGAGTTCGGCGACGATGCTGGCGGCAATTTCCTTGGTGGCCTCGTCGGTGATGACGGTGACTTTCTCGCTGGCCTTGATTCGCAGACACACTTCCACCGCGTTGCGGGCACCCGGAGTTAGTTCAGGATCGAAAGGAAGCCGATTCAGCTGCCGGTTGGCTTGAGTGACAGGAGAATTCATTACCCTACTTTTCTAGCAGAAACTGGGGCCGCTGTCTCGGTCAAACCGGCTTCCGTCTCCTCAATGATGTAATCCACTACTTTCTTCAGGTCGCCGGTCTCCGCGAATACCCGCAATTGGCGGTCGGCGCCGGTGCCATTCTTCAAGATTTCGTGAATGTAGTTTAGTTCTTCCCGCGAATCCAGTTCATCCACTACATCATCCACGAATTCCAAATACTCCAGAATCAGATCACGCGCTGACACTTCCTGCTGCTTGCCGAAGTCGATCATCTTTCCGTCCAGGCCGTAACGTGAAGCCCGCCATTTATTTTCCATAATCAAGGCGCGCCGGTAGAGACGGAATCCCTGATTGGCAGTGTAGAGCTTATGCAGCTTGGCAACAGTCGCCTGAATCAATGCTGCTAGTGCAATGGTCTCCTCCACGCGCATGGGAATGTCGCAAACCCGGAACTCCAGGGTGTTGAAGAATGGATGCGGTCGGATGTCCCACCAGATTTTTTTTGCGTTGTCGATGCAATTGGTCTTGATGAGCAGCTTGATGAAGTTTTCGTACTCTCCCCAACTTGGAAAATAGTCGGGAATGTTCGTGCGCGGAAACTTGTCAAACACCTTACAGCGATAGGACTTTAAGCCAGTGTTCATCCCCAGCCAAAATGGGGAATTGGTGGAGAGTGCCAAAATGTGCGGCAAAAAATAGCGTGCATGGTTCATCAGCTGGATGGCAGTTTCGCGGTCTTCGATCCCGATGTGCACGTGCAGGCCGAAAATCAAATTGGCGCGCGCGACCAGCTGCAAGTCCTCGACAATGTTCTTGTATCGTTCGTCGGGATTAATCTCCTGGGTCCGCCAGTCGGTGAAAGGATGGGTCGCGGAGGCGGCGAGAGACAAGCCATTTTCCCGCGCCAGTCCGATCATGTCACGGCGCAGCTTTTTTACTTCTTCCTTGGCCTCTTTGATCGACGCGCAGACTGAAGTTCCCACCTCGACCACCGACTGATGCATCTCGGCCTTCACTCGCTCCTGCAGCCGCAATTTGCCCTTCTCGATGATTTCGGCGTGAATGTGAGAACGCAGGTCCCGCGTGACCGGGTCAATGGTCTGGTACTCTTCTTCGATCCCGATGGTAAAAGTAGGCGGCATGGAAACTACCTGGCCGCGGCCCATGATCTCAAGCTTAGGCCGGCCGATTTGGCGGAAACAGTATAACTCCGGGTTGGCCGCTACGCCTTGACTTTCTTCCTTGACGCAGCCTTCGTGGGTGCGGATTTGGCTGGTTTCTCGCCCGCCAAGAAAGCCGACCAGCGCAACTCCCGCGCCGGATCCTCATCGCTAAGGGCTTTTTTGACAGCCAGTTCCGCGACCGCATTCACGATCCATGCAAAGTTCTCCGGGCCGACGGAATGGATGTCCGCATCCGGCGCCGGGTTCATGAAATCGATGGCGTACGGAACCCCATCTTCCACGGCAAACTCGACCGTATTCAGGTCATATCCCAACGCCTGGCACAACGTCAGCGCATCCTTTACAACACGCTCGTGCAGTTGATGACCGATCGGAGGAGGGTTTTTCACATAGCGCTCGTGGTGCGGCGCCTTCGGGTCATAGTGCATGATGTGGACTTCTTCCTGTCCCACCACATAACAGCGGAAATATTCCTTGAACTCGACTCCATGCTGCAGGGTCATACACATGTCGCCGGTCTGGTTGTAATGGTGGAAAAACTCCTCGGGTGAATGGACTTTGTACACATGCTTCCAGCCGCCGCCGGCATAAGGTTTCAGAAAAGCAGGGAAGCCGACATACTGAAAAATGTCGTCCCAGTTCAGCGGAAAAATTAGATTGCGCATCGACTGGTCGGTCGTGCTTTCGGGATGCTTGTTATGCGGCAGGATGACCGTCGGAGGAATGGCGACGCCCAGCTTCGTTGCCAATGAATAATTGAAAAACTTGTCATCAGCCGTCCACCAGAATGGGTTGTTTATGACGATCGTTCCAGTCAGAGCGGCATTCTTCAAGTAGGCGCGATAGAAAGGAATATCGTGCGAGATGCGGTCAATGATCACGCGATATCCGCTGGGATCGGCCATCTTGACTCCGCCCAGTTTGACGAACTCAGCGGTCACGCCCGGGATTTTCTTTTGGTTGATGCGGTCGACGACCGCGGGCGGGAATGTATTTTCCTGTCCGAAGATAATGCCGATTTTCTTTGTGCTCACGGAAGACTCCTGCTGAGAGGCGAAGTCGGAACTAGAGAAAGAATTTTACCGCCATTTGCTGCCACCACGGCCAGTCGTGCCCAGTATTATTTCCCCAGACGTCCAGCCAATGCGGAACTGCCTTTGAATTCAAGATTCCGGAGAGCCGGACGTTTTCATCCCGGCAAATATCTTGCTCCCCCGTGGCCAGGACAATGTTCATACGCCGATAGCGGCCCAAATACCAGTCATCGCTCAGATTGGACAGAAAATCGGGCGGACAATTGAAATAACAGTCTGAATCGTAGTAGCCGTTCAAGAATTGATGTACGTCGAATGCCCCACCCATGCTCACGCAATAGGTCACCAGATCGGGATGCTTGAACGCAAAATTCATGGTGTGATAACCGCCGAAACTGCAACCGGTCAGGGCCAGCTGCGGCGACCTGTTCTTAGAGCGAATAAAGGGGAGCAGTTCGTGCAGCAGGTAACGCTCATACTGCAAATGCCGCAGCACTCGCTGACGGGGATGAACGCTTTTGTTGTACCAGCTTTCGCCATCCACGCTGTCCGCACAGAAAATATGCAGTTCGCCGCGGTCAATCTTGGGCCCCAGCGTCGCGATCATTCCCCGGTCTTCATAGTCATAAAATCTGCCCATGGAAGTGGGAAAGACAAACAAAGGCATGCCGGCGTGTCCGAAGGACAGCACTTCCATGTCTCGTTGGAGTTCCTGGCTATATCTCTTGAGGTATTCGCGGTTCATGCTTCGCGGCTCGTTCTGTCATTGTAACGTGAGCTTGTGCTGACTAATCCGCATTGGCAGCTTGCCGCGTCACGACCGGAGTTGCAGTTCCGGACAGAGTTGCCCAGCCGCGGCGGGAAAGGTCCCAGAAAATCAGGTATCCGGCAATTCCCGCTACTGTCAGCAACAGGATGCCCCAGGACCATTCTGCAAAGATGAGTTTGCCGATCCCGAACAGGCATCCATAAACCACAATCACACCCATGACCCAGTTGAAGGCATTACTGGCAATGTCTCGCACTTCCGCCATCTCCGGCACGAGCTTGGCGATTCGCTTCCAGCCATAAACGGTCGGATACACGCGTTTGTAGAATGCGACCAGCGTTTTGTCCGACTCCGCTGGAGTGACAAAAGTCGCGATCAGCCAGACGACTGTCGTGATTCCGCCCGTGATCAGTGCTTTTTTCGCATACACCAGAGAATCGTTTCCCGTAAACACCACACCATTGAGGCCGAAAGTGACGGCCGCAGCCGCGATCATCGCCGAAATTTCGCTCCACGCGTTAATGCGCCACCAATACCAGCGCAGGATGTAGACAGCGCCGGTCCCAAACCCGATGTTCAGTACCAGTTCCCATCCCTGTTTAATGGAAGTCAATTGCATTGCTGTATACCCGGTTCCCAATACGAGCAGGACAGTGAATAGCTTGCTGATCAATACGTAGTGTTTTTCAGTCGAATTCCGCACGATGAAGCGCTTGTAAAGATCATTCACCAGATACGAGCTGCCCCAGTTCAATTGAGTCCCGATGGTTGACATGAAAGCCGCAAGAAATGCTGCGACCATCAGCCCACGAAGTGCAGGCGGCAGATAGTCACGCAAGACCATCACATAGCCCTGCTCCGGATTCGCAGCGAATGCGGCGCTGGGGTGTATTCCGCCATTTGGTGAATACACCACGATTGCCACCAGCGCAGTAATGATCCAGGGCCAGGGACGCAGCGCGTAGTGAGCGATATTGAACCACAGGGTTGCGCCCAGCGAATTCTTCTCGTCCTTGGCGCTGAACATGCGTTGTGCCACATACCCGCCGCCGCCGGGTTCCGCTCCGGGATACCAGGCCAGCCACCACTGCATTCCGAGATAGACAAAAAATGTGAGCAGCGGCAATGTCCAGATCGCGTCGGTAGTCCATCCCGAATGAAAGTCTGGCAAAAATGCGACCGGGTTCGCGGTGTGTACTCCGGTCTGCTCGACGTTGCTTCGTATGGTTTGCAGGTGCACTTGCAATGCCTGCATACCGCCAATTTTGGCCACCGCTACCCAGGCCAGCACGATAATCATGGTCATCTTCAAAATGAACTGGAAGAGGTCGGTGACCAGCACTCCCCAAAGCCCGCCAATAAACGTATAAAGCCCGGTGAATGGGATTAAGACCAGTACGCAGATCAGCAGCGAAGTCGTGTGCGGATCACCTAAGGTGTACGGAAACGTGTGTCCGCCGAGGCCCACTTGCAGCACTCGCCCTTGCTCGATTGCAGGGCCAAGCAGGACGGTAATGATGTTGATCATTGCCTGGGTGACCCAGCCTAGGATGAAGCAGTTCATGAAGAGCCCGAGATAGATGGACTTGAACCCACGCAAAAAAGCGGCTGGCTTTCCCCCGTAGCGTACTTCGACAAACTCCACGTCTGTCAGGATTTCCGACCGGCGCCAGTAGCGAGCGAAAAAGAACACCGTCAACATGCCGCCGACGCACAGACCCCACCAAATCCAGTTTCCGGCGATACCCTGTTTGGCCACCAGACCACATACCAATAAAGGCGTATCCGCCGCGAAGGTCGTAGCCACCATGGAAGTTCCGGCCAGCCACCAAGAAACATCACGCCCCGAGATGAAGAATTCTTCCGTGCTGCCACTGGCGCGGCGACGGTAGTAAATGCTGATCAGTAAATTCACCAGCAGATAGCCGACGATGACAATCCAATCGGTCGATGTCAGCAGCATTGGTCCTCCGTTACCGGATTATTCAAGGTCTCCAGTTCCGCGGTTCTCAGAATTCAGCCATACTCCCAGCCTAACGGAAATCGCAAAAAGAAATTAGGGGGCGACGTTCATAGAGCGAATAAGCGATAGTAGGAATGCACCAGAACAGCGGTTACTCGGCCTTCTTGTCCTCATGCTTGCGCAATACTTTATAGGTGGCGTCTTCAATTTCGGAAAGAATGGTCTCCGTCCGCGACAGGGCGCGGCGGTCATCCGGCGACGTATCCGGCTTGGCCTCCGGCGGCTGTTCCCCGGCTCCTTTAGTTTTACTCGAATCCTCTGAGCTTCCCATGTTTCCCTTTGCCGAAACTGAGTGCAAAGACTAGATCCTACAATAATGTCACGCCGTACGCGCTAACGATCCAGCTACTCAATTGTATTTCCCGGTGCCTTTCTATGATCTCTCACTGAGGTAGTTCCGCAGCGCCTCCTGCCAGGTGGGCATGGCGATGCCGTACTTCTCCAGACTCGTAGGCGAGAGCACGGAATACTGCGGCCTTTCCGCCGGACGGACAAAGTTTGCGCTCGTCGTGGGTCGCACAGTCGTATTCAAACCCGCCCCACGAATGATTTCCTCGGCGAATTCAAACCACGAGCACTGGCCGTGATTGGTGGCGTGCACAATGCCCGTGGCTCCCACATGGCACAACTGAACAATGGCTCGGGCCAAATCAATCGTATATGTGGGAGATCCGCGCTGGTCGTCGACTACCTCAATTTCGGATCGTTTCTCCGCCAGTTTGAGTATGGTGTCTGGAAAACATTTTCCGCCAGCCCCGAAGAGCCAAGACGTCCGCACGATGCAGCATTCTCGCAAAATTTGGCTGATCTGCACTTCCGCGTCCGCTTTGGACCGGCCGTAAACACTGCGAGGGGCACGGACGGCGTCGGTTTCGTACGGAGTTGTGTTCTTGCCATCGAAAACATAATCGGTGCTCAAGAACACTAATCGGGCGCCCTGCTGCTTTGCTGCGTGTGCGACGTTGACCGCACCGCCGCAGTTCACATCGAAAGCCATTCCGCGATTGGTTTCACAACCATCAACATCCGTATATGCGGCCGCGAGTACAATCCAATCCGGCCGGGTACGTTGCACGGCATCGAGGACCTGTTTGGGATCACGAATATCCGCGTCTTTCGAGCCCAATCCTTTGACTTCGTCCTGCGCCCATTCGCTCGTCATTGCTTGGCCCAACAAGGCCCTGCCCAGCAAGCCAGTAGCGCCAAAGATCGTAACTCGCATAAAGCCAACTATTCCTATCTTACTTGGATGCACAAAAACATCACGGCATAGACCGCAGGACGATCAGCCGTGCTTCATTGGAATGAAAGGGCCGGAAAACTTATTCCGCGCAGGTTTATGGCGCCGCTCAGGACCATCCGCCGGGCCCTTTTCCAATGCTACAATGGAGACTCGTTGTCGGTTCCACCCGGGACCCCTTTCTTTATAGAATTGCGACAGAAGTGCAATCTTTTCGAGGTGCAATCATGGTAACCATGGAAGCCCCGGTTCTGAACAGAACTCGTCCGCATGTAGGTCCTTTCATTAACGAGCCGCTTACCGATTTCAGCCGGGAAGACAATGCCCGTCTGATGCGTGCAGCCATCGCCAAGGTTCGCAACCAACTGGGCCGCGAATATGACCTGATCATTGGCGGGAAACGTTTGAAAACGCAGGACAAGATCAAGTCCCTCAATCCGGCAAAGCCGTCACAGTTGGTCGGCTTGCACCAGAAAGCCGGCAAAGAACACGTGGAACCGGCCATGAACGCTGCTTTGCAGGCTTTCGAAAGCTGGAGCCGCACCACCGTCGAGGAGCGCGCCAATCTGTTGTTCCGGGTCGGCGACCTGCTACGCGCGCGCAAGTGGGAATATTGTGCGTGGCTGGTATTTGAGGTCAGCAAGAACTATACCGAAGCGGATGCCGACATCGCCGAGACCATCGACTTCTGCGAATTCTATGCTCGTGAGGCTCTGCGACTGGCGAAGGTTGAGACTCTGGTACAGATGCCGGGAGAGCACGATTCGCTGTTCTACATTCCGCTGGGCGTAGGTGCCGTTATTCCTCCGTGGAATTTTCCCTGCGCGATTATGGCGGGGATGACAATCGCTTCCATCGTCTCCGGAAACACCGTAATCTTAAAACCTTCGAGTGACTCGCCCACCATAGCGGCAAAATTCTTCGAGCTGCTGGAAGAAGCCGGCATTCCCGAGGGTGTGGTGAACTTTTGTCCTGGCGCGGGCGCCAGCTTCGGCAATGCCGTTGTGACCCACCCCAAAACACGGTACATCGCCTTTACCGGCTCGCGCGAAGTTGGTCTCGATATCAACAAGAGTGCGGCGACACAGGTGCCCGGCCAGCTCTGGATCAAACGCACCATCCTCGAGATGGGGGGCAAAGACGCGATCATTGTCGACGCGGATAGCGATTTGGATGTGGCTATCGAAGGCGTAGCCCAGGCTGCATTCGGCTTCCAGGGCCAGAAGTGCTCCGCCTGCTCGCGCGCGATCGTGGATGAGCGTGTGTATGACAAATTTCTCGAGGGCCTCAAAGCGCGCGTCGAAAAGATCAAAGTGGGCGATCCCGCCGAAAACGCCAACATGGGCGCCGTTATCAACGAAGGCTCCATGAAGACCATTCTCGAATACATTGAATATGGCAAGAAAGATGGGCGCCTCATCACCGGGGGCGCTCGTGCCACAGATGCGGGCGAAGGCTATTTCCTCGAGCCGACGGTCATCGCCGACATTCAGCCCAAATCAAAACTCGAACAGGAAGAGATATTTGGCCCCGTGCTCGCGGTGATCAAGTCAAAGAACTTCGAGCATGCCATGCAGATCGCCAATGACACCGAGTATGGCCTGACTGGCGCGGTTTATACCAAGTCCCGTGAGAGAATCGAATTCGCGATCCGCGAGTTCCACGTCGGCAACCTGTACATCAATCGCAAATGCACGGGCGCGACGGTAGGTGCGCATCCCTTCGGCGGATTCAATCTGTCGGGGACTGATTCCAAGTCTGGCGGCCCGGATTATTTGTATCTTTTCACGCAGGCGAAATCGGTAGCGGAAAAAATTAAGTAGCTCGTCTCGGATCACAAAGGCCGGAAGAATTGCGCAGCCGCCAGTTTAGATTGGAATGGGTAAAGGGTTCCGCTCCACAAACTGCCGCTGATGCCAATTAGAGATAAATGGGAGTCACCTCACTGGCACGATCCAATTTGGCCACGTGTGCCGGAGCTAGCGTCCATCCTACCGCCGCAAGATTCTGGCGCAATTGCTCTTCATTTCGCGCTCCGATGAAGACGCTCGAAACCGTGGGCCGCTGCAAGAGCCAATTGGGCGCAATCTGCGGCACGCTTTTGCCGGTTTCTTTGGCGACCTCGCCGAGGGCGTCGACAACGCGGTAAAGTACTCATCCGCAACCGGCGGTCCATTTTCGGAAGTCTTGTGCAGTCGGCTGCTTGCGGGCAGTGGCTGATTGCGGCGAACTTTCCCCGTTAAACGTCCCCAGCCCAAGGGGCTCCAGACCAAAGCGCCCACTTTCTGGTCCAGCCGGAGCGGCATGAGTTCCCACTCGTACTCGCGTCCAATCAGCGAGTAGTACAACTGATGTGCGACGAAACGCGCCCACCCATAGCGCTCCGAGACGGCAAGAGACTTCATCAAATGCCATCCGGAAAAATTCGAGCAAGCGATATATCTAACCTTGCCGCTCTCGATCAGGTGATTTAGTGTGCTCAAAACTTCTTCGACCGGTGTGAGCGCGTCAAATCCGTGCAAGTGATAGATGTCGATGTGGTCTGTGCCTAAGCGCTGCAAACTGGTTTCACATGCCTAGATGAGATGATGACGGGAAGATCCAAGATCGTTCGGCCCTTCGCCCATGCGAAACGTCGCTTTCAAAACCTTGTCGCACCTCCCGCCGATTGCCTTGCCAAGGGTTTCCTCCGCGAGACCCTTAGAATAAACATCCGCGGTATCGAAGAGAGTGACACCGGCCTCAAGGCAAATATCCACTAAACGAGTGGCTTCCTTCACATCGCTCGCGCCCCAGGCACGAAAAAACTCACTTCCGCCACCAAACGTAGCAGCACCAAAACTCAGTGCAGGCACCTTGAAGCCCGAATGACCAAGTTGTCGAAATTCCATACGTAATAGATGCAACTCATATCGAGAGCGATGCGCATGTTCTGTCTCAAGAGTTGGCTCGGTTTCGCGCCGATGGCAAGCACGCGGCTTGCCGGAAAGCGTCGACACGGGGTACTCTTACCGGGGCTAGGGCCGACTTTTCTCCAGGTTAAGCGGCTCACTTCGAGTCGAGTCCAGAGTCTAAACAGCGTTCGCAACCAACAGTTAGCTGTCATCAAAAATGAGGTGTGTTTTTATGTCGTTTGTTTCTCGCGGTACCATGGCAATCGTCCTCTTATCGCTGGTGACAGCTCTCGGGGCGCAAGAAATTCCCAAATCACAGCCGCCCCTATGGAGCAGTAAGCCTGACGTGGCTGCGTTCGAGAAGATGGAGAATGACAGACTTGCTGCCGCGCAGCGCGCGATCGATCAAATCGTGGCCGTCAAAGACGCGAAGACGATCGAAAATGCCCTTGGGCCCTACGACGAAGCCATTCGACAGATCAATGCCGCGAATTATCTTTCCCAACTGATGGAGGCGGTGCATCCGGATGCTGCGTTTCGCGATCATGCCACCGCCATGACTCGCAAAGTGAGCGCCGCCCAAACGGCGTTGTCCCTGAATCGCGAGGTTTACCAGGCGCTCGCGGCTGTAGATCTGTCGCACGCTGATGCAGCCACCCAGTACTACGTGCAACGGCAACTGCTCGAATTCCGTCTCGCAGGCGTGGACAAAGATGATGCCGCTCGTGCGCGTTTGAAACAGCTCAACGATGAGCTCACAGACGAGCAGTCGAAGTTTGAGCGCAACATCAACGACGGACAGAAGACCGTCAGCGTTACGGATCATTCCGAACTCGATGGCCTGCCGCAAGACTATCTTGATCGCCACAAACCCGGCAAAGACGGCACTATTACTATCACCACTGATTATCCCGACGTGCTTCCAGCTCTGAAGTTCAGCAAGAGCGACGCCCTCCGCCGCCGTCTCTTTGAGGCCTTTGATACGCGCGCCTACCCCAAGAATCGCGATGTGCTGATGAATATGTTGAAGACGCGTTATGAGATTGCATCGCTTCTGGGCTACAACTCATGGGCGGACTACAACGCAGCTGACAAGATGATCGTGAAAGGGCAGAACATAGCTGACTTTATCGACCAGCTGGGCAAGGCGGCGAGGCCGGTCGCTGACCGGGAATTCGCTATGTTGTTGGCGGAGAAAAAGCGCACCAGTCCGGACGCAACCGAGATCGGGGACTACGAGGTTGGTTATCTTTCGGAACAGCTCCGCCGCTCGAAGTTTGATTTCGATTCGCAGTCAGTCAGGCCTTATTTTCCGTACCCTCAGGTGAAGCTGGGAATTCTCGACACCGCAGCCACGCTTTTCCATGTGAGTTTTCGGCAGGAGCATGGCGTTCCGGCTTGGGACCCAGCAGTCGAGACCTGGGACGTGATCGATAGCGGCAAGGTGATCGGCCGGTTCTATCTGGACATGCATCCCCGTCTCGGCAAATTCACCCACGCTGAGATGGCGCCCGTGCTCGACGGGATTCGCGGGAAGCAGTTGCCGGAGGCGATCTTAATCTGCAATCTTCCCGAACCGACGGCGACCGATCCCGGCCTAATGGAATACGGCGATGTAGTGACTTTCTTCCACGAGTTTGGCCACCTGATGCATTGGATTCTGGGCGGCCAGCAGCAATGGGCCGGGATCAGCGGTATCACCATGGAATCGGACTTTGTCGAGGCGCCTTCGCAAATGCTGGAGGAATGGATGCGCAGCCCGCAGGTGCTGGCTTCTTTCGCTCATCATTACAAAACCGGCGAAGCAATTCCGGCTGATCTCGTGGCGCACATGAATCGGGCTTCGGCATTCGGACGCGCGACCTTTGTCAGCCAGCAGAATGACTATACGGAGATTTCTTATGATATCTACAAGGGCAAGCCACAGGACGTGGACCTGGACGCAGTTTGCCATGATGACGAACTGAAATACACTCCCTTTACCCCGCTGCCAGGTACTCACATGTACACATCATTTGGACACTTGGCGGGTTACTCGTCCGCGTACTACACCTATATGTGGGACAAGGTGATCGCAGAGGACTTCTTTGTGCAGTTCGATCACTCGAACCTACTGGCCGGCGAGGCGCCGATGAAGTATCGGCGTGTGGTGTTGGAGCCAGGCGGCTCCATGTCCGCCAATGATCTGGTGAAAAACTTCCTTGGCCGTTCGCAGAATATGATTGCCTTCCAGCGCTGGATGGGCGAGGAGTTCGAGTCCAGAGCTAACGGCATGAAACAAGGTGGGCTGAAATAGAAAGGCCGCCGGCATGTGAGGGGCGAGATTGCTGAAAAATTCCAACCACCCATTGTCATTTCGAAGCGAGAAATCTGCTTTCCCCTCGGCGTCGGCAGAAAGCAGATTCCTCGGCGCGGTGCTTCTCGGAATGACAAGGTGAAAGTTTGTGAAAAGCAAAGGCCGTCTATGAAGGCGGCCTTTTCACGTTGAACAGTCCTGATTTTCTTGCCTACGAGGGCACGCCTGCGCCCTGTCCCGGCTGCGGTGCCGCAGAAGCTGTGGCGGCTGCCGCTTCGTTTAAGATGCGATGGTGGATCGTGAACAACGCCAACTCTAGCCGGTCGGAGACGCCGATTTTGTCATAGACGTTGCGCAGATAATTCTTGATGACCTGCTCGGTCGTTCCCAACTGCGAGGCAATCTCTTTGTTCTTATATCCCTGAACGATCAGGGCAACAATGCGCAGCTCCTTGGCGGTCAACCGGTCACGCACCCGCAAGCCAACCATATCGTTTTCAGTCAGCTCGCTAGGTACAGCGATGTCCTGGACCCAGTTTTCGCCCCGGGCCACTTTACGCACGCAATCGACTAGGGCGGCGCTGGTCACGTTGCGGTACACGACTCCGTGCGCCCCGGCACCCATGTAGCGCTGCGCGCTCTCGCCGGTGTCGGCCAGCACCACAATTCTTGTCTTGGCTTTGGTCGCGGCCTGCACGACGGGATTGAAATCAGATTGGAATCCGCCAGCAACCACGAGCACGGCGGCGCGGAATTTATCCAGGGCCATGAACATCTGCTCCTGGGTCTGTGCCTGCGCCACGATGCGCATCTCGTCTTCTACTGCCAGTACTTTGGCGATTCCCGCGCGGAAAATTGCCTGGTTGTCGGCCAGAATTAATTTGAGCATTGCGTCAGCTCCTCGAGCTTTACGAGCGGCGAACGAAGTCGTAGGAATCAATCACACAAGCCACGCCCCGCGTATCCGTTGCGCTGTTGCCGGCGGGCTCATCTTTTCGTACCACCCGCCCCTTGCACTTCACCACCACCACGTCCTTGGCTCCCGTGACTTCCGGTGGCAAGGCAATATCAAACTCCACGCTTGATCCCACTTCAAGCGTGGCATCGGCCCGGATGTACACTCCAGCTGCACTCAAATCGCCGGTGGTGCCGGTGGATTCCGAACTTTCGCCCTCACGGTGGATCTTAATGGGCAATTCCAAAGGGAATCTTTTTCCCGTCCGTGCTTCGGACACAAGACCTCCTTCTTCCTGGCCTTCTCTACGCGCAAAAGCCAGCTCCATATGGCTGATCTCCCGATGGAGTTTCTTGACCCTACCAACTGCAATCTACTGACTATAGCTCAGGAGGCGGTTATATCATGGATGACACCCTCCATAAAAGCCCGATGACGCCTCGGACAAGGGTAGGAACTAGGTTCCCCCGCCCTTGAAGACGGCCTGAAGCGGGGCGTTTCCTAGCCGGAACCACTCAATGGCGCCAGTTCCAGACAGGATTGCCCTTCTCATCCCGGAACACAAGGGTGGCGTCTCCCTTGACCACTTCGCGGGCCAGGATCAGGTCCGCTCCCCCTGCTTTCACCTTCGAGCCGGTGAGAGCGATCTCGTCTCCCTTGCTGAAGCTCGCGCCCATGTCATCGAGAAAGGACTTCGGGCAAAGATATACATCGAGAGCGTCCGCGCCATTCTTAACCAGCAGGTGGACAGCCTCCTTCTCGCTTCCTTTGGGAGGCAGTTTCACGTCATCCACGGTTGCTTTCATCTTTGTCTCGGAATGTAGATCGTATGGGGGAGGGTTTGTCTGCTGGGCCTTTTGCGCAGCCACCGGTGTGAGACAGAGAGAGATTAGAACCATTGCCAGGAAAATCTTGCAAGAGTGATTCGATAGGCTGGATTCGCTTGCATCACGCATAGCTCCTCCTTCGTTGAAGGTGTCCGGAAGCGATGCCGCAGGAGATGAGTCGGGAACCACCGGTTCCGAATCTCCCGCGCCCCTAGGTGGATGAAGTCAGCTCCGGAAACAGCAATATCCTACTCCACTTTCAGCGCGCAAGATCAGGGATCTCGTTCATAGTTGAGACGCTGCTTTTTGCGACGTGCGAGGGGTGAGTGCTCCTCCGACACGGCGTATAATTCAGCCGGTCGAGACTCATAAATGGAGAGTCTGCGTGAAATGCAAGTTCCCGCCAAGGATCGCCATATTGCTGTTTTGCGGTGTCATCGTGTTCGGGCAAAGTACACCGCCGCCTACGGAAAATGAAAAGAAAACGCAGCCTCCACCAGCAGCCTCGGCAGCAGTTGGTCCCGTCGAGGTGCTCAACGACAGGCAGGGCGTAAATTTCAGACCTTATCTGCAAGTCGTGGTACGCAACGTTAGAACGAACTGATACCGCCTGATCCCTGCGTCGGCGCATGCTCCGTTGAAGAGGAAGGGAAAGGTCTCTGCGGGGTTTCGAACTCTAAAGGACGGAAAAGTCGCCGGAATGCGCTACGTCGATACCTCGGGGGACGTGGCTTTGGATCGTGCAGCCTATGGTGCGTTCACGGATTCCAATCCCTTTCCGCCGCTGCCCAGCGAGTTTAGCGGAGAGTATCTTGCCCTGCATTTTACTTTCTACTACAACCCGGATAGGGGCGACCTCCCTGCAAGCCCGGCAAATCAGTCTTCGCAGCCCAGTCGTCTAAATGAAGGCTTCATCGCCTTCCCAAGGTCGGGAAGAAGCAGGTTCAAGCCCGAGCGCAGGCATTTTCATAATCCATCCAGAGGCCAACCCTACGCTCCCAGCCGATTTTTCTGCCACAATAACCATTCAGCGATTGCTCTCATCTATCATTGATGATCGATGAATTTATGCAAGGAGCTCGTCCCATGCTCGTTCCAACGGCCAATTGCAAGGCTTCTTTTCGTACCCATTTTCTGGCCTTCAGTCTTTGTCTTTTCGTAATCGGGTTGGCCACGGGCGCCTTTACCCCGGAGGCGTCCGCTCAAGCTCTGACCAACGCGCTAAAGGCGCCCCCGCCTGAACCCGGGACCCAAGGTACCCATCCCGCCGAGCCGCCCGAGATCCTGAAGCAACTCAACTCTGCTCTGGAGAATCTGGCTGCCCGAATCTCGCCCGCGGTAGTCCAAGTGCTGGTTACTGGTTATGGTCCTTTGGAAGAAACCGATCATGGCCAGGCAGCTCTGATCGCACGCCAACATGCCGTTGGCTCCGGTGTCATTGTCGATTCGGACGGCTACATCATCACCAACGCCCATGTAGTCGAGGGAGCGCAGCGCATCCATGTCGCTCTGCCATTGCCTTCGACTGATTCCGCGAGTCAGTTCCAACCCGCCGGCAAGCAGCGGGTGGTTGATGCCAGGGTGATCGGCGTCCACAAAGAGAGCGACCTTGCCCTGCTTAAGATTGACCAGACCGGATTGCCAACACTGTCTTTAGGCAGCAGTCGCTTGGTCCACCAGGGCGAGTTGGTCTTTGCCATGGGCAGTCCTGAGGGTTTGCAGAACTCGGTAACCATGGGCGTGGTCAGTTCCGTTGGAAGGCAGGCCGATCCCAATCGCCCCTTGGTCTACATCCAAACCGACGCACCCATCAATCCCGGTAACAGCGGCGGCCCGCTGGTGGACACAGACGGCTACGTGGTCGGTATCAATACCTTCATTCTTTCGCAGGGGGGTGGTAGCGAGGGCTTGGGATTCGCGATTCCCGCCCGGGTTGTCCGCTTCGTCTACGAAAGCCTGCGCAAGTACGGGCACGTGCACCGAGTCGAAATTGAAGCGGGAGCGCAAACCATTACTCCGCCCTTGGCCGAAGGGCTGGGACTCGCTCAGACCTGGGGGATCATGATTTCGGACGTGACTCCAGGCGGGCCCGCCGAAGCCGCCGGACTCAAAGTCCAGGACATTGTCCTACGCGCCGACGATCGCATCATCGATACTTTGCCCGCACTGACCGCAATTCTTTATCTGCATCCTCTCGATCAGGTGCTAAGGCTCGAAGTCCTGCGGGGCAAAGAAAGGCTGACCCTCAACATCCCCGTGCTCGAGATGAAAGACCAGATGGATGCGATTACGACACTGGCCAACTCACGGGACAATCTGGTTTCACAGCTCGGAATCCTGGCGCTTGACTTGAACGACCAGTTGCGTTCCATGCTTAGCAACCTGCGGAATCCTTCAGGAGTGCTGGTGGTGGCGCGGGCTGCGGATTTGATCACCTCCGAGAGCGGTTTGCAAACCGGCGATGTGATCCACAGCCTGAACAATATTCCGATCGACTCTTTGGAGATGCTCCGGCATAACTTGAGACAGCTTAAGGCCGGGGATCCGGTCGCTTTGCAGATTGAGCGGAATGGCGGCCTGTTGTACTTGGCGTTCGATATGGAGTGACGGTCGCGGCTGCAACACGGGCTTTGCTTCCATGCGCACGAGGCACCGCCTCTTGACGAGATATACTTTACGGGTTGTCTCCTGACAGGAGAGCGGAATGCCCTCGGCTAGCTTCGCTGGTCTGCGCGTTTTGTCGCTGGAGAGTCGCCGTGCGCGAGAAATGGCGCAACTTATCACCAACAATGGTGGACAGCCTCTGGTGGCGCCTTCCACGCGCGAAATCCCTTCCGAGTCCAAGCCCGTCGAATTGAAATTTGCTGCCAGCCTTTTGCAAGATCAATTTCAAGTGGTCATTTTTCTGACCGGCGTGGGAACCCGCGCCTTAGTGCAAGCCGTCGAACCCGTATGCTCGCGAGAACAGTTCGTTGCGGCGCTGAGCCGGACCGTCGTTGTGGCCCGTGGCCCCAAGCCCGTTGCCGTCCTGCGAGAGTTCGGAGTGCCGATTGCTTTGACCGTTCCCGAACCCAACACCTGGCGGGAAATTTTGCAGGTTCTCGACCAGAACAGCGGCAAAATTCCGCTTCAATGCCGGCGCGTCGCCGTGCAGGAGCACGGCGTTCCCAGCCACGAACTTTATGCGGGGCTAAAAGAGCGCGGTGCGGAGGTGTTTCCCGTGCATGTCTATCAATGGGCCCTCCCCGAAGACACTGGTCCTCTGCGCCAGGCAATTCTCTCCGTCACCGGGAACCAGATCGATGTCGCCATGTTCACTTCTTCCGTGCAAATCCATCATCTTCTTCAGATTGCCCAGGAAATGAACCTGCGCGAAGACTTGGTGCGCGCCTTGAATCGCTCAATGATTGCGTCAATCGGGCCGCTCACATCGCAGACGCTCCGCGAGCAGGGAATCGCGGTTGACCTCGAACCCACGCATCCGAAGATGGGATTTCTGGTGAAAGAAGCCGCCGAACAGAGCGCCGGGTTGCTGAGTCGAAAAAGGCCCGGATAGTGGTGTTCCCTGGCGGTACCAGAAATCTGTGGTGTCGCAAATGGTCTCTCAGAGTTAAGATAACCCCGGACTACCAAGGGCTATGAACGATCCTCGAAATACGGTGCACTCCGGTCGGCTCACAGCGTTGCTGCTCGGAGCGATGTCTATCTTTGCGGGAGCCATGCAGGCGCAGACCTGTCTAACCACCGACGACATGGACGCTGCTACGAAGACTGCCCTCGTAAATACAGGCCAGCGCTTTTTCGATATGGCTGCCAAAGGAGATTCGGCAGCGCTGCGAAAGAATGCGATCACCAGCCTGGCGGCGGATTTTTCCGGCATCGAGACCGCCATCAAGGACAACCAGCCAAACTTTTCCGGCGCCAAGGCGACGCCGCGTCCGCCTTTTTTGCTCAAAGCCGAGGGCACCGCCCCGATCGATCGTGCCGAGTTCTTGTGCGGGGTGTTTGGCCCCAACGGTCAGACCGCCACAAGTTCTGAGTTTGTGATCCCGAATTTGCCGCCGGGAAACTACGCCATCGTGGTTGTGGACGTCGCAACGGCGAAGGGCGCATACACGGTATCGTTCGTTCTGCAGCAGTCGGGGACCGATTGGAAGCTGGGGGGCTTCTACGTAAAGGCAACTGAGATCGCAGGCCACGACGGTAACTGGTTCGCCAATCGGGCGCGCGAGTTCAAGACCAAGGCACAATTCCACAACGCGTGGCTTTATTTTGTGGAGTCGCGCGATTTGTTGGTTCCTGTTCCGTTCATGTACACCCAGAAAACTGACAAACTCTACGATGAGTCGCAGGCGGTTAAGTCCGCAGACCTGCCCACTGATGGCACAACCACAGACCTGGCAGCAGCCGGGAAGACCTATAAGCTGACCGCTCTTTTCCCGCTGACCGTGGCCAGTGAACTTGACTTGGTCGTGAAATACCAGTCGGCTGATGTCTCCAACACTACCCAGACTTTCGCGGAAAATATGGTGGTCATTAAGGCGTTGGTGATGAAGTATCCGGAGTTTCGCGATGCCTTCGATGGCGTGGTCGCCCGTGCGGTCGAACCTTCAGGAAGAGATTATGGCTCGCTATTGCCGATGAAGGAAATCAAGTAAGAGTGGTCGCGGGTCTTGGGTCTCAGGTCTGGTTCGCGAACGTACATTCTTCAGGATTTTTGTCTTCCCGCAATCCCAGAAAAACGGGTGCTCTTAATTTTCGGCCGCCCTCGACGGTTTCATGCGTCCATTCGGAGAATTTGATCTCAGCCACGCATTTCGGTTTTACCCAGTGGACTTTTTGAGCATCCACCCCTCCGTGAAAGGAACTACGGCTGGTCTCCAACTTATTCAGTATCTGCCAGATTTGCTTCAGGGTCTCTTGGTCGAAGCCCGTTCCCGCCTGGCCCACATGGACGAGCTGGCCCTTCTTGTCATACAGTCCAAGCACGATCGAGCCGAAATATTCACGGCTGCCCTCGGGATCGGTGTATCCCCCGACCACGCAATCGACGGTCTGAGTGATCTTGATTTTGAGCCACTCGTGGCTGCGACGCTCCTCGTAATGACTGGAACGCATTTTCGCAAGAATGCCTTCCAGTCCTTGCTGCTTGGCAGCTTCGAACAATGCCGTGCCCTTATCGAAATGATCGGAATAGCGGAGGATTTCACTGGTGGAAATGATTCCTGCCAGAGCCTGTTTCCGTTCTTCGAGCGTGACCCGACGCAGATCATATCCATCCAGATAAATCAGGTCGAAAGCGTAGTAGAGCGCGGGCACATCCGAGCGTCCGGCGGCGCGTCGTCCACCCTTGCGAATGCCGGTGCGCTGCTGTATCAAACTGAATGACGACCGGCCTCCTTCGTCCAACGCCACAATTTCACCATCGAGAATTGCGGTCTTTGCCTTTACAAACTTCGGCAGATCGCGCAGTTCTGAGAATTGGGCGGTGAGATCATTCTGGTTGCGGGAAACCAGGCGTACTTTGCTATCTTCGATGAACGCAATGGCGCGATAACCATCCCACTTGATCTCAAACAGCCATTCTGGATTATCGAAAGGTTTTTCGACGGAAGCCGCCAACATGGGATGAACGGCCGTGGGCGTGGACCTCTTAGCCGCACCCTGCAAATCTTGAACCGCAGAGCTCGAAGAGAACGCCGAGGCAACCTGTTTCTTAATTTTCTTTTCGGCGCTTTCTGCGTTCTCAGCGGTTGTCTTTATTTTTCGTTTTTTTTTATCCAGCTTGGCCAGCGTGTCCGCCAGCCACGGCGCGTTCACTTTTCCCCGTGTCGCCGGCCGACTGCTTGTCCACTCGGCTGAGCCTTGGTCTCCGGCAATCTGCGCCATGGTCCGTTTGCTCAGAACGGAAGTGTCATATTGCTCGATGTCGTAGCCTGCAACTTCATCCTCATCATGTTTTTTGATCAGCAGCCACTCCGTGCCCTTGCTTCCCGGACGCCGCCCTTTCATGTGGATGAGCGCGAAATCTCCCTTGAGGCGCTTGCCGTGCAGCCGGATCTTGACGTCTCCTTTCTTCAGCATGAAGGACGCTTCTGCGTCGGTGCCCGGAACGAACTTGCCGTTTACAGGCACAGGCGAAAGTGGTTTCCAGGTGCCGACATCCCAGACCATCACGGTTCCGCCGCCGTAGTTACCTTCCGGAATAGTGCCTTCGAAATCGAAATAAGAGACCGGATGATCTTCCACCTGCATGGCCAGACGTTTATCGGCGGGATCGAGCGATGGCCCCTTGGGCACGGCCCACGACTTCAGCACACCTTCCATTTCCAGGCGGAAATCGTAGTGCAGGCGCGTGGCGCGGTGCTTCTGCACCACGAAGCGGTGTCCACTTTTCTTTTCCAGCTTGGGTGGCGGCTCGCGAGTTTCCTCGAATCGGCGCTTGCGTTTGTATTCTTCTAACGACACCAGAGCATTCTAACCATGGAGGGCACCCTTCGACGAATGGAGGGACTCAGTTGTGGAAAGTAGGCGGGACTTGCCATCCCAGCTCAATCAGTGCCGGGCTGCTAGTCTGTCGCATTTTCTGGGTTCCCGGAGTGCTACTCGGGTACTCCGTCATTCACCTGTCCGCAATCCATTCGCAGGGTCCGGTTGTTGTTGAAGAGCAATCCATTGAAACGCAGCACGCTGCCCAGAGCCAGCGGCTGGGTGTTGAGCATCTGCGTGTTGTTGTCGACATAGAGGACAACATTGCTTGGATCCGTAAGCACGGTGGTTTGCCCTGGTTGCACGGCTAGGGTCGGGATCAAGTCGTAAGCAGCAAGTGTGACGTCGTAGGTCGTAAAGCCGCCGGTCGCTGGAGATCGCGTCAATCGTCCCGTTCATGGTTTGCGGGATCCGCGTGATGGTCGTCGCCGGAAAGTAAGTGGGACCGCCCGACAGGGTCGTCGCATGGCTCGTGATGTAGCCATTCTGACCCTCAAACATGTTGGCAGCATCGAAGCTAGGGACGAAGGGAAGATTTTGCAGGTTTGCGAACCGTGCCGAGATCTGGAAGGCGGCCTGCTGAAGCTGTAGGGCATAAAATTGCCGGCTTGTCCGGCCGTCCACAGATAACCCTGATCCTGGCGCCCGAAGCCAAATAAAGACGGCTGGCTCGCGGCCACTTGCAGCAATGGGCCAGTCGAAACGCTGAGATTGGTGGTGTCCGTATCTTCGACCGCAATGCGCGTTGCCAGCTCCGAACCATCCGATTGAATGGCGGCGTCCATGTCCACGAACGTGCCCACGGTAAGCAGGGAAAATCCGTTAATACCCTGATAGACCGTGTTGTCGTTAGTATTGACGGACAACGTCGGACCATTCGCGGTGTTGGGGGCCGACATCTGGCCACCCGCTAGGGCCAGCGTGAAACTGCCGTCGGCTGCGTTGACGGTAGCAATCTGCCCGTCGAGCAAGGATTCCGCAAGCTGTGGCGAGAAGGCCACCGGGGCGAGATTGAAAGTCGGGGTTATCGAATAAGTGCCGCCCGCGCCGCAGTTCGAGCAAGTCGCCGATTGTGACGCTTGCATATCGAGCGAAGTCCCACAGCGGTGCCTGTGATCGTGATTGGTGTGGGTACGTTTACGGTTACCTGGGAGGACGGCGTGCTCCCGTGGGCAAACTCGCCGATCACAAGACTGTTCGATGATGGATCGAGCGTCACGCAGGTGAATAAGGAGCCTCCAATTGTCGCGGTGGCCGACGTGTAGACGTCTTGCGGAACGCTGACTGTCAGGAGCGGCTCCGCGCTGCCATTCACTTGGATGAATTCGGGGCTCTGGCTGGTGGTAAACAGGTTGACCGTCTTGCCCGACTTACTGGTCAGAGCGACGCTGTTGAGATCAATCTCGAATTGAGATAACTGATCGTTGGCGGTGCTCGACAGCAGCAAAGTAACATTAGTGGATCCCGACAGGACTGGCCCGCCGGGCATTTTCCCGCCCGAGCCGCAGCCAGTGGTGAAGCCGACAGCAGCAATGCAAGTTGAGAGAATGGTTGCGACGAACGAATGTGATTTACGATGATGACAATAGGGTTGCGATTTTCACGATTCCTCCAGGATATAGCCGGGCCCAGAAAGGTCGCGATTCAAAACCCGAGCGGTGACGAAGGGCAGTCCTTCTAATCTCGGGAGTGTAGCAAGCGCGACTATGCTTGCCAAGGCATCGTTTAGCGAAAATGGCTTTATTTACAGCTATTTACAACTGTTTACAATTGCTGGTTCGGCGATAACGTGGCGGGAGCGACTCAATCATGAAACGAGAATATCCAGACCGTCCTTTGGTTGGGGTAGGGGCCATTATTGTTGAAAATGGACGGGTTGTTCTGATCAAGCGCGGGCAACAGCCACTTATGGGAGAGTGGTCAATCCCCGGCGGCATGTTGGAACTGGGAGAGACCGTCCATGAAGCTGCGTCCCGCGAGACCCAGGAAGAAACTGGATTGACCGTTGAGCCGGGAGAACTCCTCGGCGTGTTCGACCGCGTGATCGCCGACGAAAAGGGCCGCGTACGCTATCACTACGTGCTGATTGATTTTCTCTGTCGCCGCAGCGCAGGAGAAGTGCTAGCAGCAGGCGATGCCGACGAAGCTCGCTGGTTCACTCGGGAAGAAGTCGCGAAACTTCCGCTGGCGAAAGACACGGCTGAAGTGATCCGGCGGGGATTCGAGCGAACCACCCATCAATCAGGGCTCGGGAGTCGTGCCTGACGCTGCATCCTTCCCCTCATGTTCACAGCTGCGGCAGCGCCACGCCTTGTAATGAATTGGGAGCGGGAGACGAAGCCAAGCGCTGCCGTAGGCGACCGGCTGGTTCAACTGCTGAAAAGTTATATCGAGGGATTCGCACTTTGGACACCGCGGTTGTTGGTCGTTGCCAACCCCTGCAACTGCAAATTCCTCTGGAATCGGATGATCCAAAATTTCCTGCGCGGCGTTCCAAATCTTCTGGTTTCATTTGATCTTGATCCCGCCGATAAGGTTGGAGATGAACCATTCCATCCGAACCATGTTGTCATCCGCCAGAAAACATTCAATCCCGGCGGATTCGAGCGCGCCTGATGCGAGTAACTGCTCTGGCAGGTCGCGGAAACTGCCTGCAATGACGAGGCTTTGCATTTCTATTGCGTCCCATCCTTACAGGCTCCGCGAACCCCGTTTGGTCATCTCCCTTGCGAATAGCCTGTTCCGCTTCCTAGGTCAACGAACCCGAGTACGTGCCGCGATCTTCCACAGCTCCCCGTCTGTCAATCGTGAGTAAAGCTCGACCAATCGATTCTTCTCTTGCTCAGGATCGGTGGTTGCCATACGGCGAGGGAATGATACTCCAGTCGGGATGCCGTCCCAAGAGGGCCTGAAAGCGAGCCAGCAAGCTCTGTGCTAAAAAGCAAACGGCCCGCGCTATGGAAGGCGCGGGCCGTCCGGTGGACTGGTTGATATTGACCAAGAGGTGGTCACTCTACGTGGCCCCTTCGGCACAACTCGGGTCCCGGCACGACCTATGCCGGGCGCTCCGATCTTCCTCAGATCCAACCTAAGTCAGATCAAGCCTAACGCACCGTTTCGTGCGAACGTGGTTGGTTACCGGTACGCAACTTGCAAGCGTGCCGGAAGTATTAGAGCGACCGCTCTAAGTCTCAGTCACCTCACCTGGTCTTTGATAGCTACAACTATGGCTACAATCAGAACTTGTCATCCGACCACCTCCTTTCCGGTGTAATCGCAGATTAGTACCAAATTAGCGCAACGTCAAATAGCACGAACGTGGGAAGTAACGGCGGCGATCTCCAAAACTACAGTTGCGCTTGTGCAGTTAACTGTGATTAACTATGTGGCATCATCCTGAGTTAATACATAAAAACTTAAGGTACAGAAAGCTGGGACCCGGAGCACCGGAGCCAGATGAGGTGACTAGAGGCATGGCACGGGTAGTTCGCTTCGCTCTTCTACTGATGGTTGGCATGTCGCTGTTTCCGGCGGAAGCAATGGCACAAGGCGAAACCACGAGCGCCATTGTTGGCCAGGTGTCGGATGCAACCCATGCGGTTGTGCCGGAGGCCACGGTTTCGGTCACGAATCGCGAGACCGGTGCAACGCGTAAGGCAAAGAGCGATGATTCGGGCTGGTTTAGCTTCCCACAATTGAAGCCCGGCAGTTATTCCGTCAGGGTCGACGCAGCAGGGTTCGAGTCCCAGCAAAACGACAATGTGCCCGCTGGTCTGGGCCAGAAGCAGACGGTCGATTTCGCGCTCAAGGCTGCCGTCTCAAATGAGACGGTTGAAGTCAATGGCGAGGCCCCGCTCATCAATCCGGAAAATGCAAATACATCCACTACTCTGAATGCGCCAGCGTTGGAGGACCTGCCGGATCCGGGCGGTGACTTAACCTACCCCCTGCAGTTCGCTCCGGGCGCGCTCATCAACACAGCTGGTAGCGGCAATGATTTCGTCGGCGGTACAAACGGGTATGGCAACGTGGAATTCAATGGACTGCCCGCTCTCTCAAACGGCTACATCGTTGACGGGCTGGAAACGAACGACCCTCTTACTAATCTCAACAGCGGCCTCTCAACCAACCTGGTGCTGGGGCTGAACTCGATTTCCGAAGTGACCGTCAACACTCTTTCCTATTCCGTCGACCAGGGCCGGTATGGGGCATCCCAGATCAACTATGTCACCAAGTCCGGCACCAATGAATTTCACGGGAACCTCTACGAACTATGGAATGGTTCGAAGTTCAACGCGGCTGACTATTTCACGAATGCTACCTCCGGGAATCACAAACCGCGCTCAACCGTGAACCACTTCGGCGGCAGTGCTGGAGGGCGGATGATCCGCAACAAGCTGTTTTTCTTTTTCGATAGCGAGTGGGTCCGGATCGCGCTTCCGATTGTCACGCCCACGATCGTTCCTACGGCCGCATTCCAAAGCTATGTCTTACAGCAACTCCCGCTGGGTCAAACAAGTGGCTGCGTGCCCGGATCGTGTTATCCAGCAGAGCCCGCCTTGGTGCCCTTTTATCAAAAGATGTTTTCACTGTATGGAAATACCAACGGGCCGCCCCGGGCGATACTCGGCTGCCCACTTGGCACCGCCGGGGACGGTTGCGCAAGTAGCCAGAGCGTCTCTCACTCCAGCGACGACCACGAGCAGGTGCAAACAGTTCGCCTCGACTACAACATCAACCAGAAGGATACGGCCTGGTTTCGTTTTCAGGCTGACACGGGTCTACAAGCTGCCTATACAGATCCCATCAACTCGTTGTTTGATGCGGTCTCTCCTCAACCTCTCTACTCTTTTGCTGCGGGACACACCCATGTCTTCTCCCAGAATCTGGTGAACTACTTCAATCCCGCATTCTCTTGGTACGAGAGCTTGTTCGGGCCAAGCGACTTGCAGAAGACACTGTCCGCATTCCCGATCGTATTGCAGGGCAGTGGCGCAAATCCGTTTACACCCATTGGAGGGCTTGACAACACCTGGGTCCAAGGCAGACGCGCCTCCCGCTTCTTCATCAATGACAATCTCGCCTGGAGCCGCGGCGCACATGAACTGAGATTTGGCACGAATACCCGTATTTTTCGCCTGAACGACTACGACTTCGGAGAAGGCACAGTTCCCACCGTCACCTACGCGACGTTGCCCCAGTTCATCTATGGAGTGGGGTCCACCGCAACCCGGACTTTTCCTTCAGCGGCAAACGAACCATTCAACTTCCTCAATCTCGATCTCTATGCACAGGACACCTGGAGAGTGACTCGTACCCTTACCTGGACATTCGGTCTGCGCGATACCTTTAACTCCAATCCGCTGAATCCACATGAGCAAATCGCACGCCTTCGCGGCCCGTTCAACTCGATCTCCCATGATGTCAATCAACCGCTGAACGCCGCTATCCAGACTCATCTTGGCAATCTGTTCTCGTCTGCACCGCTGGCAATCCTGCAACCGAGAACCGCAATCGCGTGGCAGCTTGACCCGAAATCCGTGCTCCGGAGCGGATTCGGGATCTTCAGCGACATTCTGCCGGGCAGCGTGGCCGACCTGATCGGCACCAATCCACCGTACGACAAGACATTCCAGGGAGGCCTGCTTGGCAGCGTGGGCGGCACAGCCATTGCGCCCGGAGTGCCCAACAGCGCAGTCGATGCAACCATTGCCGCGAATCAAATTTTTACATCAGGGTTTGCCCAGGGCCAGCTTTCGTGCGCATCCCCACTGGCTAACCCGGCAACGTGTCTTCCCCCGGTGGCGATTACAGCCATCCCCGACGGCAAATTACACGCGCCGTACTTCATGGAGTGGAGCTTGGGAATTGAACATCAATTTGGTACAACGGCAAGCTTGCAGGCGCAATACGTCGGCACGCGGGCTGTGAACCAGCCTTATCTAACACAAGTCAACGGATACCAAACCGTGTGCCCTGGCTGTTTTGCACCATTTCCCTACATGCAACCGGCTGATCCACGATTCGGCGCCGTAACCCAGTTCTCCACCGGCGAGAACAGCCACTACAACGGCCTTCAACTCACGGGCAGGAAACGTCTCGCGCATGGTCTGCAAGGACAGGTCAACTACACCTGGAGCCGTTGCATGGACACAGTCTCGAACGGAGGATTCTTGCAATTCTCCGCCGGTGGAATTCTTTCTCCTTTGCCCGGAGAGCTGGCCCGCGACTATGGTCCTTGCGATTACGATATCCGGCACAATCTCAACGCGCAGTACGTTTATCAGTTACCGATGAAAGTTCGAAGTCGCCCGCTGGGGTATGCGTTAAACGGCTGGCAAGCTTCAGGAACTGTGTTTTGGCACAGCGGGATTCCGTTCTCGGTCCTGAGCACGCCCTATTCAGCCAACGGAGATGGTATTGAGCAGGGCAGCGGGCCGCAATTTGCCAGCGTCGTTCCCGGCGTTCCTCTCTATGAACACCATCCTATTCTGGGGGTCACGCAGCCGGGCACGATCCAGTGGCTCAATCCGGACGCTTTCGTCTCGACCGTTGATCCGACCACCGGCGCCTGTTATGGCGGCGACGAGCCACAGCATTGCCAATTCGGAGACCTCGGCCGCAATGCCCTGCGCGGTCCTGATTTCTTCTGGAGCGACTTCTACCTTACCAAGTGGTTTGCTTTGACCGAACATGTGAAGCTGCGGTTTGAGGGACAGTTCTTTAATGTTCTCAACCATCCGAATTTCGGACTTCCAAGCATGTTGCTGGCCGGCATTCCAGGAAAGCCAGTCACGCAGACGGGATTTGGAGCGCTCACCTACACTACATCTCCGCCCACAGGTCTGCTCGGGGTAGGGTTGGGCGGCGACAGCACTCCGCGCATGATCGCATTTCAGGCGCGCCTGGAGTTTTGAAATTAGTGAAACGGCACGGCTTCCCGGTGCCCGTGCTTTTCGCGTTCTTTGCGAAAGGGCGGGCGCCTCCACACTCACTCCCTTTAGAATGATTTCTGCCCATGCCGAAAGACGCTCAATACTGGATTACCAAGCTGGATCTGGCTCCTCATCCTGAGGGTGGGTATTACCGTCAGACTTATCGTGCAGACCTGATCATTGACAGGAAAGCCCTGCCGCTAAAGTTCACTGGAGCGAGAGCCGCTTCGACCGCGATCTATTTCCTTCTCGACCGCGCGAACTTCTCTGCCTTTCATCGCATCCGTGCAGATGAGATGTGGCACTTTTACGCAGGCGATTCCTTGCTTGTGCACGTAATCGCCGAAGACGGAGGCTACTCACAGATTCTGCTTGGGAACAACCCTGAAGCCGGAGAAGTCTTTCAAGCAGTAGTCAAAGCGGGTTGCTGGTTTGCTTCGTGCCTTCAACATCCCAAATCCTTTGCGCTGGTGGGTTGTACGGTGGCCCCAGGCTTCGATTTCGAGGACTTCGAACTGGCCAAACGTTCGGAGCTCAGCGAGCTCTTTCCGCAACATCGCGAGCCGATCGAACAACTTACCCGCGATTGATTGCGTCTTCCCGCAACAGGAGTCCTCCGTCAACTTCAACAAATCAAGCCACTTCATACATTTCTATACGTACCGCTCTATAAGCACAGAATGTTCCACGTGGAACATTTCACATTTTGTCAGCGAAGGCTCCACAGTACATGTCCGATGGGAATCTACTGCTAGCACCTTTGGGTTCCTACACTGAAATTCTCCCCCAAGTAGAAGAGGTCTCAACCCTTCCAGTGGTAGGCATCGTCCTGAGACAGGCCGATGTGGGCCAGCACGCGGTAGGCGAACTCGCGGGCCATGGCGTCCAGGCTGGCGGGACGGTTGTAGAAGGCGGGAATGAGCGGGAAGACGGTCGCGCCGGCGTCGGCGGCCCGGTACATGTTGCGGATGTGGATTTTATTGAGCGGCGTCTCGCGCACACAGAGTAACAGCGGGCGCTTCTCCTTGAGGCAAACATCAGCGGCGCGCTCGATCAAGTGCGAGGCGATGCCGTTGGCGATGCGCGCCAGCGTGCCCACGCTGCATGGGATCACGACCATGGCGTCGGCGGGATAAGAGCCGCTGGCAACGTTGGCACCGATATCGGCATTGGCCTGCTGCTGAATCCTGCGCGCGGATTTCTTCAAGTCGCGGCCAAGGATTTGTCCGACCAGATTGTTGCGGCCGCGCAAGCCGAGTTCTTCGGCCATGACGCGGAGGGCGCTGTCTGAGGCAATGAAGTTCACAGTCTTGATGCGCGGATCGCGTTCGACGGCGAGCAGGAAATGTTTGAGGAACAAAGAGCCGCTGGCGCCTGTGGTGGCGACGGTCAGATTCTGCAGCGGATGAACAGGCAAGTCAGTCTCCTTGAAGTTGTGAGCATAGGGGCAACGCAGGAGGCAGTCAAGGTCGAGCGTCGTTGTTCGACCAACGACCAAGCACGAACGACGGAAGCTTATGGCAACCACCACCGACTTGCGATCCCGCCGCAGCGCAGCGCAACTTCATGCGCTGGAGGTCGTGGTACGCGAGATCAAAGCCTGCGACCACAACGGCCGGCGAAAATATCTGCAAGACTTCAATCAGGCCTTTCGTTCGTATCAGTCCATTCTAGATTCGCAACAAAGGAATGATGCCGTCTGCGCCGCGGATGTGGTGCTGATCGGCGACTACCACGCGCTACCGATGTCGCAGCGTTGGGTAGGAGCTCTGTTTGAACAGCGCACTCAGCCGGGGGATCGTCCCATCGTGCTGGGAGTGGAGACGATCTTCGCACGTGACCAGCACATCCTCGACGAGTGGTGGCGGCGGGAGATCGATGAGCAGGAGTTGCGTCAGCGCATTCGTTTTGATCTCGATTGGGGCTACGCGTGGGGGCCATTTTACGAATTGCTGACGACGGCCCGCGAACATGGCGAGGCAATTTATGGGCTGGATTGCATGCCGCGGGAAGACCTGCGCAAGATCGGTGCACGCGACCGTCACGCCGCGCACAAGATCGCGGAAATCCGGCAACGACATCCGAACGCCGCGATCATGGTGCTGTTTGGCGAATCCCACCTTGCGCCGAAGCACCTTCCGCGCGTGCTGCGCGAGCAGTTGCCGCAGGAGAAGGTGCTCACCATCTTGCAGAATATAGACGCTCTTTACTGGCAGGCCGCGGGAGAGCAGCGCGAAGTGGAATGGGTGCGAGTAGAGGACGATGTGATTTGCGTGTTCAATTCGACCCCGCTCGAAAAATACGAAAACTACCGTCTCTGCCTAAACCGCTGGAGCCGCGAAGAAAAGGAAATGCCGGACGCGGGCCCAACCATCTATAACCTGATTGATGGTTTGTTGCGTTTCCTGGACATCAATCGCTACGCCTCGCATAACGGCACGGAGCCCAAATTCCTTGTTGATCTGTTGCCTGAAATCTATTGTGGCTCCTCCGACGCCCGCTTGCGGCATCTGCTCTTACGAGCAACCGGTGAAGAGAAAAAATTAGAAACCATGCTGCAGAAGGTGGAAACGCAGGGCAGCGTATATCTGCCGGCGATCAATGCATTTTATGTGCGCGAATTCCGAATGATGTATGCCGCCGAAGAGGCGGCACGCTTTCTGCACCATGCCTGCCGCGGTTTGCCGCTGCTGAGGACCGGCCATGCTGTTGCCGCCAGCGAGCCGATGGACCGGTTCTATGCGCGGACGCTGGAACACGCACTGGCCTACTTTGGATCGCGAGTGCTGTTTCCGGCGCGGCCTGGGGTGCGTACAGACGACGACTGCGACTTGACTCGTGCTGTTTGCGACAAGGTTGCGCAGAACGCAGCACACGGCGGCCGGGCCAAGTTCGATTGCATGACGCAAAGGCTCGGCTACACGCTGGGCAGCGAATTGTACGACAGCTACCTCGGAGGACGCGTGAGCCGGAGCGCCCTGCGACGCCTTTTCCTGGCCAACTTAGAGGAGCCAGGCAGCGCGAGGGCGACTTGTCTGAAGCTTGTCCTCGGATTGCGTTCCAGCCGCAAGAAGGCATGGTCGGCGAATGTCGCTGGGTAACCACCCGGCTGTTTCGTGGAGATGCTGATTGTCTTGCCTCCCACCCTTGGCTTAGCCAAAAGTGGGGCACCCCCAGTGTGGTAGTGCATTCAAAGTACAACCCCGCCCTTTCGCAAAGAACGCGAAAAGGACGAGGCACCCCGTCTAGTTTCTTAGCAAGTAACACTTCAAGCTCGGTGTTAACCTAGAGATCTATCTAAGAAAAAGGTTGATCGCAGTAGGGCGACCATGAGCTGCTTTGAACGCTGAATCCATCCGCAAACTTTTCGAGCTGGTTCGCGCCGGGAAACTCTCGCCCGATGAGGCCGTACAGCGCCTGCGGCATTTGCCGTTTGAAGACCTGGGATTTGCCAAAGTGGACCATCATCGCGTGCTGCGGGCCGGTATGCCGGAAGTAATTTTTGGGCCAGGGAAGACGCCGTCACAGATGTCGCAAATATTTGTCCGATTGGCGAAACAGGGCGGCAACATTCTGGCCACCCGTGCCAGCGAAAAGCAGTTTGCGGCGGTGAAAAAGAAAGTGCGCGGAGTGAAGTATCGGGAGCCGGCTGGGGCCATCGTGCTGGAACGCGATAAGAAGAAATATGGCAAGGGAATGATTGCCGTGGTCTCGGCGGGAACCAGCGATATCCCGGTGGCGGAAGAAGCCCTGGTCACTGCTGAAGTCATGGGCAACGATGTTGAGCGCTTGTACGACGTCGGTGTAGCGGGCATTCATCGTTTGCTGGCGAATCGTGGCCCGCTGATGCGGGCGCGAGTGGTCATTGTCTGTGCCGGGATGGAAGGTGCGCTGCCTAGCGTTGTTGGGGGACTTGTGGGTGTGCCGGTCATTGCAGTTCCGACGAGCATAGGTTATGGCGCGGCGTTTAAGGGAGTGGCGGCGTTGCTGGGGATGATGAATTCCTGTGCGTCGAATGTGAGCGTGGTGAATATTGACAATGGATTTGGCGCGGGGTATGTGGCGGCGTTGATTAACCGGTTATGATTTCTGGGCAATAAAAAAGGCACGGCCGAAGCCGCGCCTTCCCTCCGATCGGTTGCTGCGAACTGATTACGACTTGCCTGCGACTTCCAGGTTGTTCTGGACGCTGAAGGCGCCGAACACTCCGTTCGCCCGTATTCCGGCGATTTGCTTGTCCATCTTGCTGTCCACCGTGCCGTAGAGCTGCAGGTGTCCGTTCTCCACCACGATGCGGATCGGCTTCGCCGGATCGCTCGCGTATCGGCCCAACACTGGGTCACGGTAGATGGCTCGCATGGCGCGAATCCTGATGGCGTCATCGGCGAACGAAACCGGAGCCACACTGACGTTGTTGACCACGTCTTTGACGCCGGGCGTATTGTCCACCAACCCGAGCGCTGAATCGCGATCAAACTCGGTCCGGGTTTCACCGTTCAGAGTGGCGACGCCATCCTTGACCGTCGCGGTCACGAAGTTGAACTGAGCGTCGTAGCCAACGCGGTCATAGTAGAGCTGGCGATCAAGCTTTGCCGTGAGATCGGAGTCTCGGACACTTGGGCCGCTGACGGCGATCAGGTTGCGGACACCCTGAACATGGTCGGTCTTGCGGACTTTCTTAGCCGCGTCCAGCTCCTGCTGATAAAGGTCTACATTGCCCGTCAAGGTGACGATGCCGTCCGCGACGGAAGACTGCAGATTGCGGAACTCCTTCTTTTGCGCCAATTCCTGGGCAACTTTGGCCTGAATTTGCTGGTCATAGCGGGCCGTGGTTTGGGCTGCAAGTCCCACGCTAAGTAAACCAATGCTAAAAATTGATACCAAACCCTTAAGAATGTTTTTCATAAAGCCGCTCCTTCTTCCACCTTCCTCTTTTACTAACCATCTAGTTAAACAACTCAACGGCACAAAAGTTGCGAGCGAACGCGTAAAGATTTGTAACAACTCGTAACAACTGGATGATATTCGTTGTAACGACTATGATGGAGCTGTGCCGAAGACGATCCAGGCAGAGATCAAGCAGAAGCGGCCGTTCGGAATGTTGGAAGAAGAGGCGTTCATCGCGTTGCTGCGCACTGCGGACGTGTTACAGTGGCGCGCAGGTGAATTGTTCAAACAACATGGACTGTCATCTACCCAATACAATGCTTTGCGGATTCTGCGGGGCGCGGGGGTCGAAGGTCTGACCTGCAGCGAGATTGGGGACCGCATGATCAACCGCGATCCCGATATTACGCGGCTGATGGGACGCCTCGAACGCAGTGGGCTTGTCCGGCGCAAGCGCCAACAGAAAGACCGGCGTGTGATTCGGACTTGCATTACGGCCACTGGCCTGGCGTTGCTGAAAGGCCTGGATCGGCCGGTGGTGGCATTGAATCGGCAGATATTGGGTCATTTAGGCAGGAGCCGCCTGCAAATGTTGATATCGTTGCTGGCCGTAACCCGGGAGAGTGTTGCTTAATTCTGGTTGCATATTAGTTTTGGAGATGCTGGAGAGTGTGGTGCGGGGAGCTGACTTCCGAGTCGAAATCGCGGAAACAATCAAGAGGAGAAACGATGAACAACGGATCTAGTTCGCATTTGTGGGGTCTCACAGTTTTGCGCGTGATCGTAGGCATCGTGTTTTTCGCGCATGGTTGGCAGAAGGTATTCGGCATGGGGATCCACAACGTTGCCGAATACCTCGGTCACTTCGGGATTCCACTCCCATTGGTTTCGGCGGGTATTGTCATGGCAGTGGAGTTTCTGGGGGGCGCACTGCTCATTCTGGGAGTCGCGACCCGATTAGCTGCGGGCTTGAACGCGATCGATATGCTGGTTGCGATCCTCACCGTCCATTTGAAGAATGGGTTTTTCGCCCAGAGCATGGGAGTTGAATTACCTCTGACCCTGCTGGCGGCGTGCATTTGCCTGATGATGGCGGGGCCGGGGGCGGCCTCAGCGGAATGGCTCTTTGCAAGGAAGATGTCGTAAGTGATGAGCGCGGAATCGATGCCACTGCGCTGACCTGAGATTGTCTCCACGTCAAGCGGGAACGCGAGTCAGCGTTTCCGCCTGGTTTTCTTTGGGGCGGCGCGATCGCCTGCGAACACGCGCGCGAAGATCTTGTCGACATTGCGCAACTGGCGCTTCAGGTCGAAAGCACGCTCGATTTGCGCGCGTGGAACGCGCGCGGTGACGGCCTTGTCTTTCAGGACCAGGTCGCGAAAGTTCAAATCTTCCTTCCAAGCGCGCATGGCATGATTCTGTACCATTCGATAGGCGTCTTCGCGGGAGACGCCATGCTCGACCAGATCAAGTAGTACTTGTCCGCTAAAAACCAAGCCACCAGTGCTCTCCAGGTTCGATTTCATACGCTGTGGATAGACGAACATAGTGTCGATGAGGCTGGTGGTTTTCTGCAGCAGATAGTCCACAAGAGTGGTTGAATCGGGAATGATGACGCGCTCGGCGGAAGAGTGCGAAATGTCGCGCTCATGCCATAGAGCGACGTTTTCAAGCGCTGCCTGCGCATTGGAACGCACAACACGGGCCAGTCCGCTGATCTGCTCGCAAGTCACCGGATTACGCTTGTGCGGCATGGCGGACGAACCCTTCTGTTTCTCGCTGAAATATTCCTCAGCTTCGCGCACTTCGGTGCGTTGCAGGTGGCGGATTTCGGTGGCGATTTTATCCAGCGTGCAGGCAATCACAGCGAGAGTTGCCAGGTAATAAGCATGGCGATCACGCTGGATCACCTGCGAGGAAACTGCGGCAGCCTTCAATCCCAGCCGCGCACAGATCTTTTCTTCGAGCTCGGGACTCAGGTGAGCAAATGTACCGACGGCCCCGGAAAACTTTCCCACCCGCATGTCTTCCGCCGCTCGCGCGAAACGTTCGATGTCGCGCTGAACTTCGGAGTACCAGTTGGCCAGCTTGAAGCCGAAAGTAATGGGCTCGGCATGGACGCCGTGGGTGCGTCCGACCATGGGAATGTCCTTGAACTCCCAGGCACGGCGTTTGAGGACGTCGGACAGCCGCTGCAGGTCTTCGGCGATGATCGCTGAGGCCTGCTGCATGAGCAGGGCCTGGGCGGTGTCAACAACGTCAGTGGAAGTTAGACCGTAGTGAAACCAACGAGCAGGTGGGCCTACGATCTCAGCCACCGCGGTGGTGAACGCGATCACATCATGGTGGACCTCGGCCTCGATCTCATGGATGCGCTGCAGGTTGAAGTCGGCCCGTTCGCGAATCGCTTTGGCAGCGTCTTTCGGGACAAGTCCGGCCCCGGCCAGGGTCTGAGTGGCGGCCACTTCCACGGTCAGCCAGGTGCGGAAGCGATTCTCATCGCTCCATATGCGACCCATTTCGGGACGGGTATAGCGTGGGATCAAGTTCTGTACCTCTTGAATGTGTCCGAAAATCGAGGACTAAAGATTCTAAATGGACAGGAACCCCGGTGACCAGTGCAAGGGGAGGGGGTATTTGTTCCCCAACAGTTCAGACAGATGCGCGCGAGATCCCTCGCCCGACTGAAAACCGCCGGATCATAGGGACGACCACAGTAAGGTTGAGGTGATATTACATCGTATACCTCACTGAGACTTTTTATCTTCCGTTTCATTTGGCCGATTATAGGTGTCCTGCAATTGCTTGGCTTCGTCTGGAGTAAATTGCAGATTTGGACTGTTCAGCTGTTGGGGCGTCACCGACCCATTCATAAACGTCCGTGGGGACGGGGTTCTTGGCGTCACCGAGCACGTCGTGCCCACCTTCACGGGTGCCAACGTTGACGAGTGCCTCTGTGGGATCGCTCGCTTTTAGAAGCGGAACTTGCTGCACTTGTGTCGACGACCGCTGCGGAGGAGTGCCCCGATGATGTTCTTTCGTTCGAACCCAACTCCGTTGATTTTCCGCCACTTGATAAGATTTCGAGCATCGCGACGGTAGTGGTAAATTTGCAGCGTGCGTTGGCTCGTTCTCATCATCGCGGCATTGTTAGTCGCGGGGTATGCCGTCGCGCAAACGACCGTGTCCTTTCCCACCGAGGACGGAGGCTTAGTCTGCGCTGACGTTTACGGAGAAGGTGACAGAGCTATCGTCCTGGCCCACGGAGGTCAATTCAACAAGGAAAGCTGGGAGAAGCAGGCTCGAATCCTTGCTGCCGCAAACTTTCGAGTGTTGGCGCTCGACTTCCGCGGCTACGGTAAGTCGCGAGGCCCTGGCGACGCCGACCCTATTGACGCGCCGCTTCACCTTGATGTTCTGGCCGCCGTCCGCTATCTGCACAAGACGGGTGCTAGCGGCGTGTCGGTAGTCGGGGGCAGCATGGGAGGAAGCGCTGCTGGCGACGCTTCAATCGCTTCGCGGCCCGGTGAGATCGATCGCTTGGTGTTCCTCGGCGCGGCGCCCAACGGCCCGGCTGACCAACTCAAGTCACCCGCTCTGTTCATCGTGGCACGCGACGATGCCAGCGGCGATGGGCCACGCCTCCCTGGCATTCGCAAGCAATACGAGAAAGCTCACGAGCCAAAAGAGTTAGTTATTCTCGAGGGCTCCGCCCATGCTCAATTTCTCTTCCAAACCGATCAAGCAGACCGCGTGATGCGCGAGATTCTCCGCTTCCTCTCCGCGAAGTGAACCGCTCGTATTAGGTTAGAGCGGTTTACGGTGAGGCGCAAGACGATCCGCAAACGCATGCGGGGAAAGCTGCGGGAGATTAAGCAGCAGCTCCGTGAGCGTATGCACGATCCCGTGCGCCAAACCGGCCAATGGCTCAAGTCGGTCGTGCAGGGTTACTTCCACTAACTATGCGGTACCGGGAAACCTCGATAGCCTGGGGGTGCTCCGGCATCGGGTGTCTGTGCTCTGGTGGCATACACTTCGCCGCCGCGGCCAGAAACGCCCGATCTCCTGGACTCGTACCCTCGCTTTGGCTTACCGATGGATTCCTCATCCGCGCGTGCTCCACCCTTATCCCGCTACACGCTTCGCCACCAGTCATCCGAGATAAGAACCGGATGCGCTAATGAGCGCCCGTCCGGGTCCGCGCGGGGGGCAATCAGCGATGATTGTCCCTACCGCGATCTCACAACCGTGTCGTGAGTCGCCATGGGGAAGCCCGATTCCTATCGTAGTGGCACCGGGGAAGAGGGAGGGAGCATTTTGCCGTCGCTATACACTAGCCCCGCGTTTCATTGACTTGTCCCCTTTCGTCAACGTAAGATTCGCCGCCAGTGATTGGCCAGACCATTTCGCGCTACCGCATTCTTGAGAAGATCGGCGACGGCGGAATGGGTGTGGTCTACAAGGCCGAGGACGTTACGCTCGACCGCTTTGTGGCCCTGAAGTTCCTGCCTGATGCGGTCGCCAAAGACTCACAGGCCCTTCTGCGCTTCCAGCGCGAGGCCAAAGCCGCTTCCGCTCTGAATCATCCCAGCATCTGTACCATCTACGAGATTGACGACCAACATGGCCCGGCCTTCATCGCCATGGAGTTTCTTGAAGGCATGACCCTGAAGCACCGCATTGCCGGAAAGCCAATTCCGACTGAGGTTCTGCTCGATCTGGCGATCGAGATCACCGATGCCCTGGATGCGGCTCACAGCAAAGGCATTGTGCACCGCGACATCAAGCCGGCAAACATTTTTATCACTGAGCGCGGCCATGCGAAGATTCTGGACTTCGGTCTGGCGAAGGTTGGGTCGCCTGTAGGTGGCGCAGACCAGCAAACCGTCGGAAATACACTAACCGCCGCGGAGGATCTTACCTCTCCCGGGGCAACCGTGGGCACCATCGCGTATATGTCACCAGAGCAGGCCCGCGGTGAAGAGCTGGACGCACGCACCGACTTGTTTTCCTTCGGCGTTGTCCTCTACGAGATGGCCACGGCCAGGCAGCCGTTTTCGGGCGGGACCTCGGCCGTAGTCTTCGATTCCATTCTTCACAAAGCCCCGGTTTCACCGGTTCATCTGAATTCGGAGATCCCCACGGAGCTGGACCGCATCATCAATAAGGCGCTGGAAAAAGACAGCGACCTCCGCTACCAATCGGCTGCTGAGTTTCGCAGCGACCTGAAACGTTCGAAGCGCGACACCAGCTCCGGACGAGTCATGACCGCTTCGCAGAGTGCTAGCGACCTCGCCCTCTCATCAGCAAAGAGCGCCATGACTCCGGCGAAAGAAAAGAAGTCGCCGCGAAATCTGTACATCGGCGTTGCAGCCTTCCTGTTGCTCCTCGTACTGGGCGGCGTGGCCACCTATTTCCTTCGCGGCTTATCCAGCGGTCCCACGAAAGTCATCCAGATCAGCCACTGGAACAAGTCCATGAACGGGGCTGTTCTTTCTCCTGATGGCCATACCGTGGCCTTCGCCTCGCCCGCTGACGGCTTTGACCAGATCTTCATCATGCTCGCCAGTGGCGGAGAGCCTCTGCAGCTCACCAACGACCCGGTGACCAAGATTGTTAATGCATTTTCCCCGGACGGCACCCAAATCTACTTTACCGATGTCTTTCCCCGCAGCGAAATCCGCAGCGTGCCGACGCTGGGTGGCGCGTCTACCGTTGTGTCTGCCGGTAACAGCTTGGCGATTTCTGCCGATGGGAATTTCCTCTATTTCGTAGGCGCGACTGCGAACGACTCCGGAACCTTCGGACGCCAATATGGGGTTCATCGCAAGGCCAAATCAGGAACCGAGGAGGACGTGATTTTTCGCTCTCCCGCCGGACTAACGCCGCTCAACATTCTGCCCTTTCCCGATGGGAAGGAACTTCTGGTCTTGGCCGGCGATGACACCGTGCTCGGCTCGACGGTCCTCACGCTATTCCGCGTGAACGTCGCCAGTCACGACTCGCGGAAAGTTGGAGAACTCTCCGGAAGCCCCACGGGCCTGGTCTGGAACGATCCCGGCAAAACCCTGTTGTGCAGCCGCACGGTCAATAGCGTCACCAACATCTGGGAATACCGCCTTTCCGATGGCAGCCTGAAGCAAGTGACCGCCGGTGCCGGCCCTGACCTCTCGCCCATGCCCGCTCCTGCTGAAAAGGGAATTTATTTTGTAAACGGAAAACGCTCGGGCATGCTGTCGGTTTACAACGCGCAAACCAAGAAATCCTCCGACATCCTGCAAGAACTGGGAACGCAGCCGGCTCTCTCCTGGGACGGCCGCCATGTCGCATATGTCGTCCTCAGCGGAAATGCCCAGGAGGGAGATCTTTGGATCTCCGACATAGATGGCTCGAACCGGGTCAAACTCGCCTCCGGCACGGGGCTAATTACCTCGGCGTTTACCTCGGATGGTTCCAGGTTCATGTTCGGAGTTAGGGAGAACGGCACACAGAAGTTCTATGTCATTCGCAGCGATGGCACTGGTCTTCGCCAAATTCCGTGGTCTGGGATT
>Ga0182024_10001872_pt1 | contig 53057 bp, 42 predicted proteins | sample P32metaG_FD_120480 | JGI IMG/M metagenome (GOLD analysis project Ga0182024, IMG submission 120480) | Permafrost microbial communities from Stordalen Mire, Sweden - P3-2 metaG (Illumina Assembly) | ecosystem: Environmental > Terrestrial > Soil > Wetlands > Permafrost | place: Sweden: Stordalen... | reverse complement strand
GAATGACCGCGGCCTGCTTGCCTGGCTCTGCCATCGGGGTTATTCGAACCTCACGCTCCCTTCGTCTAGCGGTCTAGGACGCGGCCCTCTCAAGGCTGAAACACGGGTTCGATTCCCGTAGGGAGCGCCAGCGATTTCAATGACTTACCCCTCGCAATTCTTGCTGCGGTCGATTTTTGGGAAGTTTTCGGGGAGTAAGCGTCGCTGAATAACGACGATCAACGCCGAACAATGGGACCTCGCGCGCGCCCCGCTTTCGCATTAAACGCAATTGCCGCGCGAGGTGGCAAATCGAAGTCGTGCGAGAGGAAAAAACGTTCATGTCAAAACAACGAGACGACCAGGAGCGCCCCTGCCTTCATTGCATGATGGTCGAACTGATCGACGATTTTTTTGCTGAGTACCCCGCTGCACCCGGCGGATCAGACAAAGTTGACACCGACGAAGCGGATGAGGTGATTGGTGCCATCGCCAAGACGGTCGCTGAACTAACTTCCCGCCAAGACGGCACGGTCCGCGAGCAACTGATCGAACAGTTGATGCGCGAAATTTTGAAATACGACGGCGACTTTCGCCAAGAAGATTCTGCGGGTACGGACACGTCTCACGCGCGGCACTGACAACGGTCGGCGGCTCCTTTGGGGCATCGCCAGCGCGCTCCAGGCGTCGCGCCGCGAGCGAGGACGGTCGCCGCGCCGCGGCGTTCCCCTCGCTCCAGAACTGACCCGCCCACTACCCTGTCCAGGCCGCCCCGTGTCGCGCGTCTAAACATCGGCCTTAGTCACACCCCAGGGTCGATTTTGGTCGTTAACTTTCTATTAAGCTTTGACGGTGGCACCGTGCATATGCCCTGTGCGCTCTACCGTCATAAAGGCAAATGCTTGGGCGATGCCCTTGATCAGGTCGATCATGCGGGCGCGAAGAACGTCCGCTTTTCGATCTTGGCCATGATCCTCCACCCCTGATGGGCGAAGTCACCGCGCCTAGTCAGTGTAACAGGCCGGTCGCGACGATATTGGCCGACCCTTCCTTCCAAACGTCCGTGTGGGACGCCACGAAGCTTGTGCAATCGAGCGCATGCACACCGGACTTCAGATTTGGCAACGAAGTCCCAGGAAAGATCAAGCGGTTCACGCCAACTAGGTTCTGGGGACCATTCGCGCCGATGGCGCCGTACCGATCCGTCGGACCGCCGAGCACCTGTCCAAGCGGACTCGCCGCCAGACTGAGTGAATAGCTGTCGCGGAAGACCCGCGATGCTAGTGGATAGGCGATCCAGACGGCCGCGTCGTGATCGCTGTGCGAAGCGACGATCCGGCCGCCGACCTTGGCATTGTCGATCACTGACCTAAAGGCTCCATTGATCGGTCCGACGCGGTCGACGCTGAGCGCGTTGTGGGAGAAGGCGCCTTCGAGCAGGGTCAGATTACTGATCTTGCCCCCCTCTGCCGCGGCGGTAGCTGCGGTCATAAGGCGGCCGCCGAAGCTGTGGCCGACTAGGTGGATACGTTTTCTGTCGGCAAGCACCGGGTTGAGCACGTGGTTGGCCAGACCGCAGCCCACGACACCGGCGCGGATTTTCATCTCGTTATACGCAAACAGGTTGAGAATGTAGGCGATTTTCGCGTTCGCGTCGCCGCGCAGTTGTTTTAGCCAGCCGATTAACGGATTGTCGGCAACCACGTCCGCGACGTTCGAGAACAACTGTTGCAGCTCACCATCGATGGCGGTGAAGAGGTTGCTGCCCGTCTCACTGTAAGCGGCGTCGTACTCGGCCTTTGTCTGCTCATCCGCACGAAGTCGACGACGTTCGGAGGTGGTTTTCTGAAGCGTCGACACGAGAGCGTCGCGGGCGCCGTTGTCGCCAGCCGCCTGAAGCGCCTGCGTAGCAAGCAAGTCGGGATCAATCCCGAGAAACTGCGCTACGTCCCGAGCTCGCGCTTGCAGATCGGCATCGTTCAAAGGCGGGGCTGCAGGTAGGCCCGCAACGACCCCCGCGTGCGGTGGTGGGTCGCCAGCATCGGCCCGCATATTAATCACCGTCAGATCGTCCGCGTATTTTGACGACGGCCAGATCACACCAAAGTAGGCTACCGCGCGCCCCTGCCACTGCGTCTTGTTTTGAGAGAGAATTCCCTCAAGCGGGCCAACGAGGTCCTGGTAGTGACCCAGTGCGCTTGCCGGACCTTCGTTCCAACCGTGCGCGATCAGGACAACGTCTGTGATTTCGGGGCCAACGACCGGGACGACTTCGAGCCCCCCATCCTTATCGAAGTTAAGGATCGTGATGTCTGCCACGCCGTCCGTCCTTAGAGCTTCCTCGCTCTTGGTCCTAGCCGTCAGTGCTAATCACACAAACAGTCCTTTGGCTATCTGGTCCATCGCCGTCTTATGATCCTCGCTTGGGAACAGGTGGCCATAGCGATCCATCGTGACTTGAAGCGACGCATGGCCGGCGAATGTCTGTACCGTCTTAGGCGCGAGCCCCGCCTCAATCCAACATGACACGGCAAAGTGCCGAAGCCCATGCCAATTAAACCGCGGCGGCGGCGCCGGGATATTTTCCGGGTCATCCTTGTGGGCCGCTTCGAGGCTCTCAAAGAGCGGGAGGAATTGCCGCTTAATTAGATTGTCATGCCCGATATGGTTACCCTCACCATTCGGGAAAATTAGGTCATCGGGCTTTTTGCATTTCGATTTCAGCTTCCACGCCTTTAACATTGCGACAAGCTGCTTCGACAACGGAACAGTGCGTACTCCGGCCGCGCTCTTTGGTGCCCCTTCTTCACCATAGGCATCGACACGACGGCTGATATTGAGTGCGCCATTGTCCAAATCTACGTCGCGCCAGCGGGCCGCCCACTGCTCCCCTGCCCTCGCCCCGGTGGAGGCGGCAAATAAGATTACGACGCGAAAATCCTCAGCCGCTGTTTCAAGGATTGCGCGTATATCTTCTTTCGACGGCGGAACTATTTTCTTTGATCCTTCGCCGCGCGGGCCGATAACCCTCGTCCCATGTGCTGCGTTGGTCGCAACCCAATCTTGAGAAATCGCGTATGCGAGCGCGCTGTGGAGCGTCGCCAAAATTTTTCGGGTCGTAGGTATTGTCACGCCAACGCTGCGAAGCCGGTCTCGAAATTCTCCAACGGATCGGGCCGTCAACTGCGACAGCTTCTGGCCGCCGAGCCCATGATCCGCATGGAGGATGTGATTATTGACATGTCCTTTGTAGACAGTGAGCATCTTGCGCGTCATGCGCTCATCGCGTTCGTTTCGGCCCGCGCAATGCTCTAGGAAACTCTCGCAAACCTCTTTGACTGTCACCTTGTCTGCGTTGGGCCGATAGGTGCCTGCTTGCATTTGGCCTTCGATATGAATGCGGAAGGCATCAGCGGCCTTTTTGCTCAGCAAATGCTTGCGCTGTCGGTCGCCGCGGCTGTCGCTATAATCAACAACCCACGCGGCCTTAGCTTCACCGCTCGCGCCCTTCCAAGTACGCTTACGCACTGACGCCATGATCAGTCTTCTTTTCCATTTGGAAGCTCGCGCTTCGTGCCACGAAGCGCATGCGCAACCATAATGAGCCGCGCGTGCGTTCGTCCGACGACATCGGGCGGGTCATCGGGGTTGCCAACAACCCGCGTATCGGGACGCGCGCTTGCATCACCTTCGGACTCATACAGCGCTAGGAATGCCGCCACGCCGGCGCTAAACGCTGCCCAAGCGTATGGGTGCTGGTACCATTTCTTACCCAGGTCGCCAGCGATATTGCTGGCAAGTGTTTTGATGGCCTCCACCAAGTCACTTGTCTCACGATCGCGCGGCAGCCCTTCCCAGTCATAGGTCAGCTGCAGGCGCTGCCGGATTTCAGTGCTCAGACCTCGGTCAGCGGCCTCGGCATCGCTTCTCAGCCGCTCCAGCAAGTCCCGGGGCAGCACAACTGCGGTGTGCACCATCGGGTTCTCCGATCGCGGTCGCCCCTTTTTTCCCTTTTTCATCAAGCGACTTAGCTCCCAAGTAGCGGTGACTGTATCCACCTATTTATTATGCTATTGACTTGTAGCATATTAAATCATATACGTAGCCTGAAAGTCAAGATGCTCTAGCATACGATAGTACAGAATATGAAGGTGCGACAATGAGACCCGAACCATCAGAGAAAAATCAAGAGGTTGATCAAGGGGTTAACCACGTGGAACGGCAGACCTACACGATTGAGGAAGCCGCCAAGATCATCGGCGTCTGCCGTGCGGTTGCATACCGGAAAGGGGTGCTCCCGACCGTCAGAATTGCCGGCAGGCTCGTGGTCCCAAAACGGGCACTCGAAAAGCTGCTCAACCAATGACGAACGAGCCTCGATCCGGCAACGGGGCTGCATAGGCTGTGCCATGGTCGAGATCAGTGATCCCATCAGCGGCATATGCCTGCCGCCAAACGTCAAGCCGGATTACGACCAAGCCACCGAGTTTCTGTTCGCTACGCCGGGACCGACGATCAACGTATTCGCGGCCCACCACGACAACGGCAACGTCTACGGCCGCACCTTTGAGAAGACCGCTACCGACCGCGCATCCTTAATCGACTGGATGAGGCGCGGGCAGGCGCGAGGCTTCAACATCTACTTCAACATCAACGGCCTCTGGGTGAAGCTCGGCCTAATAAAGAAGGCGCGCGAGGAGCACGTCTCGACCGTCTATGCGCTGCATGGTGACTTCGATGCGTCGGGGTTCAAGACCGACGAGGAGCGCCATCAGGCGCGCCAGTCCATAAGACAGCGGCTTCTCTCCTCGGCGATGCCACCTACGATCCTGGTGGACAGCGGCGGCGGTTTCAACGGCCTGTGGCTCCTCGCCGAGCCCGTGGCGGTGAATGATGAGAACCGCATGATGCTCAAGTCGCTCAACGTCGGATTGGCCGAGCAGTTCGGCGGCGACAATGTTGAAAATCTCGATCGCGTTCTGCGGGCGCCGTTTACCTGGAACTTCCCCAACGCGAAGAAGCGCAAGGAGGGCCGGGGCGTATCGCTCGCCGGCGTCGTGCCGACGGCACGCCGCCTGTACAACCTTGCCGACTTCAAGCCTGGCCAGAAGATGCCAGGCGAGAAGGCGACCTCGACGAACTCGACACCGCGTCGCGGTATCGGCAGCAACGCCTACGACGACATCGGACGGCCGACCATCCCCGAGCACTTCAACCATGCCAAGCTCAGACCGCTCGATCCCGATCTGCGCAAGCTAATCGTGCAAGGTGATCCCGATCGCAAGATCGGCGACGGCACGCGCAGCGCCGCGGTGTTCTATGCCGCCTGCGAATTGCGACGCTGCTGGTGGAGCGACGGCGACATCATCGCCTGCATCACCGACCCGACGCTCGACATCAGCAGGCACATTTATGACCAGGATCAACGTGATCATCATGAACAGGCGGCCCGTGCGATCCGCCGCATGAACGAGTTGGGCGTCACGCCATATCTGATCGAGGAAGACTATGACCAAGACCTCGAATAAGAAGGCGGCCCCCGAAGCAGCAGCCCGTGACGACCCGCTCGTGATCTTTTCGCGCAAGACGCCGCACAAATCTGCGGAAATCTACCGACAGATGATGCGGCCGACGCTGATCCGTTTTCAACAGCAATGGTACGCCTGGGACGCGCTCGGTGCCTACAGGATCATCGAGGATAAAACGATTGAGGCCGAGATCGGCGCGCTGGCGATCAAGGCGAAGGTGCGCACCACGAAGAAACAAAGGATCACCGACGACGACGGCAATCCGCAGACCGTGGAGGAAGAGGCCGTCGCTCCTTTCAACCCGATGCCCCGTGACATAAAGGCGATCTATGACATGCTGGCACAAGCGTGTCACAAGCCTTTCGACACGATGTCGCCTCCAGTGTTCCTCGACGGCGGGACTGGCATCTACGCAGGCCTCAATCCTCACAACTTGATCTCGTGCTGCAACGGTATCGTGGACATCACGACGGGCAAGAAGTATCCGGCGACGGCGACGTTCTTCACACTGACCGCATTACCGCTCGACTACGATCCATCGGCTCCGGTGCCGCGCAAGTGGCTGCGGTTCCTTCTGCAGGTCATGAAAGGTCGCAAGCCTCTGATCCGTACGCTGCAGGAAACGATCGGATATGTCCTTTCGGACGACACCTCGATGCAGGCGCTCTTCTTTTATTGGGGACAACCACGATCAGGCAAGGGCACGATCCTGCGCGTGATGACGAAGCTCAATGGACCCCTCAACACCCATCACCCGTCGATCCACACCCTCGCCGGTCGCTTCGGCCTCGAAGGCTGCGTCGGCAAGTCGCTGATCCAGATCACCGACATGGACTGCGACGACCCCAAGGCCCTGAGCACGGCCGCGTCAAAAATTAATGCGATCTCGGGACAGGACAACATGGCGGTCGAGCGCAAGGGCATCGGCGACTGGAACGGCGTTCTGCCAGGACGCATCGTCATGGCGGGGAACAACCTGCCGAACTTCGGCAGCCACGCCGCCGCCACAGCCGCCCGGCTGCTGATCTTCCCGTTCGAGGTCAGCTTCCTCGGGTGCGAGGACCGGGCCCTGACGGACAAGCTCACGGGCGAGCTGGCGGGCATCTTGAATTGGGCCATCGTTGGATTGCGCCGCCTCCGCGCCCGAGGCCGCTTCGAAGAGCACCAGGAGATGGCCGCCGCCAAGAAGCGGATGCTTTACGCTGGCGATCCGCTACGTGCGTTCATCGACGAGCGGGCGATCGTCGTGCCCGACGCAAAGGTGCACAAGGCGGTTCTCTACAGCTCCTATCAATCCTACTGCACCGCGGTCGGTGCGCATCCGTTGCCGCTGCACAAGTTCGGTGAACGACTGCCGCAGGCGTTCCCGTCCATCGCGCCAAGCAAACGGACACGCAAGCTCAGTGAGCCGAAGGGCAAGCAGGTGCCGATCTTCTCCGGCATCCGGCTCAACGATGACGAGAAAGTTAAGGCCTATAAGATCGACACTGAACTGGTGGGGCTTGGCTTACGGAAGGACGAGGCGCTGGAAAGTGATGATGACGGGTGGCCGATCCCACGCGATGCTCGCGTGGGCGATTTCGACGAATAGGCCGCTTCCGGGTATTCCGGGTCGCGAGCGCATTCACTCATAACATCTTCATTTTGATTGTGTGCGACGAATACGAGAAAGAGGCGGAATGCCCGGAAGCGGGGCGTCCCCCGGCATTCCCTTTTGGCCAATCGACCTTATAGTTCGCGCGCTTGCCGGCGATATCCTAGTCGCCGACGGTGCCCGGATCACCGGGCGGTCGGGCACTTAGACCCAATCGGATATCCAACTCGTATCTCAAGACCCCGGTTGACCCCGCACGGCAGCGGGAGTAAATGCCCTGGTCCCCCCTCAAAATCCGCCGCGTTAGCTGTAACGCGCGACCTGATCTAACTGGCGCCCTTCGGCGCCTTGATGCCGTATTTTGACGGAGGGCGCCATGCAAAAACTCGATCCTCTCACGCTCACCGCGATCTTGGACGCGATGGTGCTCAAGCCTTTCAGCGGCCTCAAGAGTGCTGCACGCGACCTCAACGTTGCGGCATCAACTGCTTTTCGCTGGCAGGCCGAGAGCGCACGCCATGAGAAAGAACAACGCGCCAACTCGGAGTATCTGCTCCAATGGATGGGCACCAGGTCTTGGTATCATCGCCACGTCGCGCTTGCCCGCCGTCTCAGCATTCTCCGTCTCGACCAGCGCCTGCGCGAGGATGCGGTGGTGCCGCGCCGGGAGTATTTGTTCCGCCAAGGCGGCGAGCCGATATGGCAAGTTGATCCTCAGTTCGCGGCCGATGCGCTCGATCCTTTGACGTGGGAACTTAACCACGGCGACCGCGACATCAAAGACGTGTACAAGCGCGGACCCGACGGCGAACTGCTGCAGGCATACAAGGAAGTCCCGCCTAATCCGGCGCTGCTCATCAAGGCGGTGTCGGCGTTGCTGCCGGAAGTCTACGGCGAAACCATCAAGCATGAAGTGACAGTCGGTGGCGTGTTGCGCGTCGGCACCACAGCGTCCACGGCAGCGCCCAAGCAAATCGAGGATGCCGACTTCACCATGATCAGTGAGGCAGCAGAGGATGCATCGCCGCCGACCAATGTTCTTGCGGTTGCCGATCGGCCGGCGAGCGTCGCACAGTATGAACAGCAATTCGGCGGCCGACGACTGGTCGAAGCGACGTTGTTCTATGGCGCCGACGGCCAGCTCCTTCCACCGCTGCCCGAGATCGTGATCGTGGAAGGCTCGCCAATCGACCAGGCCTACACCGACGCCGGCATCGAGCACCGCGTCATCTCGGCGCAATCGGTGATCGCCAAGGGCTACTGCAATCCGTTCTTGCTCAAGCTGGCGACGCCGGCGGAGAACGATCTGGTGCGCGACCTGAAGGCCAAGCTCGCCGCGGGGGTGAAGCCGCCGACGCCAAGTGCGCAAGCGCTGGGGCGTCGGCCGAGGGATGACGACGGCACGCCGCCGCTGTCTACCGCGACACCGACAGCTCCTCAGGGGCGTGCCTCGGCGCGTTATGACGCCGGGGGCCTCGGTCGCGGCACGGTACCGCCCGGCGGCTTCAAGGTAAGGCGGTGAGTATCATGGTCGTTGAACACACAACCGTCGCGCGCTTAGCGGCTCTGAGCCACCACCGCAGCTTTCAGACAATTTGAATTAAACAAATCGAGTGCAGTAACATGTTCCATATTCCAACTTTATGCGAACGACGCGCCGAGCGTGGAATGACGCGGGTTTCTGCTGCGTGTTTTGGCGTTCATTGCTTCGTTGGAAATGCCAGCGTTAATTCGCTGCTTTATTGCTGGCCTTTAGATGCTGAATGCGAGCGGTTGTGGAAATCGCTCTGTGCTCGCCGCAACGCTCTGTTCACCGTTGCGCGCCGCGCATGCGCGATCACTGGTTCGCATCTGTTTCAATTTGTAGAGAACATCCTTCTCTCGCGCGCCAGCTACGGGGTCGAGGCCAATGTCGTCCGCCTTCCCAAAGGGTCAGTGTGGGAATTCGTACCTCGTACATTGAACCGACGGCTTGACACCCTTCGCTCTCAAACCGACGAAACGACACTCTCAGAAAATAAGAAAAAGCATTTTTGAGCGGACCCTTTTTGGGAGGAAACAATGCAGCGCGTGCACGTCGATCACTTTAAGCTCAGCAACGGACTGTATGTTCCTTTCCTTGAGGATGGGCGCGAAGTCCTGCTCTGCCCGCAACCCGGCGCGCAAGAGGCGTTCCTGGCCGCACCGGAGAAAGAAGTCTGCTTGGCCGGACCACGAGGCCCCGGCAAGACGCTCATTATGCTGGCCGACTATCTGCAGGATGTTGGTGCCGGATGGGGACCAGCGTGGAAGGGCATCGTGTTCCGGCGCTCGATGACCGGTTTCGCCGAATTGAAGTCGCTTGCGGAGCAATACATATCAAGGATTTTTTCGAACGCCGCCTACAATCAAAACCAGTCGTTCTGGCGTTTCGCCACCGGCGAAACGTTGAAGTTGGCGTACTTCGATGAAGCGCTCGACTACAGCGCACACCAGGGCGCGAGTTACACCTGGGAAGGTTGGGAGGAAATGGCGCAATGGGAAAGCGATCACGCCCTTCGCATGATGATGGCATGCTTACGCAGCATCGCGCCGAACATTCCGCTGCGCGTTCGCGGTACGACAAATCCTGACGGCGCCGGGCATAATTGGTTGAAAGCGCGCTATCACGCATCGGACTTCTACGCGCTTGGTGATTACGTGATCGGTCCGCGCATTGAAGATGGCGAAGGACCGCCGCGCCGGATGATCTACAGCAAGCTCAACGAAAATCAGCTATTGCTGACTGTGCAGCCGGACTACCTCAGCAACATCAAGGCAGCGGCGGTCGACGAAGGTAAGTACGAGGCCTGGACAAAAGGCTCTTGGGAAATCCTTAGCGGCGATCTGTTCGGCGACCTGTGGCCCGCGGCAAAGCCCTACGCGACGTTGCCGTCATTCCCGGCCGAAGTCATACCGCCGACGTGGCGCATTGATCGGTGCCTGGATTGGGGCGACAGCGCGCCGTTCTCGGTGCTTTGGTTCGCCGAAAGCGATGGCTCGCCGATCATCTGGAACGGCCGCAAGTTCTCATTCGTGCGGGGCGACCTTGTGCTGTTCAACGAATGGTTCGGGCAAGGCCGACAGCCCAACACCGGCTTGCGCATGAGCACACCGCAGCTCCGCGATGGTATCATTCAGCGCGAGATTGAAGCGGGCCTGCGCTACCAGGACCCGATCAGCGGCAAGTGGCGCTCGCGGGTCCATTCCGGTCCCGCCGATACGATGATCTTTAACTTGAAACCTGGTGCCGGTGACGGTCCGGTTGGCAGCATCGCCGAAGATTTCGAGGAACCGACAACGATTAACGGCGCGCGGTTCGCTGGCATCCAATGGCTTGCCGCCGACAAATCGCCCGGCTCCCGCATGCAAGGCTGGCAGGCCATCCGCAGCCGTTTGAACGCGACAATCCCCGATAAGAACGGCGCGCGCGAAAAGGCCGGCCTATTCGTGTGCGAAGGCGTCCGGTCGTTCTTCGATTATGTGATCGTGCTACCGCGCGACCTGAAGAACAACAAAGAGGATATCCCCGACAAAATGAACGACCATACGGCGGACTGCATCCGCTATCGTCTGCGGCACAACACCCAACCGACCGTCAGCTTTAAGCGGCGCTGGATCGCTTGAGCACAAGCGCAAGAAGGGGGGCGCCATACAATCGCACTAAACCTTCTTCGGTCGCGGTACGTTCGCTTTGAGCAGCTTGTAGACCGCTGTTCATGCGTGCGTAGTCGCCTGATTGCAGGTGTTGCACCACCGTCGCAACCTTGTCCTTTGTATCGACCGCATTGATAACTGCACGCCTCAAAGCCCAGTACCAACTCTCAAGTTGTACCGTCAGCATGCTGCCGTCGAATTTGATGGTAGGCTCCGAGAATGGCCTGTCGGCGGAGGTCTCAATTTGCGAAAGTCGCTCGTCCGTCGGTGTGAATAGCATTACGACGGTGGGTTAGGCTGCAAGCCCATCCTATGAACAGCGGGCGTTCGTACGATTTCCCAGAGAAGGTCGGTGGCGTCCTGCGGTACTAGACCGAAGGGTGCATCGACGGCCAAGGAAAATCGTCATTTACGAACTTCTTAAATCTATCGGCCGGGTCTTTGATGCCCGGTTGAAGTAGATTAGCGGCGCTGTCCGTGAGTACAGCAAGCAGTGTCGCAAATTGAGAGCCCGCCATCCGGCCCGCGTGCAATCATTAGCTCGGGAATGTCGGCACACTGGTAGCTTATTGTTGATAATACGGCGGAGACCGGAGTGCTGACCGGCGGCCATACCAGTCTTTCATATGCCATTGCTGTTCTCCTACACAGCCGCCTCCTCAGTGAGCGGCTTCTTCGTATATCCGTTTGCTATGCACCACTCGCTAAAGGTCTCGAACTGCGGACAAGTCTCCTCATACGCGCCCACGTATTTCTGAATTGCACGGATAATCGTGGTGACCACCTCCAACTCCTCAATCTCCGCATTGAAAGGGCCAGACGGATGCTTCATCCAGTGAATGAATGCGTTCGCCTCATCCGAGCTGAACCTTCGGAGCATTAACCGGAAGAGGTGCGTGGTCCCGCGCTCCTTCACCTGGCCCTCTGCGGCGCCGGCCAACGTAATCGCGCACTCGTAGTCTTTCTTGTGCAGGTGCTCGATGGCTGCGATCGTCTGACGCCGCGCGGAGAGCTTCTTGTTCGTCTTCAACATTGTCCGCAATCCCTCGCGGCCCAAGACGGTTGCCGCCGGTTACGAGGAAGGCTTCCCGGTGCGCTTACTGAAAAATAGGCTTCTAGCGGTCGTCGCGGTCGCCTTCGCTGCGCTGTTCTTTGGTCTCTTGTCCGACTACTAACACTTCGGAGCCGGGTTCAACAGCAACGTGACCGTCACGCGGATGCTGCCGATGCTAACCTCGACGGGAAATTCACGCGGCGCGGGTTTGTCGTCGGCCATGGGCGCGAGCGTAGCAGATGACGGGGCGGCCGTTAAGCTGCATCCTTCTCGCCGATGTAGAACACTTTGCACTCGCCATCCTTGAACACAAAGAGCGCGTTGTCAGGTTCGGCCGCGAACTGGTCGCGCATTTGCGTGAAGCTCTCGCGCCCGCTCTCTGTCGGATGTATCTTGATATGCCACTCGCAACCCTCGATCGCAACGGGATAATGATCTTGCGCGCCGGAATTTCGCCGAAGTAGAGCCACCAATTTTTCAGCGCGCTATCGAGGGTCCACTTGCTTCGTTTGATGCCCTCCAACACTTGGCGGCCGGTCATTTGCTTGTCCGGGTAGTCGGGATGGTACCGATAAGCGTTGTCGTCCGCATGAAGTCGGGCCAGCGCATGAGCTTCCGATTGTGCCGCTCGATAAACACTTGGCACCGCACCGGGCCGCCATAGCGCGGCTCACCGGTCTTCTTATTTTTGCCGCCCTCGATGCCCCGAGCTTCCCAATCCTCGATGGCTTCCGCCCAATGCGCAACGTCGGCGGCCTTAGCAAGGTTTGTTTCCTCTTGCGTCAGCCACACGACGGGCTGGCCCATGGTCATCATTTCGGCACTGTGGGCCGTTCCTTCCTTATGAATGCCCGGCGTTAGACCCGCGCCCATGCCGATCAGTAGCGCATTCTCGGGCGTCGTGAAGTGATAGAGGTTCATGACGCGTGCGTCCATTGCCAGTCGCGTAGTTGATCGGCGAACGTCCGCCGCACTGGCGTCGGCCCGCGCCGATACGTCGTCAGGGTCACCCGGTCGCGCTGTTTGCGCTTGCGTCGCCGTCGCTCGCCGGGACCACGATCCTTGAGCGCGCCGAGATTGCGCAGCGCCCGCTTCACGCTGCTAAGCAATGGCAGCAATGAGCCGGGGCTAGTCAGCGAAGCGGTTATCAGTTCGGATTTGCCGTTGAAGGTGACGCGGATCATCGGATGACGACCCGCGCCTCTCTCTTTCATGTTCACTTCGACGGCAGCACCGTGGCGGCGTGCAAGATCGCACGCGGTCTCGATGTACCGAACGCCTTGGGCTTGGGCGCTCATGGCTACGCCGCTTCCCCGCTCCACGTGGTTTCCCACATATGCTTGGTGGCGACGGCTTGCTCGGCGTCCGTACAGGCGATGGCGCTACAGCTTGCCGGTCTCGTTTCATTCTCGCGGACGCTGCGCTCCAAGATTTCCGCGCCCTTGATAATGAGGTAACCGAAGCCAAGCCGCTCGGTTAGATCGTTCCAGATGCCGAACACTACTTCGGCCTCGCGCAGTATCTTCTTGACCGGCCTGGTTGTGCCGTCATAGGCGGCGATGTTGTCGTTCGCCAGCTCGGCCATCTCGCCCAGGAACTTCTCTTGCGGATTGTTCTCATTGATCCGCCGAACGGTCGGCAGATTGAGAACGTTGTCGGCGCGCATCGGGCTTTCATAGATATTGAAGCGCATCCCGTTGCCGCTGATACTGTCGCCGAACAGGTCGCGGCCTTCCTTGAACTTGCGGCCGGTGTTGGTAAGGAACGCGACCCGCACGCCTTGCGCTGACGCCGCCGCCGCCATCAGGAAACACAGTGCATCGTCCGTGCATTCTCGCAGCGGCTTCAACTTCGTTAGGTGATGCGGCAAGGTGTTGGCGCACGTCGCCGCCGCACTGGGGATGTGCGGAGCGACAGCTTTCCAATCGTCGCCAAGCCATTCGGCATACGAACACGCCCGCCACAAAAGATTTGCGCCGGGGAAAATCCGCTCGATAGCTTCGCGGCCTTTGGCGTTCGCGCTCATTTCGATCCATCCACCGGGCACGCCTTGCGGCGACGCAGCGGGGCTAATGAGCACGTCGATCCGGTTCCTTATTTCACCCGTGGGGATTTGGATCGGCTTCCCCTTGGGACCGGTGTAACCTCTCGCCGCCCGGCGTGCGGCATTTTTTCGCTCAGACATAACGATCACCATACGGTTTGTGACCCGCACGGCGCCATGCCGGGCGGAACCGAACAGTGTTGCGACTTCAAAGTGGGAAAAGGCTGATGCGCGGAACGCGCACCCCTGTTGTCCGACCAGTTCTTAGATCGCTTTCGCGATCATGTACCGATGCCCGTTGTTGGAGCTTCGGCCGACCCGGCGTGTTCGCCTTGGGTCGCAACTAATGTTCGGTGCATCGTATGTGGCGCAACGGCCGGGCGCTTGCCAGCGCAATCGTTCGGCGTGGTTAAAAGCGAAAACCCGGGCGTGCGTAGGCGCGCCGGGCTTTCAATCTCCCCTGCCATGCCACGCGATGCCTGCCGTGACGGGAGGGGTCCTCTTTAGTATTTTGTCTTCGGTTGAGACGGGGGTCGGCGCGAGCGACCGTGAGAGCAAGTGCCCTGTCGCCGCAATCCCGCCGTTAACCGTAATAAGGATCGCTTCGCCCTTAAATCCCCGAATTCCGGCATTGAAAATCGCTCGTCTCGGGTATCAGATCAAACAAACCGTTTCTGTCAAATCCCATCGTCCCGAAAAAAATTGCTCCCTAATGAAAGCGCCGCGCTAACCAGGGACATTCAACAGTCGCTCGCCGCAGCCGATGCAAACTTGCGTAGCAAGGGCCACCATCATAAATTTAAACAACGTCAAGAGTTCGGGCTTCCGCGAAATGGCCCGATGCCAGCCTGCTGCCTCCGCGCAAGGTGGATCGCGAGACGAGGCGGCGCTTCGGCGCCGCAAACAACCGGAGAGATTTTAATGACCCGCTTGACCAAAAAACACGCTTACGGCGGCCATCACCACACTCATTCACATGCTGCTGCGCCGTTTCGTGAAATGAATTTGACCGGCTACGAAATCGTCCTTCGGCGCGTCCTGTACGACCGGGACATATGGCTCAAGACGCCGGAGCAAATTGCGCGCTGGCTTAGACATTGCCGGGCTAATGCGCGCACCCGTTTCATGTGCATCGAGGATGAGGATGACATATGAAAATCTATCTCGCCTGGACTATGCGTGAATAAGACCGCTTTAATTTCCCGGGTTTTGGCCGAGCTGCCGCAAAGCTGCGGCTGGAAGGCCACCACAGTGTTCTCTCCCGCCGAGCTGGATCGCGCAGCTTATGGTGACGAGATCGAGTTTGCAGCGTCAGTCATGGCTTACTTTCCCCGCCTTCCAGGCGAATGGGGCTCTTTCCATTTGAGCTAGTGGCTCAATCCCAAGCAGCGGCCAACGTTGGGAGGGGACGACCCGTTCCCGTGCTTGGCGGTAGGCGGCGAGGTATTGAGCAATCATTATACCAATCTTCTCGTCAAGACGTTCAAAGCACTTAGTGTCGTTACAAAAACGATAGTGCTTGCCCCATCCCTGAAGCATCCCACGAACCTTGCCCAACGTATCGAGGACCGATGCCGAAGTGCCGAACGCACCCATTTTTGGATATGCCCGAAAGCTAGTTCGACTTTCGCTCATCAAGGTTTGCATTGACATCAAGAGGCGCTCACGAGCTTCACTGCTTGGCCGTATCCACCCGTTGGAAAATTCAATTCCTAGGAAGGTAAAGTTTTGGGTTATCGGTCTTTTGATGGTCTTATCCTTTGATACGTTCATCCCATGGCCTTGCAGTAAGTGATTGGCCTTAGAAAACGTGTTCTCCACTACCTGTCTATTTGGTCCTAAAATAATGAAGTCGTCGATATAACGTATGCAGCGCACATCCCGCTGCAAATTCAACTCCGCATCAAACTCGTAAAGCAGCAAATTTCCGAGCAGTGGAGAAAGTGAGTTGCCTTGCGCGACACCAATGTCTTCGATCGGAAATTCCTTAGCGTGCTCTCGCAGCTGGGCTATGTTGTCTAATTCTACAGTGATGGCACGACTGAATAGGTCGACAAACGCTGGGTCCTCAACGCATTCAGCGACCTTGGCGGTTACCACAGATTTCGGAATTTTCGTGAAAAAGCCCGAGATATCGGACCGGATCACAAACTTTGCGCCGTTGCCGATGGCCGAGAGAACGGCATGGATCGCCGCGGGGACGGCTGCCATCTGCTCGTCGTCACCCTTCTTTATCCCACCGAAGCTGTAGGGAGTTCGAGCGTATTTCTGAATTGGCGGGAGCGCCACAAGGACATCGTGGATCGCCCGCTGAACAATTCGCGCTTCGATTTTGGCCACGACAAGAGGTCGAAAGTCGAATTTATTTGATTTGGTTTTTGGGAGCTTCACGCCGTGAGCAGGTGGAAATACAAATTTGTTTTTTTGCAACTGGTCGCGAATTCGTCGCAGGTTCGTGGAGGCGTTGACGGCAAACTCATCAACCTCCTTCTTTGTTTGTTCGGACTTGGAGGTTCTGGCGTTCCTTTGGATCGCCAGCCACGCTCTACCGATTGTCTTCTGTCGTCGGACCTGTAGCGTGAGAGATTGCACGATGTCTTGAGGCCCTGTTGGTGAGCCCAGCCTGTCCGACAGCAGGTCTGTCCTCAGCGATGGTGCCTTGCGGCCCGTTCCGCTCAACCGAGGCTTTCGCCTCGCTGCTGCACTGTGCCCCGAGCCAGCAGGTTTCCCTGACAGCCCAAGCGCCTAGCGCAATGGACAGCGCCGTCAGGAATATCCGATTGCGGACCCCCCTGCGGCGGCGTGCCGACTTGGCACGTTTTTGCTTGTGGCGCGCATCAATCGAGCTCTCCAACGAGGCTACCGTTTTTAGCCGCTTGAGCAAGCTCGGCGACCGCGCCGGCCCCGCCCTGCCCGAAATATAAAAGTTGCCAGCCGCCCAACAGGTGACACGAAGGGTCAGGGTGACGGCTAGCCGGTTCTCGGACAAGCCAGGTCTGTCCTCAGCGATGGTGCCTTGCGGCCCGTTCCGCTCAACCGAGGCTTTCGCCTCGCTGCTGCACTGTGCCCCGAGCCAGCAGGTTTCCCTGACAGCCCAAGCGCCTAGCGCAAGAGAACATTGCTATATCCTGTGCCATGGAACAGGTCTAAACGCAATATGTAGTGGAAACTCATTGCGCGTAGTCCACAGTTTTGCATCCAGGGCGGTGACGCGCCACCTTTCGTAAGACCTCACCTATCGGCTCGTCTCGACACGTTTGAGAACAGATAGCGAACATGGTATATGCTGTTCACATTTGAGGACCAGGAAACCGGCGAGCTACGGGACACGCTCGCACCGAATGAAGCCGCCGCGCGATTGCAGCTCGGGGGTATATGGACCGACATCGAGCGCGCCGCTGCGTGGCAGCCGTGCGAGATCGACCGGTTGCCCGAGATATTCCGCGAGGCGCAAGCCGATGAGGAGGCCGCGCTCCGCGGAATGATGGCAGCCAATCCTATGGGCCAGGGCAGGTTCACGACACCCGAGGCGTTGGCAAATTTTACCGCGGCCCAGGAAAAGCACAGCAAACTCCAGGCCCGGCGCGAGGAGCTGATGCGGCTGATGATCGCCGCCGGCAAATAGGAAACATGACGATGCTGACAATCGAGCGTGATGCAGTGGAAAAAGGGGGGCGCAATTCCGCGTCCTGGATCGATGACGGTGAAAAGTACGCCGTGATCGCCCTGGCCGTGAAACTCGATGACCCGGTGCCGCTCCAACAGATGACGCCACACCATTGGGTGTTTGCGGATAAGCGTTTCGATATGCCACCGCACTGGCGCGAATGGCTCGGCACTATTCGCACGCAGGAAGTCGAAGGCAGCAATCTGTTCTTGTTCAGCAAGATGCGGTCGCAAGCGCCCGACATCCTCGATGGCGAGAATGCGGAGCTGAAACGAAGGGCAGGGCACTTTTACAGCGGGCTTTTGCTGGCGAGCCCGTTTGCGCCTGCGCACAGCCCGGTGATGTTGTCGGGATCACGCCGCCATGGCGAGATCGGTGTTCGCTCACAGGACAACTATGAGCCGGCAATCCCGAGTATGGTCCGCCACTATCCGCCGGTCACGCTCGCTGATCTTCAACTGGCCGCCAAGGTGGCGGAGCAGATCGCCGCGCTTGAAGTTGCGCCGTTAAACGGCGGCCACTGGCGGCTGTTCCGGGTTTTCCACCTGTACCTCGAAGCGCGGGCGATCCGCGACAACATGGACCGGCTGCATCAATACTGCCGCTGCATCGATGGGCTGATCGTGTCGAAGCAGGGTGAAGCCAAAGCGCAATTCAAGAGCCGGACGGAGCTGTTCATAGGCCCGCGCCATCACACGCTGATGGGCGATACCTATGCCGTGCGCAGTGACGTGGAACACTTGCACGAGAACAAGCACCTTGAGGTTTTCAACCGCAACGCGCGGCTCGATCTCGTCAAGAAGCTAGAGATGATGGAGTACATCGCCCGCAGCGCGCTCGTGCGCATCTTGCTCGACCGCAATCTGTGGCCGCATTTTGCCAATACCGCCGCGCTGCAAGCGTTTTGGGCGCTGGGCGGGAGCGAGCGGCGCAAGCTGTGGGGCGACTTCATCGATCCGAACGATGCACTTGCCGACTTCGACCCGCGCTATATTTCCGATGGTCAATTAGGTGCGCCTTGACGGCGCCGTTACGCTGAGAGCAGACAGTGGCAAAAGATTTCCAGCTCATCCATCTCACAGTCGATGAAGGGCGCCTAAAGGGCGCCAGCAACCGCGTGCGCAATCAATTCGTCGGCTGCATGCACGCGCACAATGAACTCACGATCTTAAATCGTTTGCTGATGTTCGCCATGAATGACACTGGCGACGGAGAATTGCATGATTGTGCGCGGTCGGTGCAGATGTGGTGCATGCTGCAACTCCTGTCTGCCAAACTGTTCGAGACATGGGTGATGCTCAATGAGCGGTTCTTGCAGTCAAACCCGCCCGATGTAGTGGCGCATTTGGAGCCGTCACATCAAGCGAGCCTGCAATGGCTGACCGACTATTTCGGCAAGGAGAAGCCGTTCAAGGACAGTGCGCTCAAGATCATCCGCGACAAGACCGCGTTCCACTATGACCGGCTCAATCTCACCGAGGCAGCCGATAACCTCGCTGCTGGCGAAAACAGTCTTTATCTCGCTCAGCATCCCGCGAACTCGCTCTACTACATGGGCTCCGCTCTCGTATTCCGCGCCATGTTCGCCATGATTGCGGATAAAGCTGGTGCAGCGGCCAATGACAGTCACGCGAAGCGAGTTCACAACGGCACGAAGATTGCGCTGGACGATGTGAGCAAGGCCAACTGGCAGATGCACGCGCTCCTCTACGGCTTAATCAAACTGCTGATGGATGAAGTGCGCGGGCAACCGGCTGAAAACGAGCAGCAGGTTCGCATCAATGTGCTGGACGCACCTCCACCCGAGCAAGTTGGCATCCCCGCATTCATCGACATCGGATGACGCCGCGCTCAATCGAGCCTGCAGCTGCCGGCACTGGTATCCTACATGCAAACACTTGTTGTTTCGTTTTTTGGCGTAATTATCACTGCGGTCGGCGTATGGATCGCCATGGCGCAGATGGTGATCGCGCGCGATAGATTTGAAATTGACGCTTTTGATAGACAATATATGCGGCGAGTGGCCGTCTATGAAGCTACTCGGAAATTCTTAGAAGGTGCGTTTCATGGAACCCTTTCGGAGACTGACGTGCGCGCTTATGGGCTTTGCACGCTGGATGCGCAGTTCTTATTTGACGAGAACATGTACAAGTATCTTAGAGAACTGTGTTGGCGTGTGACATCGTGGATCGAAGCTAAATCTTCTATCGACAACCTACCGCCAGGGGAGAACAGATCAGCATATGAAAAGGTTCGCACAGAACATCTAGATTGGATTATAAAGCAGGGCGATGAAGCGACCGGATTTGCAACTAAATTTGCGCCATTCTTAATATATAAGCGGCCCGAACGGCCTTGGCTGTTTCGATTGCTTAAGCTGTAAAATCATCTGTTCTGTTCCGCGCCACCATGTATCGGCGACGCCGCGCTTATGGACTTATGAGCTGCGCCACCAATTAAGGACACGTCGTCCCAACTCCTTTAGATCAACGCTCATACCCCAGATGCCAGGTTTGAGAGTTATCATCTCCCCCTGCCGATGAGGGGGTAGCGTGGAAGGTAAAGTTTGAGCGGGCCGCCGAGACGATGCCGCGGCCACTAAGTCGTCCAGACTTTGGCCGCTTACTGGATCGGCCAGCGACGATTGCGGTTGTGCTCGGCGGACAAGCTCATCGAGTGACATCGAACAGGCAGCGCTTTTGGCTCTCTCTGTTTCCTTCATCCGAACCCACTCCCACGCTAGTTTGCGTACAGCCGGCGGGCCGCCCACCATGCGAAGGCCGCCCGTCGCCTCAAGGTCTGTCCGGATTACGTCAAGGCCGAGCTGCTCCCACCTTTCAAATCTAGCCTTGCGCCCCCCTCGCTGATTTCGTCGTCACCGACCATGGCATCCTCAATATCGATAAAATCTATTATCGCACATTTGGGCGTGGATCGAAAAACCTCAGGGCACTCAGTACGATGCTCCTCACGGATGTGCCGCTGATTGACAACCCCGGTTTGCGACAAACGTGCTATTTCATGTGCCGACGGGAGGACATGGTTCATGCTGGCCTTGGATAGGGTCGTTGCGGGGGCGAAGGTACGCGGGTTGGCAGGCCCGGCGGTCGTCGAAGTCGTTCGAGTTGAGTGGATTGGCTCAGACGCCCTGAATGTCGTCTATCGAAGCAACGACGGACCGGCCGAGGTGTTGCTCTACCGTGAAGCCGAGCCGCGTCTGGAACTGGTGCAGGCCAGCCGCGCCTTTAGCTTCGACGGTGATGGCGAAGCGTTCCGGGTCGCCTCCGAAGCCCAACGCATCAGGCTTGCACACCTGTTCGACCCCTACCTCGCGGTACACAGCTCCCGTATCGAACCGCTGCCGCACCAAATCACTGCTGTCTACGGCGAGATGCTGCCGCGCCAGCCGCTGCGCTTTCTACTTGCCGATGACCCTGGTGCCGGCAAAACGATCATGGCCGGGCTCTTCATCAAAGAGCTGATCATTCGTGGCGACCTGGAGCGCTGCCTCATCGTTGCGCCGGGTAGTCTCGTCGAGCAGTGGCAAGACGAGTTGAAGGAGAAGTTCGACCTCACCTTCGATATCGTTTCGCGCGAGCAAATAGAAACATCGGTTACCGGCAACCCGTTCGTCGAACGTAACCACCTCATCATGCGGCTCGACATGGGCGCTCGCTCCGAAACGCTCCAAGCGAAGCTGCAGGTCGCGCCAGATTGGGACCTCGTTATCTGCGATGAAGCTCACCGCATGTCGGCGAACCTCTATGGCAACGAGGTGAAGTACACCAAGCGCTACAAGCTCGGACAACTGGTTGGCAGCCGGGCTCGCCACTTCCTGCTGATGACCGCGACGCCGCACAACGGCAACGACGCCGACTTCCAACTGTTCATGGGCCTCCTCGACCCTGATCGCTTCGAGGGGCGCCCGCGGGAGGGCGCCCGCAAGGTCGATGTGTCGGACCTCATGCGCCGTCTCACCAAGGAGGAGCTAAGAAAGTTCGACGGATCGCCGCTGTTTCCCGAGCGCAAGGCCTCTACGGTCCAGTACCAGCTCTCGGACCTCGAAGCGCAGCTCTACGCGGCCGTAACCCAATACGTTCGCAACGAGATGCGCAACCTCAACAATCTGGCCGGTGATGACAAACGCCGGAACAATGTAGGCTTTGCGCTCCAAATTCTTCAGCGCCGGCTCGCCTCCTCACCCGCCGCAATCTACCACTCGCTGCGCCGCCGACGCGAGCGGCTCGAAGCGCGCTTGGCCGAAGAGCGCATCATCGCGCGGGGCGGCAGGCTGCAGAAACAAGAGCAACTACCCGCCCTTTTCGATGATGAAGAAGATCGCGAATTGGACGAGGCCGGCGGAGCTGAGCTGGAAGAAGCTGAACAGCAGATCGCGGATCGCGCCACGTCAGCCCAGACCATCCCTGAGCTTGAAGCAGAGTTGGTCGTCCTTCGTGACCTCGAAAGGCTTGCTGACCGACTGCGTAAGTCGGGCCAGGATGCCAAGTGGCGTCAGCTCAGCGAAATCCTCGACAAACCTCCGATGGTGGACGAGGCGACCGGTGAACGCCGCAAGCTCCTGATCTTCACCGAGCCGCGCGACACGCTCGAATACCTTGCAGACAAGATTAGGCAACGCATTGGCAAATCCGAGGCTGTGGCCGTCATACATGGTGGCGTGCCTCGTGACGTGCGTAAGGCCAACATTGTTGCCTTCAACGATGACCCAGAGGTGCGCATCCTCGTCGCAAACGATGCCGCTGGCGAAGGCGTCAACCTGCAACGTGGTGCCCATTTGATGGTCAACTATGACTTGCCATGGAACCCAAACCGGCTAGAGCAGCGCTTCGGTCGCATCCACCGCATCGGTCAGACGGAAGTCTGTCACCTCTGGAACCTCGTTTCTGCCGACACGCGTGAAGGCGAGGTTTACGCACGGCTACTCGAAAAGCTGGAGAGAGCGCGCGAGGCGCTGGGTGGTCGCGACAGCGTCTATGACGTGCTTGGTGAGTTGTTCCAGGGAAAGCCGCTGCGCGAGCTGCTGATGGAGGCCGTGCTTTATGGCGACGACCCCAAGCACAAGCAGAGACTATTTACAGCCGTGGATGGAGTAGTCGACAAGCAGAAGATCGAGACCTTAATCCGCGAGCGCAAGCTGACCTCCGAAGGGCTCGATCCGCGCACCGTCACAGAAATCAGGGAAAAGATGGAGCGGGCCGGGGCCCGCCGCTTGCAGCCGTACTACATCCGCGCCTTCTTCGAGAAGGCGTTTACGCGGCTTGGCGGTCAAATCAGGCGGCGGGAAACCGGACGTTATGAGATCACGCGGGTGCCTGGCCGCCTCCGAGACCGGGATCGTTTCTCCGGTGGCGTTGTACCCATTGCTGAGCGTTATGAACGCATTTGTTTCGACAAGGAATACCGTGACAGCCACAAGCCGCAAGCGGCGATCATCACGCCGGGTCACGGACTGCTCGACGTAACGATCGCCGTCACGCTGGAGGAGGCAGGCGATGTCCTGAAGCGCGGCGCCATCCTGGTCGACGAGGCCGACGAGTACGGCCTCGAACCCCATGTGCTCGTGACGCTGGACCACGCTATCCGCGACGGACGACCGGGCCGGCATGGGCAACCGAGTGTAGTGTCGCGCAGGATGCAGTTCGTCCAGCTCGATAGACAAGGAAAAGCGCAGGATGCTGGACCTGCGCCCTATCTCGACTTTCGTCCACTCAAGCCTGATGAGACCGATGCCGCACATAGGCTGCTCGAAATCGACTGGCTGAAGGACGACATCGAGAAAATGGCGATGCACTTTGCAATCGCGCAACTCGTGCCGCAGCACCTGACGGAGACACGCGAGCGTAGGCTTGCAGAGGTCGATCGGGTCGAGGGCGAGGTAAAGGCGCGGCTCAAGCGCGAGATCAACTACTGGGACGGCCGCGCCGAGGAACTGGCACTCAAGGAGCAAGCCGGCAAAGGCGGCCGGCTTAATTCCGGCAACGCGCGTGCGTACGCGCAAACGCTAACGGAGCGCTTAGACCGACGCCTGCGTCAGCTTGTCGAGGAACGTGATATTCAGGCCTTGCCGCCGCAGGTGAAGGGGGCGGCTCTCGTGATACCGATTGGTCTCTTGAGGCCGAAGACTGGCCTCGTGCCTGAGGGCTTCGCCGAGGATGCGCTGGCGCGAGCCGAAGTTGAACGGCTTGCCATGCAGGCGGTTTTCGCAGCTGAGCGCGCGCTGGGTCGAGAGCCGCGTGACGTGTCAGCCGCAAAGGTCGGTTACGACATCGAGAGCCGCGACCCGACTACTAGGCACTTACATTTTCTAGAGGTCAAAGGTCGCATCGAAGGCGGCGACACGATCACAGTCACGACCAATGAGATGCTTGTGGCGCTGAATGCCGAAGAACACTTCGTTCTGGCAATCGTCCCGATTACCGCAGGCGGGTTCGCGAACGAGCCTGTCTATGTGCGAAAACCATTCGACAGCGCGCCGGTACAGGATGCCTGCGCTACGATCTTCCATCTCGACAAGCTCGTAAGGCGAGGGACCAGACCGTGTTGATTACCTTGGTTCGACCTGGAGCGCTCGCTTGGCCAAGCCCGATCCATTAAAACTTCCACCACGCATCAAGGTGGTAGCGAAACGAATTGCAGAAGCGGCCGGCACGGCGATCGATGCCTATGCGCGCGAAGTCATCACTGATGAACCATCTATAACAGACAGGTGGATCGGAGCTGTCGCGGAGGCACTCTCTCACGCACCACATGGATACGGTCGCGGCGCGACGGGAATAACTTGGGAAGCCAAGACCCTCCGAGCCTCTTCAGGCCGAGCTGCTGAAGAGGCGCGTCATGGCGCTGACCTCCTCGGGGTCGCTGAAATCCATGTCGGCTCCGACGTTGTAAGAAAAGGCTTCCTGGGGCAGGCAAAAAGGACGGAGCCAGGAGATGTGCTCGACAACAATCGATGGCACGAACTTCAGCAACAGGCCGACTTGATGTTGTCGCGCTCTCCCACGTCCTTTGTTCTCATCTACTCCAAACGGCAGGGTATCCGCTTCATCCCCGCGATATCCGTCGCACACCTCAGTCGTCGCGATCTGTTCGATTTCAACAGCATGCCCCTTGAGCAGTTCTTTCAATTGCACCTTGCGTGCTTTATTGGCGACCGGCGGCTAAGCGCGCCCCACATATCTACTCTCGACAATCTTACGGCTATCGAAGTATTGCGTGATTTTCCGATCGACCACGTCCTGCAAATAATCCTGCGCTCCGAGGGCCCATGAATAAGAGCACTACCATTCGCAAGAAGCTCATCGAGGTCTCGATCCCACTTGAGGTGATCAATCGGGAAAGTGCGCGAGAGAAATCAATCCGGCATGGACATCCATCCACGCTGCATCTGTGGTGGGCCCGGCGACCGTTGGCGGCATGTCGGGCGGTACTGTTCGCGCAGCTTGTCGATGACCCAAGCTCATGCCCGGAGGAGTTTCCGAACGTCGAGCTGCAGAAGGCCGAACGCGATCGGTTGCACAAGCTGATCGAACGCCTGGTGCCATGGGAGGCGTCCACGAACGAAATGATTTTGACTGAGGCACGCTACGAGATCGCTCGGTCTGTAGCACGCGGATTAGGCGAAATACTTCCGCCGCCGGAGCAAATGAAGCCACAGGCGATCATAGACTACCTGCAGACCAACGCGCCGCCGGTCTATGACCCGTTTTCGGGCGGCGGCACGATCCCGCTCGAAGCACAACGGCTCGGCCTGAAGGCGATTGGGTCGGACATCAACCCAGTGGCGGTCCTGATTGGGAAGACGCTGATCGAAATCCCGCCGAAATTTGCCGGCCGTAAGCCAGTAAATCCCGATGTCAACGAGCTGCATCAGTGGAAGGGTGCCCAGGGACTGGCTGACGACGTGCGGTACTACGGCCGCTGGATGCGGGCAAAGGCCGAGAAAAAGATCGGCAACCTCTACCCCAAAATAAAGCTGCCCGGCGGCAAGACGGACGCGACAGTCATCGCATGGCTTTGGGCGCGCACGGTGCCAAGCCCCGATCCACGCGCGAAGGGCGCTCAAGTGCCGCTCGCTACTTCGTTTGTGCTGTCAGCGAAGGTGGGAAAGGAGGTGATCGTCAAGCCCAGGGTTGATCGTGAAAACATGACGTGGGCTTTTGAGATCGAGACAAAACCGAGCACCGAGGCGCTGAAAGCGGCGAAGTGCGGGACCAAAGCAGCGCGCGGCGCCAATTTCACGTGCCTTCTGACCGGCGCGGCCATTGATGGTACGCATGTCAAGGCCGAGGCTATGGCCGGGCGTATGGGTGCTTCCCTCATGGCTATTGTAGCCGAGGGTCAGCGCGGCCGGATCGTTCTCGCACCGACGCCCGACCATGTGAAAGCGGCTGCCGTGGAGGCGCCCGAAGTCCCTGAGGTCGATCAGCCGTTGCCGAACGACCCGCGCGCAATTTGGTGCACGCTCTACGGCATTGATCGTTTCACTAAACTTTTCACCCCGCGCCAACTCGTAACCCTCACGACATTTGCGGACCTCGTGATAGAGGCGCGCGACAAGGTATTGGCTGACGCCAAGAAGCACTGGTCTGGTCGCCACGCCAATGACACACGCTGCCTTGTCGAGGATGGTCTCGGTCCGACGGCTTACGCGGATGCAGTTGCTACCTATTTGGGCGAAGGCGTTTCGAAATTCAGTGCTTATCACTGCAATATGGGCGTATGGAGAGCCAAAGAGCAGAAGACTGGCCGTGCGTTTGGTCGCCAAGCTATTCCGATGGTGTGGGATTATCCGGAGTGCAACCCGTTTGCGGGAGCAGGCGGCGACTGGGATGGTCTTTGTGAAGATGCGGCTAAAGTGCTTTCCGGTTTAGGCGCGCTCGGAGAGGGTTTCGTTCGACAAGGACTTGCGCAAGACACAAAGATCAAGGGGTCAAAGCCGATCGTGATCTCGACCGACCCACCCTATTACGACAACGTCGGATATGCTGACCTTTCGGACTTCTATTACGTCTGGCTCAGACGAAGTCTCAATCGAATTCAAACAGAGCTATTCAGACGTGTTGTGACCCAGAAAACTGAGGAGCTCGTTGCTAATCCTTACCGTCATGGGGGCGTTGATAATGCGGAAGTATTCTTTCTGGGGGAAATGAAGAAGGCGCTTTCGCAAATTTCTGTTTCTATCGGCCATCCGCCGGCGACTATCTATTACGCTTTCAAACAGGCCGAAGTATCAGAAGATGGAGTGACATCGGCAGGTTGGGCAACATTTCTTCAAGCGGTGGTAGATAGCGGTCTTGCGGTCGATGCGACTTGGCCGATGCGCACCGAACAATCAGCAGCGCTAAAGACAAAAGTAAACGCGCTCGCTTCTTCGATTATCCTCGTATGCCGCAGCCGTGATGCATCGGTGTCAGGCATTACTCGCGTCGATTTCCTGCGTGCCTTACGCCGCGAGATGCCCGCCGCTCTCGCCGAAATTCGCCGCGCGGGGGTCGGGCCGACCGATATCCAACAGGCCGCCATCGGTCCCGGCATCGGCATCTTCACGCGCTACGCGCAGGTGCTCAACACCGATGGGACGCCGATGCTGGTCAAGGATGCACTGAAGCTCATCAATCAAGTGCGTGAAGAGATCACCGCGCCGTCCACGGGTGAATACGACACCGAGACACTTTTTGCGCTCGATTGGTTCGCGGCTAAAGGTTTTGAAAAGGGCCGTTCAGGTGATGCCATTGTGATGACCAACGCGGTCGATATCTCGCTCGACGGCATGAATGCAGCCGGGTTCTTTTTGGCCGGCGGCGGTGTGGCTCGGCTACTTAAGCGCGACGAGCTGCTAGGCAACTGGGACCCGTCCGCAAACGACCGTGCCACTGTCTGGGAAGCCTGCCAGCACCTGATCAAGCGTCTCACCGCCGAAGACGGGGGCATCGATGCTGCCGCCGCTCTCTACAATCGCCTAGGCGCGCTTGCCGAGCCCGCTCACGCGCTCGCCCGCCGCCTCTACGATATCTGTGAGCAAAGGCAGTGGGCTTCCGAGGGCCGGGTCTACAACCAGCTTCACCAGGAATGGGCAGTAATCGAAAAGCGCGCGGCGGAGCTGGCCGAAACCCGAGCTGACCTGTTCAGCCGTTGAAGGGGATTGTTATGAGCGGTTTTGCCTCGAACCAGCGCATAAATCAGGCTCTCCTCCTGATGACTAAAGTTCTTCAGCCCTACGTCGAGAAGCGCATGCGCGAAGCCTATCGCGGCAACTGGCAGCAGAATTTGTCAGTCGCCGGTGGCGCCGACATGTCGAAGCCGCTAGACGCCTACGCGCTGTTGAAGACCATGGTCGACAACTGGCAGCACGCGTTTCGTGACGGGCTCAAGCCGATTGTGCGCAATCACGTCTCGCTTGCTCTCGCTGCGCGCAACGACATGGCGCACGCCAGTGGCACGATCTCAGACACCGACGCAATCTCGTACCTCCGCTCAATCCAAGCCGTGGTCGAGGCGATCGAGCCCAAGGCGGCCGCCGGTATCAAGGCGTTGCTTGACGACCAGACCAAGGCGATGGCCCAGGCCATGGGCGTCTCGACCGAGGTTGCAGCCAAAACCATCGCAGCTGCGCCACAGCAGACGCTCGATCTTGTTGATAGCAAATACACGTGGAAGCCCTGGCGTGACGTTGCGCCGCCTCATGCTGACGTGATGGCCGCCAGGTTCCAGGAAGCTGAGTTCGCCGCTGACCTATCGACGGTGGCTCGCGACGAGGGGGCCGATACCTACCGCGATCCTCGCGAGTTCTATCGGATCACCTTTATCACCGGCGGATTGCGCAAGGTGCTGCAGAGCGCGATCGAGCGGCTAGCCGGCAAGGGTGGCGATCCTGTCATCGGGCTACAGACCTCGTTTGGCGGCGGCAAAACGCACACAATGTTGGCGCTTTACCATCTCGCGAGCGCCAAGAACCCGGAAGCGCTGTCCGGGCTTGCTGAAATATTCAAGGAAGCGGGCGTGGCAACGCTGCCGATACGCTCGAAACCGGTGGTGTTCGTCGGCACGGCGGCCGGCGCCAATCAGCCGTTTACGGTTGAGGGCGCACGCACTGTCAAAAGCCTTTGGGGTCTGATCGCGGTAAAGCTAGGTGGTTGGAAAGCCTACGAAACAATTAAGTCGTCGGATGAGGCGCGTACCAATCCCGGCTCCGAGACAATGATCTCCATTTTGAAGCAGGCGGCACCATGCCTCATTCTGCTCGACGAAGTGGTAGCCTACGCTCGTAACCTCGATGGTATTCCCTACGACGGCTTCGTTTCATTTTTGCAGTCGCTCACCGAGGCCGCGAATGCCGTGCCCGGTGTGTTGGTGGTCGGCTCGTTGCCTGAGAGCGGCGCCGAGGTCGGCAATCAGCGCGGTCGCGAGGCCCTGTTAGCTCTGGAAAAGGTATTTGGTCGTGTGCAGTCGGCCTGGGCTCCGGCACAGGGCACCGAAACGTTCGAGATCATTCGCCGCCGCCTATTCCAGGAGTTGGACCCTGAAGGCGAAAAGGCTCGCGATCAGGCCGTCAAAGCGTTCGTGAGCTACTATAAAAACAATGCGGGCGAGTTTCCCAGCGGCGTGCGCGACCGAGCCTACGAGGTGCAGATGGTCGCCGCCTATCCCGTTCATCCCGAATTGTTCTTGATGTTGCAGGCCGATTGGGGCGGGCTCGAAAAATTTCAAAAGACCCGCGGCGTACTGAAGATGATGGCGCAAATCGTATACAGGCTTTGGCGCGACGGCCACGCTGCTCCGATGATCCTGCCAGGTGACGTTCCGTTGAACGACGACAAGGTGCGCACCAACGCACTCGTACCGCTCCCTTCGGGCTATGATGCCGTGATTTCTAAGGAGGTTGCCGGCGATCTTTCGAAACCGGCGCAGATCGAGGCGCGGTCTCCGTCGATCGGTAAGAACAAGGCTGTGACGCGCGCGGCAACGGCGTTGTTTATGGCTACCGCACCTCACGGATCGACCAACAAGGGAATGGAAATTGCTCGCCTTCGGCTAGCCTGCGCCGTCCCTGGCGAGCAGCCGTCGCAGTTCTCTGAGGCGCTGCGCCGGCTTGGCGAGAATGCTGCCTATCTCTACAACGCGGGTGAAAATTACTGGTTCTCGCCGATCGCCTCCCTCAACCAAGAGGCTGAAGACCGAGCCAAAGGACTGTCCGGCACAGAGGTTGAAGCTGAGATAGTCACGTTGATCCGCGCGGAGGAGCGGCACAGGGGGGCCGGTTTCCTGCGCGTGCACGGCGCTCCCGACGATCCTCTCGGTATCGACGACGCCTACGAGGCGGCGCTCGTGTTGCTGCCGCCATCGGATTGGCAGCGAGGGCGAGACCAGGATACTCCCGCGATGAAGGTAGCCGCCGACATTGTGGAACACAAAGGTCCGGGCCAGAGACGCAATCGAAACCGCCTCGCATTTCTGGCGGCCGATCAAGCAGCTCTCGAAGATATTCAGAACGTGGTCCGCAAGAAGCTCGCTTGGGCCTCGATCGTGCGAGATGCTCGCGGCATCCTGCAGTTGCCACCCGCGCAGGAAGACGACGCTAAAAAGAAACTCGCTGAGCAGGACACCGCCGCACTCAACGCGGTGCGCCGTGGGTGGAAACACATGCTGCTGCCGCAAGAACCACAGCCCGCGAGCCTGAACGCCGCGCGGGGTTTCGATCTCGAAACCGTTGCTCTGACCAACCGCGGCAGCGATCCAGTGCCTTTGGCACAGCTCGCTTGGAAGAAGTGCGAAGACGACGGCCTCATCGTCGCGCGCCTCGGTGTCCTCGACAACGATCTTGGCAAGGTCTGGCCGACGACACAGCCACACGTCGCCGTCCGTCAACTTCGCGACTGGTTCGCGCAGTTCCCCTATCTCTCAAAACTGCGGGAGCCGCAGGTTCTGGCGAAGGCCATAAGCGAGGCGTTGGCGAGAGCAGATGCAAAGTATGCTATCGCGGACCGCTTCGACGAGGCCAAGGGGGAGTATGTCGGGCTAAGGCTCGCGCAGTTGGTCACCGTCGATCTCAACTCGGACGCTGTCCTGGTTCACCGCGAGGTCGCTGACGCGCAACGGGCTAAGGAGGCGCCGCAGACGGCTCCGCTTGGTACCAGTAATACTGGTGAAACCGTTACGGGGCAGCCACCCATTTCTGGGCCGCTGCCTGCTGGCGCACCTCGCGCTGCTCGCCCGCGGCGTTTCTACGCTAAGGTCACGCTCGACCCGAACCGTCCAACGCCCCAGGTCAGCAACATCGCCCAATCGATCCTAAGCGAGCTGGATCGTGCGCACGGTACGACAATTACGCTGACGCTCGATATAGCCGCTGAGACCGTCGACGGTTTCTCGGAGGATGTCGAAACCGTCGTACGCGACAATGCCACAAGCCTCCGCATCACCGACTTTGGGTTCGAGGAGAAGTAGTCACGCAGGGTTGAGTTTTATGGAGCGTGAGGGCGCTGCCGAAGAGGCATCCAAAGCTACAATGCGGTGCCGGCCGGTACGCTGCCTAGAAGTTAGCTGCTAAGGCCTTTCGGCGTCTGCTCGCTTCGCTCACGTTCCGCCTGTCGCGCAGAGTTTAGCCATTGCGTCAAACAAAATTGATGCACGTTTGCTCAGGAAGGCATCATAATCATTGCTCACCATTTCATCGAAAGGAATGAGGTGCGTCGCAAGACGTGCCCTAACTTCGGTCTCCCCAAGTCCTGTCCCCTCGCGTCGTTCCGCAAGGTAGTGTTCGGGAGCCTTATCCCTGATATTTCTGTTTGTTTGCCAAGTAACCAATGCGCAATTTAGCGACAGATAGATGCGCTCTGCCGGGACACCAAGACGCGTTAGGTGAGCATCCGGAAAGAGATGATGATATTCGCGCTTGCTTAGATTTGCTCGGCTGACTGTTGCTCCATCGGCAAGATCACTCCCGCCCTGCTTTAAGGCCAAAGCAAGAATGGCTCGCGACACCCGCTCTTTGCTGACCGGCCAGCCCGCGTCGACTAGCTCCTCGATTTGGGGAAGCGGATGCTTTGCGTCATCGAAGATGTCGGGAGCGACAGCCGCCGTCGCGGCTGATAGGAGCTGTTTCAGCTGTATGAAATCCGCCAGCGACCGAGAGTTTGTTGACCTCTCATAGCGGTTTGAAAAGAAAGCACGCCACAGATACTTCCGCAGTAGCGTGCGCGCCCGCCCCTCCGCGTCCAGCGCGATCGGCGCAAGTCCCCATAATGCAACCAACACAGGAATGACCACATCAGACGGCAATCGCTTTGCATCAAAGATACGTTCCTCTTCAAGAAACTCAACAGTTCTCGATACGCCGCGAAGAACCGTGTCCCAATTTTCGATCATCTTCGCAGCGAAATCCTTGCTCATATAGTTCGCGTTTGTCGGCGCGCGTTCTTGCAAGAGCGCACTCGCGTAAAGCGCAAGGTCTTCTGGAGAGTAATAAACTTCAATCGTCGGAGAAATTCGGCGAATGTCGCCAACTAAATCATGTAGCGATTTGCCCAGCCCGGCTTCGACTTGGGCAACAACGATATCGTACATCGAAAGCGGAGCCGCCGACGTGTTCATTTTGATGAAAACGTCCAGCGCAACTTCCTTTTTTGTTGTCACCGGAAGAGACATGAACGGCAAGTTAAAAGATGCAAACTTCTGGCGAATTAGCGAAACCTGCAGCGAAATATCATCCCGCTCTTTTTCGTCTTTGATTGCTTCCTTTGACCAGTCCTGGAAGCCTTTCTGCGCATCTAATTCCGGCGCAAAAAGATGAAGGGGGATCATTCTCCGCTTCCATTGCTCTGAGATCGAATTGGCAAAAAACGGTCTAAATTCCTTATCCCCTTCCTTTTTCCAGCGAGCGATAGAGGCAACGTAATAAGGCATCCCGGTTTCCGCATCGGGATTGAAGTAGACGAAATAAGTGCGGTCTTCGTAATTGTTGTGCAAACCGCGCCACAGCGCAGTAAGACGTTGCTGACCATCCAACAAGTGCTCGGTAACTCGTTCACCGCTTGTCGGCGCGCCCTTTAAGGGACGTGCGATGAATGGCGGCTCATTGCCAATTTCGAGAACAAGAACAGCGCCGACAGGCAAGTCCCGAAGGATGGTATTAAATATCTGCGAAATGTTCCCCGCGTCCCATGCTTCCCAGCGCTGGAAGCGAGGCAGGGCCAACTGATGTGTCCGCAATCTCGTAAACCAATCCGGCAATAGTCGCGTTCTTGCTTCGATGGACATCGCCACCCCCCTGGTTTATTTCACAAAAGTAATTCCCGCGGATTGGATCAGGTTGACCTAGGGCCTCAGACCGGAAAAAGTCATTTTCGCTAGGCGCTGTGTCGCTTTCGCGGTAGCGAATGCTTTCAATTTCTTATTGGGATGTTTTTGCAGTCGCAGAAGTCGTTTCTGTGCTTCGACAATCATCTTCGAAAGAGCATCGCGTGTCTCGCTCTCCGATTTATTCAAGGGCCATGTTCTCTCGACGTGAGGATGCCATCTGTCATACAATGCATCATCCATCTCAAGCACTTTGAGAGGCGCCCCCCAGAACTCGACGTAAAGCCCGGACTGCAGAGGATGCTTCTTCCTCGTTCGCTTCAATTCAATCCATAGGCTTGCCCACACTCCCACGGCATGTCCGCCCGCTCCTTTGGCGTAGCGACCTTCGACAGCGAAGTAGAAGCACCCGCCTGTCGAAAACCAAGGGTGTATCCAATTGTCCTGGATTTCGTCTGGGTGCTTTTCAAAATAGTCGATTACCTGACGAAGTTCCCAGTAGGTTTCAACGGTAGGATAAACTGTAAACCTGAATTCCGCCTCATGAGTGTTTCCCAACCAATCTCCAATCATTCTCGCATTGTTGAGGCACTGCGTTATGATCTGACCAAGTTTATTGGTTCTTCCTTCTGAATGCAGCTTTGTCCCATATCCCCCCTGCAAAACCGGTAGAAGCCTGCGTGCGAAGTTTAGTAGGTCCTCTTGCGTGACATGCAATGGCTGATACCCGCTCATGTGCTCGTCCTCTAAGTATCTCGTTATCATTTGGGCGAGTTCGCTAGTGCTTCGCTCCTTCAGTGCGTCTGCTATTTGATAGTGGCGCCTATGAAAGCGCAGTCTTTTGGGTAGCGAGCGAATACACTCTTCTTCGTCGCGAGAAATAGAATATTTGGTGAGATAGAAGAAGGGCACATTGTGTTGGCGGGCGAACAGCACGTAACTCGCCAATTGTCCGGTTGGATCGTCGTCGGTCTGATCCTCGACCTTAATTTCAACGATTGCCCTCGGCCTGTTGTTGTATAAGACGCATATATCAGCGCGCCGACCTTTTCTAACGTTGCCGCCTTCCAAGCGGTAGTGTTCCGGTTTAACTTCCAATTTTTGAATGTCGAGCTTGCCTCCCGTGAGCCGCCTTAGTGGTATTCCTAAGATATCTTCAAAGAGCCTGGGATCGGCCGCGAGGGCGTGAGCGTAACATTGAGAGAGACTGCGACCGATTGGATTGCGTCCACCAATTTCGCCAAAGGTGCGGAGGAGTGCGGAAAGAAACGAGCGGCGGTCATTCATTCGACGGGCCTAATCAAATTGCGCTCGGTGGAACGATGTCGCCGCGCCCGATCCTGTGCCAAGCCTCGCGAAATTCATTTGTGTCGTATTTATTTGGCTGAAGCCAGTACGAAACCCGATCGTCTTTTTCGCCACGGTGGGCAAAGTGCCTGACCTCATCCGGCGTGACGATGAAGCACTCCGGTTCGGTGGCGGCTTTGATGACGATGATACGAGCCCGAGCGTCGACCGTGATCCCAGCTCGGGTGTAGCACCGGATGGATTTCACAAATGGATCGAGGTCGGAAACAGTGTGGCCCTAGCATCGTGATGATCTCGGAACACTTGACGAACAGAGACCGCTTTCCATGTGCCAAGCATGTGACATGGACGCGCCAGCACCCAATGATACGGGGTTGGAAAGCATTGATTTTATTAGTACTTCGCAGAATGACCCATGGTAGCGCAAATTGGGTAAAATGGCGCACGAAAAAGCCCGCTAAGTGATTGACTTAGCGGGCTTTTAATTTGGTTGCGGGGGTAGGATTTGAACCTACGACCTTCAGGTTATGAGCCTGACGAGCTACCGGGCTGCTCCACCCCGCGTCATTGTGGGATTTCTCACGAACCCATGTAGCAAGCGCCCCCCGAGAAGGGAAGTGCGGGGCGGGCGATATTTCGCCATACTGTCACCGAGGCCTCATCGAACCGACATGCACGCCTTCATAGAAGCGGATATGGCCGACCAACCTGCCTTGCAGCCCCGGGCGGCGATCGGACCGGCGTTGGCCGCCGTGGCCGGCCACATTCTGGCCCAGGCGCGCGCCGCGATCACCGACCCGGAGCGCTCGAACCAGGATGCCGTGCACCATTTCCGCCGCGCCACCAAGCAGTGGCGCGCCCTGATGCGCCTGTTGGCGCCCTTCATCATCGACGCCGAGCGTTGCCGGCAGGAGGCGCGCGACCACGCCCGCTCGCTGGCGCACGCCCGCGACGGCCAGGCGGCGCTCAATGCCTTCGACGACCTCCTCGACCAGGGCATGGTGCTGTCGGCGCGCACCAGCGCGACCATCCGCGGCCGCATCGAGATGCTGCGCGGCAGCGAGGAGCAGGCCGTGCTCGCGGCGACGCAACGCGATGCCATCGTCGCCTGGCTCGATGCCTCGACGGCTTCGGTCGAACAGTGGCCGCTCGATCCGTTCGACTTTTCCGCGATCGCCGCACAACTGACGGTGGGATACCGCAGCGCGCGGCGGCACCTGCCGGCCGACTGGTCGCTGGCGAGCGCCGAAGACCTGCACGAACTGCGCCAGCGCGTGGTCGATCATCGCTATCAGATGGAGCTGATCGAGCCGTTGTGGCCGCGCTTCAGCCGCATGTGGACCGCGGAAGCCGAGCGGCTGCGCGACCGGCTCGGCCGCTGTCAGGACCTCGAAGTGCTCAAGCGGCTCACCGGCCTGCATCAGCCGCTTGCGCGCTGGCGCTCGCGGCTCGCGCCGGCCTGCGCCGAGCGCTCGACCGAGCTTACGCAACGCGCCGCGCGCATCGCCCGGCGCCTGTTCGCCGAGCGGCCCAAGGCGTTCCGCCAACGGCTCGAAGCGCTGTGGGAGCATGCGCGGTAGCGACTTCCCCTCTCCTCGGGGGAGACGCCTCTCTCATCCCGCCTTCAGGGCAAAACCGCCGTCGACAACCAGCGACTGGCCGGTGATGAAATCCGCCTCTGCCGACGCCAGGAAGAGGATCGCATTGGCGATGTCCTGCGGCTGGCCGAAGCGGCGGAAATAGGTGCCGGCCAGCATGGCGGCCCGCACCGGCTCCGGCTGCGACTTCAAGAGATCGGTCTCGGTATGGCCTGGAACAACGACATTGACGTTGATGTCGGGTGCAAGCTCCTTGGCGAGCGTCTGGGTCAAGCTGATGACGGCGGCCTTCGAGGCCGAATAGTCCATCACCTGCTCGCGCCCGAGATGACCGAGGCCGCGCACCGAGGCGACGTTGACGATCTTGCCGCTCTTCTCCGCGACCATGTATCTCGCCGCCGCCTGGCACATCAGGAACGTGCCGATGAGATTGACCCGCAGCGTCTCGTTCCAGTCCGCGACGGTCTTTTGCGCGAACGGCCGCCCGATGCCGATGCCGGCATTGTTCACCAGGATGTCGATGCTTCCTGAGCGATGCACGAATTCGTCGACGCAGCGCGTCGCGTCCTCCTGGCGGCCGACATCGCCGGCGAAGATTTCGACGGCAATCTCTTGTTGAGCGGCGTCGGCCCGCATCGCGGCGAGCTTTTGCTCGCTGCGCGCCATGATGCCGACCCGGGCGCCTTCGCGCGCAAAGGTCAAGGCGGTCGCCGCGCCGATGCCGCGGCTGCCGCCGGTGATCAGCGCGCATTTGCCTGCCAGTCGCGTCACGGCCTACTCCGTGCCGGCGGCGAGATGATCGACGCTCTCGGCAAGCTTGCCCTCGATGAAATCCATGTGGGCGATGATGGCGGCGCGCGCCCGCTCCGGCGCCCGGGCGCAGAGCGCGTCGTAGATGTCGGCGTGATGCTGCCAGATCAGCTTCTGCTCCTCGCGGTTCGGCATGAAGCGCTTGAGGCGATAGAACGCCGAAAAGCTCTCGCGCAGGATCTCCATGATGCGCACGGCGAGCAGATTGCCGGTCGCCGCCGCCAGCGCCTTGTGGAATTCGATGTCGTTTTCCTCCCAGGCGTCGTCGGTGACGTCGAGGTCGCGCATGGCGTCGAGTCGCGACTTCATGGCGTCGAGGTCGGACGGCGCGGCGAGCTTGGCCGCCTGGCCGGCGCACCAGCCTTCCAGCACGCGCCTGATGTCGAAGAATTCGCCGACCCGGTGCGCCTCGATCTTGATCAGGTCCATCAACGGCTTGTCGGCCGGCACCCGCGGCGTGCGCGCGACCACGAAGCTGCCGGCGCCGTGGCGGACTTCGACGAGGCCGACGAGCTCGGCGCGGTAGATCGCCTCGCGGATGGTCTGCCGGCTGGTGTTGAGCACCGTGGTGAGCTCGCGTTCGGCCGGCAGCCTGCTGCCGGGCGGAAATCGTCCGCTGCGGATGAAGCCCGTGATCTGCTCGAAAACCTGGTCGGACTTCCGCCCGCTCTTGAGCGGCAGGAAGGTCTTCGAGGATGCCGAGCGCCGGTCGGCCTGACGCGGCTTGGTCATCGCCTGGTCTCCGCCGATGCATCCGGCGCCGCGCTGCGCGTGCCGATGCCGAGATAGATTTCGCGGACCTCGTCGTTGCGCTCGAGCTCCGCCGCCGGGCCTTGCAGCGCGATACGCCCGGTCTGCAGCACGTAAGCATAGTCGGCAATGCCGAGCGCGAGCGGGATCGACTGCTCGGCCAACAGCAGCGTCAGGCCCTGCGCATGCAGCGCGTGCAGCGTGTCGTAGAGCGCCTCGACCACGGCTGGCCCGAGGCCGAGGCTCGGCTCGTCGAGCATCAGCAGTTTCGGCTCGCTCATCAGCGCGCGGCCGAGCGCCAGCATCTGTCGCTCACCGCCGGACAGCGTGCCGGCGAACTGCGTGCGCCGCTCGGCGAGCCGCGGGAACAGCGCATAGACGCGATCGAACAGCGCGCCGATGCGTGAGCGGTCGGCGAGCGCGGTGGCGCCGAGCCGCAGGTTCTGCTCGATGGTCTGCCCGACGAACAGCCGCCAGCCTTCCGGCGACAGCGCCAGGCCCTTGCGCACTATGGCGTAGGCGGGCTCGCCGGAAATCGTCTCGCCGCGCCATTCGATGCGGCCGTGCGTCGGACGAACGAGGCCCGCGATGGCATTGAGCGTCGTGGTCTTGCCGGCGCCGTTCGAGCCGAGCAAGGCGACGACCTGGCCGGCCTCGACCTTGAGCGAGATGTCGGCGACACCGACGAGGTCGCCGTAACGCACTTCGACATGCTCGACCTTGAGCTCAGCCGTCTGGAGTGCGGTGCGATCGGGCTGGCGCGGCATCGAATTCGCTCTAACTTTCCTGATGCCGGCGATGGGCGCGGCCCAGATAGGCCTCGATTACCGCCTCGTCCCGCACCACCGCCTCGGGCGTGCCGCTGGCGATGACGTGGCCCTGGTTGAACACCAGCACGCGCTTGGTCAGCGTCATGATCACTTCCATGATGTGCTCGACGATGACGATGGTGACGCCCATTTCGTGGATGCGGCGAACCAGCGCGATCGCCTCATGCAGCTCGGTCGGCGTCAGGCCGGCGAGCGATTCATCGAGCAGCAGGAGCCGCGGATCGGTGGCAAGCACGCGGGCGATCTCGAGGCGCTTGCGCCCCGGCGTGCCGAGGCTGCGCGCGCGCTGCTCGGGCCGCAATCCCGTCAGTGCGACGATGCGGCGGGCGTGGTCGAGCGCGTCGCCGCGATGGGGATGACGCAGGAAGGCGCCCACCATCACATTGTGCAGCACGCTCATGTCCTCGAACGTGGTCGGCACCTGGAAGGTGCGGCCGATGCCGGCACGGGCGCGCGCTTCGGGCGACGCGCGCGTCACGTCCTGGCCGTTGAACGCGATGCGGCCGCTGGTCGGCATGGTTTCGCCGGCGAGACAGTTGAAGAAGGTCGATTTGCCGGCGCCGTTGGGCCCGATCAGGCCGATGATCTCGCCCTCCTCCACGGCAAGATCGGCGCCGGACACGGCCCAGAAGTTGCCGAACGCCTTGGCGACGCTTTTCGCCTCAAGCAGCATCGCCGCCTCTCCAGCGCCGCGGCGCGAGGCGGTGCCACAGCTCGAACAGGCCGCCCGGCTCGAAGCGTGCGATCAGGACGATGATGCCGCCGTAGAGGATGTAAGTCAGGCCCGAACCGCTGCCGCCGAACCAGGTGTTGGTCGCGGTTTGCAGCGGAATGAGGATCAGCGCGCCGAGGAGCGGGCCGAACAGCATGCCGGCGCCGCCCAGCGCCGCGACGATGACCATCTGCACCGAGACCAGGATGCCGAAGCCGCTGTCGGGATCGATGAAGCCGGTCTTCAGCGCGTAGAGCGAGCCGGCGACCGAGGTGAAGGTCGCGCTGAGCACGAGCGCCTTCATCTTGGTCTGGCGCACCGGCACGCCGAGGCTGCGCGCGGCGCGCTCGCTCGCCTTGATGGCGCGCAGATAAAAGCCGAACCGGCGCCGCTCGATCACCGCCGTCACGGCGAGCACCAGGGCCAGCACGGCGAGAAAGAGATAGTAATAGGGCAACTCGCTGCGGAACGTCACATCCCACCAGCCGCGCGCGGTCGCCGGTCCCTGCAATCCGATGGCGCCGCCGACGAACGCCCAGGTGCTGACGAAGATCCGGATCAATTCCGCAACCGCGATGGTCGCCATGCTGAAATAGTGGCCGGTCAGCCGGAAGGTCGGCATGCCGATCGCCATCGCGAGCGCGATGCTGAGCAGGATGCCGAGGGGGACGCCGACGAGCGGCGACCAGCCGAACAAAGTGTAGAGCAGCAACGGCGGATAGGCGCCGAGCCCGAAGAACATGCTGTGACCGACCGAGACCTGTCCGGCATAGCCGCCGAGGATGTTCCAGGCCGAGGCGGAGATCGCCGCCAACAGGAAGGTGACGCCGATATCGCGATAGAACGCATCGGCAAAAACGATCGGATAGAGCAGCAGCGCCGCCGCGAACAGTCCCCACCCTACGGTCCCCCGCACGCGGGCCAGCGTGAGGCCGGGGCCTGGCGTGGAGGACATCGCTTTCACGCCTTACCCATCAGGCCCTGCGGCCGCAGCCAGAGCAACGCGACGAACAGCCCATAGACGACGATGTCCTTGTAGATGGCGCCGAGCCAGAACGCCGAAACCGCCTGGATGAGCCCGACGATGAGGCCCGCATAGAGCGAGCCGAGCACGCTGCCGAAGCCGCCGAGCGCCACCACCACGAAGGCGACGAGCCCGAAGGTTTCGCCGACCGACGGCGACCAGGGATAGGCCGTCGCCAGCAAGGCGCCGGCGACGCCGGCGGCGCCCGCGGAGAGGCCCCAGGCCAGCGCCTGCATGCGGTCCGGCCGGATGCCCATCAGCATCGCCGCGGTGCGGTCCTCGGCGACCGCCAGGAGCCTGCTGCCGATGGTGGTGCGGGTGAGCAGAAGGTGCAGCCCGATGGTGAGCGTCACGGCGGCAACGCCGGCGACGAGCTGCGCGATCGGCAAAAAGATGCCGCCGATGTTGAGGGTGCCGGCGAGCGAGGTCTGCGGCAGCGACACGAAGTTCGCCGAAAAAATCCAGAACGCGGTGTAGCGCAGCAGCAGCGCCAGGCCGAAGCTCGACAGGATCTGCGCCAGCATCGGCCCGCGCAGCACGTGGCGGATGAGGGCTGCATAAATGCCGACGCCGAGCGTGAACAGCGCCAACGCCGCCGCGATGCCGAACACCGCGGGGCCGCCGCCCGCCCAGAGCACGACGAGCAGCGCCACATACATGCCGAGCATGACGAATTCGCCATGGGCGAAATTGATGAAATTCATCATGCCCCAGATCAGGGTGAGACCCGAGGAAAACAGCGCGTAGACGGCCCCCAGCAGGAGGCCACCCACGATCACCTGCACAACCACCATGGATTGCGGCGCCCAGTCCCTATTTAGCCCAGCCGGTCATCGGCCATTGCAGTTTGGCATTGGCGGCCGCATCAGGCCAGACCAGATCGTACTGCTTGCCGTGGAGCTGGATCAGATAGGTCGCGGCCAGCACGTTCTGCCCGGTATTGTCGAACTTGACGCCCTGGTAGCCCATCATGAGTTGATCGGGCTTGAGGTCGGTCGTGATCAGCGCCTCGCGGATCTTTTCCGGATCGGTCGAGCCGGCGCGGTTGATGGCGTCGGCCAGCGCAAAGAAGCTCTGCATGTTGCGCGCCGAGGTGTCGTCGAGGTCGCGGCCGGTCTTGGCCTTGTACATCTCGTTGATCTTGTAGGTGGTCGAGGCGGGCTTGCCGATGTCCCAGGCGCTGCGGTTCATGGCGCCCTGGGCGATGTCCGCCACCGCCGGAATGAACGACGGATCGGAAAAGCCGGTGTCGTCGCCGATCACCATCGGCGGCCGGTAGTCGAGATTCTTCATGGTCTTCATGTAGAGGATCGAGTCGGCCGTGTAGCTGATGAAGATCACGACGTCGGGCGCTTTCTGCTTGAGCTGCAGCACCTGGGCGGAGACGTCGGTCGAGCTGGCGCTATAGGGAATGCGGATCGCGACCGGGATATCGGCCTTCTTGCTCTCGGCCTCGATGGCGTCGCCGACCGAGGTGCCGTAGTCGGTGTTCTCGTTGACGATGGCGATCGAGCCGATGCTCCTGCCCTCCCGCTTCATGTCGGCGAAGAAACGCACGTAGGTGCGGGCATAGTCGGTCGCGATCGGCGTGCCGCGAAACGTCCATTTGAAGCCGCGCGTGGTGATGTTGAGGGCGGAGGATTCGCCGACCATGAAGGGGATGCCGTAGCGCTCGGCGACCGCGGTCGCGGTGAAGCTGCAAGACGACTGGTAGGCGCCCATCAGCGCGTTGACCTTGTCCTGCGTGATGAGGCGGGTGGTGAGCTGCTGCGCGGTCGAGGGATTGCCCTCGTGATCGACGAACACGACCTCGAGCTTGGCGCCGCCGAGATTGGGCAGGCCGCTGGTCGCGGCGAGCGGCAGACTGCCGAGTTCGGGGTGGGCGTTGTTGATGATGTCGAGCGCAACCTCGATGGCGGCTTTCGAGGCCTGGCCGGCCGCGGCGGCATTGCCGGTGAGCGGCCACATGATGCCGATCTTCACCGCGTCGGCGGCGCGCGCTGTCGTCGCGGCGCCAAACGCAGCAGCGACCATGCAGGCGGCGGCAGCAAGCAAAGACAACACGGCAGATTTCTTCACGCTTTCCTCCCGTCGGGATCGCTGGCTGGGTTTTGGATTCATGCGCCGCTATGACATGTGCGGATCATGCACGAGCGACGGACGCACGACCGGCATATCGGCACATGCATTGTTTGGCACACGCATCATCGCCAGATAGCCGATCGATCGGACGAACCGGCATTGCTTGTCTCGTCCGCCGTCTTCTCGTAACGTGGTCAGACCTCTAATCACGTTAGGTAGGCCTGCCAGACCTGTCAATCGCGGGGTCGTTTGATGGACAATGTATCTCGCCAGCAAGGGAGGCAAGCTTGCCCCAGCACTACGACGTGACCATCCTTACCGTGCGGCCCGGAACGCATCCGCAGGCGCTCGCCATACTCGGCAAGAGTCTGATCAACGACGCCGCGCTGCTGGCGTGCTGGTATTCGGACATCGGCACGATCAATCAGATTCTTCTCATCCGCACGGCTGCGGACGCGGCCGCAACCATCGACGCACGCTTTGCCGCGCTCAACTCCGACAATCCGTTCGGCATTCGCGAATACATCACCGGCATGGCGATGGATACCTATGTGTCATTCGACTTCGTTGCGCCGATGCGGCCGGGCGACTTCGGCCCCTGCTACGAGGTGCGCAACTACGTGCTCAAACCTGACGGCTTGGCGCCGACCATGAATGTGTGGCGGGGCGCCGTTCCGCGCCGCGTGACGGTGTCGCCATTGCTGGCCGCCATGACGTCGGTGACCGGCGCGGTGACGCGCTTCATGCACATCTGGCCCTACAAGTCGCTCGACGAGCGCGCGCGCCTGCGCGACAAGGCCGTCGCCGACGGCGTCTGGCCGCCGCCCGGCGGCCCGGGCCACCTCGCCTCGCAGCAGGTCGATATCTACTTGCCGGCGTCGTTCTCGCCGCTGCGCTGAGGCCGATTCTTTCGCCTCTGCCGGAACGCGTGGGCACGCGTTTGCACGCCCTACCCGCCCTACAATTGCCCGAGCTCGGCGGCGACGCGGGCGATGACGCTGTCCCAATCGCCGAGCGCGGTCTGGCGAAACAGTCGCGCCGTCGGATACCAGGGGCTCGTCTCGCCGTCGAGCGTCCAGCGCCAATCGGGCGCGAACGGTATCAGCACCCAGACCGGCCGGCCCATGGCGCCGGCTAGGTGCGCGGCCGCGGTGTCGACCGAGATGACGAGATCGGCGAGCGCGATCACCGCCGCGGTGTCGGCAAAATCGTCAAGCTCGGTGCCGACATGCATGATGCGGCTCTCGCCGGCAAGGATTTCGGCATCCTCGGTGCGAACCTCGCGCTGCAGGCTCACGAAACGTGCCCCTGCCCTGCCGTCTCCCGCATGCGGGGGAAACAACGGGGCGAGACGGGAGAACGCAATCGAGCGATTGCGGTCGTTGACGTGGGTGGCGTTGCCCGCCCAGGCCAGCGCGATGCGCGGCCGCGCCAGCGCGCCGATGCGCGCCGACCATTTGGCAAGGTGCGCGTCGTCGGCCGACAGGTAGGGCACCTGCGCCGGCACGGTGGCGGGCTCGGTCTTGAAGGCGAACGGCAGGCTGCCCAGCGGGCAATGCACGTCGAACGGCGGCGGCGCCTCGCCGCGAGCGACGATCGAAGCCGCCCCATCGAGCCGGGCCATCAGCGTCGTCAGTTCGCGCTGCACTTCGAGCACCACCTTGGCGCCGGTCTCGGCCAGGAGCGGCGCGTAGCGCGCGAACTGGATGGTGTCGCCCAGGCCCTGCTCGGCGTGCAGGAGAATGGTCTTGCGCGCCAGCGGATAATCGCCGAGCCACAGCCGGCCGCGGCTGCGCTGCGCCGCCATGCCGGTGCGGCGCCAGCGCCATTCGTATTTCTCAAAACCGCGGCGATACTCGCCGAGCGCGAGCAAGGCGAGCGCCTCGTTGAAATGCACATCCGGGTGGTCGTTGCGGATCGCGGCCGCCTTGCCGTAGCTGGCGACCGCTTCCTGGTGCCGGTTGAGCGCGGCGAGCGCCTGGCCGCGATTGAGCCAGGCGCCGGCATGCTGCGGCACCGCGGCCAGCGCGCCGTCATGGGCGTCAACCGCCTCGGCGTGGCGTCCGAGATTGAACAACGCAATGCCGCGATTGTACTGCGCGGCGGGATGGCCGGGCGCGATCGACAGCGCGCGCTCGAACTCGCCGACCGCCTCCTCCGGCAATCCGAGCGCGGCCTGCGCGATGCCGCTGTTGATATAGGCCTCCGCGTGATCCGGGACGCGGGCCAGAACCTCGCGGAACTCGGCCAGAGCTTCCGCTGGGCGGCCCATGCCGAGCAGCGCATTGGCGTGATCGTTGAGAATCCCGACATCGGCCGGCGCCAGCGCGCGCGCCTTGTCGAGACAGCCGAGCGCTTCCTGCTCGCGCTTGAGGCCATGCAGGATTTTTCCCAGATTGGCCCAGGCCTGCGGCGCGCGCGGATTGATCTTGACCGCCGCGCTGAGCAGGCGATGCGCCTCGCCGAGGCGGCCGAGCTGCGCCTTGACGGTGCCGAGGAGATTGAGTGCATCGAAATTGTCCGGCGCGGCCTTGAGCACGCGCGCATAAAGCTTCTCGGCGTCGCGCAGCCGGCCCTGCCGTTGCAGGGCGAGCGCTTCGTTGAGCGACTGGCCGATGTTGAACGGGCCGGGTTTTTGGCTCACAGGCGGTTGATCCGGGCGATGCGGCGGGTGACTTCCGCGGGCGTCTCGTTGTCGGCCTTGGTCTTGAGCGCCAGCGCTGCGCGCGCCGCCGGCCGGTGCAGGCAGCGCGTCAGCCAGGCCTTGAGGCTCGGCACCGCGGCGAGATCCATGTCCACGGCGCGGCTGATGACGGCGGCGACGTTGAGGTCGGCAACCGTAAAGTCGTCGCCGATCAGATAGGGCTGCTTCGCCAAAGCCGCGTCGAGCACCCGAAACGGCGCCGCCAGAACCTTGAGCGCCTCGTCGCGCATTTGCGCGTCGCGCTCGGCCGGCGGCAGCCGCACCGCGTGCAACGACCAGATATTGACTCCGCGGTCGACCTCGCTGATCGCCCAAAAACTCCACTGCCACGCCCGCGCCTCGCCTTCGAGCGTGCCCGGATAGAACGTGCCGTCGGCGTGCTTCTTGGCAAGGTAGAGCGTGATCGCCAGCGACTCGAACAGCACGAAGCCGTCATCGACGATGACGGGAAGCCGGCCGTTGGGATTGATGGCCAGAAATTCCGGCGAGCGAGCGCCATCATCGCCGATCTCGATCGGCAGGTGCTCGTAGTCGAGGCCGAGCTCTTCCGCCATCCACAGCGCGCGGAACGCGCGGGTGCGGGCGATGCCATAGATGCGCAGGCCGGACATGCGGGGTTCCCGATTTGGCGCCCGATCATACCCGACATTCGCCGGACCGGGCCAATAGGCATGCGGCGCTTGCGATAGCACGACGACGCGTCAGCGTGCTTCGCCGCCAGGATGGGCGAACGGCCCGAGCCCCAACGCCTGGTAGCGCCAGATGACCGCCTCGAGCATGGCCGGGCTGGTGAACAACGTCGCGGCCGCTCCGGAAGGTATCGCGCCCTTGGCGATCGCGGCGGCGATCGCGTCCATCTTTTCGTGCTGTTGGCGCCAGTCGTTTTCGAACACGACGTTATTGGATGCAAACAGCACGGCCGTCAGCGCGACGAGCGCCGCGACGCGGCTCACGGCCTGTGGAAACAGGCGCCACGCCAGCGCGCACAAGGTGACGACCAACAGCAGCGTGGAGTTTGTGTAGCGCAGCTCCAGCGCCTCCACCCAGCTGAAGCGAGCCCGGGCGATGGTGGCGATCGCGGCCTCGAGCAACAAGAACAGCACCATCGCCGCCAGGACGTCGGCTTGCCCGCCAGGCTCCGCCCGGGAGCGAAGCGAGCGCCAGGTCACCCATACGAGCAGCCCGCAGCCCGTCGCCGCGACGAGCGTGCCGACCGGCATGACCCAGCCGGGCCACGCCTGGACGAAGTCGCCCAGGAACACCAGGAAGAAAGTCACCAGGTCGGTCCAGCCGGGCGGCAACGAAACCTCAAGCCGGCCGGCTCCCGCAAGCATCCAGGCAACGAGCCCGACAAGGCCGGCGTGGAAAACCAGAAACAGCGCGAACAGCCGATCGAACTTCCTGAGCCACATGGCGAGCGCCACCGCGGCCGCGCCAATGAGGACGCCGCTGCCGAGGGAAAACACCGTGACGAAATCGCAGGCGAAGGCGAGCGCGTACCACCATCGCTGCCCGGCAAGCCCGCGCCAGAGCGCGATCAGCGTCGCCAGCGCGAACGCGTGCACGAAGAAGAAGCCGACCTGGAATGGCGTCGTGAGATCCTGCAGCTGGATGCGTGCGCAACCGAGGCCCAGGAAGATGACTGCGAGCGCCGCGACTTGCCACTTTCTCGGCGTCGCGGCGAGATGCGCGAGCGTCAGCGCGATCGCGAGCGCCAGAAGATAGGTGACGACGAGGGCGAATTTTCCGGAGGCGTGGAACCAGACCGCATCGGCGAACAGCACCAGCCGCGTGGTCAGGATCAGATGATCGTTGTGCGTGTCGAACAGGTGCCAGAACGAATACGTACCGTCGACAAATCGGAAATAATGAAAAATGTAGAAGGTATAGGCATCGCCGAGCGGCAGGCTGCCGGTCACACTGGCGGCGAACAGCAATGAGTGGACGGCGAAATACGCCGCCGGGCACGCGACGAGCGCGAGGCAGATCAGATCGAGGCGGGGAAGGCGATGCGCCTTGGCGAGAGCGGCTGTCGGCGGCGGCACAATCGGCGGGTCGCGGCCGTTGACGGTGTTCGACAACTCCCTGTGCCTCGCCCGGTCCGCGTCACCATCGCGATCATAGCGTCCCCCAACCGCGGCTGGCAATCAGGAGGCCGGCGTTGTCAAGCCGCGGCCGGGATCGTAACGTGCCGCACCCGTCAGCGGAGATCGCAATGGAATTCGGCATTTTCTCGAATGGATTTCGACCGCACACCAGCGCGGCGCAGAGCTACCAGGAGGACCTTGCCGAGATCGTGCTCGCCGACCAGCTCGGCTTCCGCGACTGCTATATCAGCGAGCACCACGGCGAGCCGATCTATATCGACAAAGTCGACACCCTGCCGGTTCCGGAACTGCTGATGTGCAAGGCGGCGGCGCTCACCCGGCGCATCCGCATGGGCGCCGCGGTCAAGCTCATTCACCTCGCCCATCCGGTCGATACCGCGATCCAGGCCGCGGTGGCCGATCACGTGATCGGCGGCGGCGAGAACGGCGCCGGCCGTTTCATCTTCGGTTTCGGCTCCGGGTTTCCCAATCCGCTATTTGCCGATGAGCGCGGGCTGTCGCATGCCGACCGTCACGAGCGGCTGCGCGAATCGCTCGATCTGATCCTGAAATGCTGGACCGCGGCAGAGCCGTTCGACTGGGACGGCAAGTTCTGGAAGGGCAAGAGCATCGTCGCCACGCCGCGACCGCTGGTCGCGCCGCATATGCCGATGGCGACCGCGACCGATACCGAGGCGATGATCGAGCTGGCCGGCGCGCGCGGCTACACGCTGCTGTCCTCGCAGCTCGAGCCGGCGGGTTCGATCCGCAAAAAGGCCGACCGCTATGCGCGCGCCGCCAAGGCGGCGGGCCGCAAGGAGCCGCTGCGCAATGTCACCGTGGCGCGCTATGTCTATCTCGCCGGCAGCCGCCGCGAGGCCATGGACGATCTGCGCCCGGCGATCAATTACGAGCTCGGCTATCAGATGAAGCGCGGGCTCATTAAGCTGATCAGGTCCAATTACGACCTCGGCGTCAGCGGCGACGACCTGACCTTCGACCAGCTCGCCGAAGCGGGCGCCTACCATCTCGGCGATCCCGATACGGTGGCGCGCGAGCTGCGCGACTTCTACGACGCCGCCGGCGGCTTCGGCACGCTGCTGATCGTCGCCGGCAAGAACTGGGCGAGCCGCGACAAGGTGTTTCGCTCGATGCGGCTGTTCATAGAGCAGGTGGCGCCGCAGCTCGCCGGCCTGGTGCCGGTGCGCGATCCGGAAAGCGTGGCGGCGTAAAGAAACCTAAAGGAGCGGAGGTCTTTTGCGATGCGCCTTGGGATATTCATGATGCCGGTGCATCCGCCGGCGCGCTCGTTCACCGACACGCTCGCCGAGGACGAGGAGAAGTCGCTCTATGCCGACCAGCTCGGCTTCGACGAATTGTGGCTGGGCGAGCATTTCTCGGCGACCTCCGAGCCGATACCCTCGCCGCTGATGTTCATGGCGAGCCTGGTGCCGCGCACCAAAAACCTGAAGTTCGGCACCGGCGTGATCTGCCTGCCGAACCACGATGCGGCGATCGTCGCCGCCGAGGTCGCGCAGTTCGACCATATGAGCCGCGGCCGCTTCATGCTTGGCATCGGCCCGGGCGGCCTCCTTTCCGATTTCGAGCTGTTCGGCAACGCCGACCGCGGCGTGCGCGCCCGCAAGACCATGGAAGCGATCAGGACCATGGAGCGCATCTGGTCGCAGGACCCGCCCTACGACCTTCCCGGCGAATTCCGCAGCGTCGCGCTCAAAGACGCGATCATCCCGCAGCTCGGCATCGGCACCATGCCGAAGCCGTTCCAGAAGCCGTGGCCGCCGATCACGATGTCGGTGTCGAGCCGCAACTCGCCGACCGCGCGCGTCGCCGGCCAGAACGGCTGGGGGATCCTGTCCGGCAACAACATGCCGGCCAGCGCGGTGGCGACGCATTGGCAGAGCTACGGCAAGGCCTGCGCCGAAGCCGGCAAGCCCGCGCGCGGCGAGAACTGGCGGGTGGCGCGCAACATCATGGTGGCGCCGAGCGAAACGGAGGCGCACGAGCGCGTCTTCAGCGAGCAGGGCTCGAACCGCTATTTCTACACCTACATGCGCGAGGTGCTGTCGCGGGTCGGCATTCTTTCGGTCATGAAACCCGACCCCGACATGCCGGACGAGGAGGCGACGGTCGACGTCATCACCGAAGCCTGCGCGATGTACGGCTCGCCCAAGACCATGCTCGACAAGCTCATCGCGTTGCGCGACGAGGTCGGACCGTTCGGCACGCTGTTGATGACGGGTCTCGACTGGAGCGGCCCCAATGCGGCCTGGGAGCGCGACTCGATGCGGCTCCTGGCGCAGGAGGTGATGCCGAAATTCCGGCAGCACGCGATGGCGCGCGCCGCGGAGTGACGTGCGGCGACAAGCACGAAAGCGCCTAACCTTCAGCCAAAACCGTCAGCCATATCCGTCATCCAGAGGTGGCCGCGAAGCGGCCCTCGAAGGATGCGGCCGAGGCGCCCGGGCCGCGCCCTTCGAGGCTCGGCGCTACGCGCCGAGCACCTCAGGGTGACGGGATAGACATCGGCGCCGCCGGCCCTACGCTCGCTTCAACGCCGGCATCACGTCCTTGGCGAACCAGCGCAGCTGCTCCTTGAATTCCTTGGGCGACAAGCCTTCGGCCCAATGGAGCATGAAGTGCTCGAGGCCCGGATATTTGGCCGCGACCGACTTGATGCCGTCGATCACCTCGGCCGGGGGACCGCAGAACCACGCCTTCTGCGCCACGCCGTCCTTGAGCAGCGGCGTGCGCGCCGGCGCGCCGGGCGAGCCCCAGGTGCGGCCGTGCTCGTCGGCATAACGCACGAAGCCGAACGGCGCGAACCACTTGAAGCGCTCGTCGTGGGCGGGCTCGAGGCGGCGGATCGCCTCCTCGCGGCTCTGCGCCAGGTAGACGCCGGCGCCCCAGATCACGTCCTCACCCAGCTGCTTCTTTTGACCGTGCTTGAGACAGGCGGCCTGATAGGCGCGCACCACGTCGTCGAGGATTTTCTCGCCGTTGAGCGTCACCATCGCCTTGAGGCCGTATTGCGCCATCAGCTCGATGGTCTTGCCGCTCGCGATCGGCATCCAGATCTCGACCGGGAGGTGCTTGGGCCGCGGCACCATGGTGATGTCCTTGAGCTGGTAGCCGCGGTAGTCCACCGGCGGCGGCGCCTCGTAGAACTTGCCCTTGTGATGGAACGTCTGCTCGTTGAAGCAGGCGAGCAGCAGCCGCAACTGCTCCTCGAACAGCTCGCGGTTCTTGTCGGCGTCGAGAAGCGGCGCGCCGAAGCTTTCGACCTCGCGGGTGTGATAGCCGCGGCCCACCCCCATGATGACGCGGCCGTCGGTGACGATGTCGGCCATGGCATAGTCCTCGGCCAGCCGGATCGGGTGCCACATCGGCAAGACATTGAAGGCGCAGCCGAATTTCAGACGCTTGGTCTGGGTGGCGAGCCACAGGCCGAGCTGGATGAGGTTCGGAAAGACCTCGTAGCCTTCGCGCTGGAAATGATGCTCGGCGGTCCACAGCACGTCGAAGCCGAGCTCGTCCATCAGCTGCGCGACGTCGCGCGCGGTGAAGAACGCCTCGCGCAGCTCCGCGTCGGAGTAGCGCCGGTCGTTGGCCGGGGTGCCGTCGAGCCCGATATTGTCGAGCTCGATCTGGCCGACGTAAAGGACGTGGAACTTCTTGATCATGGCTCTCTACCTGGCTTGATGCGATGCGGCCCGTGCGGGCGCTCACAATATCCGAACCGATCGGCCCCTAGCGACCGAATTTTTGCAGCATCGCCTCGCGGAAAAATTTCGGCAGTTCGGCGAGATCGCCGTCGCCATGGTCACCGGCAACCGCGGCCGAGAGCGCCGCCAGCGTCGCCGCCGACAGCGGCATCGGAACGCCCGACAGTCCGCCGGTCGCCACCGCCGACATCATGTCCTTGCGCAGGGTGCGGATGTCGAGCGTCATCTCGCCCGGCGCGCCCTTGAGCACGTCGGCCTTGGCCTTGAGCCAGCCGCAGGCCGTGGCGCTCTCCTGCAGCACGTCCACCATGCGGTCGAGCGCGAGGCCTTGCCGCTCGCCGAGCGCCAGCGCTTCCGCCACCGCCTGGATGTAGGCGCCGAGCCCGAGATTGGCCGCAAGCTTCATCGCATAGCCGCTGCCGTTCGGGCCCATATGCACGATGCGGCGGGTTAGCTTTTCCAGCACCGCACCCGCGCGCTCGACATCCTCGGCGTTGCCCGCCCACCATCGCCACCAGCGTGCCGGCGCGCACCTGCGGGATGGTGCCGAGCACCGGCGCCTCGATCAGCCGCGCGCCGCGCGCCGCGGCGAGCGGCGCGAGCTCGCGGCCGGTCATCGGCTGCAGCGTGCTCATCTCGATGAACAGCTTGCCGCTGACGTCGGCTGCGAAAAAGCCCGCCGAGCCGGTGAAGATTTGCCGCACGCCGTCGTCGTCGGTGATGCTGGAGATGACGATGTCGGCTGCGGCGGCAACGCCGCGGGCGTCGGCGGCGATGCGCAGACCGCCGGCCGCCTGCGCCGCGTTGGCGGCGGCGCTCTGATCCCAACCGAGCACATCAAAGCCCTGCTGGCGCAGCCGCTGCGCCATCGCCGCGCCCATGCGGCCGAGACCCACAATGCCGAGATTCATCGTTTGCTCCCCTGTCACAGCGCTTGTCGTCAGGCCCTCTGATAATGCCAGGATCGGCACACCGGCTTGAAACCGATCTTGGCGTAACAGCGGTTCGAAGCGGCATTGCGCAGGTTGGAATAAAGACAAGCCGTGGTCCTGCCTTCGGCAAAGATGGCGTCGACCACCGCCGCCGTCACCGCGGCGGCGTAGCCGCGCCCGCGCAAGGCGGGCGGCGTATAGACGCCGGCGAGCGCGGCGGCGTGGCGGGTACGGCGCACGATGCCGGCCATCGAGACCGGCTCGCCATCGAGCGTCCAGAACCGGTAGCGGCGCTCGGCGACGGTGTTGTCGAGATTGTCCCGCGACGGCAGCCGGTCGTGCGGCGTCGCCTCCCTGGTGAAGGCGATCATCCAGTCCTCGAACAGCGCCGCGTCGGCGGCCTCGACCAGGCGCGCCGAGCCGCGCACGGCCGGATAGATCGGGGGCTCGCGCAGCGCCTGGACGAGCTGCGGTATCGGCTCGGCGAATGTCACGCCGCGTTCGGTCGCCCGTTCGACGAACAAGGTCGCGGTCTGATCGAGACCGACCACGCCGGGATAATCGAGCGGCAACGTCGCCTCGGCGAACGCATGGCACTGCCCGGCAGTAAGGTCGCCGAGGATGATGGCGTTTCGCGGCGTCGTCTGGATGGCGCATTGGCCCGGCGCGCCCAGCGTCCACAGCCGCAAATCCGGCTGCGCCGTGTCGATGAGCCGGCCGAGAAGCCCGAGCAGGAGATTGTACCGCGCCTCGTCACGCTCGAGCGCCGGGCGATGGAAGTCGGTGAATTCCGCAAGCTGCACGGCTCACGCCAGCGCCGCGGCGACCGCCTTGCCGCAGGCCACGGTGTCGGCCGCCCCGCCGAGATCGCGCGTGCGCAGCTTCGGCTGCGCCAGCACGCCCTCGACCGCCTTGACGATCGCCGCCGCGGCATCGGTTTCGCCGAGATGCTCGAGCATCATCGCGCCGGACCAGATCTGGCCGATCGGATTGGCGATGCCCTGCCCGGCGATATCCGGCGCCGAGCCGTGCACCGGCTCGAACACCGAGGGAAACTTGCGCTCGGGATTGATGTTGCCGGACGGCGCGATGCCGATGGTGCCGGTGCAGGCCGGCCCGAGGTCGGAGAGAATGTCGCCGAACAGGTTCGACGCCACCACGACGTTGAATTTGTCCGGCCGCAGCACGAACAGCGCGGAGAGAATATCGATGTGGTACTTGTCCCACTTGATGTCAGGAAAATTCTTCGCCACCGCCTCGACCCGCTCGTCCCAGTACGGCATGGTGATGGCGATGCCGTTCGACTTGGTGGCCGAGGTCAGATGCTTCTTGGGCGTCCTGCGGGCGAGCTCGAAGGCGAACTTCAGCACACGGTCGACGCCGATGCGGGTGAACACGGTCTCCTGCATCACCATCTCGCGCTCGGTGCCGGGGAAGATGCGGCCGCCGATCGCGGAATATTCGCCCTCGGTGTTCTCACGCACCACCCAGAAATCGATGTCGCCGGGCTTGCGGTTGGCGAGCGGCGACGGCACGCCCGGCATCAGCCGCACCGGGCGCAGGTTGACGTACTGGTCGAACTCGCGGCGGAACTGGATCAGCGAGCCCCACAGCGAGATGT
>Ga0182024_10001871_pt1 | contig 53070 bp, 54 predicted proteins | sample P32metaG_FD_120480 | JGI IMG/M metagenome (GOLD analysis project Ga0182024, IMG submission 120480) | Permafrost microbial communities from Stordalen Mire, Sweden - P3-2 metaG (Illumina Assembly) | ecosystem: Environmental > Terrestrial > Soil > Wetlands > Permafrost | place: Sweden: Stordalen... | reverse complement strand
AATATTCACCGGTATCTCCGGATCATAAATCGTTTGGAGGCATTCAATTATTTTTTGTTTCAGCTCTTCCGTGCTCATATTCTTTTGTTGAACCATTTTTTATTTTATAGGCAAGCGCGAAATTTTTCATTTGCTTCACCATAGACAGCAATCCGTTTGAACGGGTCTGGGCAAGGTGGGTAGTCATCCCGATCTCCTGAATAAAATCCAGTTTATCATTCAGTATTTCCTCTGGCGTATGACCGGATAAAACCCTGATCAGCATACTGATCAATCCCTTTACTATCACCGCGTCGCTATCTGCCTTAAAAAATACCCTGCCTTCGTGAAAATCTGTCGCGAGCCAAACGGTCGACTGGCAACCTTTTACCCTGTTTTCCTTTATTTTAAACTGATCATCCAGCGGGGGAAGTTTTTTCCCCAGATCAATAATATATTCATACTTATCTTCCCAGGAATCAAATAATGAAAACTCTTCCACTATTTCTTTTTCTGTTTCTGCTATGGTTTTCTGAGTACTCATTCCATCATGACAACATTTTTATCGCTTTGTGCAGCCCAATCGCCAATTCATCCACCTCATCTTTCGTATTATAAATGGCAAATGAAGCGCGGATCGTGCCCGGAATACCAAATCGCTGCATAAGCGGTTCTGCGCAATGGTGGCCCGTTCTCACGGCAATACCCCGGTTATCCAGCAGGATGCCAATGTCCTGAGGATGGGTATTGTCCACTATAAAAGAGATCACGCTTACTTTTTCCCTGGCGCTACCGATGATTCTTAACCCCGGAATTTCTTCCAATTGTTTTGTTGCGTATTCCAGCAACTCATGTTCGTGCTTCCGTATTTTTTCTTTCCCGGTATCCTCAATGAATTGCAGTGCCGTTTTGAATGCAATCACATCGGCAATATTTGGAGTACCCGCTTCGAATTTATACGGCAGATCGTTATAGGTTGTTTTTGCAAAAGTTACTTCCCTGATCATTTCGCCGCCCCCGAGAAAAACAGGCATGGATTCCAGGAGTCGTTTTTTACCATACAATATGCCGGTTCCGGTGGGTCCGTAGAGTTTATGTGCGGAAAAAGCGAAAAAGTCGCAATCCATTTCCTGCACATCTATATCCAGATGCACAGTGGACTGAGCTCCGTCTACCAATACAACAGCCCCGGCCGAATGAGCTTCTTCGATGATCTGCCTGACGGGATTAATCGTACCCAGGGCATTGGAAGCATGCACGATGGAAACCAGCTTAGTTCTTGAATTCAAAAGCTTACTGTATTCATCCATCAGCAATTCTCCTTTATCATTGATAGGAATTACCCTGAGGATGGCTCCTTTTTCTTCGCATAGAATCTGCCAGGGAACAATATTGGAGTGATGTTCCATGGTGGAGATGATGATCTCATCACCGGATTTTATGTTCTGTCTTCCCCAGGTATAAGCAACAAGGTTTATACTCTCGGTTGTTCCCCGGGTGAAAATAATTTCCTCCCTGAAGGATGCGTGAATGAATTCCTGCACAGCATCCCTGGTTTCCTCAAATGCAGCAGTAGCCTCCTCCGCCAGCGTATGTATTCCCCGGTGGATGTTGGCATTGTAGGTTGTATAATAATTTACCAGCGCATCAATCACCTGCTGCGGTTTCTGCGAAGTCGCGGCATTATCAAAATATACCAGGGACCTGCCTTTTACTTCACGATTCAATACCGGAAACTGCTCGCGGATCGCCGTGATATCAAAAGGTTTTTTTATGGTAGGTGAGGGCATCATGATATATCAGATTCTAAACGGTCAACAATTAAATGTTCAACATACGCGCGGATAGGGGCGGGCTTTATATGGTCCAGGATATCGGAAGCATAGGCACGCAGCAATAGCATGCGGGCAGTTTTTTCCGATATTCCCCTCGACTGCAAATAGAACAATCCGTCTTCATTTAGTTTCCCTACTGTACAACCATGGGTGCATTTCACATCGTCGGCAAAGATTTCCAGTTGTGGTTTGGTATTTACGCTCGTGGTATCGGAAAGCAATACGTTTTTATTAGACTGATAGGCATTTGTTTTCTGGGCCTGGGGCTGCACAAATATTTTTCCGTTGAACACAGCAGTTGACTGATCGGTCATGATGCCTTTATATAATTCGTTACTCAGGCAATTGGGCTTTATATTGTCAACCACGGTGTGGTTATCAATATGACTATGGCCCGTTTGGAAATATAATCCGTATAAATGCGATTCGCAATATTTGGCATCGAGCACCAGGTTCAGATTATTTCTTATCAGTCCTCCATTCAGTGAAATGGTTACGGTTTGCACGTAGCTTTTACCCGTTTGCCGGATATGCGTCGTGCTTACCTGGTTGGTATGATCTCCGTCATTTTGAATTTTGTAATATTCCAGGTGGGCGTCCTTCTCAACCGTAACTTCCATTACCTGGTTTGTGAAACTTTGATTTGCGCCAAGCGTGATATAAGTTTCAACCAGCTGTACGTGCGCATTTTCATTGATATGAATAAGGCTTCGGGGCTGGGCCAGAATATTTGCCGAACGGGCATCTGTTATATTGTAGATGTATACGGGATGTTCAACAACCAATCCTTTCTTTATATGAATAAAAATGCCTCCGTGTACAAAAGCCGTGTTGAGTGCATGAATGCCGTCTTTTATGTATTTGCTGCTATCACCGAATTGTTTTTCCACGAGCTGTCTGAAGCCGTTTTTCGCAGCATCTTCGAGCGACAAAACGGTCAGATCCGCGGAGCGGATCATAGAGAGCGGAAAAGAAAAGAAGCCGTTTACAAAAACCAGTTCATTGGCCAGTTCGTGGCCCGGCAAACGCAAACCATCCAGCTCACCGGCAGTAACCGAAGCGGTAAGTGAATCCGGAGGAAACTGGTATTCCTGATTGAACAACCCTGCTACCCGGGTATATTTCCACTCCTCGTTCTTAGAAGTAGGAATGCCCAGCTTGCTGAATGTGTTAAAGGCTTCCTGCCGGATTGCACCGAACCCATTATGGCCATTGGCAGGTTGCCATTGATCGAAACGTTCTTTGAAATATTCTATCGTGTTCATTTTTTGTTGTTGAAACCTTGACTTCTCGTTAAACAGTTTCTACTTCACTCGTTTCATGTTTAATGAAATCATATCCTCTTTCTTCCAGTTCCTTGGCCAGTTCCTTGCCACCGGATTTTACGATACGACCATTGTACAATACATGAACAAAGTCCGGAATGATATAATCTAGCAGGCGCTGATAATGGGTAACGACCAAAACCGCATTTTCCTTATTGCGGAGTTTATTCACGCCGTTGGAAACAATACGGATGGCATCTATATCCAGCCCCGAATCGGTTTCGTCAAGAATGGCGAGTTTCGGCCCCAGCATAGCCATCTGAAACACTTCGTTGCGTTTTTTTTCGCCTCCTGAAAAACCCTCATTGAGTGACCGTGACAATAAAGATTGTTCAATATTCATCAATGCCATTTTTTCCTTCATCAGTTTAAGGAAAGCAACAGCATCCAAAGATTCCTGACCCCGGTATTTGCGAATTTCATTCACCGCAGTTTTAATAAAATTTATCGTATTCAGGCCTGGAATTTCCACGGGATACTGAAAAGCAAGGAACAAACCTTCTCCGGCTCTTTTTTCCGGCGAAAGTTCCAGGAGGTTCTTGCCCTGGAATTCAACTGTACCGTGACTTACCTCATAGTCTGCCCGGCCGGCCAATACATTGGCCAGGGTACTTTTACCGGAACCATTCGGCCCCATTATCGCATGCACTTCTCCCGGCCTTACATCCAGGTTGATCCCATTTAGAATTTTCTTTCCTTCAATGCCAGCATGCAAATTGTGAATCGATAACATAGTGATGCTTTAGTTTATATCTTGTTGAGTTTTAAAAGTAAAAATTAAAAAGTAAAAAAGGTATCAGTGTAAGGTTTCCTAATATTTATCGGAATCCTCCATAAGCGCATTTACACATTTACCTTTCATTTTCAAATTTCCACATTCCCTCACCCCACGCTTCCTTCCAGGCTCACCGCGAGCAACTTTTGAGCTTCGATGGCGAACTCCATGGGCAAATGATTCATTACTTCTTTGGCAAAACCGTTGATGATAAGGGCAACCGCGGTCTCTGTGGCAATGCCACGCTGATTACAATAAAAAATCTGATCTTCTCCGATTTTGGAAGTCGTCGCCTCGTGTTCGACCACCGCAGAATTATTTCTTACTTCAATATAGGGGAATGTATGTGCTCCACATTTGTCGCCTAACAAAAGAGAGTCGCACTGGGAGAAGTTTCTGGCATTTTTTGCATTCCTGCTCACATGCACCAGACCACGGTAACTATTATTGCTGAACCCTGCCGATATGCCCTTTGAAACTATACGACTCTTGGTATTTTTTCCGAGATGCATCATCTTGGTTCCCGTATCTGCCTGCTGATAGTTATTGGTTACTGCTACCGAATAAAATTCCCCTGTAGAATGATCACCCTTTAATATAACACTTGGATATTTCCAGGTTATCGCAGATCCGGTTTCCACCTGAGTCCAGGATATCTTCGCGTGATCTCCTTTACATATACCCCTCTTGGTTACGAAATTGTACACACCCCCCTTCCCTTGTTTATCCCCCGGGTACCAGTTCTGTACCGTAGAATATTTTATTTCGGCATTTTCCAGGGCAACCAACTCAACTACCGCTGCATGAAGCTGATGTTCATCGCGCATGGGAGCGGTACACCCTTCCAGATAGCTCACGTAACTGCCGACATCCGCAATGATCAGCGTTCTTTCAAATTGTCCTGTATTTTCAGCGTTTATCCTGAAATACGTGGAGAGTTCCATGGGGCAGCGGACGCCTTTGGGTATATAACAGAATGAACCATCGCTGAAAACCGCTGAATTCAGGGCAGCAAAATAATTGTCTGTTGAGGGAACAACAGAACTCAAATATTCCTTTATCAGGTCAGGATGTTCCCTGACCGCTTCACTCATGGAGCAGAAAATGATACCCAGTTCCGCCAGCTGTCCTTTAAAGGAAGTCCCAATTGAAACACTGTCGATTACAGCATCAACAGCAACGCCGCTAAGTCTTTTCTGCTCATCCAGCGATATGCCCAGCTTTTCGAATGTTTTTCTTAGTTCCGGATCAATTTCGTCCAGGTTTTGCGGATTTACCTTTTGTTTTGGAGCAGAATAAAATATGATATCCTGATAGTTGATCCTGGGATACCTGATATTGGCCCAGCCCGGTTCTTTCATCGTTAGCCAATGGCGATATGCTTTTAACCTCCATTCCAGCATCCATTCCGGTTCCATCTTTTTCGCGGAAATAAAACGAACGACCTCCTCGCTGAGACCCATAGGCGCCTCATCTGCTTCAATATCAGTGACAAAGCCGTATTTATAGTCACTGTAAACGGTTTTTTCGATCGTACTTAACTCATCCGCGGAATCATGGCTTTTAAGAGGTAAAATCTCTGATTTCATTGCACAAATTTACGAATCTATTTATACAAAAAAGTATAAACAGAAATTTTTCTTTGGTTAAAAATAGCCTGGAAAAGACAGCGGAAACGGCCCTGCCAGCCCCTAGCGGAGCGTTCTGGAGGTTCGGTAAGCAGTGCCCTTAAAGAAGCAGACAAGCTCATCTTTTTCATTAGTGGTCCGGATATCGTACAAACCAGTCCTATCGCCCAGGTACAATTCCCGGACCTCTACGGTGAGCAGTTCGCCAATCTGTGCAGCCCGTGTAAAAGTAATGGAAACGTCCAGGGCAACGGTTATCCTTCCATGGGAGTTACATGCAAAAGCGAAGGCAGAATCTGAAGCGGAGAACAATACGCCTCCATGCACATTCAGGAAGCCATTCAGCATATTTTCCCTTACGGTAAAATGCAGTCTGCAGTATCCCTGTTTAATCTCGTCTACCTGTAATCCAAGCCAGCGCGTAAAAAGATCTCTTGAAATCATGGAATCCAGTATTTCCTTAGGCGACAAATCATTTTCTTGTTGCATAGAACCAGGGGGTGGAGGGGTTGGTGGGTGATATGAGTGAGGAGTTATGAGTTATGAGTTATGAGTTAAGAGTGATGAGTTATGAATGATGAGTGACGAACTTCCGAAGCAAAACCAAGACAGAAGCTAACTATTTTCTTTAGACGATATTGGAACTTGGGAAGGCAACCATCGGCCCACACCCATAGCTCATAACTCATAACTCATAACTCACAATAACAACCATTAACTCAATCTCAAAGATTTCCCTTTCGGGTACAAAACGTCTTCCGCTGTCTCATAACCTTCATCCGCGATCCTGGATCGCTTCCTGATTGTTTTTTTTCTTGTTCTGATATAGTGAATGACCACTATGGCGGTAAGGGTTAGGCCTAAACCGATCAATACTTTTCTACTTTTCATTCCGGAAAATTATCGTTCTGAATCATACTTTTCAATGAACGCTTATGAGTTCCACATCAAAGATCAGGGTGCTGTTCGGGCCTATCTGTGCGCTGACCTGCTTGTTTCCATAACCAAGGTCAGGTGGAATAAAAAACCGCCATTTGCTACCAGAATGCATTAACTGCAGCCCTTCCGTCCAGCCTTTAATTACCATATTCAGTGGGAAAGTTGCGGGCTGTCCTCGGTTTACCGAACTGTCAAATACAGTGCCATCTATAAGCGTTCCATGATAGTGACAGGTAACTTTGTTTGCAGCGGTTGGTTTTGCACCCTTTCCTTCAATCAAAATCTCATATTGCAATCCACTAGGCAATACCGTTACCCCCGGACGATGCTTATTGGATTGTAAAAATTCATGCCCTGCTTTGAGGTTGGCGTCTGCCTTTTCGTTTTTCATTTGAAATAGCTTATCGGTGATGCCCATAGTTGGTGATTTACGCAAAGTTAATTTAAACTACATTTATCCTGCCATTACATGATTTTTTTACCTAACTATTAACCCTGGGAGATCACATTTTTTATGCGCTCTGAATTCAACGCACTGCCATTCTATCATAAACTGGCATCTGTTCTGGTAAGCCTGATTGCCATTGGTTACCTGGTCATTCTGGCAAAAGAATTGTTGAGTCCCATCATTTTTTCCTGTTTATTTTCCATTCTACTCCTTCCGCTCGCAAGTTTTCTGGAACGCAAATTCAGGTTGCCCAGGGGAGCGGCTTCCATGCTTGCGGTCATTCTTTTGCTGGCTGCCATTTCACTTATTGTGTATGTTGTCGGCGCACAGATCGGTGCGCTGGCTGACGACTGGCCACAGTTTAAGCAGCAACTCTTTAGTTCCCTTAACGATCTGCAGCACTGGATTTCGCGCAAATATCATATTAATGCGCACAAGCAATTGAATTATGTTGAGTCCGCCACCTCCCAGGTTCTCGCCACCGGCACAACTGTTGTAGGAGCTACATTACTATCCCTTTCATCGATCCTTTTATTTCTGATCTTTACTTTTATCTACACATTCTTTTTTCTTACCTACAGGAGGCTGATCATGACCTTTCTCATTTCCGTATTTCTGGAAGAAAACTCCCTGGTTGTACATGAGATCGTTGAAAATGTACAATTTATCCTGAGGAAATATATTCTTGGATTATTCATTGAGATGGTCATCGTCTCTACTTTTGTCTGTATTGTATTTTGGGCACTCGGTGTGAAATATGCCATATTGCTTGGATTGATCACAGGACTGTTTAATATCATTCCCTACCTGGGTATCTTCACCGCCCTGCTTTTGAGTGCACTGATCACCTTTGCCACGTCCGTAATTGCCGGTAAAGTCGTGCTGGTGATCGTTACGCTGGTGGTCACACATCTGATCGACAGTAATGTGTTACTGCCGGTTATTGTTGGTTCCAAAGTGAAAATAAATCCGCTGATTACGGTGCTGGGCGTGGTGGTGGGTGAAATGATCTGGGGAATTTCCGGCATGTTCTTATCCATTCCGGTCATTGCCGTTTTGAAGATTGTTTTTGACCGGGTTCATAGCCTTAAACCCTGGGGTCTTTTATTAGGAGAAGAAGAAAGGCCCCTCCGGACCAAGGCTATTTCTTTGTCTTTGGGAAATGAGCCGGAGAAATAAACCCCCGGATCTTACTTATCTACACTTAACCTGCAGGAATTTACCTTCAGGAATTTTCTCCCTTTGCAAATTCCCTGAATACCCTGATCGTATTTTCGAGGAATTTTTCCACTTGCTTTTTGTCCAGGAGTTGGACATTGTACAGTCCGTTTGGTTTCATGCCCGCCAGCATTTCATAATCCGGGCCGTTTCCAATATATGGGTTCTGAGATGTTAAAGCCGGTTTCATCTGCTTTTCAGAAATGAGTTTATCAAGTTCTTTCCGGGTGAGATCAGATAATTCGAAAGACATGCCTTCGGTTTTTCCAAAGTTCGCAAAATATCGACCCGGACAAAATCCGGATGCTGATTTGATTACAAAGCATTTGTTAATGCTTATTTGATGCGCCGCCCATGATCAGAAAAATTGCCCGATAATTCAATTAACGCTATTTCCTTTAAAAAGTAGGGTCTTTTAACTGTATGGCCCAATCAGGAATTTGCTATTTCTGATTGACGGTAGTCCCAAACCAAGGGATTCTTCCCGGTAATATAATAATGGGGATAAACTTTTGGTCCGCCAGCTCATATTTCCGAAAAAATCATGCGGGAAGGTTTTACATTTGCATTATGGCAGTTTTGAAAAATGTGCAGTTTTCGAAGTTGATAAAAGCCGAAGGTCGTTTGCGGGAGTTCAATTTCAGAAAGAGCAATGGGATTGGTGGTGCAGTTTATCATGTCGATGTAAGTGACGACCGCGGCAACCGTTATTATCTGACGCTTTTATCTGTGGATAATGTCTGGACCGTTCAGGAAGAAAATCTTCCGCCCTGGATAGTGGAAGCCGTCCCGCAATTCAATCCTGCTATTCAAGAGCAGGAAGCTTAATCGGATTCAGTCTACTTTTTCTCTGCCACGACCGCCGTTCCGTAAGCCAATACTTCGGTAATCCCATTCATCACTTCATTGGCATCATAGCGCATATTGATCACAGCATTTGCGCCTCTTTCATAAGCATGCTGCATCATATGCTGAAAAGCTTCCTCGCGCGTCGTCTCGCATAATTCAACATAAATAGATAACCGGCCACCGAACAGACTCTGGATTCCACCGGCCATACTGCCCAGGATGCTGCGGGAGCGGACAGTAATACCGCGGACCACACCCAGGCTTCTTACTATCTGGTAACCATTAAGTTCAATGTTCGTGGTAATCATTGCAGGGTCAATCATAATAATTATTTTAAATGAAATTGAATGATCAGGGTTGATAACTAAAAACCGATCTCTTATCACCGATCATCAGATCAAAATCGCCGGCTTCCGTTAGCGTTTTCAATTGGGCATTTACAAACGCCAGATCGTTTTTGTCAATCGTAAAGTTCACTTTCTTGGTTTCTCCCGCTTTCAGCGAAATCTTCTGAAATGCCCGAAGGCGTTTCATACAGGGTGTTATGCTTGCATAGTGTTGGCGGGTATAGAGCTCAACCGTATGTTTGCCATCGCGGTTCCCGGTATTACTAACGGTAATGCTTACCTGCAATTTTCCGGCGCCATTCAGGGTTTTAGTATTTAACTGAATATCACCATACGAAAATTGCGTGTAACTAAGTCCGGATCCGAAGGGGAACAGTGGATCGTAACCATCCCAGGTCATATTGGCATTGAAGATTTCTCTTACGTCTTCCGTATGTTTGCGGTCGTATAAAACCATTTCCCCCATACTTCTTGGATAAGAATAGGGGAGTAGTCCATCAGGATTGTAATCGCCCGTTAACACATCGGCTATGGCCTCGGCGGATTTTCTCCCGGACCAGTATGCCATCAGTATTCCCTGCATTTCCGGCTCGATGGATGTAATGAGTCTCGGTCTTCCTTCAGAAAGAACCAATATTACCGGCTTGCCGGTGTTGGCTGCGGCCCTGGCGAGGGCCAGCTGATTTTCGGGAAGAACGAGATCGCGGATATTACCCGGACTTTCCGCATAAGCGTTTTCTCCCAGGCAGAGGACGATGGCATCCACATTTGCCGCTGCCTCTTTTAGTTTTGCTGTGTCGAAATTATCTTCACTTTCAAAGCCTTTGCTTCCGGCTACCATAACCTGACCCGGACTAAACTTTTCCTGCAGCGTTTGCACAATGGTCTTACTGTCTTCAGGATACCATCTCTCATCCCTGCCCTGCCAGGTATAAGACCAGCATCCATTGAGTGCGGAGATGCTTTGAGCTGCAGGACCGGCAACAAGAATTTTTTTATCTTTCGACAGTGGTAAAATATGATTTTGATTTTTTAAAAGCGTCATGGCTTCGTGGGCAGCATCGAGTGCAATGGATTGATATTCGGGTTTTCCGAAATTGGATTCGCTCTCTTTTTCCGGATAGGGATTATCGAATAACCCCAGGGCATATTTTAAAGTGAGTATCCTGCGGACGGCATCATCGATGCGACTCATGGAGACTTCCTTTTTTTCTACTGCCTCTTTCAGCAAATCGAAAAAAGAAAAATCCGTAGGAACCATGCTCATATCAACGCCCGCATTCACCGCAAGCACTACGGCCTGCCTCGGAGTAGCGGCAACAAGCTGGCGTGTGTGCAGGCGGATGATGTCCTCCCAATCGCTGACAATCACGCCCTGAAATCCAAATTCTTTCCGGAGTACATCGGTAAGCAGGTAATGGCTGGCATGAACCGGAGTTCCATTGATCTCTCCGGAATTTATCATGATGGTGGAAGCACCAGCCTTAATTGCTTCCCTGAACTGAGGCAGATAATACTCGCGCATCTCAATCTCAGGAATATATGCCGGCGTTCTGTCTTTCCCCGTTCTTGGATCTGAATATCCCAGATAATGTTTCATGCAGCATGCAACAGCTGTTGGATTGGTCAATCCATCTGCCTGATAAGCCCGGACCGCAGCAGAACCCATAGTTTTTCCGATATAAACATCCTCGCCATATGTTTCAGCAAACCTTGACCAGAGTGGCTGTCGTCCACAATCCAATACAGGCGCAAAATTCCAGCGAACGCCTGATGCACGAAGTTCCTTTGCCGTCACAGCTGCGGCACGGCCAACAAGTTCCGGATCGCGCGTGGCGGCCATGCCAATACTTTGCGGGAAAAGTGTTGAATTTAGCGTATAGGTCTGACCGTGAATTCCATCCAGGCCATAAAGCACCGGAATTTTCAACCTGCTTTTTTTTGCTTCATCCTGTATGGCTGTCTGGATTTGCCGCCAGGTCTGGACGGAAAAACCATGAACCGTCGTATTTAGAATGGAGCCTACTTTATATTCGAGAACCGCTTTTTTGAGTGCGTCCGGATCCAGGGCTCCATCCTGATTACCGCCTCCCCCTTTTGCCACGAGGCCCAAAGTGACCTGCGTCATTTGTCCGATCTTCTCGTCCAGGGTCATTTGTTTTAGCAGCGCTTCCACTTTTGATTGGTAAGATGGATTATTGATTTGCGCAAAATTCTGTTGCTGAAAAATTAGGGCGAAAGCGGCAAGCAGCAATTGTTTCATGGTATATATAGCTGTTTTGGGTTTTGCAGAAGTATAAAAATAGATTATCTGTGGAAATTTCAATGTGCTTCTTTTAGCCATTTTATGCAGAAATTGCTACCCGCTAGATGGGAGAGAATCGGCCCCCAAGCAGACAATAAACCCCGGCCATCACCGTTTTCAAATAGCGATTTTACCCCTAAACCTCAGCCTGTTATGAAAAACATCGTTATCACAGCCCTTGCTGTAATCTTTTCCCAATTAACCTTTTCTCAAACCTTTATGCACGGGGTCGGAATTGTTACTTTCGTTCAGGCGTCACCGGGCTATAGCACGGCTGTCACGGGGGGGTTCACTTATTCCCCGAAGGTAAGTTTCATGGAAACGGATAATACCTCTCTTTCAGTCGGCATTCCATTAAGCGCAGGTTTATCAGGATCTTACTCGTATTCAACTTATGGAGGAGAAACTGGTAATATCGGATTAATGGTTGATGCGCCGCTGATACTTAATTTCAATGTTGGTGCAGGATCAGGTAAAGAAACAGCAAGCCGGTTCGGCTTCTTTGCAGGCGGCGGTTTTGGCTACCACGCGAGTTCAAATCAGGCAACCGATCTTTACGGTAATAATTATTCTTACAAGGTTGCAGGCTTTGGTCCGGTAGGTAACCTGGGCTTCCGAATCGCTGTGGGCAGGCGCTCAAAAAATATAGAAATTCGTTTTTCCTATATGAAAACCCTGGATATCAGCAAATCAAATCTATATGGTCTGGGAGCCATTTTTAATTTGTGATGAATGATCCGACATTTGCCGGCACCGCTCAACTCAGGGCCTGGATCTCCCGCAATAAAATCCCTCTTGAATAGATACCCCAATCTTTGACGGGTTCAATTCTTTGAATTCATTTTCATTTGCCACCGGGAGGGGAGCATTCCATGAATCGTCATGTTTAACGATATATACAATAGTTCCATCTGGAAAATGGACTTCGCTCATTTCTTCAGGCATCCGGTATGGAATAGGTGGTTTCAAAAGGATTTTGTTGACCACGATCAATTCCCGCGCGTAATAAAATAATCCGATGGCACCAATGAATACTGCAGAGAACCATCCTACAATCTGCAATTTTTTTTTAAGGAAATAATTCAAAAGGATCGCCAGAAAAAAAATACAATAGATACTCATAAACCCGTAGCCGAATCTGAAATCCGGCCCTTTCAATAACCAGAGGCTGATTCCGCAAACTCCTGTGGCCGCCAAAATAATATGAAAAAGGTATTTACTAAAAAAACCGATGCCCTGCCTGATCATCATCGTAATGCCCATCACCACAAATGCCAGTGTTGCCGTTATCGTACTCAGGAAAAAGGTTTTCTGAAATATAGTTTGCCGTGAAAACCATTTAGGGAACCATTGTAGCACAGATTCAGCAAAGGGCCGGCCATAGGATTGTGTGGGATCAGCCGCCATCACCATGATTGCCGATTCCTGAAATTTCACGAATTGATTAGGAATCTTCCATGACAAATGGAACAGATCCAGGCCAGGGAACGGATAGAGTAGATATCCCGATAACAATACATTCCTGATGATCCATGGACTCAGCAATAGCAAGCCCATGGCGGCGGAATAGAAGATGCGCTTAATATTTCCCGGTCGCACTGCGAAAAATAGAGGCAACAATAAAAGCGGCATTGCTGAAAGCTTGATTGTAATGGTCAACAGGCTGTAGAATGCCACCAATGATTTTTTTGAAGGATCAGACGCAGATTCTAAAAATAAAATAAAAACGATCCAGATGAGAAGGCAAACAGGAAGGTCCGCTGTGCAGGATTCAATAAAATTAAAATTAAACATCATCCAGTCGCTTCCCCGTCCGCGATAAAAAGCTATTGCGGGAAGAATGAAAATTGCGCGCATGAGCACAGATAAGGATCGATCGCCCCGGATCAATTTTATTATGCCCCCCATGGCAAAGATCAACACATACAAAAACAACAATCCGTTCAGGTCATTAAATAGGCCCTTTTTTAGATATGCAAATCCATAAAGGGCCTGCAGGATGAGCCAGCTGCTGTTGTACCCAATACGGGGATTGAGATTCACCAGGCCCCTGACAGTTCCGTATTCCTGCAGCCACTTGATGGAAGTGGAATAATATAATCCATCATCGTGATGGGAAGATGGCTGAAAACTTATATAGCCAAATACGGCCAGAAAAATCAGGAAAAGAATCCAAAAAACAATGGGCGTATTTATTAAACCTGATTTTGTTATTTTCAACTGCTTTCTTAAATCTTTTCTGTTGAATAAGACAGATAGGATTGCGAACAATAACAAAATACAGTTTGCAAATGCTGCAAGCGGCATGAAAAGACAAAGAATGGTAGAAATAAAAACAGTGGTCAACATTCCGCTGATGCAAACCAGGGAAAAATTAGCAATAGGCTGATTTTTAGGTTCGTTAGACCTGCTGATTACCGAGTGAATGAAACTGCCGATACTATAATTGATGGCAGTGATATAAATCCATGTGAAAAGGATATAGATCATATTAATAAATACCCCGAGATTTCAACCTCCTTTCGCTACCGGGGCGAGACGTTATGCATTGAGCATCCTAGGCTTTTTCTTCCGATTTATCGGCCAGTTTTGTGATATCACCTTTTTTAAATAGAATTCCCTCAAGAATTTCTTTCCAGACAGGCTTTTTTCTCAATAAGAATTCCAAATCCATTCCGAAATGTTTAAATTCTTCTTTTTGCGCGTCTTGCATGACTGCCCTGGCAGCTTTATCCTTTTCCACCGAAATTCTTTGTTCATACCAGTTGATGGCCTCCGCTTCTTCACCGAGAGATGCGATCATCCGGGCAAACGTGCGTACTTCCGGAGAAAGCTCGGAGACGGGTTCATGGTATTGTTCAAATCCCATAAGATTCGTATTGAAAGTTTAGTGAATTACCAGACTGGATAAATCCATAGTAAACAAAATGCGGGACAGGCCGGGTCAGATCAATTGGGCATATCTTTTATTAACAAAATCCCAGTTAAGTACATTCCACCATGCAGTAATATAATCTGGCCTTTTATTTTGATATTTCAGATAATAGGCGTGTTCCCAAACATCCAGCCCGAAAAGTGGTTGGCCTTTTGCTTCGCTGATGTCCATTAAAGTATTGTCCTGGTTCGGAGTGGATACTACGGCCAGTTTTTTATCAGGAGTCAGTATAACCCAGGCCCAGCCACTGCCAAATCGTGTTTTGCCTGCGTCATTAAATTTTGTTTTGAGATTGTCCATGGAACCAAAATCTTTTTGAATGGCAGCGTCCAATGCCGGAGATGGCATTGTCATTTTGCCCGGCGACCCCATCAATTGCCAGAACAGGGAATGGTTATAATGACCGCCTGCATTATTTCTCATCTTGGCAGAATACTTTGAAACCGAACCCAGCAATTCTTCCAGTGTCGTTTTCCCCGTGTCAACGTGTTCTGCTTCTACTGCTTCAGCCAGGTTTTTAGCGTACGTAGCGGCGTGTTTTGTATAGTGTATTTCCATAGTGAGTGCGTCTATCGAAGGCTCGAGCGCACCATATGCGTAGGGTAGCGGATCTTGCTTATAAGGAATGGGATCGGGTGAACTAATGCGATGATCAGAATGCAGCTTATTACCAGCTAAAGCGGCTAGCGCATTTCCGGAAAGACCAGCCACCATACCAGCTTTGCCGGCTGTTGCGAGAAAATCGCGCCGGGTGAATGAATGCTTGCTCATAAAATAGATTTTATTATCCTAAAAGTAGGTATTAGAATCATGCGAACCTAAGGCCGCCTTGCAATCGCAGCTAACAATAAGTTTTATCTCAATAAGTGCGCCGATAATTTCATTTCGAACCATGCAAATGATAAGACGGCCTAATCAGGATCCAATTTTTCCTTTTTAATTTTTACTTTTTACTTATAAAGCAAATACTTTTTCCTTCTCTTTTTAAATTCCGACAGTGCAGGCTCCCAGCTTTTTCGGATCGCAGATTCAGGAACGCCGGCAATGATTTGTTTGCGCAGGGAGCCAACCCCCGCAAGCTTATCGAAATTTCCGATCTGCTTGCTTTGGGACGCGTCGAAAAACTTTTCCTTCATTGGGTAGGCCTGATACAATTCTATAAGCCAGTGCAGGTTAAGCTGTCCCGTTTTGCGAAAGCTATCAGGATCATAATCTCTCAGATCGATTCCATAACAAATTGAATCCTGGTACAGCGGGTTTTCGCTCATGCCTGGAATGCTTTCAGGTTTGAACGTAAATCCGTATTTCCCTTTCAGCGCCGGCGCTCCTAAAACGGTAAAAGGAAAAAGCGTTCCCCTTCCCAGACTAACGACCGTTCCTTCAAACAAGCATAAGCTTGGGTACAAAAAGATTGACTGCTGCGAATTAAGGTTGGGGGATGGAACTACGGGTAAGACATAATTTGAATTATGCGAGTAATTGGTAAGGCGGATGATCCTGAGCATGCAGTGGACTTGCCCTTTTAACCAGTTTTCTCCATTGATCATGCGGGCCAGTTCACCCATCGTCATTCCATGCACGATGGGAATGGGCTGCAGTCCAACTCCGGAACGCAAGGAGTCTTCAAGTACGGGGCCGTCAACATAGAACCCATTAGGATTGGGCCGGTCCAGGACCATCAGCAGTTTATGATTTTCCGCACAGGATTGCATTACCTGCTGCAAGGTTATGATATAGGTGTAGAATCTGGCGCCGACATCCTGGATATCAAAAACCACAATGTCCACATCCTGCAGATCCTCTTTGGAAGGTTTGGACTTATGGCCATAGAGGGAAATGATGGGAATTCCTGTTTCCGGATCACGACTGTCTGAAACGAGTGCCCCATTGCTTGCTTTCCCCCTGAATCCATGTTCCGGACCGAAAACCTTTACAACCTGTATTCCTGCATGAAGCAGGCTGTCCACAGTTGCAGTTCCGGAGATCATGGACGTGGGATTAGCCACCAGCGCTACACGCTTTCCCCTGAGCAGTGGAAAATACCTGTCGGTTTGATCAGCGCCTGTAAGGATGGGTTTCCGGATCGCCTGGGCCTGGCCGAAAACAGAAATCAGAAAACATAAGACGAAGAAGCCATATTTCAATACCATCGGAAAATCTTTTGATACAGAGTGCCTATCCTGCGTTCCGCTTTTATATCAATCGTACAATTTTTTGGCGACTGTTTCAACCAATGACTTTGGAAGAAGCCATACGAAAAAAGCGGTCAACTTGTTGATTCCGCCAGTAATGACTTCTAATTTCCGCTTAAAAAGACTATTGACGGCAATATGCGCAACGGTTTCAGGCGACATATTAAATCGCGCAGCAGCTTTCTGTCCTTTGGCACCGATGTTTGCGCGGTCGATAAAATGAGTTTCTGTAGGTCCTGGACATACACAGGTCACAGATACGCTTGTCCCCTTCAATTCATGATATAGTCCGCGGCTGAAACTCAATACAAACGCTTTTGATGCCGCGTATGCCGATAAAAATGGAACGGCCTGGTATGCGGCCGAACTTGCAATATTCAGGATATAAGAATCGGGTTGCTTTTTGAGTTCAGGAAGAAAAAGGCGCGTAAGTTTAACCAGCGTAATAATATTCAGGCGCAACATTTCTGAATGGGCCTCCGCTGAATATTTTTCAAAGGAACCGCTAAGTCCGTAGCCGGCATTATTCACCAGAATGCTTACCGGAAAATGATTGTTCTGGCACCATGCATAAACCATGTCCGCTGCCTGTTCAGCTGCAAGGTCGATAGTGAGGTAATGACAGGTGACAACCGACCCGGTTGAAATTTCTTCTGATACGGTTTTCAGCAGTTCTTCTGAACGAGCTACAAGTAAAAGATCATAACCACGGGAGGCCAGGATCCTGGCAATGGATTTTCCGATTCCCTTGCTGGCTCCTGTGATCAGAGCAAAAGGCATTTGGGGTAGTTTATGGGTGGATCAATCGGCAGTTAGTTCTGGATCTTGGAAGCAAAACGATGATAAAAAGGGGTCTTGCTATTTTCATCCTTTGGCATGTATTTGCCGGTAATAATGGGAACGTACATAACTCTTCTCCTGCTGGCCTCTCCGAGATGAGGGGATTGTTGCGCCCGGTGCCAGATGCGTCCGTCATGTACGGTAAGATCGCCAGGATTAATGTCGAATCCGATTTCCCGCGCATCGGGGTTATTATCAATAAAATATTTCTTTTTGAAGAGAAGGCGAAGAACGCCCTGCTTATGAGTGCCAGGGAGAACTCGGAGTCCGCCGTTCTCAAATGGGCAAGGATCCAGGTGCATGCCTACATTTAGCATCGGCATGATCTTATGACCGAGAAAAAGATCCCTCGGACTGTCCGTATGCCATCCCATCTGCGAAAAATTGCTTTCGGGCGTGCGTACGTAATGATTCAGTATCAAACCGTCTTTCTCATTTTCTGCAATCCTTCCCTCATAGGGCTGAAGTAATTCCAACAGAGCCTGGAGCCTTGGATCATTCAGAAATTCGTGAAATGCGGGGCTGAAAAGCGATAAAAAGCACAAACGCTGAATGATTTTATTGCCATTGTGGTCCTTACCAAATTTCAGAGGAACTCCGTTAATCTTTTCTTTACCTTCATCCAGTAGCTTTTTTTCAATTCTGTTGATTTCCTGAATAAAAAATTCAACGGTCTCGGGCTTCAGCACATTACGGAATACAATCACCCCATTTTTATCAAAAAAGGTTGCTTGCTCCCGGGTCACTTTATCTCCTAAAACGAAGTCAGGGCATAGTAATTTTTTCATATCATGGTAGCGTTTAAGTCTTTAGCAATCCATACAACTGCTTAAAAACCCTTGAATTGGACAGGATGAAATTAACTTAAAATAGTTATGAAATTTCTATTATTTCCAAAAATAATGAATTAAGGTATGTCCTGAACATCAAAAATGGGTTGTTATCCCGATAATTTAGTGCTTTAGTTGACGGTTTTGAATTCCCGGAATTAACGCCGGAACGCTATGATTCGTATCAGCATAAACGTTATATTATCCCCGGTTATTTGGTTAACCATTAGTTAATAGACGGCGTTCCTTCTCTGTAAAAAACCGCGCACAGAACCATGCTCCATATGCAAAAACAGGAGCTGCCAGCACATCAATGGTATAATGTACGTGCTGCACAAGCAACAATATTCCTATGGATATAGTCGCTATACCTACAAAATATTTATCTATCCTACCTTTCAGGCAAAAGAATATCAGGCATACAGAAGCCGTATGGCCGGAAAAAAACAAGTCATGGGTGATATACCTGGATCCGTAGAACAGATTCGTAAGCGGATCGGCGAGAGGAATCAGCCCTGATGGTGGAGTCAATGAAATAGCTGCAATACAGATCAGTCGCGCAACGGTTAGCAGGTTATATCCCCAAATCACCAGTAGAAACAGGTCCGGGTCCGTCAATGCCCGAAAAGTAAGCAATAGCGTGCTGGCCCATATGATCATGAACACGGGAAGGGACATATTATGCGGGGCCAGCCTATCTAGCAGAATGTCAGATAGGACTGCCCCGGAGCGGCTTTGTATGATCTCAAAAAAGAATGGAAAATAAACCAGGGTGGCGAGCAGGACCGCCAGTCCGGTCAAGCATTTAATTCTGTAAGAACCTTGTTGCCAGGCTGTTCGCCAATTATTTTTTTTGATCACGCGGAATCTTATTCGTTGACCGTTGACAGTTGATGGTTAACGGAGTTTAATTGCGAATTCGCCCCTGAAATCCGTCAACTTTCAACTGTCAACCCTTTATCAGCCATCAACCTTTTTAATAATGCCATCTCACAAATGCCTCCATAGCTGCATATTTAGTGAGACCGAGCTGAGCATACAGACTGGCCGTATTGGCATTGCGGTCTTCGGCTCTTTGCCAGAATTCGCGGCTGTCAGCACCCTGGAAAGGAACCATATCCTTCTGTGACTGGTGGATAAAAATACCAAACCTCTTTTTCAATACCTGGTCAGGGCTCATGGGTATGGCCATTTCAATTTCACTTACATCCCATTCCTGCCAGGCTCCCTTGTACAGCCAGACCCAGCAATCCTTTATCCAGGGTTCGCCTGCAGCTTTAAGCCGTCGCAAGGATTCGAAAACAATATCCAGACAAACTTTATGCGTTCCGTGTGGGTCAGCAAGATCCCCGGCACAATAAACCTGGTGCGGCTTTATCTTCTTCAGCAGTTCCACCGTAATATTTATATCTTCTTCGCTCATCGGCCTTTTTTCTATCGTACCCGTCTCGTAAAATGGAAGGTTCAGAAAATGAATGCCCTCTTCCTTAATGCCTACATAGCGGCAGGTGGCACTGGCCTCTGTACGACGGATAAGGCCTTTAATAGCGCGGATTTCGGGAGAATCCACGCCCGAACTCTTTTTGTCTTTCAGGTAGCTTTTGGCATCTTTGAGGATCTGCGAGGATCGCTTGTTATCAATACCTGAAAGTGTCTCAAATCCGACTGCAAAATCAACAAAGCGTGTCACAAACTCGTCCGTAACGGCAATATTTCCCGATGTTTGATAACCTACATGCACATCATGACCCTGGTCATGCAACCGCATAAAAGTTCCGCCCATGGAAATAATATCGTCATCCGGATGTGGTGAAAAGATCAGGCATCTTTTGGGGTAAGGCGACATTCTCTCCGGTGGATTCGGCAGTGGTTCATTTTTACCGCCCGGCCATCCCGTAATGCTATCCCTAACCATATAGAAAACTTCCAGGTTGATCTCATATGCATCCCCTTTAACTGCAAGGAGGTCACTCAATCCCTGGTCGTTATAATCCTTATCGGTCAAACTTAAAATCGGCTTTTCAAGTTTCAGTGCGGTATTCACCACGGCCTTGCGGATAAACTCTTTTGTCCATTCGCAGTCACCCATCAGCCAGGGAGCGGTGAAGCGCGTCAGCAGGGAAGCTGCGGCCTGATCGATGACAAATAAGGTATCATCGTGCTGTTGCAGCAGGGATGCCGGCACTTCTTCTGCGGAAGAACCCTCGACCGACTTTTTGATAGCAGGGGCTTTGGAATAGCCCCAGGCCATCAGTATGATCCGTTTGCTCTTTAATATCGTACTGATTCCCATCGTAACCGAAAGCCTTGGCATTTTCCTGATACTTGGGAAATCTCCCGCATTGGAAAGGCGGGTCGAATTTTCCAAAGGGGTTACCCTGGTTCTGGAGAAAAGACTCGAACCCGGCTCATTGAAACCGATATGCCCGTTTGTTCCAATACCCAGTATCTGCAGATCAATTCCGCCAGCAGACTCAATCGCCCGTTCATATTCTGCACAATATTTTTTCATCGCCTCCTTAGGCAGTTGTCCATCCGGAACATGGCAATTCGCCGGATCAATATCTATATGATCGAAAAGGTTTTTGCGCATGAAATGGTAATAACTCTGAGGTGCATCCCGGGCAATCGGATAATATTCATCCAGGTTGAATGAAACTACATTCCGGAAACTAAGACCTTCTTCCTTATGCATTCTGATGAGCTCTCCATAAAACCTGAGCGGGGAGGATCCGGTAGATAGTCCGAGAACGCAGGATTCTCCTGACGCTTGTTTTTGACGGATCAGGGCCGCAACTTCCCGGGCAACGAATACAGAACCCTCCTTGGCGTAAGGAAAAATCTCCAATGGAATTTTTTCAAATGAATCTACCATTTTCATGTAAGCGCAGTTTTAGTAAAAATCATGCTGCGAAAATAGTGGGTAATTGGGGAAGAATTAAAAATTAAAAATTAAAAAAAGCTCCACTCTTTACTTTTTAATTTTTACTTTATTAATGCTTCATAACAAAGGGAGAGTAATTGCCTGCTTTCCGGAGACATCAGCTGAAGTTTTATTTTTTCCTGAAGGCCTTGTGTAAGCTGGATATGGCGTTCTTCGAAATTCCTGCGTTGGCTGAGTTTAGCCACAATTAGGTCGGTGCATACATTTCCGCCGCTATGCGTGTTTAGAGACCAATCCGGTTTTGCTTCAAAAAAACTATCCATATGTGTTATGGAACTCATCTGGTCACATGTGGGAATAAGTTCATATTGTAGCGTTTGCGCCAGCCAAGCACCGGCCATAAACAGATCGCGGTGATTGTAAATAGCATAATCTTTTATCACTTCATTTTGGGGATCATTCGAGGGAAAATCTTTGAGGGATAGTACGATACTGCAGAGGTTGGATTCCTTCTGCAGTATATCACTCATAAAAGATTCTTTTATGTGCCTTATCTGAGGATGCCAGATTTCAAGTACAAAGCTTACGCGATAATTTACAGGGAATTGGCTGAGGAAAATTATGGAGAGTTCATCTGCACTCTTCTTATTCTTTCGCCTGTAGGTATAATTCGTCCGGTTAAAACTGAAATGGGCACGCTCCATAATCGGACCGGTCATTTTGTATAGGTACGACTGGATGTCTTTCAGCCATAACTCGAGAGGAGAGGGTTGTTTACTTGCGGATTCCATGAATGAAGGTTTATGCACTCACCAGCCTATGCCAATTAAATTACAAAATAAATATCATGATGCAAATTCTGAAATATTTATCGCAAGATAATATAGATCAGACCTTTGAATAAGTAATCCGTTGGATATGTGCGGGAAAGGCAGTTTGGATAGGCTTTTACCGCTATTTTAAGACGGGCAATCCAATAAAAGAAGCATGGTCTTTATCATGATAGATACGGATCTTTGCTTTTTGAAAATCTGCATCCCCGCAGGTATAGATATCCGTGAATTTCTGAGGATTACGGTCACCCAGCGGGAACCAGCTGCTCTGTATCTGGACCATGAGCCTGTGGCCTTTCCTGAACGTGTGTGCCATGTCGGGCAATTCAAACCGAACAGTTTCCACAGTGCCTGGACGAAAGGGTTCCGGCTTTTCAAAACTGTTCCTGAATTTTCCGCGGAAGATTTCACCTCTTACAAGCATCTCATACCCGCCCAAAGGATATATTCTCTCTGCTTCCCTGACCGCATAAATATCAATTCGCTGATATGAAAAGGTATCAGGGAAAACATCTATGACCTTGACTACAAAATCAGCATCCGTCGTGCTGATGCTTGTGCGTAAATCAGCCGTAACGGGGCCTCCAATTGTGAGATCTTCGTTAAGTATGGGCGTTTGATACGTCAGCACATCCGTCCTGCGCTCTGCAAAACGCTGGTCATCTGTCATGTATTCGCGCGTTCTGTTAAAATGGACTTCCTGCGCGTATGGGACCGGATGGGCCGGATCACTGACATATTCATCATACCCCGTTGAAGCCGACGGCGCGTTCCAGGATAAGCCGCCATTTTCTTCCAGATATAGATTTTCGGTCTTTGCTTTTTCTGTTGGCCAGTTGTCGAAAGTTCTCCACTTATTTTCTCCGCTGAAAAATATCGTTGCCCTTGCAAGAGCAGGTTCATTTTTCCCCTTTAGATAATGGTTAAAAAAAGGAATCTCAATTTCATCCTGATACCAGATAGCTGTATTGCTCCCAAAAAAAATATTCCCCAGATGCGAACCATCAGAAGAGGTCCACTGACCATGATACCAGGGGCCAATAACGAGACGGGCATTGGTCTGCGGACTTTGCGCGCGGATAGCTTTATAAAGATTCCATGCGCCATAACAGTCTTCTGCATCAAACAGGCCGCCGGTAACCAGTATCGCCGGATGAATATTATATTGGGCCACTCTTGCGTTCCGTGCTCTCCACCAGGCGTCTTCATTCGGATGCTGGTAAAGTTCCTGAAAGAACGCAATGCTATCGCCCGTAAATTTCAACAAATTTTTATCTGCACCCTGCCGAAGATAAAAGGCATAGTTGTCTTTGCTTTTGTATATGTCCGGCATCGTCGTTTCTCTTTCCCGGGGAAGAGGATGGGGGCGCCCGAACCCGCCCGCAACATAGAAATCAAATGCATCCATGTAAAAGAAAACGCCCTTGTGGTGAAAATCGTCACCCATGAACCAATCTGTTACCGGAGCCTGCGGGCTCACCGCCTTCAACGCAGGATGACCGGAAGCTGCAGCCATGCCGGCGTAAAATCCAGGATAAGAAACGCCTTTGACACCGACATTTCCATTATTACCCGGAACATTTTTAACGAGCCAGTCAATGGCGTCGTATGCGTCTGTAGATTCATCTATATCTGTTACTGATTTTTTATCTTTGATGAAAGGACGGACGTCAACAAATTTTCCTTCGCTCATCCAGCGACCCCTTACGTCCTGGAACACCATGATATATCCTTCCCGCAAATAATACCGGGCATAGTGCAACCATAAGTCGCCATACCTGTCCTCCCCGTATGGAGCGCAGGAATAGGGTGTCCTTTCCATAAGGATTGGATGCTTTTCAGTGCTGTCTCTGGGAACATATATGGCAGTAAATAATTTTATTCCGTCCCGCATGGTAATGCTGCGCTCTATCTTATAATAATTTTCACGGAACCAGGCGCTGTCCTCGTTTTCCCCCTGGCCAAAACCAAAGTTGGAAGCCAAAAATAATCCGGCAAGAAATAATAATCTCATGTGGTCGTATTTATTGTTTAAATGTATGAATCAGCCGGGATAAAATTTCCACTATTTTAAGTTTCCATAAATCTATAAGCCTTCCCCGGAACATCCTCCGAAATTTCCTGTGGAAATAAACCACTTTCTTTCTATGCCTTCTGAATACACGCAAATGCCTCTTGAGGTTGCACCTGGTGACTTCTCAATCAAAAAAAAATATTCCCGAAGTAATACCAATTTCAATTGGCTTAAATTGAGTAATAAATAAGGCACATGTTTAACCGGCGAAAATTCTTACAATCCTCCGTGCTTGCTTCTACGGGCTGGATGATGAAAGACCACTTGGAGTTTACTCCAAAAAAGGGTATTGCCACCAAACCCATTGTTATATCGACCTGGAATTTTGGAAAGGCAGCCAATGCAGGCGCGTGGGAAGTCTTAAGTAAGCAGGGCCGTGCGCTTGATGCCGTGGAAGCCGGCGTGAAAATTCCGGAAGCGGATCCAAACAACCATTCAGTAGGATATGCCGGATTGCCCGACCGCGATGGTCATGTTACACTGGATGCCTGTATTATGGATGAAAAAAGCAATTGCGGATCGGTAATGTGCCTGGAACATATTGTACATCCCATTTCCGTAGCCCGAATGGTTATGGAAAAAACGCCGCATATTATCCTTGTAGGTGAAGGGGCTTTGCAGTTTGCGCTCGCCAATGGGTTCATCAAAACAAACCTGCTTACACCGGAAAGCGAAAAAATGTGGAAGGACTGGCTTAAATCGTCCAACTACCAACCCGTGATCAACACAGAAAACAAAGCGAGCGCTTCCGTAAGAATGGCCCCTGTTCCCGGCGGCCCTTTTAATCACGATACTATAGGTATGCTTGCGCTGGACGCCTCGGGAAATATGAGTGGTGCCTGCACAACCAGCGGGCTCGCTTACAAAATGCATGGAAGGGTAGGAGATTCACCTGTAATCGGAGCCGGATTATTTGTAGATAATGAAGTTGGGGCAGCAACTTCCACAGGAGTCGGTGAAGAAGTGATCCGTATTTCCGGTTCCCATCTTGTTGTGGAACTCATGCGGCAGGGAGCAACTCCGGGTGATGCCTGCAAAAAAGCGGTTGAAAGGATTGTAAAAAGAGATCCGGAAAAAGCAAAAGGTCTTCAGGTCGGATTTTTAGCTATGAGGAATGATGGCAGCTATGGTGCTTTCTGCATACAGAAAGGATTTACCTATGCCGTCCGCACAAGTGTGGAGGACAAGATTTATGAATCGGAAAGTTGGATTTGATCATGGATAAAACTGCTCTGGAGATCTGTTGTTTCAACCTGGAGTCCGCCCTCATTGCTGCAGATACGGGAGCCGACCGGGTGGAACTTTGCGCTGATCCGTCGGGTGGGGGAACAACACCGGCTCTGGGATTGATCAAGGCAATAAGGAAAAAAATCTCCATTGAACTGTACCCGATTATCCGCATCCGAGGTGGCGATTTCTTGTTTTCTGAAGAAGAATTCGAGGTTATGCTGCACGATATTGAATTGTGCAAGTCCAGCGGATGTGACGGCGTAGTAGTCGGCATGCTTTTATCTGACGGAAGGATAGATAAGTTTCATTCCGCCATCCTGGTTGAAAAAGCATATCCTATGGGAGTGACTTTTCACAGGGCATTTGACTGGACGCGCAATCCCTTTGAATCGCTGGAAGATATAATTGATATCGGCTGCGAACGGATACTCACTTCCGGTCAGCAGTCCACGGCCATACTGGGCGCAGGTTTGATAAGAGATCTCGTGAAGCAGGCTGCCGGTCGCATTATCATCATGCCCGGATCGGGCGTTCGCGCTTCAAATATAGCAGACTTGAGAAGGGAGACCGGAGCGTACGAATTCCACAGCTCTGCGCGCACGAACAAAAAATCAGCAATGGATTTTGTTCAGCGATCCATGCAGGAAGAGCAGGAATATGTTATGGCAAATCGCCAGGAAATTGAAAAAATGGTAATCCGGCTGAATAGTTGAATCAGTCCTTATTCCACTTTGGATATTTTGAGGAGGTTGGTGGGCAAATGCAGATCCACCGGTAGACTACCGGTATTAATTATCACGTCCCCTTTCTTAATGAATCCCCTTTGTTTTAGAATTTCAGTAAGGTCCCCGATGATATCGTCCATGCTTTCTTCTTCGGCATAGTGAAAAGCACGAACACCCCAGCTCAGACTCAACTGGTTGATCAGGGTTTTTTCTTTGGAAAAAATATAAAGCGGAGATTTCGGACGGTAGCTGGACAACATAAATCCGGTATATCCGCTTTGCGTCATCCCAATCAGCGCATCAGCATGAGTATCTTTTGCGAGCTTACAGGCATTGTAGCAAATAGCATCGCTCAGGAAAGAAGGAGAGTGCGGTTGTGGCGCGAGTTCATCTTCCCGGTTATAATTGTAGTCGGTTCTTTCCACTTCCATGATAATCTTGCGCATGGTTTCAACTACAAGGGTGGGATAGTTTCCTGTTGCCGTCTCAGCGCTCAACATGACGGCATCTGCGCCTTCGAGTACGGCATTCGCAACATCCGTGATCTCGCTGCGGTTTGGTTTGGTCCGGTCAATCATACTTTCCATCATCTGGGTCGCCACGATGACGGGCTTGGCACGGTGAATCGACTTGCGGATGATCTGTTTTTGGATAAGAGGAACCTGCTCTATAGGAAGTTCCACGCCCAGGTCCCCTCTGGCGACCATAATGCCGTCTGATTCCAGGATGATTTCACGCAGGTTGGTGAGCGCCTCGGGCATTTCTATTTTAGCAATGATCTTCGTCCTACTCTTTTTCTGGTTGAGTTTTTCACGAAGCCCGACAATGTCATTCACCTTTCTCACAAAGGAAAGCGCAACCCAATCAAGTTGATGTTCAATAATAAACTGCAGATCCTTTTCATCTTTTTCAGTTATCGCAGGAAGGGAAATTTTCGTGTCCGGAAGATTGACTCCTTTTTTTGAAGAGATTGTGCCCCCCAGGGTCACCTGCACCCTCACATCATTATTGGGTTCTATGCTAACAACTTTTACCTCGAGTTTTCCATCGTCAATCATGATGGTGTTGCCGATTTTCACATCCAGGTGAAGATTGGGATAGGAAACATAGATCCGATCTTTATTGCCGATGAGTTTCGTATTCGTGAAGGTGAGAATTTCACCCTCATCAACATGGATGCTTCCGCCTTCTATTTCCCCAACCCTGAGCTTCGGACCCTGCAAATCACCCAGGATAGCAATATTGAACGGTTCATCGGTATTGATCTTGCGAATATGATCAATAATCTTCATTTTATCCTCATGGCTACCGTGGGAGAAATTCAACCTGAATACGTTCACGCCGGCCTTAACCAGGGAAAGTAACTTATCGTATGTATCGCAGGCAGGTCCGACTGTCGCCACAATCTTGGTCCGGTGAAACGTATGTTCAAGCCCGGCCTGCTTGTCCATTTGCCCGTGGATGTATTTGTCGATGTTTCTTGACATGCTAAAAGGGTTGAATGTTTAAGGTTTTTCAAATTAAAAAGCAAAAATTAAAAAGTAAAAACTGAAACCTCCATTTTTTACTTTTTAATTTTTACTTTTTAATTTTTAATTTGAAACTCATGACGCTAAAATTTTCACGATTTTCAGCCAGTCGTCGCTGATTTTCTGTTTGGCTTTCACAGCTTTTTCCAATGGGGTAAAATGCATTTTATTATTCACAATCCCCACCATGACATTAAATTTTCCTTCGAGCAGACATTCTACTGAGGAGTAACCCATACGGCTGGCAATTACGCGGTCAAGACAGGAAGGTGATCCTCCGCGTTGGATATGTCCCAGGATGCAGACCTTGGTATCAATATTTGGAAGTCTTTGTTTCACAACTTTCGCAACTTCTTCCGCACCGCCGTAATTATCGCCTTCGGCAACCACAACGAGGTTTACCAACTTCTTTCTTTTTTCCTTCTCTTGCAGGGAGCTGATTAATTCCTCGATATCCGTTTTTCTTTCAGGTATGAGGATGTTCTCGGCCCCCGTGGCGATGCCACTATGGAGTGCAATATACCCTGCATCCCTGCCCATCACTTCGATTACAAAAAGGCGATCGTGTGCGTCTGCCGTATCTCTTATTTTATCAATGGCTCCCACGGCGGTATTCACTGCAGTATCGAATCCGATGGTGAAATCAGTGCCCGCAATATCTTTATCAATCGTTCCCGGCAATCCGATGCACGGTATTTCAAATTCGGTGCTGAATTTATGCGCTCCCCGGAAGGAGCCGTCACCGCCAATAATGATAAGGCCGTTAATACCCAGTTTTTTAAGACTGTTATATGCACGGGAACGACCTTCATATTCAAAGAATTCCTTGCAGCGGGCAGTTTTCAAAATAGTACCACCCCGCTGTATAATATTGGCAACGCTTCGGGAATGAAGAGGAACAATATCGTTTTCTATCATGCCGCTATAACCGCGCATGATTCCATAAACCTCAAATCCGTAATAAATTCCTGTGCGAACAACGGCACGAACGGCGGCATTCATTCCAGGCGCATCGCCTCCGGAAGTGAGTACCCCTATTTTTGATACTTTTTGTGGCATTAACTAGTAAAGAGTTGTATTCGTTGCATCAGGTTCAACTAAATGACAAAAATTTTTGAAATTCTTTAGTCTTTCCAAAACAAGTCCCAAAAATAAGCATTTTGAATGGAAACGGAACGCTGATGGCGTGTTAATAACAGAAAGACGCAAAAAAATGGATCATCCCCGAGATTATTTTCCGGATATAAAAATTCATTATTTATTTTCGGCAAGCAATGAAAATATTAGTTACGGGTACCAATGGCTTGCTCGGCCAGCATCTGATCCGCAAGTTGGCGGGCATGAATCATCATCAGGTGATTGCTACGGGTCGCGGAGTTCAAAGAGTTCCCCGGGATGCTTCAGTAAACTACATAAACCTGGATATCACAGAAGTCCGGCAGACGCGCAATATTATCCGAAAACTCGCACCAGATATATTGGTTCACGCTGCTGCCATGACCCAGGTGGATGATTGCGAGCGGGATCAGAAAAGGAGCCTGCAGGTGAATGTTCTCGCCACGCAAACCCTGTTGGAAGCTTGTTCAGGCCGGAATACCCATTTCATTTTTCTTTCCACGGATTTTGTATTTGACGGGATAAAAGGAAATTACAATGAAGAAGATCCTGTAAATCCCGTTAACTGGTATGGAGAAACCAAGGCCCTGGCAGAAAAAAAAGTAGCTGAATATTCCGGTGCCTGGTCCATTGCCCGAACCTGCCTGCTTTATGGCATGCCGTTACATTCATACAGATCTAATATTATTTCCTGGGTAAAGTCTTCACTGGAAAAGGGGGAACATATCCGGGTTGTGAATGACCAGGTGCGCACACCAACGAATGTAATGGATTTCGCAAACGGGATTCTTCTGATTCTGGAACAAAAGGCCACGGGTCTTTTCCATTTGTCTGGAAACGAAATCATGACGCCTTATGCATTAGCGATTTCCGTAGCGGAATATTTTTCCCTGGATAAAAATCTGATTGAAGCAGTGGATTCGAGCACTTTTTCGCAATTGGGAAAACGGCCCTTGAAAACAGGATTCGATATCCGTAAAGCAATCCGGGTACTTGGCTTTTCGCCATGTGGTTTGCAGTCGGGGCTGGAGGAAATCAATTTGAAAATTTGAAAATTTTCAAATTATTAAATTACCCAAATGCACCTCAGCTATCATGCAGCGTGCACTACCGCCTCCATTTGTTTCAATAGTTTGAAGAGGAGAATGCAATAATTTGTTATAGGAAGATAATTTACCAACCTGTTCCTTAGTCAGAGCCTGATAAGCGGCAGTTGACATCACTAAAAACTTTTCATGCAGCGCATTTTCTACCTGCAACATATTACCCGCAAACTGATTCATCTGCTCCACAGTGATGGAGACAATTTCTTTGCCTGTATTTATAATTGTATCTGTTACAGATTTTTTTTCTTTCAGACCCGGGATTGAATCCAAACAAATCACAACAAAGTGGTCTGCAACGCACATCATCACATTTGTATGATAAAGGGCTTTACCCCGATCATCCTCGGCATGAAATGAACAAGCTGTATAATCCATTTGCCTGCAAAAATCTTCCAGCACCTGCGGGTCTGTTCGGGGAGATATGCATGCATAGGCAATCCGGTTGTCCCGGTCAAGTACCATGCTACCCGTACCTTCAAGAAACTGATGCTGTGATTCGTAATGGGTGAGATCAATGCGCCGCTGAATATTAAACTTCCTGTCAAGCGTTTCCAGTACAGCGTCCTTTCTTTCCAGGCGGCGGTTTGGTGCATACATCGGATAAAGGCAAATGGTATGCTGGGCATGGAAAGAAATCCAGTTGTTCGGGAAAATGGCATCGGGTGTATCAGGAATGGGGTTGTCTTCCACCACGGTTACATCGATTCCATTGGACCGGAGAAGGCGCACCAGTCCGTCAAATTCCCTTAACGCGTTTTCCTGCACGCTGGTCTGATCTGTTTTCGTTTGAAAAGCATTGTTGACTGCCGTTTGCTCATTATAACCGAAATGCACCGGCCTTATCATCAATACATGGGAAGTATTTTGCATGGATCTATTTATACATCATCGCGAAGCAGGGGCATACTCATACAATGAAAGCCCCCGCGAGCGCGGGAAAGTTCGGCCGAAGGCATCAGGATCAGGGTATCACTGATATTCTCAGCCTTTACCGATCCGCTCTCCATCTGCTGAATCAGATCAGCGGCGTGGACGATCTCAAAACCGTTCTCTTTAAATGCCTCTACCGTTTTGTCGTTGCGGTCATATCCCAGCACAACGCCTTCTTTCAATGCAAGGAGGTTACAGGAATCGGTCCATTGTTCACGCGCATCAAAAGGAAATTCATTATTCCCGGAATAAATGAATTTCACTTTGCCGGAACATTCCAAATCCTGTTTACTGATATCGCTCAACAGATCTTCGAGGTTGTCGAAATAAGCGGGGTTCTCCATGTCTTTTTTACGAAACTGGATAATCTTCATCTTCTCATCCTTCTTTGTTCCTTCCAGAGCACGCTGCACCGGATCTTCATTCTCATGTTTCATCGACTTTTTGGAGAATACACCAAGCATCACCCAGGCATCCCGCCTGACCTGTGTAAACACAGTATCTATGTGCATGTAGTCCCTTTTCTTGGGAATACGGATAACCGTTATTTTCTTTACCACATTTTTTTCAAACAAGAGGTTGATGGCCTGGTGTGCGGCTTCCATGGTCGTTCGTTCGCTGACGCCGATGAGCAGGTGATCTTTAGTCACTACCATCACGTCGCCGCCTTCCAGCGTAACTTTCTTATCGTCGGATTCCTTGGGTAATAAAAAATGATGATATCCGTCATTCAACTCGAGGATATTTTCCTGGCAGACTTTAAAAAAGGGATGATTGAAAAAAATGTATTTCGCGAGCAGGGCTTCCCGGGTACGTGCTTTCTTAGCCGGTTTATTCAGCAATACATATTCATTCACGACGATGCCAATATCCCGGGTGAAAATAAAATTAGGGATGGGTGCAAAAAGCATGCGGCCGCTTTGCAGGGCTCCGGTAATAAAGGTTTTTGCCAGCTCAATGGGATGCAGGTCAAGCAGTTCTTTTTGGGTATCATATGAACAATTCTCAATCGCACAGACTGAAGCAGCAAGTTTTAGCCGGATCTCGAGGTTTTCAAGGATCTCGGCCAGCAGCCACTGCAGTTCAATCACTTTATCTGACCGGAAAAAATCGGGGTGTTCAGGCTTATAAAAATTCCGTTTATTTTTCTCGGAATCGATTGTTTTCAATTTCCCTTGTATGGTTTCCGGGTCCAGGAAATAAAGCAACAGTTTGGTATAGAAATCATATTCTTTCCTCCGGATCGTGTCCAGATGCACAATGTCCTCAAACAACCAGTCTTGCGCTTTGGATGGTACTACCTTGCCCAGCCCGCTATCGGGGCTATGCACCAGCAGGCGCCTCAGCCGGCCGATCTCTGAACTGACACGGATTGCATTTGTGTGTTTACCCATACGGTTTCCTGAATCCCCAAAGTTAACTAAACCCTTTCCCGGTTCAAAACCTAACGGTTGTTAGTTTTTAGACTTATTCAGCTATTTTTGCGCACAACATTTATCAGGCTATGGATTTTTCACTTACAGAAGAACAACTTTGGATTAAACAGGCGGCCAGAGATTTTACTATTCGCGAATGTTTGCCAGGCGTAATAGAAAGGGACGAGCGCCAGCAATTTCCCCGGGATCAGTTGCTAAAGCTTGCTGACCTTGGATTTATGGGCATGATGATATCCCCTGATTACGGCGGAGCTGGCCTGGATGCGGTGAGCTATGTGCTGGCCATGGAAGAGATCAGTAAAATTGATTCAAGCGTTTCTGTGAGCATGAGCGTGAATAATAGTCTGGTTTGCTACGGAATCGAAGCATTTGGTACCGAATCACAGAAGCAAAAATACCTGGTACCGCTGGCAAAAGGCAGAAAAGGAGATCAGCTTTATATTGGCGCCTTCCTGCTCAGTGAGCCTGAAGCAGGCAGCGACGCTACTTCCCAGAAAACGACCGCGGTTGACAAGGGCGATCACTATCTTTTGAACGGAACAAAGAACTGGATCACGAATGGGAAATCCGCTTCTGTTTATTTGGTGATGGCGCAATCACATTCCGGCAAAGGCAGCAGGGGTATCAATGCCTTCATTGTCGAAAAAGAAACGCCGGGTGTTTCGGTCGGCGCCAAGGAAAATAAGCTGGGTATCCGTGGCAGCGATACACACAGTGTGAGTTTTACTGACGTGATGGTTCCTAAGGAAAATAAGATCGGCGAAGATGGATTTGGTTTTACTTTTGCCATGAAAACTTTGTCCGGCGGCCGCATTGGCATTGCGTCGCAGGCACTGGGGATTGCCTCAGGTGCATATGAACTTTCCCTTAAATATGCCAAAGAAAGAAAATCGTTTGGTACTGAAATCAAAAATCACCAGATCATCCAGTTCAAATTAGCTGATATGGCGACGCGGATTGAAGCGGCGCGTCTGCTTTGCATGAAAGCCGCAAGAGAAAAAGATCAGAAAATGGATTATTCGGTCAGCTCTTCCATAGCAAAAGTATTTGCGAGCGAAACGGCCATGTGGACAACCATCGAAGCGGTTCAAATACACGGAGGCTACGGTTATGTGAAAGAATATCATGTGGAAAGATTAATGCGCGATGCGAAGATCACCCAGATCTACGAGGGCACCAGCGAGGTACAAAGGATCGTGATCAGCAGGAGCGTTTTGAAATGAATACCATCGCCTATCATAAAATACTGGATGAACTCAAGCCGGCAAAAGTACAACTCCTTGCCGTTTCCAAAACCAGAACGCCTGATGAAATAAGAGAGCTTTACGGTCGTGGTCAGCGGGATTTTGGAGAAAACTACGTGCAGGAATTGGTAGAGAAACACAGTGCCCTGCCGGATGATATCCGCTGGCATTTCATCGGACACCTGCAATCCAATAAAGTCAAATACATTGCTCCTTTCGTATACATGATTCAGGGAGTGGATAGTGAGAAATTGATTCTGGAGATCGGCAAACAGGCCAATAAAAATGACCGGAAGATCAGATGTCTGCTCCAGGTGCATATTGCACGGGAAGAAACCAAGTTCGGATTCAACGAAAGGGAACTGATGGAGCTGGTGGATTCGGTTTCCGGCTTGCGCCAGGCGAATCAGATAAACCAGGTGCAGGTATCAGGCCTCATGGGGATGGCTTCAATGACGGAAAGTAAGGAGCAGATCCGGAATGAATTCAAATACCTGAAGTTGCTGTTCGATCGCTTGAAATCCGCTTTGCCGCAGGATCCTTTCGATACGTTGAGCATGGGCATGAGCAGCGACTATCAGATCGCCATCGAAGAGGGCAGCACAATGATCCGTATTGGAACAGCTTTGTTCGGAGAAAGGAAATATGACAAATGATAACCCTGAATGCAGTCAACCATTTTAATTAATTTTGAGGTTCATACCAAAAGAACTCATGACGGACACCACGGCGGAAGAAAGATCACTGAATTTCCTGGAAGGGATTATCGAAGGCGACCTGGAAAGCGGTAAATACAAAACGATTCTTACTCGTTTTCCGCCGGAACCTAACGGATACCTGCATATAGGGCACGCCAAATCCATTTGCCTCAATTTCTCCCTGGCCATGAAATATGGCGGCAAGACCAATCTCCGGTTCGATGATACCAATCCGCTTAAGGAAGAGACCGAGTATGTTGATAGTATCCTGGAGGACGTGAACTGGCTGGGGTTCAAGCCAGACAGCGTCGTTTATGCATCTGATTATTTTGAGGAACTCTATGGATTTGCTGTAAAACTTATTCAGAAAGGATTGGCTTATGTAGACGAAAGTTCCAGCGAACAAATTGCTTTGCAGAAAGGAACGCCCACCGAACCAGGCGTGGCCAATGAATACCGCAGCCGGTCCGTGGAAGAAAATCTGCGCCTTTTTAAGGAAATGCGGGGAGGGAAATTTCCTGATGCTTCAAAAGTATTGCGTGCCAAAATTGACATGGCTTCGCCGAATATGCATATGCGCGATCCGGTCCTTTACCGAATAAAGCATGCGAACCACCACCGTACAGCCAATACCTGGTGTATTTATCCCCTGTATGATTTTGCTCACGGTCAGAGTGATTCCATCGAACACATTACGCATTCCATATGCACGCTGGAGTTTATTCCGCACCGGCCGCTGTACGATTGGTTTATTGAAAAGTTGGAGATCTTTCCATCCAGACAATATGAATTCGCCCGCCTCAACCTGAATTATACGGTGATGAGTAAGCGAAAATTATTGCAGATTGTAAATGAAAAATACGTGACCGGATGGGACGATCCGCGCATGCCGACCATTTCCGGATTGCGTCGCAGGGGATATACGCCGGGTAGTATCCGCAATTTCACGGAGCGCATCGGCGTTCAGAAAAGAGATAATCTCATTGATGTATCCCTGCTGGAATTCTGCATAAGGGAAGATCTCAATAAATCGGCGATGAGGAAAATGGTAGTATTTGATCCGCTGAAAATCGTGATCAGTAATTATCCAGACAGCGTTGAAATGCTGACCAGCGAAGACTATCCCGAGGGGTCTGAAAAAAACAGTCATCGTGAACTGCCTTTCAGCCGTGAATTGTTTATTGAACAGGAGGATTTCATGGAGGACCCGCCAAAGAAGTTTTTCCGTCTTGCACCTGGCAGGAAGGTGCGGTTAAAAAGCGCATACATCATTCAATGCGACGAGGTAATTAAAGACGGAGCCGGAAAAATTACCGAGCTCATATGCACCTATTTACCTGATAGTAAAAGCGGCGCCGATAGCTCTGGATTGAAAGTTCAGGGAACCTTGCACTGGGTAAGTATTGCCCATGCAATAAACATAGAGCTTAGGCTATATGACCGTCTTTTTAAAGTGGAGAACCCTGGAACGGAAGAAGGAGATTTCAAAGATTATATTAACCCGGATTCTCTCCAGGTTATCTCGCATGCATTCGCAGAACCTTCCCTGCGCAACGCAAAATTTAGTGAGGGATATCAGTTTATCCGGAAAGCCTATTTCTGCCTGGATAAAGACAGTTCCGAAGAAAGAATTATTTTCAACCGCACGGTTAGTTTAAAGGACGCCTGGGCGAAGGAAGCGAGAAAGGGTTGATGGTTGATAGTTGATGGTTGATGGACTTTAGGTGCGGGTTCGCAATAAATATCCATCAACCATCAACCAAATATTCCGGCTTTTCAATTACTGCTTCTCGGTCCCCGTCTCTGCATGTTCTTCGTCCGCCAGTCCTGATATTGTTTAAATAAATCATCGCCCAGCACGGCCTGGATCCGCTTATCGGACTGATCAGTAATCATTTTCATTTTGGATTTTTTGTCATCCTCGCTCAAGGACTGATCCATGTAAATATCCCTGCGTTGAGGCATGAATTCCTGATTAATAGCAACAACCGAATCTGCCTGAACGTCAGTCAGTTTCAGGTCTGTCTTCAATCTTTGCTTCATCTCAGCTGCCCTGGCCGCCGGATCCTGTTGCTGGGCAAAGCTGTTAACAGAAGAAAACAGGGCCAGCATCACGATGGCACCTGCAATGATTTGTTTCATTGTCTGAGGTTTTGTTGTAAGAGGTAAGGAATCCAATTATATGCCAGAGCGGGGAATTTATCCACTCATTATGCAGACGGTAAAAGGGTATATTCCACCGGATCAATAAGCGCTTTCAGAACTTCTGTAAATTGCGGCTATGAAGCAATACCTGGATCTTCTCCGTCATGTGTCAGATGACGGGGTTCGAAAATCCGACAGGACCGGCACCGGCACGATCAGCTGTTTTGGATACCAGATGCGGTTCGACCTTAGCCAGGGGTTCCCCCTTGTAACTACCAAAAAACTCCATCTGAAAAGCATAATTTACGAACTACTCTGGTTCCTGAAAGGAGAAACGAATATCCGCTACCTGAATGAGCATGGTGTAAGTATCTGGAATGAGTGGGCGGATGATCGGGGTGAGCTGGGCCCCGTTTACGGAAAACAATGGCGGAGCTGGGAAGGAGCCAATGGAAAGCAGGTGGATCAGATCGCCGGATCCATTCAGCAGTTGAAAAAAAATCCTGACAGCCGCCGGATTATCGTAAGTGCCTGGAATGTGGCTGACCTGGAAGAGATGGCGCTCATGCCTTGTCATGTTTTATTTCAGTTTTATGTAACTCCACCTGAGATCTCGGGGGGGAGAGGCAGCTTAAGTTGTCTGCTTTATCAACGCAGTGCAGATGTATTTCTTGGGGTTCCATTTAATATAGCTTCGTATGCTTTGCTCACCCTGATGGTAGCCCAGGTTTGCGGGCTGGAACCCGGAGAGTTCATCCATAGTTTCGGGGATGTGCATCTGTACAATAATCACCTCGAGCAGGCAAAACTTCAGTTGACAAGAACGCCGAACGCATTGCCTACAATGAAACTCAACCCGGAGGTGAAAGATATTTTTGAATTTCATTTTGAAGATTTCAAGCTTGACAATTACCAGCCCCACCCGCTGATTAAAGCGCAGGTAGCGGTTTAAATCCGGAAATGAAATGAAACTCGCTATTATTGTCGCCGCCTCGGAAAATAATGTGATCGGGAAAAAAAATAAAATGGCCTGGAATCTTCCGGAAGACATGCGCTTTTTTAAAAACACAACCTGGGGGCTTCCCCTCATCTTAGGAAGGAAAACCTATGAAGCCCTCGGAAGAAAGCCATTGCCGGGGCGATTTAATATCGTCATCACGCGCCAGCAGGACTATGGCTCCGCGAATCCGGGTGTTCAGGTTGCACCTGATCTGGCTGAGGCTATCAGGCTGGCTGAACAAACAGACTGCAAGACGGCATTTATTGGCGGGGGCGGACAGCTCTATGCCGAATCCATCCGGCAGTGTGAAATCATCTATATCACGCGGGTAAAAGCTGCGCTTGATGGAGATGCTTTTTTTCCGGAAATACCCCGGGATATATTTCAACTGAGCCACTCGAAGGAAGTCCCCGCAGATGAAAAACACGCTTATGCCATGGACTTCCAAACCTGGACGAGAAAAAATTTCCTACCGGCATAACGGACTAATGCGCGAACATGTATTCCACCACCGAGCTTGCCATTAAATATCTAAACTATGCCTGGCGGGCTTCCAATGGAAAGGGTCATGGCATCCATTCTCCTTTTGTTTATGAATTCGTGGTGAAAGTGCTAAACGATCACCGGAATTTTTATCCTTATGCCGAAATTGAAAAGCGAAGATCAGCATTGCAGAAGGACCACAGAATGATCTCCATCGAGGACCGTGCTGAATGCACCGTTGCCGGCGGAGAAGTAAAAATCGCAGATATCGCGCAACGATCCCTTTCTTCCAAAAGATTCGGACAACTTTTATTCCGGATCGTAAACTATTACCAGCCTGAAAATATCATTGAGCTGGGCACCTCGTTGGGAATTTCGGGCGCTTATCTGGCGGCAGCCAGGCCTGACAGCTCATTAGTCACATTGGAAGGCAATCCTTCCATCTCGCAAATAGCAGCAGAAACATTTAGAATGCTCAATTTGAAGAATATCCGCCAGGTAACAGGAAAATTTGATAATACCTTGAACGATGTCATTTCATCTGCTTCTCCGTCTGATCTGGTTTTCATTGATGGTAACCACAGGAAAGAACCAACATTAAAATATTTCCGGCAATTTCTGAATAAAAAATCTGTGGATTCCATATTCATTTTTCATGATATTCACTGGAGCAGGGAAATGGAAGAAGCCTGGCGGATCATCCGGGACCATCAGGAAGTGATGCTTACCATTGATTTATTTTCAGCCGGGTTTATTTTTTTTGGTGAGGGTTTCCGCGTTAAACAAGATTTCATTATCAGATTTTGAGCGTGACCGATCGGTTTTTCAAATATGAAAGCCCAGGATCTATTGATCAGTATGCAAAACCTAAATACGGAGGCATTGACACCTGAACTTCCGCAAAAGTTAATTGCAACTTTAATAAAGTTGGACCAATTCGATGAGGTTGCTTTTTGTGCCGTGCATGAATCCGGAGAACCAGTGAATTCCGTGCGTTTTAACACGGGTAAAATCATGATGGCTGAAGAAAGATGGCCGCCATCCATTTCGCAACCGCCATTTCCCCTGGCCGGAAGAATACCCTGGACAAGCAACGGCTATTATGTTTCGGCCAGACCCTCCTTCACGTTAGACCCCTTGTTTCATGCAGGAACTTATTACGTTCAGGAAGCATCAGGAATGTTCCTGGAACATGTATTGTGCAATATCCTCGATCTGTCCGTGCCACTGAAGGTTTTGGATCTTTGTGCTGCTCCCGGCGGAAAATCTACCTTGATACAGGGATTAATTTCCAAAGATTCTTTGCTTGTAAGTAATGAAGTGATCAAAACGCGCGTCCCGGTACTCCATCAAAATCTGGATAAATGGGGTTTGGCGAATGCGTTCGTGTCCTGCAATGACCCCAGGGATTTTAAAAAAATGCCGGGATTCTTTGATATACTGCTGGTAGATGCGCCATGCAGCGGCAGTGGTCTTTTCCGAAAGGATCCACGAGCGATTTTAGAATGGAGTGAAAACGCAGTTAAACTATGCAATCAGCGGCAACAAAGAATCCTTGCCGACGCCTGGGTTAGTTTAAAGGAGAATGGTATTTTGATATATTCCACCTGTTCATACTCACCAGAGGAAAATGAAGACATCCTCGATGTGTTATTAAATAATTACGAATGCAGCTCTATTCCAATACCCCTCGATCCTTCATGGGGTATTATAGAAACCCGTTCAGCGAGTGCAAAGGGATACGGTTATCGTTTTTATCCGGACAAATTAAAAGGGGAAGGATTATACCTGGCGGTTGTGCAAAAAAAGTCAGCAACCATTCATTTTCCAAGGAATTCAGATAAAACGGATTCCATATCAAATAAGGAAAAATCTTACTTAAGGAAATATCTGCCTGACAAAACCCTTCAATTCACCCGTATCAATGAACGGATCCATGCTATGCCGGCGGATCTGATACCTGATTTATTGTTGATGAAGAACTTTCTATATTTGAGGAAAGCCGGTGTATTAGCCGGAAAAATGGGCTCAGATGAATGGGTGCCCGATCACGAACTGGCCCTTAGCACCGGATTAAACCCCCAGATTCCAACACTGCGACTTAGCCTCCGGGATGCATTAAAATACTTACGCCGGGAAAATTTTGCCCCGGATACGCAAATGAAAGGATGGATGCCCGTTAGTTTCCAGGACCAGAAACTGGGCTGGGTCAAGATACTCTCAAACCGGATAAACAACTGCTTTCCCAAATCCTGGCGTATACTGAAATAATATTACCAATCGAAGCTAATCCGCCGGTTTTTAATATTTTATTTGCAAGATTATTCGGGATCTTTACGTTTATCCAAAAAACAAGCCCATGAAGAGTCTGATCGCCGGTCTGTTCTGTATGATGCTGATGGCATCCACGGCAGTTGCCCAGCATGCACCGCTTCAGATTGAAGGTATCAATGGAAACTTCTACCTGGTTCATATTGTGGTTGCAAAAGACAACTGGTATAGCATCGGAAGACTCTACAATGCAAGCCCCCATGACATTGCCACTTATAACAGCATGGGTTTTGACAGGACACTGGAGATTGGTCAGCAGATCAATATCCCACTTACTTCTGCCAATTTCGATCAAAAACAGAAAAAAACGTCTGCAGAAACGCTGATACCTGTCTATCACACGGTTCAGGATAAAGAATGGGCATTCCGGCTGAGCTCTATTTATAACGATGTCCCCGTAACCAGCCTTGAAAAATGGAACAAAATTAAACGCGACGACCTAAAGGAGGGCATGCCGGTTATTGTAGGGTTCCTGAAAGTAAAATCTGATCAATCGCAATTTGCATCCGTACCTCCTGCATCGCCCGGGGCAGGAAAAATGGAATCCATTGCAGAAAAGTCCGTGGACTCCAAAATCATTGACCAGCCTGCGCAAACTGTTACCACTTCGCAGACCAAAATAGTTTCTTCGCCCACGGTCTCGGCAAGTTCTAACAGCAGCAGTACGGAGCGCGTTAATAGCTATGCTGCTAGTCACGCTGCGGGCGGATTTTTCAGTTTCAACTATCTTGGAAACAGCAACAGATCTGTCAACGGCCAGGCAGGCACTTTCAAGAGCACGAGTGGGTGGACCGATGGTAAATATTATGCACTCATCAATGGTGTTCCCGTAGGAACGATCGTCAGGATCAGTAGTAATGGAAGATCAGTTTATGCGAAAGTGTTGGGCCAGCTTCCGGAAATGAAAGAAAGTAATGGATTAATTACGCGTATCAGCAATGCCGCTTCTGCAGAACTGGGCACCGGTGAAGGCCGGTTTGTAGTGGAAATAAAGTATTGACGAATTATTTATTCTTATCGTGTCCTCCGCCATCTTCAGGTTTCTGGCAGCAGGTGGGTAATTTCTGGTATGCCTCGGGATTAGCAGTTACATCATCGGCATCATAGCCTATATTGGCAATGGCGGCCCTGATATTTTCAATGCTTGTTCTGTCCCAGAGATAGATTACTTTGGCTGTTTTTCTTTTGTAGTCCACGGTTATTTTCTGAACACCATCCTCACGGCTGATATATTTTTCAATCCGGTCCTTACATTCGTCACACTGAACGGTCGGAACCTTGATCGTTGCTGTTTCAATTGCACCTTTCCTCACTACCTGCGCATGGGAAAAGACAAAAAAAGAACTGAACAAAAGGGAGAGGAAAATGAGTTTTTTCATGGGGTAAAGTTAAAAGTAAAAATTAAAAATTAAAAATTAAAAAGCTGCTATTTCAGAACGCTGCTCTATTCGCTCAGCTTGATCTGTTCTTACCCCCCGGCCCTCATTTTTTACTTTTTACTTTTTAATTTTTACTTTTTAATTTTTAATTACCTCCCCCATCCACCAGGATCCATCCTCCAACTAAACAAAATCTCCTGTTGTGCAACCGATATCATACCTTTTTCGACGGCGAGACCGATCAGGGTAGAATAATCCGTTAAGGACCTGGACGGGATGCCAGCTGCTTCAAGATTTCTTTTCGCTCCCTCAAAACCGTAATTAAAAATGGAAACCAGGCCAATAACATGCAGTCCTGCCAGACGAACCGCTTCTACCACCTGGAGACTGCTTTTCCCGGTCGATATCAGATCTTCAATAACTACGATCTTTTTGCCAGGTTCAAAATATCCTTCAATCTGATTTCCCATGCCATGTTCCTTAGGTCTTGAGCGAACATAAATAAACGGAAGCTTGAGCTGGTCTGCCGCCATGGCTCCCCAAGCGATCCCTGCCGTAGCAACGCCGCCCAGCCATTCTGCGTCAGCGAATTCCTCAAAGATCAGATTGCACATTTCAGATTTGATGAATTCCCTTATATGCGGAAAAGAAAGCACTTTCCGGTTATCGCAATAAATCGGGCTCTTCCAGCCGGAAGCCCAGGTAAATGGTTTCTCGGGACTGAGCCTTATGGCCTGAATCTGCAAAAGCTTCTCTGCAACTGCCTTTTCGTTAGTCATTACGTGAAGATAAAAAATCTGCGTGGTTTTTTTATATCGTTGCAGCAGTCGGTTATATCTTTGGTCTGCAGTATATGGAAGCTTCAGTTAGCATGATCATTCGGGCGGCCGGGGGACTGGTGGAAAACGATCGGGGAGAAGTGCTATTTATTTACAGGCGAAATAAATGGGATCTTCCAAAAGGGAAAATAGAGGATGGGGAACTGCCGGATGAATGTGCGTTGCGCGAAGTAAAAGAAGAAACCGGCATCAGGGAACTGGAGCTTGGATCGTTTCTGCTGATTACATATCATAGATATGAAGAGCAGGGAGTGGAAATATTAAAGGAAACCCATTGGTACAAGATGAAAGCGGCAGGAGATCAACCTATGGTTCCCCAGTTGGAAGAAGACATCACGGCGCTGAAGTGGGTTGGGAAAAAGCAATTGGACGAAATGAAACAAAACACTTATCCCAATATTCTTGAAGTGCTGATGGCGGGAGGGCATTAAACCCCATCTGTCTTTTTGCGTATAATGTATACCGTTAGCCTGCTGGCGCAGATGAGTTTTTCCTGCTGATCTACAATTTTGATTTCCCAAACATGGGAAGATGCTCCGATGTGAAGGGGGATGGCCGTAGCTGTTACAAAACCTTCCCGAACGCTTCGCAGGTGGTTGGCATTGATTTCCACACCAACGCAAATAAATTGTTGCGGATCGATAACCATCGCTGCCCCCACACTTCCAGCAGTTTCAGCAAGCGTAGCCGAGGCTCCCCCATGCAATAATCCATATGCCTGCTTTGTGCGGTGATCCACCGGCATAGTAGCCTTCAGATAATTTTCTCCCACTTCAATGAACTTGATACCGATATATGCGTTCATAGTATCCCTGGCAAATTCATTGAGCATTCCGGCACTTAATTCTTTCTTAAACCAGATAGACATGTCAGATCGTTTTATTTCTTAATGAATCGGCAACCACCTGCGGAAGGAACTGCATGGCATCACCTCCATTCCTCAACACATCCCGCACTAGTGTTGAAGCCACAGACGTGAATTGCGGCAGGCAGGTAAGAAATACAGTTTCAATCTGATGGTCAAGGCTCCGGTTCATGTCTGCTATAGCTTTTTCATATTCAAAATCATTTACGTAACGGATGCCACGGATGATAAAGTGAGCGCCCGCCTGCTGGCAACATTTAATGGTAAGGCCCTCGTACACGACAACGTCTACCTGGGGATTGTCCTTATAAATTTCCTTGGTCCATTTTAACCGTTGTTCTTCCGTAAACATGGGCAGCTTGTTCGCATTGCGGCCGATACCAATCACCACTTTGTCGAATAGGGTCAGGGAACGGTTAATAATATCCAGGTGACCGATGGTAATCGGATCAAACGTGCCGGGGAAAAGCGCGATCCGTTGCATAAATAAAAGATTAAGCGTTAAAGGTGGGTTGCTTTTCTGCAAGCAGGTATAAAACCGCCATTCTTACTGCAACGCCATTCTCTACCTGCTGAAGGATAATGGATTGTTTGCTATCCGCAACATCACTGTCCAATTCCACACCCCGGTTAATTGGACCAGGATGCATGATCACGATCTCTTTGGACAAACTGTCCAGCATTTTCCTGTTGATACCATAAGCCAGGCTGTATTCCCTTAAGGAAGAAAACAGAACCTGGTTCTGACGTTCAATTTGTACACGTAATACATTGGCCACATCACACCATTCGAGCGCTTTACGCAGATTGTATTCAACACGAATATCAAAAGCTTCCCTGATGTGCACCGGGATCAGGGTGGGCGGCCCGGCTACCATTACTTCGGCGCCCATTTTCTTCAGCAGGTAAATATTGCTGAGGGCCACGCGCGAATGCATGATGTCGCCGATGATGGCACATTTTTTTCCCTCCAGTGATCCGAATTTTTCCCGAATGGAAAAAGCATCGAGCAATGCCTGGGTGGGATGTTCGTTGATCCCGTCCCCGGCATTCACGATAGCGGCGGGAATATGCTTGGCCAGAAAATGAGGAGCGCCGCTGGCACTATGCCGCATCACGACCATGTCCACCTTCATGGACAAAATATTATTAACTGTATCCAGCAGGGACTCTCCCTTGGATACAGAAGAATTGGAGGCAGTGAAATTAATTGTATCAGCTGACAGGCGTTTTTCAGCGAGTTCAAAAGATATGCGGGTGCGGGTTGAATTTTCGTAAAATAAATTCACGATGGTTACATCCCGAAGCGTGGGAACTTTCTTGATCGGCCTTTGTAAAACTTCTTTGAACTGCGTAGCGGTATCTAAAATAGTCTGGATGTCGGAAGCCTGTAAGTCTTTAATGCCAAGGAGATGTTTGGTACTGAGTTGCATTAAAACGCAAAGTTAGATTTTCGAAAGCCAACTACCAAAACAGTTGGGAATTCCTTCATAAAAGAACCACTTCTTCCTTCCCGTCTCTTTCTTTCCACAAAACCTTAACTTTCTGGGTAATGATGGTATCTATGGATTTCCCCGCATAATCTGCCTGGATCGGGACCTCCCTGCTGAAGCGGCGATCTATCAATACACAGAGTTCCACTTTAGCAGGACGCCCAAAAGCGAGGAGGGCGTCCATCGCAGCGCGAACCGTTCTTCCCGTATATAAGACATCGTCCACCAGGATCACGGATTTATTTTCAATGGAGAATGGTATATCTGTTTGATTCAGGGTATGTAATCCCTGTCTGACATCATCCCGGTAAAACGTAATATCAAGCTTTCCGTAAGTAATTTTTTGCGGGGCAATCTGCAGATTGATCTGGTTTACGATACGGTCGGAAAAGAAAATTCCTCTCGGCTGAATTCCGATAAGCACCAAATCGTCGAACTGCAGACGATTTTCCAGCAATTGATGACACAGCCGCAATATGGTAATATCAAGCTGCTCTTCTGTAAGGATTGTCTTCAAACCTGGTATTTTTTATAAAAATAGGCAATGGAATTCATGCTTCCGCCAAAAAAGGATAGTCATGACTGGTGGGCGGTTGAAATGTTTCTTTGATGGTACGTGCACTTAGCCACCGGTATAAGTTTAAAATGGAGCCTGCCTTATCGTTGGTGCCGCTTGATCTTGCGCCTCCAAAGGGCTGCTGACCGACAACTGCACCCGTGGGCTTGTCGTTGATATAAAAATTCCCTGCCGCCTGCCTCAGTTTTTCAGTCGCCTCTTCAATGGCCTTCCGGTTGCGCGATAGGATGGAACCAGTAAGTGCGTATGGAGAGGTACGGTTTACGAGACCCATTGTTTGCTCGAATTCGTGTTCATCATATACGTAAATAGTTAGCACCGGACCGAAGATCTCCTCTTTCATAGTTATATATTCAGGATCCGTCGTTTCAATCACGGTGGGTTCAATGAAATATCCGACCGACTTATCCGCATTTCCGCCTGCAATGATTCGTGCTTTTTGATCGGAAGCATCAGAGGCCACCCCGTCAATATAAGATTTGATCTTGTCAAAACTTTTTTCATCGATCACCGCATTTACAAAATTCCTGAAATCCTCTACTGTACCTGTTTTCAGTGTTTTCACAGCTGCAATTAATTTTTCCCTGATAAGCGGCGCCAGGTTCGAAGGAAGATAGGCGCGAGAACCCGCCGAACATTTTTGCCCCTGGTATTCAAAAGAACCGCGGACCAGGGCCGTGACAGCCACATCCACATCTGCATCCGGGTGAATGAGTACAAAATTTTTTCCTCCTGTTTCTCCGACAATGCGGGGATAAGATTTGTACTTCCCGATATTTTCTCCGATTGTTTTCCAGATCGTATTAAATACAGCGGTGGATCCTGTAAAATGTATGCCGGCAAAATCCGGATGATTGAAACAAATCCTTCCCAGATCGGCTCCTGCCGGATAGATCAGGTTAATGACCCCATTTGGCAAGCCGGCCTCCAGCAATATTTTCATGAATAAATGCGCGCTATACACCTGGGTATCCGCCGGCTTCCATACCACCACATTTCCGCAAAGGGCGGCTGATGCAGGCAGATTTCCGGCGATGGCAGTAAAATTAAAAGGCGTGATGGCCAATACAAATCCCTCGAGGGGACGGTATTCCATCCTGTTGTGAACGCCCGCAGGACTGTTGGGTTGTTGCCTGTATATTTCGCTGAGATAATGTACATTAAATCGAATAAAATCAACGAGTTCGCAAACTCCATCAATTTCTGCCTGGTGGATATTTTTACTTTGTCCCAGCATGGAAGCAGCATTCATATAAAAGCGGTATTTGCCTGCCAGCAGATCAGCAGCTTTCAGAAAAATCGCTGCCCGGTTTTCCCAATTCATGCTTTCCCATGAATGCCTGGCTGAAAGCGCAGCTTGGATCGCAAGGTTTATGTGCTCATCCGTACTCCGGTGGAAATAAGCCAGGGTATGAGAGAGTTCATGCGGGGGACGCATTTTTATTTTTTTTCCGGAGCGGACTTCCTTTCCGTCAATGACCATCGGAATATCCTGCTCTTTTTCTTTTAGGTCCAGGATTGCCTTTTTCAGGGCATTTTTTTCCGCCGAACCGGGTGCATATTCCAATACCGGTTCATTGGAAGGGAGTGCGTAATGAAAATAACCAAGATTCATAATCCGTAGGTTGAGAGGTTAAGCAATTTAACTTGCTATTTCTTTTTCCGTCATCAGGTACGCTTTGATGAATCCGTCCAGTTCTCCGTCCATCACCGGCTGTACATTGCCTGTTTCATAGTCGGTGCGGTGATCCTTGATCATCTTGTAAGGATGGAATACATAGGAACGGATCTGTGAACCCCATTCAATTTTTTTCTTATTTGCATTGTTTGCATTCTTGATGGCTTCCCTCTTCCGAATTTCCTCTTCATACAGCCTGCTTTTTAGCATGGCCATGGCTTTCTCCCGGTTCTCTCCCTGGGTTCGGGCCTGCTGGCATTCCACGACGATGCCACTGGGTTTGTGCGTAAGTCTTACGGCTGTTTCCACTTTATTTACATTTTGCCCCCCGGCGCCGCCGCTTCTGAAAAATGACCATTCCACATCCGCGGGATTCACTTCAATTTCAATACTGTCATCAATCAGTGGATATACATATACAGACGCAAAAGAAGTGTGCCTTCTAGCGTTGCTGTCGAATGGAGAAATGCGCACGAGGCGGTGCACACCGCTTTCGGCTTTCAGAAAACCATAGGCAAAGGGACCATCAAATTGAAGTGTAACACTTTTTATCCCGGCACCCTCACCAACCTGGTAATCGAGCTCGGAGACTGACCACCCTTGTTTTTCGCCGTACATTCGGTACATGCGCATAAGCATTTCGGCCCAGTCCTGACTTTCCGTTCCACCGGCTCCGGAATTGATTTGCAATACGGCCGGAAGCTCATCTTCGGGTTGATTGAGCGTACTCTTAAATTCGGCCTCGTCGATTTTATCCAGCGCTTTTCCGTAAGCCGCTTTTGTTTCTTCTTCAGTGGCTTCGCCCGCCTTCCAGAATTCAAGTAAGACGGCAAAATCCTCCACGGCCATTTCCACGGCTTCAAAGAGTTTTACCCAGTACTCGTTAACCTTAATATTTTTGAGAATACCCGTCGCCCTTTCGTTATTGTCCCAGAATCCGGGGCTAATAGTCAGTTGTTTTTCTTCTTCGATTTTGATCTGCCGGTTAGCGACGTCAAAGAAACCTCCTCAGTCCACTCAGCCGGGACCTCATATCGTTTAGCTTTTCCTGTGTCATAGGGGCGCAAAGCTATTGATTTCTTTTCAAATGCTATTCCTTGTCCCGGACATCTCCTTCTGCGATTTGAACCATCTTGTAAGCTGATCCCTGGTTTGGCCAGTTTTTTTCTGAAGCCTGCCCAGCAATTCATCTTCCTGTCCTTCCTCATATTTTAGATCATCATCTGTCAGGTCAGCGAAGGATTTTTTTAATTTCCCTTTAAGGATATTCCAGTTTCCTTTTATTTCTAAATTGTCCATAAAATTGATTTTATATAAATATTCCAATCATCATGCCAACGGAATTTTCCCTGTCAGGTAAAGACTTATATTAACTTCAGGTTACCTTTATTGAGGAATTTCAACCCCTATTCATCATCCTTAAAAAAAATTTACGTTGATAGATCTGCGATCCGACACAGTTACGCGGCCAACGCCCGGCATGATGCTGGCCATGATGCAGGCATCTGTAGGCGATGATGTGTTCAGGGAAGATCCGACTGTTAACGAACTTGAAAAAAAAGCACATGAGCTTTTTGGTATGGAAGCTGCCCTCTATTGTACCAGCGGCACCATGAGTAATCAGATTGCCATAAAATGTCATACCCAGCCCGGCGATGAAGTGATCTGTGAACGCGAAGCACATGTGTATATCTACGAAGGTGGCGGAATTGCTTTTAATTCAGGATCCCAGGTCCGCGCAATTCCCGGCGATCGGGGCAGAATAAATGCCCAACAAGTATCAACCTCCGTCAACCCCGATGATGTACATAAGGCAAGGACCTCCCTGGTATGCCTGGAGAATACCTCCAACAGGGGGGGAGGAAGTTGTTATGATATCGAGGAAATAAAAAAAATCCGCAGGGTATGCGATGAAAAAAACCTGGTGCTTCACCTGGATGGTGCGCGCCTGTTCAATGCATTGGTGGCAAGAAAAGAAACACCCGGGATGTATGGGAAATTATTCAACAGCATTTCAGTATGCTTTAATAAAGGATTGGGCTGTCCCGCCGGAAGCATGCTCCTGGGAACGGAAACCTTTATCCGCAAAGCCAGGCGTATCCGTAAGCTATTTGGCGGCGGAATGCGGCAAACGGGCTACCTGGCGGCAACCGCATTATATGCGCTCGAACATCATGTTGACAGGCTTGCGGTGGATCATGCGCATGCAAAACAAATTGCGGATACGCTCGGATCAAATCCAAAAGTGAGTAGTATATTACCGGTTGAAACCAACCTGGTAATTTTCGGGTTGTTACCCGGAGAAGACCCGAAAAAATTCGCTGACAAAATGAAGGCGGCCGGCATCCTGCTTCTTCCCATTTCGGATACCAGTCTCCGTATAGTTACACACCTGAATGTCGATGCTTCGATGGTTGATAAGGTTTGTGATGTTTTGAAAGAGATCAGATGATATACCACTTCCCCTGATCATCCTTGGAATAGGAGAGGCCATTGCTCATAACATGAATTTCTCGCCCGGTTTCCAGATCCCTTGCCATTTTCTTTTCATAAACCCTGATCCCGTTGTTTTCCCGGGTAAGATAATAGATCAACGCAGTAACGGAAGGAGGAAGCTCATTCAGCAATTGTTCTTCATTTTCTTTAACAAAAGCCTGACTCATAAAATAAATTTTTAATACAGCTGTAAAAATCATACCCCGGCTTTCATGCAATTAACCAGATAAGGATTTGTATTTTTGTAATTGATTTAACAATCAAAACGCCAATATGTTTCCCAATATTTCTCCTGTTCAAACGGCAAGCTGGAAAAAGCTGCTGCAACATCAGCAGTACATGAAAGGTATTCAGATGAAGAACCTTTTTCGAAACGATCCGCACCGCTTTGACCATTTTTCTCTTGATTTAAATGATATCCTTTTCGACTATTCGAAGAACCTGATCAATGCCGAAACTTTTTCGATGCTGATGGAGCTTGCCAGGGAATCCGGATTGGCGGACGCTATCCAGGCCATGTTCTCGGGAGAAAAAATCAACCGCACGGAGGACCGAAGCGTGCTCCATACTGCTCTTCGAAATCTTTCCGGTTCCCCTGTTTATTCTGATGGCAAGGATGTTATGCCCGATGTACTGGATGTTTTGGCCCATATGAAGTCATTCAGCGAAAAAATCCATTCCGGCGAATGGAGGGGTTATAGCGGAAAGCCCATTCGAAATATTGTAAATATCGGAATCGGAGGTAGTGATCTGGGTCCCGTTATGGTTACCGGCGCCTTACAATCCTACTGGATACAAGGGATGCAGGCTTATTTTGTATCGAATGTGGATGCTACTCAGTTAGTGGAAACCCTGAAGAAAATAAACCCTGAAGAAACTCTTTTCCTGATCGCTTCCAAAACCTTCACTACCCAAGAGACCATGACCAACGCTTACAGTGCCAGGGAATGGCTTCTTTCTTTTGCCGGCGATGAATCCCATATTGCGAAGCATTTTGTGGCTTTGTCTACCAATGAAAAGGAGGTTGTAAAATTTGGAATAGACCGCTCCAATATGTTTGTTTTCTGGGATTGGGTCGGCGGCCGGTATTCCCTTTGGAGCGCCATCGGTCTTTCTATTGTATTGATGGTCGGATTTCCGCGGTTTGAGGAATTATTATATGGAGCCCATAGCGCGGACCAGCATTTCAAAACTACTGATTTCGAAAAAAATATTCCGGTGGTCATGGCGCTTATCGGAATCTGGTACCGTAATTTTTTCGGTTCCCAAACAGAGGCCATTCTTCCCTATGATCAATACATGAGCCGGTTTGCCGCTTATTTCCAGCAAGGGAATATGGAGAGCAATGGGAAGAGTGTCGACCGGAACGGTTCTCCTGTTACTTACTCTACCGGCCCGGTAGTTTGGGGCGAGCCCGGAACGAATGGCCAGCACGCTTTCTATCAGTTAATCCACCAGGGAACAGTTTTGATCCCCTGCGATTTTATAGCGCCGATAATCAGCCATAACCCCTTAGGGGATCACCACGAGAAATTATTATCGAACTTTTTTGCCCAGACCGAGGCGCTGATGAATGGACGAAGTCCCGAGGAGTTAATAGAAGCGAAAGTAAAGCCGGAATTGATCCCCTTTAAATTCTTCAGTGGAAACAGGCCAACCAACTCCTTTCTTATCCGCGAAATCAACCCCTTTAATCTGGGACAGCTCATTGCCCTCTACGAGCATAAAATCTTTGTTCAGGGGGTAATATGGAATATTTTTTCATTTGATCAATGGGGCGTGGAACTGGGTAAAGAACTGGCCGGGAAAATTCTCCCCGAATTGAAAACCATGGAAGAAACCAATTCGCATGATTCCTCCACTAACGGGTTGATTAACTGGTATAAGAAAACAAAGTTTTAAGAAGCTGATTAAAATAAAGATTCTCTTATCCCGTTTTGCTTTCAATTATTTCCGTTTACTTTAGGCCCAATGACCTATTCTATGCAAATCCTCCAGAAAACAACTGAAAGACTTCGAATTACTAAAAAAAATCAATACCGTCTGTTTTTCGCGATCATTTTGGGGATCGCAGCTTTCTTTTCAATCTATATTTCATTCAGCGCAAACAACCCTTTTCATAGGGGTTCAGGATCAGGTAAGTCCGCCGGAATAGATACCGTTATTAACAAGGATTCTTCCCTTAGAACGCCCGTGCTGGATACCGTGGAATATGCTCAGCGGATGAGGCTTTTGAGCAATGGTGACTCTTCCGGCAGGTGGCCGGTTAAAAGACAGTATCCAGAGGCCGGGGCCGTTCTTCCTTTTAAAAGGATTGTTGCCTATTACGGAAATCTCTACTCAAAAAAAATGGGGGTACTGGGAGAATATCCTACAAATGAAATGCTGGCCAGACTGGCAGCGGAGGTAAAAAAATGGGAAGCAGCCGATTCCACTACGCCCGTTCAAGCAGCACTCCACTATATTGCTGTAACGGCCCAGGGGTATCCTGGAAAAGGGAATAAGTATCGCCTCCGCATGCCCTCTAAACAGATTGATTCGGTTATAAGGATGGCTGCACGTATCCACGGGCTTGTTTTCCTGGATATTCAGGTAGGATTAAGCACAGTAGAAGAGGAAGTGCCATTGCTGGAACCTTTTCTCAAATTGCCCCAGGTACATCTTGGAATAGACCCTGAATTTTCCATGAAGACGGGGAAAAAACCGGGTACCGTAATCGGTACCATGGACGCAGCTGATATCAATTTTACCATCAAATATCTCTCTGACCTTGCAAAAGCCGATCATTTGCCACCCAAAATCCTGGTGATACATCGCTTTACTCAGGGCATGATAACCAATTATCGCAAAATTCAGCCCGATCCGCAGGTCCAGGTGATTATGGATATGGATGGATGGGGAGTCCAGTCCAAAAAACTCACGACATACCGCGAGTACATATATAAAGAACCAGTTGAGTTCGCTGGGTTTAAGTTATTCTATAAGAACGATTTCCGGGAAGCCAACAGCAGAATGCTCACACCCACCGAAGTGCTCAAGCTAAGGCCAAAACCGATTTATATTCAATATCAATAAACTGCAGCTTACTTTTTCAGCAAAAACCGGAGTACAATAAATCCGATAACAGCCAGAAGTAGAACAATAAGGATACTCCAGTATATCCATGCTCCGAACGGAATATCCATTTTGTTTCTCCGCAATTTTTTATGGGATAAATGATGCTGAAGTTCCTGGTTAAGGTGGATCAGTGTTTTTGGGATTCCTTCCTTATCCTTTATATGATTCAAACCCTCAACGGCATCTTTCAAAAATGGGTCTTCAGGAACCTGGCCCTCAAAATGGGCCCGTTCGATGTTGGATAGAGATCCATTAAGGTATTCCAGGATCTTTTTATTATCCGGCTTTTCAGATTCACCTGAATGCATATCGTTTTTTTCTTCCGCCATAACGGTTTAGAATGGTCCGTTAAAATTTATCCGTTTTTTTCTCTATGATCAGCCGCAGATTTCGTTTACCATTTTGAATATAGCTCTT
>Ga0182024_10001870_pt1 | contig 53083 bp, 47 predicted proteins | sample P32metaG_FD_120480 | JGI IMG/M metagenome (GOLD analysis project Ga0182024, IMG submission 120480) | Permafrost microbial communities from Stordalen Mire, Sweden - P3-2 metaG (Illumina Assembly) | ecosystem: Environmental > Terrestrial > Soil > Wetlands > Permafrost | place: Sweden: Stordalen... | reverse complement strand
CGATGGTGTTACGGCTATGCAGGCCATAGCCGCCCAATCTCCACCGAGGTAATCGCGAATCATCAGCCCGGACATCGCTGTTCCCGAGGCCGAGGTTTGCGAATAAACTCGGCTCTCCATCTCTGTGTTTCCGCATACCGGAGTAGACACGAATGTCATGTTGTCGCTCGTGTAGCCGACGCCGGTGCCACCACCGGCGATGGTATACACCGGTGGTGACCCGGCGCTATAGGACTCAGTGCCACTAACCCCCGTATAGCCCAAATCGACCTGACTAAATGACACCGCTTGGGCATAGGATGCAGAGCTAGCCCCGATGGCGAGCGCTATCGCAATCATCGTTGCACAGATAAATTTGAGCAGGAGCGGCAGAAATCCGCCTTCTCGTGTCAACCTGGTTGTTCTCAAAATGTTCATCGCTCTACCGTCCAGTGATAGTTGTGCTCAGGGAAATTAGTGTTTATAGTCGCGTCTGTACGATTCCTGCCAGTGCAGCACTGGAAGAACACGAGTACGCTCATTGGTCGAAGGTCTGCCGTTAGCTTAAGGTTCTTCAGCACATTTCAGAATGCTGTGAGTTTACAAAGCTAATTGAACAATGCTTCAGTTTGCAATTTACAAGTGACACCGATCACGGTGCCCAGATTTGGTGTGCGCAAGCGACCGGCAGACCTGTGTCTACGATTCCGGGTCAACGCTTAGCTCATTTTTGATTGGTCCATTCTGTTACCTCGTTTTGATCCTTATGCAGATATACCGTGATTCCAAGCCGTCATTAAGAAATATTCATGCTATCTAAGCTTCATTGTTTTTGGATTATTTGCTCTCGGTTCCATGAACGCGTCTCCTTCCGCCTCTAATTAGATATTCACACACAATCGAAATCTTGTGGCAAAGCGCTTCTCCGCAGACCATCAGGCAATTGTCCGAATTCTCTTCTATGAAGCGGGTTTCCAGAGTAGCCTCCATATGCGGTGCCTAAATAAACCCTATAGGAAATATGTGGAAAACCACGTATATCAGGTGGCGAAGCCAACCTTTGCGTGGTGGCAAATCGCATAGCTGAACGCTGGAGGTAGCTAGTTGTTACTCAAACACCGCAGTTGGGAATAATAGGTCCGGGCGAATATGGCTCCAAAGGCGGCTCTCGGAGATCTGAAAAATGAACAAGAATAATCCAGAAGAAGTGAATGCTTTCATAAAAACGATGCGGCGTTCCGTCCATAATTTCTCGCAGGCTGAATTCTCCGCCCTAATCACGGGTGGAAATGCGCGAAGTGATTTGGATAGTGAAGACCATAATACTGATTCGCGGCCGACACCTGCGAAGTATAAATCCCTTAGTCCTGAAGACCAGCTAGATTTGGAGACACTTGCCCAAGGTGGCAACAAGATCGCGGCTAATATCCTTGTGAATCACAGCGTCGGGCTTGCTCTCATGGGCGCGACACTATCAAGGACAAAGGGAATTCGGAAAATTGGTTGAAGACGGGCTTAAGGGAGTTTCCGTCGCAATTAAAAAGTTTGATGCGAACAGAAAGACACGTTTTACGACCTTCGCTGGTCTTAAGATCAGGTCGGCAATGGTTCGCGGTATACAAAATCAGGGAACTATCCGGGTGCCTGTATATCTGCAGGAAAGCTGGGCGAAGGTTGGTAAGAGTATCCGTCTACTGGAAACTTCTTCGGGTAAAGAACTCAGTGCACAAGAAATAGCAAAGCACTCCCAGGTAAAGGTGCAGCGCGTCCAAAAGGTGCTCGACTTGAAGAAGAGGAATATTATGAGTGTAGATAGTTTGTCATCGGAAAGCGATGAAGAACCACACGAAGTCGACGTGCCTGGACCCGAAAGGTTTCAACCAGAACGAATCGCTGAAGATCGTGAGCGAGCGCACCATTTTTGGGTCATATTGCAGACCATGGATGAAGAAAGGCGGAAAGTACTTGAACTGAGATTTGGGCTAAATGGGTTGGTAGAGCACACCTTTGAGGAAATCGGAAAGATATTAGGCAAAGATAGAAAGGCGGCATGGCGCATCTATGAAGCCGCCCTGGCTGAGTTCCAGGCGCGCATCTCGAACAGCGGAGATGCTGACTTTCTTGAATAAAGGTTATTGAATGATTACTGCTCCGAGACTAATCGAATCGTCCAGAAATCACTAGCCAGATTGGCGCTGGTCAGATAGGCATACGGCATTGTGAAATAGCCGTCCATGCCCCAGTTCGGGCCCCAAGAGTTTCTCACCAAAAAAGTTTGGGCACTGTCATCGTAGCCCACCACCATCACAGCATGACCACCGACAATTGATTCACCAGGCGCTGGCATAGGCACCACACCGGTACTGGCAACTTCTGGCGATTCAAACAAGAATAAACCGAAAACCCGGATACAAATGGAAAACCCGATGCCAAACAGCCTTTCATTTGATCGAGGTCTTGAGAGAGGCTCATGTACTGCAACGCTTTGCTGTTCAGAGCCTCCGTATAGTCGCCTGCTGGCGGCGTGTCAGCGAAATTGGCGATCACATAACGATATAGTGCCTCTGGGCACACCCCTTGTTGGGCAACGGTCTTGATTCCATCCCTGAGTTCTGCACCGCTGTCGGTACTGACCGTATTTTCGATCACTCGTTCGTTGTACTAGATGAACAGCCGAGAAGGAACAAAGTCAGTTAGACTTTCGAGAAGCAAGTCAAATTCAAAGGCTCCGGCGATAGCATTGGCAGTCCATGAGCCCAGGTCGCCCTGGTCGTACACAGTATTCTTTGCTCTAGGCGCAAAGCAAGAAATTGCTCTGGCGCGAAGCGAGCGAAAATTCATCATGGCAAAAATGAGCTGCGCATATTGTACCACACTCTTCTCTAATTTGAATAGGCCGACCAGCTTGGTCAGCCGTTCTTGGAGGAACGCGCCAAAGGTTATGCAGGCGAACATTCGCGGATAAAAGTAATGTGTTTCCAAACTAGGACTCACTATAGCACAATGCTGGCTATAATATATGCGGCACTGCGCGCGGTGCCGGCGCGCGATGCAGTCGGTTTGGCCAAAGCACAGGAGAAATGAAGCATGAATCCGGATCAAGCAACTCAGTATGGGCAATTGGTACAAGCAGCCTACGCAGTAGATCCATCTGATCTGACCAACCGCGCTCAGGAAATTATTGATTCCCAGTTCGATCCTCTCAGAAGGATTTACCAAATTGTCACCACAATTTACAGCAATGATCTGGCGACAGATTTGAACCCCGAGCGCGGTGACGACATAGTCTCATTGGGCTATATCGCTCAAGACGACAGCAACAATATTGTCATTTCAATCAGAGGTACTGAAGGCATATGGGAATGGATTCACGATGCTGAGTTCCTGTCCGTGAAATGCCCATTCCTACCTGGAGCCGGCAATACCGAGGATGGCTTTACAGCAATATATCAATCGTTGCGAATCGGTTCTGCAGCATCCAGTAGTCGCGTTCTAGACGCGCTTGCGGCGTTACCATTCAGGCAGCCAGTTGGAACACTGACGGTGTGTGGACACAGCCTTAGCGGTGCCGTCGCCACTCTTCTCGCGCTGGACATCGCAGCCAACACGGCATACAAAAATGTCAGCGTCTACACTTATGCAAGCCCACGCACAGGCGATCCTCTTTTTGCCAGCACCTACAATCAGGTGGTTCCTGATAGTTACCGGTTTGCCAATCGAGTCGACATAGTTGATATGTTGCCACCACCTCCTTTCTATGAACACGTCGCTGGCCTATGCGATTTAAATCCGATCTCCTTTGGGCTGCCTCCAAAAGTACTGATTAAGTTCGATGTTGGCTGCGAACACAGCATGAATTCATATCTCTATCTGATTTCACTATTGCCAGGCGCTACCATTCGCCAGATTCTGGACCAACAGTGTAGTCTGTAATTCCCGAAATCAGTCTGTGACGACTGGCAGCCGTGCGCTAAGATCATGAGCCCACGATTCGAATCAGTCCAGAGCAGTCGAGAGCAGATTATCCATGACATCAAGAAGCGTTTTGGCAGCCCCAATCCTACTTAGTCTATGGTTGGCCCTCTCACCAGGCGCGAATTATGCTGCCACCTCACCAGGCGAGCAGCCTGCTCAAACCGCTGATAAGGCGCTTCAGGTAACGACGCTGATTCAAGAGGGTCAGGCTAATTACAGTCACGGCCGATATAAAGAAGCTGTGCATGCATTTGAGCAAGCCAGGGATCTGGGCACAAGCTCAAGCTACCAAAAAGCGCTGCTGTCGCTTGGATTGGCAGAGTCGTATAGATCATCCGGGCAATACAAAGAGGCAGAAGAACTCTTCAAGAGTGCTATTGCGGAAGCCGAGCAAGAGGACAAGAAGCATCTCAATAAAAAGTACAAGGCTAATCAGCAACGGGCAAGCGATCTTGTCGCGACTATGATGAGCGACCTTTCCGTCCTCTATCTAGACCAAAGTCGATTTCCGGAGTGCGAGCACATCCTCAACAGCTCTATCGAAATCGGTACAAAAAAGGTGGGTGCCAACGATGTCAATCTTGCTCTGCCGCTAAACGGTCTCACCAGGCTGTATATCAAATGGGGGAAATTGAGCGAAGCAAAAAAAGTAAATGACAGAACGCTACTGCTCTTCAACACGCCACAAGCCAAGAATAATTCGTTATATGCCTACACGGCTTTCAATTTAGCCCAGATATTGAATGAAAAGGGAAACTATAAACAAGCCGAACTATTGTACAAAGCAGCACTTGCTGGATTGGAGCAGGCGCTTGGATTTGACCACGAGTATTGCGCGACAGCGCTTGAGCCTCTTGGTGAGTTGTATCGAAAAGAGAGTCGATACACAGAGGCGAAGAAAGCATTTTATCGGGTGCGCAAAATTCGTCAAGTAACTTTGTCAAAGGAGCATCCAGACTATGGAAAAGCGATCCTGAACATAGCCTTAGTCTTTAGAGACGAGGGCCGTTATGCCAAAGCAGAAGAACTTTGCCAGCAAGCAACAGCAATAATTGAGCATGCGCTGGGGCGCAATAATGTCGAAATAGCTAAATGTTGGATTACGCTGGCATCGATCTATCGCAATCAAGGACGTTATGCTGAAGCGGAAGATCTTGCTCGCCGGGCTCAGCAGCTCGATGAGAAGTTGTTGACGGCGGATCATCCGGCCGTTGCTCACGACATGGTGGAGCTGGCCAACATTTTGGCGGATGAAGAGAAATTCGGCGAAGCCGAAGATCTTCTCAACAAATCTCTTAAGATCAGCAAAGAGAGACTTGGTGCCGAACATCCGGATATCGCCAACACAATTCACAGCCTGGCGCGCATTTATGTGGGGCAGAAAGAATACGCTAAAGCAGAGCCGCTGTACAGAAACTCACTTGAGCTGGTGGAGAAATCTCTGGGCATGGAAAATGCGCAAGTCATAAACGACCTGAGAGATCTGTCGGAACTTCTGGTCGCCCAGAAAAGATACGATGACGCAGAACCGCTGTTGAAGCGGGCGCTCGATATTGACGAAAAGCTGTTTGGCAAAACCAGCCCCCAACTAGCCAGAGACCTCGACTCAATGGCAAACTTGTACACAAAGCAAAACAAGAAGAATCTTGCCGATCCGCTCTTGGCTCAGGCAGCAGCAATCACAGCAGCACTTCCTGGAGGATCAGCTGACCAACACTACGCTGCAGCCACTATGGCACCAAATGCGGTGAAAGATAAAAGCATCGCTGATAAATGGGCGCTGGTTATCGGCATCAGTAACTTCAAAGATTCTTCCATCAATCTGAAATATGGGGCCAAAGATGCGACCGATTTTAGCAATTTCTTGATTGCTCAGGAGAACTTTCGCCCAGACCATGTGCGCCTTCTCACAGACGCAAAAGCGACTAAAGAGAAAATCATGTCCAACCTAGGCGATGGCTGGCTCGGTCAACTGGCGCAACCGGACGATCTGGTTTTGGTCTACGTTTCAAGCCACGGTAGCGCTTCGCTGGAAAATGTGGGGGTGAATTTTTTGGTCGCCCAGGATACAGACAAGAATAAAATCCTCTCCACGGGGCTGCCCATGCAGTGGCTCACTAAGATCATTCAGGAGCAGGTGCGCAGCAAGCGAGTGGTTGTCATTCTCGATGTTTGCCATAGCGCTTCTGCCGCTGATGAATCAAAAGAAAAGTCCGACGCCGATGATACTGATTCTGAAAACGACGACGCCGACGCTAAGGGGTTGAATAGAACGGCACCACTAGACATGACTGGGCTGAAGCTGGGAAGTGGTCAGGTGGTGCTTTCATCCAGCTTGAAGGATCAAGTTTCATGGGAGTCCAAGAATTATCCCAACAGCGTCTTTACGCGCAGGCTGATCGAATCGCTGCAATGCAAAGGAAAGGATACAACCTTGCGGCAAGCATACGAGCAACTGCGAACGCTGGTGGGAAATGAAGTGCTCAGCGATCGAAGCGTGGTGCAAACCCCAGATCTCTTTAACAAGAACTGGTCTGGCGGCGATCCTGTGCTTGCCGTACCGGCAACTAATCCGCGCTCGGTCAAGCAGTAAACCAATAAAGGACAGATTCGATGAACCTAAATCTAAGACTGAAACCAAGCATCGTACTGGCAGCAATCGCGCTGTGTTGCGCCACTAGCGTCACCGCCGTCTTTGCCGCCGACCCGCTTCCGTCTTGGAATGAGGGCAAGACAAAGTCGCAGATCATCCATTTTGTCGAGGAAGTGACAAAAGCGAACGGACCGAATTTTGTTCCCCCGCCTGAGCGCATCGCCACTTTCGACAACGACGGCACTTTGATGCTTGAGCAACCTAATTATGTGCAACTGCTCTTTGCTCTGGATCGCATAAAAGAGTACGCGCAGAATCATCCTGAACTGAAAACCACGGAGCCGTTCAAATCGGTCATGGCAGGAGACATCAGCCCTCTTCTTGCAAGCGGCTACAAGGCGGTTACCGGGCTGATGTTGACCACCGATAGTGGAGTTACTGTGGACGAGTTCCAGAAGATCGTCAAGCAATGGCTTGCCACCACCGAAGACACCAGGTTCAAGCGCCACCACCAGCAACTCGTTTACCAACCGATGCTCGAGTTGCTAACCTACTTGCGCAGCAATGGGTTCAAGACATACATAGTGACTGGCAGCGGCATCGAGTTCATACGTGCATTCAGCGAGCAGGCCTATGGCATCCCGCCTGAGCAGGTTGTAGGCAGCAGCTTAAAGACTAAGTATGAGTATCGCAACGGGCAACCAGCGATCGTGCGGTTGCCGGAGCTTAACTTCATTGATGATAAAGACGGTAAGCCTCTCGGCATCCAAGAATTCATCGGACGCCATCCCGTCTGCGCATTCGGCAATTCAGACGGCGATTTGCAGATGCTGCAATGGGCCGATGCCCACCCCGGTCCACACTTCTGTCTATATGTGCATCATACAGACGCAACTCGTGAATATGCTTACGATCGCCACTCGAAGATCGGTATGCTGGACAAGGGGCTCGACGAAGCGGCGCAACACGGCTGGACTGTGGTAGATATGAAAAACGACTGGAAGACAATATTTCCGCCTGAGCTATTTCCCGCGAAGACAAAATGAGTTTGTTACTGCCACCATATTCAGTTTCAGGTCAGGCATGAATGCTCAGCCCGTCGCCAAACTGTAAAGTCAGGGTTTCGTAGGGATTGGAGCAAGTCTGGTCCATCTCCAACAATCGCGGCCATTTGCACACAAATGCCAGATTGTAGTCGAGGCAACAAGCGAAGACGCTTTCGGATAAACGCTGAAATACTGTAAGCCGATCGAGCTCTTCCGCACTATAAAACCTTAAATAACTGTCGTTGAAAAATAGCAAGACATCGAGAAAGGAGCTGTAGCTGATGTAATGAGGAAACGGCTCAGCGATTGGCTTGTAGGCTGATGACGAACTGATCCAGCTCCAGCCAACGACCAACATGCGACGAAAAGGCGACGGCGCCTTCAGTGAATCATCTTGATAGAAAAGCTTTCTCATGCGGGCGTCCACGAGAAACCATAGTCCACCATGAAAACGCATCAGTTCATTTGCAGCTTCCATGAGATCGGCAACAGTAAGACGATGTTGAGCAATTTTCATAGCCCGCTCAGAACTAAGCGACTGCCAAACCTTCTCACTGAACGTTTTCATTTCGCGCATAAGGTCATGATTGACGAGGAAAGGCAAATATCCGTACCCGCCCAGCGGTCCAGCCAGCTTCCGGCAGTCCTCAGGAGACGTTTGAGCCAGCTTGTCCTTGAGAATAAACTGAAGCTTTCGTGCGACAGCAAGCGAAATTGCAGAGAGCTGGTTTTTCTCCATTGCTAGCGTCGACAACGGCGCTTGCTCTTCGCATTCAAGAAGTTTCGCGCTCCGGCGTGCATAAACTGTGTCGGATGAGCTCAGGTGCCACTGCAGAAGCGGCTCTCCTTCGGCAATCCAGAGTTCGTGCCAGTGCTGGTACCAGACATCATCAGCCAGCGGTTGCATTCCCAACTGCTCGACCAGATGGACCCAGCGATCGCTGGCCAGGATACCCGCCAAAACTGGTGGCACCAGATGTAGTTGCAGTGGTCCATCAACAAAAACAATGTATGGTGCCGGCAGTTCGATCAGTCGATAAAAATCTCTTATTGCTGCAGATGCCGCAGGTTGATCAGTCTGACGGGCAACCAGGGACCGCTCACGAATTTCTTGGAAGTATTTGTGAGGATTCAGCACGTCAGCAATCCCACCTGCCCCATCAATAGCTGTGATCCCAACTCTCTTTATTCGGTCGGCTTGGGATGATTCATGAAGAAGTTGGCGATTTCATCAGTGGTGTTTATATCGTTGGACGGCTCACCGATAAGAGGAATATCCCCTTTGTGAAAAGTGCTGCCGTTCCAGGCATGTTCACCGTGTTTCAGCGCGATCTGTTCAACTTCGGCACCAGTTTTGTCATTGCGATAAACGGTCCTGGTCACGTTACCTTGTGTCTGTACCTCAGCATTACCCGTGATCTGGTCATCTTTCTTGTATTGGTCAGTTGTGTATGTTTGCGGTTCTATATAAACATTGTGTAATTCCTGGAATGCCACCGCTGCCAATTCAACAGGTGTGAGGCTAAGAGGCGAGTCGCCATGTAGCTTATTTGACACACCTGCGATAACATCCGTCAATGGGCCTATCGCCGCGTATCCGAGTACTTTGAGGGCAGTATCTTTGAGCAGCTGTTTCGTGCCACCAAACGGAATGATACGATCATCCATGCCATGAATTGACAGCTCCGAAACTGGGCTTGAAGTTCGCGATTCCTGGCCACTCATCCAGCCTTCAACTTCGGCCACAGACGATACTTTGCCAGACAATTGACTGGCTGCCAGATGCGCGAAGGCGCCTCCCTGTGAAAAACCCACCAGTCCGACTCTGGTTCGATCGATGGATAAGTCATTTTCGAGTGTGTCGATTACTTGTGAAGTGTATTTGACGTCGTTGTCGCCGTTCTCAGAGGGCCGCCACTCCTGAGTGTGGTAGCTGTGCCCAAAGCCGCTGCCATCGAGATAGGCGACCGCGAATCCCTGTTCATCTGCCTTCTTTGACATGCTCGTAAAATCTTCCATGCCTGATCCGCCTGGACCAACTCCGTTGAACACGAGCATTAAAGGCACTGGTTTAGAAGCGTCATAGTTGGCCGGCAGATGCAGCCAAACGTCCCGCGCTTTTCCGTCAACATCTATTGTCGTCTTCCCAGTGACACCCGGTTTGACTTCAGGTGAGAGCTCAAATCCTGGCAAATGGATCGAAGCAGTATTGGCAGTTTTTGTGACCTCAACCTGCTCGTTTATCGCTGGCTGCGCAGCGTGAGTAAGTGTATCCCGACTTGAGTTTGGCGGTGACTTTTCAGATTGCCCAACAGCACCGTCACCAGTCGTCATGCTGAACCTCGAAAAGGGGATATGAACGGGCAGGAGGTGGCTCAATTATGAGACCTCGCTCACAAATTGTCAAGGAGGGCAATACCTCAAGATGCACCAGTGAGCACGTTCTCCCACACAAATGTGACGCAGCAGAACATCCAGAAAGTCAGTGCTCGAGATTGAGCCACTTCAACTCCTGCGCCGTCAGGTTGCAGCTCAGGGCGCTAAATGAGTCACGCAATTGCTCAATGTTGGCCGGACCGATTGCGGCAAAAGTGTTGAGGTTCTGCGAAATGACGTAGGATAAGGCAACTGCATTAGCACTTGTTCCTCGCTTCACCGCAGCTGATTGAGCCCTCTTCAAGCGCTCCAAATTATCGGGGTTGAACCATGCATATGCTGCATCTTCGGCACCCGCTACATCTAATTCGTCGGCGACGATTGGACGAGCAAATAAGCCACGCGCCAGAGATGACCAGGAAATCAAAGGAAAGTTGTGCTTTTCGTACCACTCTCGGTCATCTGCCGTCAACCATATACAACCGGGCCATGGTTCTTGATGAGGAACGGCCAAAGAAAAGTGCGGGCTGCCGACAACAAAAGGCACCATATTTCTTTTCTCTGCAAAATCGTTGGCTTCTTGAATGCGAGCGGGCGTCCAATTAGAACCACCGTAGGCACGAATTCTGCCTGCCTTGTGGTGTTCGTGCAGGCATTCGACGATTTCGTCAACAGGGCGAGTTGGATCGTCACGATGCAGAAGGTAGATATCAATATAGTCGGTTTGCAGGCGAGCGAGACTTTCGTATAAGTCCGCAGTTATGCATTCGGGAACGATCCGTGATCGCATATCGAAGTGATGACCGCCTTTGGTAATAACCACAATTTGATCGCGCAGCCGGCGATCAACCAGCCAGCGTCCAATCATGCGCTCACAGTCTCCGTCACCGTAAGAGTGCGCAGTCTCAAGAGTGGTGCCTCCCAAACGCACGAACTCGTCGAGCATCGAATAAGCAAATTGTTTGTTCGGAGGAGAAAAGAAGGGCGATCCTAAAATCAGCCGAGAGACTTTCTTCTCAACATAGGGTATAGCACCATATGCGGTGGCGGCTTCAGTGCCTGGTTTGTTCGTGGTCATCTCTTCAAAATCCCCGAATAAATGTAACAACAAATGGTATGCTCGCACACGATTGCACAGGCTATAATATTACATTCTGACAAAGTCGTGGCCAAACCAGAGCGGTTGGCAAGCTCGGTCTTCGCTACCACGACCAAAACCCGGTAATCGAGCATGACGCTAAACGCCAATATCAATTCCGACTCGTCAGCACCTGAACTCGACGACGCGCAAACCAAGTCGCTGCTCCTGGAAATGCCGGTAGGCATTCTGGTTGTCGACGACAAGGGCATTATTGAATTCGCCAATTTACGAACGGGGCGCATTTTCAAATGCTCGATGCAAGATCTCGTGGGCACGCCATGGTCGAACCTGATGGTCAACAGCCAGCCGACTACTACCGAGAGCGGGCGCAGGAATCTCACTGTGCTGAGCGAAAACGAGGGACGCAGGCTTAACGGGGAGACTTTTCCTATCAAGCTGTCGATCAGACCGTTCGATACTGGCCGGCACAAACTGATTGTCACAATCGAGGATTTGACCAAAGAGCGCGAGGTTGAGCGGATAAAGCAAGAGTTTATCGCCATGATTTCGCACGATCTGCGCACACCACTGACGGCGGTGCACGGAAAGCTCTTTTTGCTAGCGGCTCAAACATTTGGACCGATGCCTGATGAAGCAGTGAAACAGGCGCAGAGCTCTATGGAAGTATTGGATCGGCTGGTGCGCTTGATCAATCAGTTGCTTGATTTGGAAAAGCTGTCCACATCGAGCTTCTCGTTGAATAAAAAACGCTGCTTGCTGGAAGGGATTATCGCTAATTCGTTGGAATCAATCCAGTCTGTTGCCAATATCAACATCAAGGTGGATCAACAATGCGCCGCTGACTTAAAAATCTACTGCGACGCAGATCGCATCGTCCAGGTATTGGTCAATCTGCTCTCGAACGCCATGAAGTATTCACCGCCTGGCAGTGAGATTTTGCTGCGATCTGAAGCAAACGCAACTTCCGCGCGCTTGTCTGTAACAGATTCGGGACGAGGTGTGCCGCGGGAACTTCAAACAAAAATATTCGATCGCTTTGCTCAGGTGGAAGCAGCGGATAGCACCAAGCGTGGTGGCGTCGGACTTGGCCTGGCAATATGCAAGCAGATTGTCGAGCAACATTCCGGTCAAATCGGTGTCGTCAGCGAGCCGGGTCAGGGCAGCACGTTTTGGTTCATTGTTCCGTTATAGCGACGGGTTCCCAGCACGACGGGTTCCCAACCTTGTGCCGCGCTAATTACAGCTTTCCGTTCCACATTTTGATAGCGTGTGTTTCGTGCTCGTGCGAGAGCACCGAGAGTGTGCCTGTATCCAACATGAGATTCTTGCCATCGATGGCAGGCAAATTGAGCCACGTTACCGCAAGTATTCTGAGGATATGACCATGAGCAATGAGAGCGACGTTGCCACCGGCACCACCGGCAGTGGCAATAACCTGCTGGCAACGAGCCTGCGCTTGCGGCAGTGTTTCTCCTCCAGGGCATGGATGCGTCCAAAGTGTCCATCCGGGAACGTTTTCGCGAATCTGCGTGGTTGTCAGACCTTCATAATCACCGTAATTGAATTCGGCCAGATCGTCGCAGACAGTCATCTGTTTCCCGAGCCCCGCCAGTGTGGCAGTCTCCCGAGCTCTAGACAGCGGGCTAACAAGAACTGCCGAGAAACTTACCTGCGAGACGATACCACCGAGCATCCGTGCTTGATCGCGCCCGTGATCGGTCAGCGCAATATCCGTGCGCCCCGTATGCTGCCCGCTAACAGACCATTGCGTCTGCCCGTGCCTGAACAGGTAAAGCGTCAGTTCGGTCAGTTCGGACAATTTTCATCCCCGAGGTGTGTTGGATCGTGTCATGTGTCTTCTAAGCGACCTTGGGACCTGTGTCGTGTCCGACTTGGGGTGTGTCGTGCCCTAACTGAGCATATATGTTATCCGCGTTTGCCGCTCGGTTAGTCAATCCGGCACTTCTTTCATATTTGGACTGGAAGGCTACTGCCGCCTGTTCTGGGGTATGAGCAGCCATGACGGCGTTATAAGCGTTATGTTCACTGCCACCATGACCCTGACCGTCGCCCTTCATCTCGTACATTATGAAATCGGCTTGTACATGCCAGTCAGTGACCGGCTTACCTTCCGTCTTGGCGAATGCTTCTAGCTCCGTTCGCCTGCCGCCCTCCCACTGACACAGACCGATGGCACCTTCACCCTTGTTGTAGGCATTGGTCTTGAAGCTCGATTCAGTCTGGATGTTACCCAATATGCCGGATGCCTGGGCAGGGCTAAAGCCGTGCTCGGTAAAATAGTCGTAAAGCTGCTTGGCCTGTACCGTTTCGCCCGCCCCTAATGGCGCTCCGTGGCTGTCTTTGCCGCCGGTGGGCACAGCACCGTCTCCGGTACTACCGTTGCCTTTGAAGTAGCCCTGGTTGTCGAAACCGCCGTTGCCGGCAAAGCCGCTATAGCCGCCGTCACCGCCGCCACCACCACCACCGCCACCACCGCCACCACCGCCGCCGGAGACACCACGAGGAACGAAATTGTTCTCAGGTGGAGGAGTAGCGGGTTGATTCGGAGCTGGTTGGAAAGGAACAAAGTCTGCCGGGGGGAAGTTTGGCTTTGCACTAGCCAGGTCTTGCATCCACGAAGGAACTGGCTCTCCAGGATGAGCCTTCTGGAACAAGCGGATCATGTCTTTAGCCGCCAGCTGCTGATTCTGAGTCTCATGGGCAATAGCGTCTTGTAAGCTCTTATTGTTTTCAGGTTCTTTGCTCTGAACCTGGATGTTGATGCTTCCGTCCGGGCTTGGCGTCGCCTTAGGGTTGGGCACCATCTGACCTTCTGGCGTGAAGAAATAGTCGGGCTGTCTACCTGCTGCCTGGTTTTCGGCAGCTGAACTAAACCGAATCGGGGAGCCCTGAGCGATTGCTTGCTGCACAGGAGCCGGTATCTCGGGGGCGTCAGCGCCGCCAACACTGAAGCTAGGTAGAATCTCCTGCATTCCCGCGTCTCCGGCTGGTGCGGCCGATGCGAGTTGGACGTTTCCGGGGGTCAAGCCGGCGAAGGGATGATTCTCACCGGTCCACGGAGTGTCAGCGCCAGCGCCGTTGTTAAGCGTAATTTGGTCGCCTGCGGGCGCTGTGCCCGCCACGTGATCTGTTGTGGTGACACCTGGCTGCGCTCCCACATTGGGCAGATTCTCACCAACGGTAAAGGGCCCAGGAGTCCCTGCAGCCGCATGTTTGGTGCTATCTTCGATGTGTGCGTTCATAGGTCTGCCAGCGTTGCTCTGTCGAGCTTAAAGCCGTTAAATGAGTACCCCTCAATATATTCCCCAAAAAGCCCGGTTGTCAACGAATGTCCCTCGTAGAATCCGGGGGGAAGGCTTTGGTGTGAGATCAATTCGAGGTTTTCTGGTAGTAAGGTTGTTCGTCCAATCATTGCTATTAGACCTAAGCTATGGGTACACCTGGCACAGCTGGTGCTGTTTGGGGTGCTGGTTGCACAATCTGTTTGCCGTCGGGTCCGAATTCATAGGTGGCTTGGCCATGAAAAAACTCCCAATGAGCCTTTCCTGTGAGCTGAACATTGCCGTTTTTCTCATGCACGATTGTGACGTCATCGACGGTGGCCGTTCCCCATGATTTGATGCCGCTCTTACCCTTGCAGGTCAACCCCTGCACTTTTTCCAGATCGACCTGTCCGTTTGGTGATTTGGAGTAGTCGAAGTCCACGGTGATACCATGATCGAGCTCACCATTTTTGGTGTCGACTGTGCCTTTGCCGTTGAAGACGAGCACGAAATGAGACACATGCGGTGGTTTTGCTGTGTTGGTGACGCTTACCAGCCCTGCCTTCTCCAACTGCTGCGCTGACTGAATGCCGAAACGGGCCTCGAACTGTGTGCGATCGACAGCGGTACCAGGCGGCACCTGATCGAGCATGGTGTCGATGTTCGTCCACAACTGGGTCTGAATCGCAGACTCAGCCTCGGCAGCAGTCTGTTTAGCCTGGTCGGCGGGGCTGAGTGGAACAGCTGGTGCTGCATCTGTGGGAACGAATAGTAAATTCTCCTGCAAAAACTGGCTTCCATCCAGTATAGGCACGACAGGTGGTGGCAAGATTACTTCTTGCGTTTTCGCTGGTGGTGGTGTTTGTTCTGCCTGCATTAGGGGTTGCGACATTTTGCTTTCCGACCCCCTGAAAATAGCGGCTGGCGCACTCACTGTCAGTGGGGAAAATACGAACGGTAAGCCTTTTTGTAAATCGTAAAGACCTTGCGCTGAAATTCTTCACCTTCCTCTTTGCAGTTCATTCGCATATAGAGGTGTGCTAACTTGAGCAAACAACTGGCAACACTTAATCCCTCACACCCGTGAATTGCTTCCAGGATGGTCAGTTGACGCCTCAACACAGATGCAGCCAGAGGTAATCTGTTTTGCGCTTGATAGACAGCAGCAAGACCCTGCAAGGTGCTGCTCACATCGACTCCATAGGCACCAAAATCTTGTTCTTCAATTGCCAGAGCGCGCAGGTAAATGCGCTCTGCCTCTGAAAATGAGTTTTGCTTGCAATAGCACTGCGCAAGCCGCTTGAGCGTGAATGAAATAAGCAAATAGTCTCTTTGTAGAGCTTCTTCCTGAAGCCGCAGCAGAAATTTATATACAGCTTCAGCTTTCTCCGGAGCGCCAATATTTTCGTAAATACTGGCCAGTTGATAGATTGTCTTTACCAAAACACCGTCATATGGTGCTGAGTTGCGGGCGCGAAATTCGACCAGTCTTCTCACTAATGGCTCGGCTCGAGCATATTTGCCTTGATTGCAATAAAACCAGGCGAGCTCCTGCAGGCTGCACTCCAGGTCTGCGTCGTCAGCTGCGCCAGACCTCTGGCTTGCTTCCAGAGCTTGAATAAAGAGTCTTTCCGCCTCCTCGCATCTTCCTTGCTGCAGATGTTGCTGAGCGAGCTTGGAAATGCTTAGTGGTGGCACTGTCACTCGGGCGGTGATTTCTTCGCTGCGCGCGGCGACATGCTGCACGTAACCATGACTTGTAGAGATAGCGTTGATCATCGTTTTGCGCCTTGCAACAAATTATCCATTATTACCAGGTTGTGACGCTGCCTTGACCGCCCTGTCCATTAGGAGAAATGGTGGCTGGTTCCGAATCCGATCTGACGACGGTGACAGCGCCAACCATGCTCGGGCCATTGAGGTGGGAAAAAGGCACAGGACTAGATTGTGAGTTGGTCGAACCGACGAGATAGTTGTAGCAAGGAACCATAGCCGTTCTCCACTGCGATTGGTCTTGTGGATTATTAGGATCTGCGCATTGAATTGATACTGCTCTCCAGCCTTGAGTAATGTCCTGAGAGGTGGTGGAGGCGCTGCTCGCCGCCAGGGGAAATGGTAGCGTGGCGCCGTTGAGCAAGTGTAGCCCGCTTACGGCAACTGTCACGGTGGTCACTGTGACACCATTGGTGGTCGAGGGCATATCGGTTGCAGCAAACGAGGAAGACACAGGCAGATTGAGAGCTTGCAGCACGCCATCGGCTACCGTTCTTGCCGTTGCGGCGGTCTTGGCGGCATCATAGTCGGTGCGCACCGCTCCCAACCAATATCGTTGTCCCATGATGTATTGGGCAGCCTGCGTGGCCGCCACTTGCACCTTCTGCTGTTGCGACATGACCAAACTAACGTTGACAAACAACAGCAAACAGCCAACAAATATGCCCATCAAGAGCACCAGGAACGCAGTGCCTTCGGCTAATGCCTGTCCGCTTTGCTTTCGCCCTGACCAAAGGGACTGATGTGAGTTATGAGCATTGTTAATTGATTGCATTTTGACGACCTCTGGCTAATGTAGGCAGAATAGGCGCAAAAAGTCAGGCAATTGTGATCAATTGCCAAACACAAGCCTGGTGAGTATGATCCAGTATCTTTGGGCGTGAGAGGATAGTGCAGGCTGATGCCAAAAGTTCTGATAGTCGATGACAATCAAGAGACGGTGATCTGCCTCGAGCACGGGTTGAGGTTGGAGCGATATGAGGTGGAAACGGCTTGCGATGGGATTGCGGCACTGGATCTAATTGCCGTCTCTGATTTCGACGTTATCGTTCTTGACTGGGACATGCCCAACTTGAACGGCATTGAGCTCTGTCGCGAACTAAGAAATCAGCGTAAGCTGATGCCTATCCTTTTGCTTACCGGCAAGTCTGGTGATGCGGCAGTGGAAATCGGATTGGATTCCGGAGCCGACGATTACGTCACCAAGCCGTGCAGTCTGAAAGAGCTTTCAGCACGATTGCGGGCACTTCTGAGGCGCCCAGCTGCCGCACTGCCAGAAGTTATCCATTTCAAAAATGTGGAGTTTCACACGGTCAGCCGAGTCGTCAAAAAAGATATGGAAGAGATTGATCTTTCACCAAAAGAGTTGGCCATGCTAGAGGTGTTCATGCGCCACCAGATGGAAATATTCACAGCAGAAGCGCTAATCCAGCGAATCTGGAAGTCCACCGACGAAGTCACCGATCTTTCGGTGCGCAATTGCATCCGCATGATAAGAAAAAAGCTCGGCTTTGAGATCATCGAAAACATTTACGGGCAGGGCTACAGACTGAGTTCATGATCACAATTCCCTGACTTTTTGCCCTTATCGTCTGAATGTAAGCAAGCGTCGCATCGCAATCGATTGATGCTTCAGAATCTTGGCGGCACCAATATTAGTATGGAGATGCGATCATGATGCACAACGGTTTCGCAAAGCGAAGAGAGAGTCAAGCCACTAACAAATTTAGCGGTCCGAACCGATACCACAGATGGTTTACCCCGGCCATCATGACCGTGATCGGCATGGCACTGAGCACCCCCAGTGCCATGTCTGATCCGTGTCAATGGCATCCATTCTCCGCCAGTGCGATCCGATACACCGATATAGGCTCCGCTCCTATTGCCCAGGGCGGCGCCGGCGGTGTGGACCAGGGTCCCCATAGCGATTGCTGGCTTGAAAGTGCCGTTGCCGCCGCGGCGATGACCAGACGCGGTTCAAGACTCCTTTCCGACATGATTGCGCAGAGCTCGGGCGGTTACCAGGTTACCTTTGAAGAGCAGCCAACCAACCATATTCGCGTCACCCAGGCCGACATCACAAATTTCGCTCTCAAGGATTCTGCCCAATGGGCTTGTGTCGTCGAAGCAGCCGGCATATTGCTTTACCCTGAGTTGTTGGACACAAATAAAACAAAAGAGGGAAGGATACTAAACGCAAGCAAGCCCATGCCGGAACCCAATGATGTGCTCGGTTTGACGCTCTTGACTGGACATCAAGCAGCTGACATTGATCTTAAATCAACACCAACGCAAGCAGTTGCGGAGCTGCTGGAGAGAAACCTGAGAAGCGAGATCCCGATGACCGCGGCAAGCAATGCCCCCACTAATGCAAAGGCCATTGCAAATTCAATCGTTGTTCCCAATCACTGCTTTACTGTGGTCAGCTACGGCCGGGGCACGGGTGTGATCAGCCTGCGCAACCCATGGGGTCACAACAGCAGTGCCAAGTTCCCGAATCTGGTTCAGCCAGGGCAGACCAAGAACGGTGTGAGCGATATCGGCGGCGGTGTCATTCGAATGTCTTTATCTACATTTGCTCAACACTACCGCACCCTCGCATATGCACGTATATTCCATCTGTAGAAAGTTAGCGGTAAGAAAACGAACTCATCCATTGTTAATGCAATTTCTCTGGCCGCCCAAGTGGTATTATGTCCCATGGAAGTAGCACTGAACTGAATTTGAAGAATAGGAGATTTGCATGACCAAGCTGAACAATTACGTTGTCTTATCTGCGGTGTTATCCATTGTTTCCACAGCACTCGTTACGCCCTCTGCCATAGCACAAGATTCCGCACCGGCGACGACGACCGCGCCCGCAGCCGCAACACCGCACAAGACACAGACAGCGAAGAGACGTACCGCAAGAAAGAAAGCCAAGCTAAAGTCTGATGCGAGCAAGGTCATTGGAAAGGGTGTCACCAAAGCTGGAACAAACTTAGAGAAATAAACTGTCAGCTGTCTCTGGCGCTCTAGAAATTCGTTTCTCTCACTTGATCCTTTCTAAGACCGTTGCGTACGGCGATGACAAGTTTTGGATCGCACGACTTATTGCCAGACAGTTTTTTGCCGTGCCAGAGATGCTTCAAGGTATTCACGGAGAGAAGTCGTTGCAGAGACTCCTGGGTGTCTACAGTGTCGAGCTGGTCATCATAATAGTCGAACCACGGTAGCCCGGCATTCGTATAAGCTTTGGCAGTAAATGGTTTCGTGGGTGGCGCGCTGTGCGTGATCTGACGCCAGGATTGAGAATTAGCGATGTGCACAAAGCACTTACCAATCTGTTGTTCATCCCAATCTTCAGTAGCAAAGCTATCTGCATAGATTTGTTGCTTAATCTTGCCACCAGGGGCGATTCCCATTTGGCTTCGGCTTTCAAGACATTCAAAGTCTGCACCCGCCTTCCTTTTAAGGCGATGGGAGGATACAACCTCATACTCCCGCTTAGCAAAATATCTATCAAATGCCTCTCTTTTCATCGGGCAAACCACGATTTGCACACCACCATGCTCAGCGCTTCCTGTAATTTGCTCTTCGGCAGTATATCCGCCTCCTAGCGGCATCGCCACAAATTGCCTGACGACTCCTTTGCTCACGCAATATCCATCAATCCACGGTTGATGTGGTGCCACCACATAATTCTGAGGATTTCGGCGAAATCCGGCAACGTATTCTTCACCTGTAACTGCATCGATTTTGCCTGTAAGAATTCTTACGGCGAATGGGTAGGTTCCTTGCCCCAGCACCATATTTCCTTTGAACCTGATCCACATCGCTTCAGATTGGTACATCGGCAGCATGACACCACCATGTTCAATCCAAGATTCAGGCACTTGGTTGGAGTAATCATCGACGTGGCGCGTCGGGAATGAGCCCAATCCTGGTGGCAACGGATAGGTGCGACCATCATCGGGAATTCTCAAAGTACGCTGAAATGAGACCGTTAGACCGGCTTGTGGATGAACATCAGGAAAGGAAAATCTCAGTTGATCGTTTTTCAGCTCTATCATCGTAATGTCCTCATCTCATTGTTTCACGTGCACAATTCACCAATTGCCATCGCGAACTTCCCGCACTATCCGTAGTACCGCATGGTCTGGTACATCCTTCAATTCCCTGATCAGCTGGGCAAAGAGCTTTGGTCTTGTGCAGATTATTTTCCTGAGGTCCTGTGATACTTTACCCGCCAGGGCAAGCAAAACTTCAGGGTCTTCGTCCAGCTCTCGAGCCAGCGCTTTTATGGTTTCCTCACCCGGAGGTGGTTGTTGCCCGCGCTCGATCTTGCTCAAATAGGAAGGCTCAATATCTATCGCCGATGCGATCTTCCGCAGGGAATAGCGCACCGGCTCCTGAAGTTGCAACTCCTCTCGCCGTTTTCGAATGAATGAACCAAAATCGCTCATATACCGTGTAGTGTATACTACACACTCTACATTCGTCAAGAGCCGCTTGAAATCACCCAAAAGAGTGATAAAATCCTCTGGATGGGCAATAATCCTTGTGGGCGGCCACCAAAAGAGTGACTTTAGACACTGATTGATCCCCTAAAGGAGTGATAGATTGAGATTTCCAAAGCCTCTCATCCCTAAACCCCGAACAAGGATATTGAATATATGAAGAGTAAGAAAACACTTGTTTGTGCTGCCCTGTCCATGGCGTTCAGCGTGGCAATTTGCAACTCTGGCGCCCAGGCGCAGAGCACCGCCAGCACCAAGGTAGTAGCTATTCCCGAAACTAACTTTTCAGATCCCAATGTAATCAGCTTGTTTGATGTCTATCTCACCGATGGTTATCCGCCCAAGCAATTAACGCTTAAGAATGGCAATGGGGTGGGCGACTTCGTCCAGTCTCCAGCCTTTGCTTTTGATGGTCCCCAGCCACCACACAGCAGCCAAATTTTGGCCGATGGAACGACATCTTATACAAAAGTGATTCCGTTCCAGAAGCGATTCAATTTGCACTTTGAGGCGACCATCATTAATCCCTCCGGTATTGCCTTTGGTCCATCTGGAGGCACTGTGTTCGAGCTTCACGATACAGATCCGGTTTTTGCGCAATATGGCGACCCCGAGACTAGCGCCATCCGCCTCGATGAGACGGGCGGCACCTACACCTTTTACGCAAACGACAAGGCGATCTGGACCGGCACCTATACCCTCAAAACTCCCGACCGCTTTGAGCTCAGCGGCGTGCTGCAAGAACAAACATCTACAGTCAATGACGGAAAGCTTCAGCTCAAGCGCAACGGTGTAGTCGTTGCCACATCAACCGGGCCAAATACCCACGGCATGACACCAACTTATCCACCCGCCGTCGGTGGTGGCAGCACCGGTCCGCCGCCTCATCCGCTCACCTCGGGGCCGCACGTACGACTGGGCTTGGGCAAAGTGCCACCTCCATATAATCCAAGCCAACCTCGCACCACAACCGAAGACTATATAGACAACGTAGGAGCTGTCTACTATCAATAAAAGTCGTCCCGAACCGTGCCCACCGAACCGGTATGATGGAGTTCGCCAGTGAAGAAAGCAAACACAAATCGACTGAGAAGCCGCAGGGGTGCTTTGCTTGCCACGAGCGAACTGATGATCATTATACCGGTTGCGGTGCTTTTCGTTTTTGTGATCGTCGACAGTGCCGTCTTAGCCTGCTGCAAACTGAGGCTTGGTGCGGTGGTGCAAGACAGCGCCAAGTTTATGGCTGATCTAGACAGTGACAAAGACGCAGACAAGGAAGCCGCCAAATATGTTGAAGGCTTGCTCAAAGCCAGTGGCCAGCCGGTGAAGTCACTAAAAGTAAAAGTAAGAAAGTTTGAAATAAATGATGTTTCGGCAGTTTCAGTAACAGTTGAAGGCAACTATCCGCTGGTGCAGAGCAATCTTTTACCTGGCGAAATTACGTTGACCGAAACCGCAGCCGCCCTGGTTCCGGCCAAAAAAATCTGCGGCTATGTTGCAGTCAGTCCAGACGCATATGCAGATCCGATCAACAAGAGGCGACCGGCGATCTACTTTCCGATTGTGCGACCCAATCGCAAGCTGCCCATATGGACGTTTCCTTACGATACAGCAATCGGATCTCTCAACGTAGCGCGAGGACCGTCGCCCAAAATCGAAAACATCCCCGTGCAAAAACAGGATGGTTACTTCAACGGTGTGGAGTCGATATATTAGGTAACGGCGATGAATTTTGGAAAGAACAAAAATCAGCGCTACGCCCCCCGAAGAGCCAGAGGAGCCATTTACACGGTTTGTTTCGTAGCATTGGTCGTTCCCTTCGTCCTCGCTTTAGCGCACATGCTTATGCAAGCGGCTCTTTGTTTTTACAATCAGGGACGCCTCGACTATGTTGCAAACGAAGTAATTGATCACTTTGAGAGTGTCTCTCAGCTAAACGAAAACAAGTTTGACTCGCTGTTTTCAGCCCTGGCATCGGCCAACCGCATACGTTTGAAAGACGTCAAAAGCCAGATTTCAGCTTGCCCTGACAGCACGGAAGAAACCATACAAATCAAGGTAAGCGGAAGGTTTCAGAACGACCTCGGGTTCTTTGCCGAGTACCGTCCATTCGCAAAAATCTACAAGGTAAAGCTTTCAAAATTTGAGACGTATGGCTATGTTGCCATCAACGGATTCCCTTACTGTGAGTCGGATACTGCGCGCGGACTGTCTGCCTATCTGCCTCTTTACAGACCATCGGCAGCCTTGCCTACATGGCAATTTGCACAGGACAATGCCATCGGCAGTGTGCGCAAGTTAGTGTCTCAGAGCAGCAATCAGGACGATCTGAAGCCGGCCAACTGGAAGCAGCTGGCAGAGGGGCTTGTCTCTATCTATTAAGGCTTGCAAGCCGCTTTCGACTTGTGTGGAATTCAACAGTTACAGCAGCACATGCATTGATTAGTCTAAGACCTGTGCGGACTTCACTTTTTGACTGTTACAGAGCTTTGTTATATAATGTTATACAAGGCGAAAGAGGAGCATCTTGCTTAGATTCTTCAACAGCGCCTTCAAGCACAATTTATCGGAAAACCAAATCCGCGAAGCTTTGGCAGATCCGCTGAGGATAATACGAGGATGATTTTCCGGACGACGAGGAGGGGAATCCTCAAGAACTCGTTATTGGGAAAACACATGCGGAGGTAATTCTCGAAGTAGGAATGAAATGCAAGGACGACGAGGATTGCGTTTTTCATGCTGATGAAGCCAACGCCCAGAGGAAGAACTCATACAACAAACATAGGCGGGATTAAATGAGCAAAATGAGCCCTGAGGAAAGACAAAGTCGCCGTGATCGAGTGGCTGCTGAAGCTTTAGAATCGGTGGCTAAGTCAGAACAATTCAACTTCCGGATGGACGCCGAAACTATCAAACTCCTATATAAAGTGGCTGCTCAGCAAAGAAAGCCTGTCGGTGCTTTGGTTCGAGAATGGGTTTTAGAGAAACTACACCCTCAGCAGAAGGAACCTTCACCCGCGGAACTTATGCAAGAGATTCAACGGCTGCGACAGCAGAACATGTCTTGCTTCGAAGCCCTTGCTCAGAGAATTATTTCACTTGGCGGTGGCGTATCTTCACACCAGGCACCGCTGGTTGATGTACGAAACATCTCCAGCGCCCATCAAGACGCACCAGACCGTGGTGGCTCTGATGCTTTCGATAGTTGTCCACGACTAGCAGAATCGATCACATCAGCATATATGACACCATCCTCAGTGCCACTGGACATTTCAAAACCGGAACTACTAAAGATTCTCAACAACCTGAGGACGACAAGATCAGGTCACCATGAAGTACCAGACTGGCTAGTGGACTATTTTAAGCATCAAGTGCATCCAACTTAATGCTTAACTTCCGGTCAGCCCCATGATCTTTTCGGCGTTCTTATAAAAAATGCGATTGCGACCTGGCTCGTCTTTGATCATATCTTTGAGCTTTTCCGCTTCAGTGTAATAGGCATAGGGGATGTTGGGGTAATCAGATCCGAACACAAGTTTCGTTGTATGTGTTCGCAACATCTGCGCATCGATAGTTACCCCCACCTTCTGCGCCAAAGCTAGAGCCATGGTCGTGTCAAGATACAAATTGGGATAGTTCAATGTTAATCGCAAGAACTCTTCAGTGTCCGGTACACCGAGGTGTGCGATGACAAAATTGACCTGAGGATGAGATGCCACCACACTCTCCACTCTTGCCGGTGCGTAGTAGGGTTTGTTGTCCCATGGAATTGGTCCTATGTGAGCAAGAACGAAACCTCCGTGAGCTCCAACCACATCAAGAGGTAATCTCAGCCGAACATCGTCTATACCAAATTGCTGTACATCCTCATGAATCTTCAGCCCGATCGCGCCTCTTTTCATAGCGTTGTCCAACATTTGAACGTTATTGTCATCTTCCACATGCACAGTCGCTAAAGGTAATCCGTAAAGTTGAATTTCGACGGCGGTCTTTAGTAGCCAGTCGTTTAGTTCTTCGGCCATTCCAGGCTTGTGGGCATAGCTGCAAAATGCAAATCTCTCGACATTGTTTTCACGCAAGACTTTGCATACCTCTTCAGGCGTCGTCGCATGCTGCAAATCCCAATCAGTATTTTCAGCGAACCACAGACGAATCGCCTTGAACAAGCGAGGCGGATGCAAGTGGACGTGAATGTCGATTATTTTTCCCATTAGCGTAAGCCAAGTCTGCTGGTCTGCTGGTCTTCAGACTTCGAGTTCCGTCACGACGATGTGAGCATGCATCGTATGTTGCTCTCCGGGCGCAAGAGTGACGGCGTTATCCGCCGCGTTGGCAGTCTCGATGCAGACCATTTGCAGCCAGCCATTGGCATTCATGTCAGCCATCTTGGCGGTAAGCTCAAGCCAGGGATTCCAGATAACGGTTGTTTTCGAGTTTAGTTTGTCTACGTTCAAGCGGCGCTTAAACATAGGATCATCAACTTCAATTTGAGCTTCGGTGTTAATGTAGGGGCGGTCAGTTTCGCCCGTCAAGAAGAGAAGAGATTCTTTCTGACGCTTTCGTTGAAAGCCGTCCGTTTTATCAAAGAACTCAGTGTCTGCTAATCCACTAATGGTTATTTTCTGCGCATCACTGACCATGAAATAGGAATGCAACGCCTCTTCAAAACGCATGGCAGCCTTGGAACGGTTTTCTACGGTCAGTTGCAATCTTAGTTCCATGCCGATGGTGAGGGTGTATGTAAGCCGAAAGTGATCGTAACCTAGTGAGCGAGACGTTTCGTTCGGGTCAAGCGTGAGCACCAGTTGAAGGTCGTCACCGGAGGTGGTGGCTGATTCAAGCTGCCAATTTGATGTCCGAGCAAAACCGTGCGATGGTCCATCGGTGCGCGGATCACCGGGCGTCGCCGTGCGCGCTCCGAACCATGGAAAGATGATTGGAACGCCGCCGCGAATTGCCTTGCCAGGCCGGAACTCAGAGCGCTCACTCAAAAATAGTACGGGCTTGTTACCTTTCGGCTGCCAGTGCGTAAGATGCGCGCCCTGAAGGTAAATCTCGGCAACGCATGCTGCGGTGGTGACGGTAGCACGGATCAACCCGTGCTCGGTCTCGTCAATGGCGAGGATTCCGGGTATCGCAACGCCGCTGTTGAGGATTTGCTTATTCATAGATTGTCCTTTCACCGCGATTAGATTTGTCGTGGTCGACTGTGCCTGATCTGGACACTATGTCGGATTACCGTTTCGATATATTTTACTATCAAGCGCAGAAATCCCTAAAGCGTTACTGATGTAGCCGGCTCAGCATCTTCAACTTCTGCAGAAATAAAACGTTACGCGGCCTTGCCCTGCAAGACAATTGTGGAGCGTGGGGGCACTGTCAAGGTGGCACCGACCGCCGGCGCTTTCTCAGGGCTGACGATGTCTTGCCCTGTAGGAAGGAATGTATTCACGACTTGAGTCCAACTGCCTTTCGGAATGCTCACTTTGAGTGGCTCCCAATACGCGTTTGAAGCAACATACAACGGTTGATGCTGAGCATCTATCGGTTTGATCAGGAAGTTAAGGGAGCGGTCGCTGGGGCTCCAGTCAGGCGATTTGGTGGCATCGGAACCAAGAAAAGTATATGCATCTGGCTTCAATTGCCCAATCTTGTTCGTTTGCCGCAGATTGACAATGCCTTTGAGAAAGTTGAGTATGCCGGATTCTGATTGCACATTACTCCAGGGGAAATTATTGGCAGCTTCCTGATTCCAGTAATTATTGTTTCCACCCGTCGTATGCCGCACTTCATCACCTGATTCAATCAACGGCGTTCCGCGGGAGAGCATCTCCAGCGTGTCGAGATTTTTGATTTGTCTGGTCCTTAACTGCTCGATGGCGGCTTTTTGATCGTCCGGAATATTGGCGGCGTCGACAGGACCTTCAACTCCACCGTTCCAGCTGTGGTTGTTGCCGTTGCCGTCGCGATTGTTCTCTCCGTTTGCCAGGTTATGTTTATCGTTGTAAGAGACGAGATCATTCAAGGTGTAGCCATCATGGACGGTGACAGCATTGACTGGTGAACGTCCAGCACTTTGATCGAAACTACCGGCTTGTCCTGTTATGACATCCGCCAGTTTGCCTGTTTGACCAGGGTCGCTCTTTACATAACTGCGCATCGTATCTCTAGCAACGTCGGACCATTCCGACCACCGATGATCCGAGAAATGCCCGGCATCATACTGATCGATGCTCCATGGCTCGGCGACCAATTTCACTTTCGACAAAACCGGATCGTTCTCGATAGCCTGGATGATTGGCGTTTTACCCTGCAAGTTTCCATCAGCATCGTACTTAAAGATAGAAGCGAGATCGAAACGGAAACCATCTACATGCCCCTGCTGCACCCAATATCGCAGCGAATCGAGCACCAGATTCATCGCTTGCGGATCGTTGGTGTTGAATGTGTTGCCTGTGCCAGTGTGATCGGTGTACACATCAGGCTGTCCGGGTGGATGCAAATAGTACTTGTCGTTATCCAGCACTTTATAGTTGATCGAAGGACCCGATTGATTGCATTCACGCGTGTGGTTGTAGACGACATCGAGCATCACTTCCAATCCGCTATCATGGGCAGCTTTTACAAGAGATTGGAATTCGCCGACTTGCTGACCCATTGCGCCACTGGACGATAGTGTCGAATCCGGTGCCATCTGCACGAGTGGATTGTACTTCCATTGATCCGAAAGCGGCTTTCCTGAAGGATCAACACCAGCCCAAGCGCTACTGTCCGCTTGCATGACTGGCATCAACTCAACAGAGGTGGCACCAAGGCTCTTGATGTATGGAAGCTCGGCGCTTAGCCCGGCGAAAGTGCCTCTGAGCTTGACAGGAATATTCGGATCGTCGGCGGTAAAACCACGCACGTTCAATTCATACATAACAGCGTCTTGCATCGAAGTGCCAGGTGCACGATCGCCTTGCCAGTCAAAGTTATCAGTCTTGACCGCTACAGCCTTGGGCATCTCGGATGGCTTGTCTGTAGACTGCAGGGGAATAGCGCTGCTGGCCACGGCTTTTGCATATGGGTCGAGGGCAGCCTTCTGCCCATCCACAACAAACTGATACAAGGTGCCTTCAGGTAACCCTGCTCCGAAAGCATGCCAGGTGCCATCTGTAGCTCTGGTCAGGGGAAGGACTTGGCTGGGCTGTGAGTCTCCTGCATTCTTGTATATGTATGCGTCCAGCGATTTCGCTGAGCTGCTCTTAACGGCAAAATCTATGCCTTTATCACCAACCGTGGCGCCAAGCCGAGCGGTGGCACCCGCAGTCTCATGCGCCGTGGTGGCGTCGGCAGTGTCATGTGTTGCGGTGGCGTCGGCAGTGTCATGTGTTTGAGCTGCCGCAGGCGATGTCTGCTCACGATCGACGCCTGCAGATGTTGTGCGCTTGCCACCATATTCGACAGGCGGCCGGAAATTAGGATCATCCTTGAATTGCGACCATTGATCTTGCCAGACGTTTGCATAGGTTTTGTTGCCGGTGGCGATTTCCGTGGCAATGGACTTTGGATCAGTAGCGGCAACTGAATCGATACCATTATTTTGCGCCACTCTGTTTTCAGTTTGCCGCGCCTGCACTTCGATACTAGATTGCAATTGATAGAATTGCTTTTCAGCTTCAGCAGGGTCACTGGCCAACAATTTGCTGATCTGCGCGTACTGAGGCTCCGACTGCCTCGCCAAACGCAAGTGCTGCAGCTCGTGCGCCAACTTCGCGGGACCATCACCTTCTTTGAGCTCGACGACATTGTTCTCGACATCCGCTTTCGAATCATTGTCCGCACCGACATGCTTGACCCGAGCGAGGCGATTGTCATCTGCCAGTTTCTGCAAATCCTGATCGTTATTGTTCGAGTTTTGCAGCTCCCGATCGACCGCTATACCCTTCGACCATTGCTGTGAGACATAGTCTACGACCTTGTTAGCGCCTTCTTGCACCACGGGTAGGGCAAAGTTGACAAAGCCGCCCGACGCCATAGATTGGAGTCTGCCATCCCAACTAAGTTGATTGTGCTGACCAAGCATATTAGAAACACGATTGGATGCCTCATAAGAGGTCAAACCACCGGCGGTGCCAACAGCAAATCGGGCCGCGCCCTGCACCGCGAAAGTGTCAAGCTTGCTGGAGAAAGCCGGCACCATTTCTTGCGTCAATTTATTTCCGGCGCCAAACACAGCGAAACCGGCCATCGAGCCGGCCGCATTTCCTAGCCTGGTTTCGCCCTGGAAGGGCTTCTTGGAAAAGTCGTAGAGTCCGGCACCGATGATTTGAGCTGCAGTTTGACTGGCGAAAAATCTTCCCGCCAGTCCCTGAGCCCCTAAACTTTCACCGACTCCGCGCAAACCCAGCCCTGTCAATTTGCCGACCACTACATAGGGAACAATGGCACCGGCTGCGCTTGCCAGCGCCTGCACATCCCAGTTGAGGCTGAACGGCTTGGCTGCTTCAGTGCTTAATGGCTCTGCATCTTTTTGCGCCAAAGTATCATAGATTTGAACCACTCCAGTTCCATTTGTAAACGGATGGAGTACATTTTCAGTGAACCAGCCTTGCGATGTTGGTTTGGTTTCAGTTGGCTTCGTTTCAGAATGCAGGCTAGATTCCATATCTTCCACTCCGCCACTAAGGCAAGATCAAAACCGCGACTTCTGCAGTCGTGATTTCGGTTCCTTCTCTGCGCCACAATCAAACCGCGACTGCTCGAGTCGTGATTGCAATTCTTCAAGTCCACGATCAAACCGCGACTGTTTGAGTCGTGATTCATTTCTCTCGACTGCGCCACGATCAACCGCGACTACGCGAGTCGTGATTCATGTCTTTCGATAGCGCCACTATCAAAACCGCGACTTCAGCAGTCGTGATTCTCAATAGTAAGTTGAAGGAGATCAAAAATTGAAGGAGATCGTTGAGGTCGCAAACGCACGCCAGCGCGTTGCCTCTGTCGGCAGCAACCGTTAATCAATGTCCGTCGCCGGTGGGCTGACGTGTCTGAATATACTCAGATTGATCCAAAATTGGACAAGGCAAATAGACTTTTAATTTATGGCAGGTTTTCGCTCAGCTCTCTGTGGAATTCAACGGTTACTGATGCGGTCGTATTGATTAGAGTGATTTGGATTTGCAATATTCATATGGGCGTGTATCGAGTATCAATAATTGAAGGTGATTTCTATGGCAGAGAACAATGACAATGACAGAGCCCTTGTCCAGCGCAGCGTCTTTCTGGAGCGCTACCGGGACGAAGAACTGCGAGAGATGGCGCATAAACTAAGGATGAGTAAAAACGAGCTCATCCGCCAGCTTTTAACAATAGGTTTTAGGCATAACCAGGAACTTGGCGGCGCCATCAGTACAGCTGAAACTTCGACGGCGGCACGCTGATATCGATCGAATATGCAACGCTCAGGCTTGCTGAACGACATCTTTGCTGCGAAAATCAGCGAGCAACATAGTTAGTCCGCGCCCTGCGATCTTTGCGCAGGCGCTCGCTTTGATGGAGAAAAGCATATGCGAAGCGTGCTAAAACAGCTATTCTTTGACGCTGAAGATTTTTTGCAGGAGGGCGACTTTGCTCGTGCAATTAAGACTTACGAGGTTGCTCTGAGCAAGGCTAAGAAGGATGATAGCGAAGAGTACCTAGCCCTCAATTACCTGGGCATGGCTTACGAAGACGCCGGCAACGAAAAAAAGGCGAATGAGGTTTTCAAAAGGTCTCAGCAACTGGCCATGAAATTGTATGGCGCCGACAGCATGGAATACGCGTTGGCACTAAGTAATGAAGGCATGGTTAATTGCATCGGCGGCAAATTGCTGGTGACAGAGCCAGTTCTGGATGAGGCTGTACGAATACTGCAGGTATCACGAAAGCCAACGAATCCCGAACTAATTGATCCCGGCAACATAATCGAAGTGTACTCCAACGCGGCCGACTGCAAGGCTAAGTTGGGCAAAGTTGCCGAGGCTATTGAGCTTCTGCAACGCTGCTTTCAGGCTGCAGAATCAACATTGCCTCCTAATCATCCACGGCGCATTCAGGCAGCAATTGAGTTGGAGGCTCTCCGTGTCGCAGCAGGACGAAGCAAGGTACCGAAATCCTTTACGGAGGATTTGTTCAAAGTCCTGCAAAGGTCGGGCATCAATCCGCTGCAAGCGATATATACATTTGCGGAGGCCATAACCAATGTCTCTTGCATGTTGGATGGTCTTGAAGAAAAACCGGCTAAAAACCCAAGTCGATCCAAGCGCGGTCCTGCGGCGGTATCAAATGTAGTGCCTCTCTCTTCCGCCAAAAGCGCAGGCGCAAAGTCCAACAGTCGCTGCACGGGTTATCAACTGAAGATCTCCCTGAAATACGTGAGCCCGCCAATATGGAGGCGAGTGGTGGTTTCCGCGGATTGTTCGCTGCACAAATTACACTCAGTGATTCAACGTGCTATGGGCTGGGAGGACGACCATTTGCACGAGTTTCGAGTGAGGAAAGTTCGTTTCGGCGATCCTGCATGCACGGAAGCGAAAGACGAGTACAAGTACAAGCTACGCCAATTCAATTTCAAAGTCGGGTCGAAATTCGAATATGAATACGACTTCGGGGATGGCTGGCAACATCTAATCCAGGTCGAAAAGTCATTGGATGCAATCGAGTTTGAAGCCAGCGACACATTTGTGGATGGAAAGGGAGGGTGCCCGCCTGAAGATTGCGGCGGACCGCATGGTTTTGCTTGCCTTCTTGAAGCCCTGAAAAATCCCGATCCTGATCAAGAAGAATGGCTAGACGATTATGATGCCGAGAAGTTGCCGAGTTGCTTTCAAGCAAAGAAAAGCGAATCTAGAAAAAGCACGAAGAAGGTTCTCACTCCAAGCCCAAGTTAAACGTCCGTAGCATAAACGGCGCGGAGTTTAGGCATTCTGGATCTCTGCCGGCGGCTCGAAAGTCATATAATGGTAGTCACCAACCGTTGGCAATATGATGACAGTGCCCAGGCCCAATCGAGCCGTAGACGACCCAATACTCAAAGAGTTAGTTGATCGGCTTGTCGCGGCCTATCAGCCTCTTCGCCTTTATTTGTTTGGCTCCCGGGCTCGCGGTACAAACCAGACTGATAGCGATTACGACATTTTGATAGTTGTTGATGACAACGTGACAGATGAGTATAAATCCGCCAGTCTGGCGTACAAGTCTTTATGGGGCATGCATGCGGCTATTGATGTTCTGGTCTGGACGAATCAGGAGTTTCAAAACCGTCTGCACTTGCCAAATAGTCTACCAGCAGAAGTTGTTCGTGAAGGACTTTTGATTCATGTCGCTTGATCCAATCAAAGTTCAAGATACCAGCAATTGGTTCCGAAAAGCCAAGAATGACATTCGCGCGGCCGAGTTGCTAGTGTCAGACAGTGATTTAGTCGACGAGGTTGCTTTTCACTGTCAGCAAGCTGTTGAGAAATGTCTGAAGGGATATCTTTTCTGGAACGGCCATCCATTCGAAAAGAAACATGATCTCAATCTCCTAAGTCAGAACTGCTTACTAATTGATGGTAGCTTAAACTCTGTACTTATTGGAGTCGCACCACTTACACAATATGCTGTCGAGTACCGCTATCCGGGACCATTAGTACATCCAACTGACGCCGAAGCCAGGGGTTTCATTCAATTGTCCAAAACAGTGTACGGGGCAATCGCTCCGAAATTGCCTTTTGCCATCAGTTAGGTGCTCCGCCACCGTACATAGTGATAATGACTTAGTCTGTATTGCTAAGCGGATTAGAGAGACTATCCTTTCCCAAAGTGTTCCGAGGCTGCTGTCGATTGCCGGATCACCGTATGTGGTGCCAACATAGACGGGCAGGCAAATGTCGTCTTTCCCAACCCTCCAATACAACATATTGATATCAATTTGCTATAATGGCGCCAGTCCTCACCAGAACCAGAACCCCTGGAAAGGCTTGGTCAGATTGGGGTGTTGGTACCAAGTACGGTGCCAATCCGACAACCAAATTGGGGGCACGTTGCTGATGCTGATGCAGACTGGATTTTGATAGGCTTTCGAAAACAACGGTTCTTTGGAAATACGGTTACGCATTCTTCAAAAGAGTGACCATGGACATTGTCACCTGTCCGACAACCGACCAAATCGCTCAGCTGGTACGTGGCCAGCTTGCCCGCCCACTGGCAATCGAGCTGACTAAACACATAGAAGGTTGCTCGCGCTGCTCTCAGTCGCTGAAGCTTGCTGAGAATGCTCCAACAGTCATGACTGCGGCTCCCCTGGCAGAGCTGCCAGCCGGCAAACAAGACACTGCCGATCGCCGCAGGGCAAGCTCTGTTTCAGCCACCGCGCCAGCCAGCCAGCTAACTTTCCTGGAGCCAGCGATTGAACCTGACGAAATCGGCAGACTCGCCCACTATCGCGTCCTTAAGGTGCTGGGCGAGGGAGGCATGGGGATAGTCTTGCTTGCTGAAGATACACAATTGATGCGAGCAGTGGCTTTGAAGGTGATTAAGTCCGAATACAGTCACGAGCACGATGTGCGCCAACGCTTCATGCGTGAGGCGCGGACGATGGCCCAGGTGAAAGGCGATCATGTGGTGACAATTCATGAGGTCGGTCAGCACAACGAGACTTGCTACATCGCTATGGAGCTGCTTGACGGCGAACCGCTGGACAACTTGCTGGCTAGAGTGACCAGGCCCACCCTGAGCGAGACGCTTCGTATTGGCCGCGAGATTTCTCTGGCGCTGGCTCAGGCGCATGCCAAGGGTTTAATTCATCGAGACATCAAGCCGGAAAATGTCTGGCTGGAAGCCCCATCTGGGCGAGTGAAGCTGCTTGATTTTGGCTTGGCCCGCCCGCAAAACGAGAATGTCAGGCTGACCAGCAGCGGCATGATTATGGGCACACCCGCCTACATGGCTCCGGAACAGGCCCGCGCCGAGACAGTCGACGAACGAACTGACTTATTTGGTCTGGGTTGTCTGCTCTATGAACTGATAAGCGGCAAGCGACCATTTCATGGGGATTCAGTAATCGCAATACTGACTGCTCTGGTTGAGCAAACGCCGGTGCCACCCAGCCACCACCATCCCATCCCCGATGCCCTGGACGACTTGATCTTGCGCCTGTTGGCCAAGAAACCTGGCGACCGGCCGCAGTCGGCTCAGGCTGTGATCGCGCAGCTGGAAGCCATTGAGAGCAACCTACCGGCGCCTGACCCTGTGGATCGGACCGTCATACCCAAGGGCCGCACCGCCGCTGCCGATTCAGTATGGTCGCCGGAACGACCAGGAGCCCCTTCTGCATGGGGCGAGGCCCGTCGTTCAGCTGAGCACCTCTTGTCTCAGCGCCATCGGGCTCGCGAGGCCGAGCGTCGCCAGGTGACCGTGCTCGCCTGCGGCTGCAGCCTGTTTCAGTCAGAGGATTACTATGAGTGCCTGGACCGCGAGGAACAGGTGCAGACGCTGCAAGCCTTCCGCCAGTCTTGCCAAGAGGCAGTGCAGGAGCTAGCCGGGACGGTCGTTCAATGTAATGAGGAAGGCTTAGTAGCCTGCTTCGGCTACCCGATTGCCTATGAAGATGCGCCTTGCCGTGCGGCTAGCGCTGCCTTAGCTATTCTCAAAGAACTGACGCTACTTGAAGAGTATGTGCGCCGTGAGCGCCTGGTTGAGCTTGGTCCATGGCTTGGCATCCATACAGGGCCAGCCATTGTAGAGACAAAGGAAGATGATGTCTCCCTTGTTGGTGAAGCGCGAAACGTAGCCGTGCGGTTGAAAGACGTGGCTGCACCCAGACAAATCGTCTGCAGCCAATCCACACACCGACTGCTGCGGGGCAAATTTGAGTGCGCCAGTCTTGGACAGCACCAGATCAAAAGCCTGACTCAGCCCATCGACCTCTTTCAGGTGCAAGCAGCAATTGAGACTGCCAGTCACATTGAAGCAGCAGAGCAGTTCGAGCTGACGCCGCTCACAGGCCGAGACCAGGAACTAAATCTGCTCAAGGACCGTTGGGAACAAGCGCAGGAGGGCATGGGGCAGGTCGTTCTGCTTATCGGCGAGGCAGGCTTAGGTAAGTCGCGCCTGGTGCACGCCATGAAGCAGCATGTGTTGGGCATGGCGGAGGACAGCAGGGGCGGGTCGTCTCGCTACACATTGCCGCCCGGAATTGTTCAGGACCAGCCCGTAGTTGAGTGGTATTGCTCACCGCAATTTCGCAACACTGGTCTTTTTCCGGCCAGCAATTTCTTCGAGCGCTTCCTTCATTTCGAGCGGGACCAGGCGCCGACTGCGCGGTTTGACCACCTGGTGCGCCACTTGCAGAAGTACGATCTGGCAGCACCAGATGTGGTGCCACTCTTTGCCTCACTTTTGAACCTGCCGACTGACTCCAAATTTCCATCCCTTGCTTTGCCACCTGTGCGAGAGCGGCAAGAAATGTTCCGGGTGCTCAAAGAGTGGCTGCGCGTGTACTCATGCAAGCAACCAGTTTTATTTATTGTCGAGGATTTGCACTGGTTGGATGCTTCCACCTTGGAATTCCTGGGGCAGTTTCTTGCCGATGGATTGCACGACCGAGTTCTCACCTTGCTCACTTTTCGGCCGGAGTTTCGTACACCATGGCCGGCGCTGCCGCACCAAACAAGTCTCGCTCTCAACCGGCTGACCAAGCGCCAGGTCGGTGATCTAGTGCGCAAGAAAACAGGCACCAATTTGCCCCAGGCGGTGGTGGATCAGATTTACGATCGGGCTGGAGGCGTTCCGCTGTTCATCGAAGAATTCACGAAGATGGTGCAAGAGTCCGGCATGTTGGATCAGGCAAGCGACAGTGGAGGGCGGATCAAGACTTTGATGACGCGCCAGATTCCCGCTACCCTCCAAGATTTGATCATGGCACGATTGGACCGCATGGAAGGTGACCGAGAAGTGGCACAGTTGGCTGCCACCATTGGTCGTCAATTCAGCTATGAGCTTCTTGCTGCTGTAGCCAATGTAGACGACCAGACACTTGAAGCCAGGCTGGAAAAGTTGGTGCAGGCGGAGATTTTGTACGAGAAGGGCCGCCCACCGCGCTCTACCTACGTCTTCAAACACGCTCTGCTTGAAGATGCGCTCTACAACGCGCTGGTCAAGAACAAGCGGCAACAATTCCACGAGCGGATCGCGCACGCCCTGGAAGCTAGCTTCCCGCAAACCGTTCAGACGCAACCCGAGTTGCTCGCGCACCACTTCACAGAAGCCGGCCTGATCCAGAATTCAATCGGCTATTGGCTGGCAGCTGGGTTGCGCTCTCAAGAGTTATTTGCAAATGTGGAGGCGATAAGTCATTTCACCAAAGGTCTGGAGTTGCTGCCCACGTTAGCAGAATCACCCGAGCGCGACGTCAGTGAGTTGTTGCTGCTCAACCCGCTGGGTTCGGCATATCAGGCGGCTCTTGGTTATGCTGCGCCCGAGGTTGGCCCGACCTTTGCCCGAGCGCGTGAACTCTGTCAAAAGATTGGGGACACGACACAACTGTTTGCCATCATGTGGGGAAACTGGAGCTGGCATCTGGTGCGCGACGACCTTGAACTGTGCATGAAACTTGCCGACGAAATGATGGCACTGGCAAGTGATGTCCAAGATCGCGGGATGGCTATGGAAGCTTATGTGGCACCAGCGGTGACACTGTTTTATCGCGGAGATTTTGCTGGCTGTCGCAAACATTGTGAAGAGGCGATTGAGCACTACGAGGACGCGGAGCAATGTCGCATCTGGTCCAGCAACACTGGACAGAACTCCGCACTGCACCATCGCTGCTATCTGTCATTGGCCCTGTGGCATCTGGGCTATCCCGAGCAAGCTCTGCGCCTGAATGAAGAGGTAATCGCCAATGCGCGACAGGTTGCACATCCTTTCAGCCTGGCGCACGCGCTGCACTTCACTGGTTGGCTCTACCAGTGCTGCCGACTGCCAGACCAACTGACAGCGGCAGCAGTGGAAGAGATCGCGATTTCGACTGAGCAAGGGTTTGCTCTCTGGCAGGCCACGGGGACATTCTTCAAAGGAGCGGGAATGTTCTTGCAAGGTGACGAAGGATTGCCGCTGCTCGAAAGAGGATTGCAGTCGTTCCGGGCGATCGCTGCGGCCTTGACCTTGCCTGCGCAATTAGGCGTTCTGGCTGAAGCTTATATGAAAGCGGGGCGATTTGCGCCGGCGCGTTCGGCGCTTGAGGAGGGGCTGACTCTGGCGAACAAGCACGACGACTGCTCTCACAAGGCTGAGCTCTTCCGCCTCAAGGGCGAGTTGGTGCTGTTGGAGTCAGGTGATCAAGCGGGGGCTCAGGACTGCTTCCGTCAAGCGATCGAGACAGCCCGCCGTCAGCAAAGCAAAGCCTGGGAGCTGCGTTCAACGGTCAGTCTTGCTCGCCTGTGGCACCAGCAAGGCCGGGCAGATGAAGCACGCACTGCGCTTGCCACTATATACGGTGCCTACAGGGAAGGGTTCACGACGCCGGACCTAATCATCGCCAAGGAACTTTTGACGAGCCTTGACACGCCTTGATACTCTGTTTCTTTAAACGCTATTTCTCTAAAACAGAGATTGTCGGTGGTAGCGTGGACGGTGCCACTTCAGGATCAGGCAGCCCTAATGCTCTCGAGCGAATCTTCGTTAGGAACCCCGTCGACCAGGCAGGCAATTCAACAGCTGTGCCTACGTAGTTGGTGTGCATGCTCCAGGCTTGTTGGCGAGCGGCCACACGTCTGGCTTCAAGAAGAGCCTGCAACTCCTTGTTTATTCCTGCCTCGTCCCATGTGGCTGTTTCGACTTTTCCGTCTCTTGCATATTCAGCATAGAAGTTGATGTCTTTCGGCAGCGCACCATTGGCGGTGAGTGTGCGGTAGGTCATGGTAGTGCGATCGCCCAATCTCTGCAACAAATTAAGTGTGCCGCCAGGTTGCGATAGATTGGAAAGTTCTCTGCCGATTCGAAGTTGCACTGCGATTGGATTGGCATTACTTGGCGCTTCCGTCAGCAGTGTGCCGACAAAGCCGGCACGGGTATCATGATGAACAAACTCGTGCAGGCCCGTCTCTGCGGTTTCAGCGGTAAGACCGTCTTTGACAACATTTTCGCCGATGCCAATTTTCAAATCCTGACTAGCATAGGAGCCCTGGCGATGATCGTTTGTTATCTCGACACCATTTAGTTTCGGCAAACCAACTTCCTTGGCGATACCATTCAAAGTTTTGGTTAAAGCAGAATTGACATTCGTTTCAGCCACGTGAGCGGCAACGAGGTCACGATAGGCACCTTCTGTGGTACCAACGTCAGCAATCAATCCTTTCAGCTGCGGATTGGTTTCTTGCAGTTTTGTGTCTTTAAGCAGGTTGCCGAGATGCATTTCCCTCAAGACTGGATCTGCTGTTATATATGCATCCAGACGTCCAGAAGCCTCAGCCCAGCCGGTGTATGCTTGTGTGCGCAAAGCAACACGGCTCGGTGATGCATAATCGTGCAGTTCAGGTATGTTCAGCCTGCTGATGAAGGCATCAATGTTTGAGTCGCTGGAAAGCTGGGTTCTAGATGCTATTTTGCGGATCTCGCTAAGAACGAGTGGACGCTGTTGAACCGACCAATCGTTGAGATCTAGATGCTGCAGCTCAGCGGTCGGAGTAGTGCCTATTGAGGCTTTGTAGGCTTCGTAGTTAGGCGGACGCAAGTTCGGTCTGTTCTCCGCTATCCATGTGAGCAGGGGCGATTTGAGCGGACGGTTTAGATGAGCAACGTATTCTTCCGTGGTCGGAACATTCTCATGAGCGCTGTTTTTAGCCGGCGTTATCACTATTTTCGCTCTGTTCAAAGTGGCATCGGCAACGCCGAACAGGGCTCCGAAAGCCGCGTATTGTGCTGTGCGCGATGTCAATGTATCGGCGTCGGGAGCGAGCTTACCGTGACCGACTGCCTCCAACTCCGCATTTGCCATTCCGCCCATCATGCCCGAAAATGCGTTCACTCCAATACTTTCGGCGATGCCCCGTCTTCCTGCCCGGCCAACAAAATCGATTTGGCCAACCAGGTTAGAGGTTCCACTCATGACAGCAAAAGTGCCCGCTGCTATTCCAGCGTTGCGAACCTTTGCCCAGAGAAAATTATTCTCGCTGTCAGACACCGGGTGGAGAACATCCACGGCGGCTCCGGTGGCGGTCGTTTCCAAAATCGTCATCGGTGCAGCGGCAGACATGACACCGGCTTTGGCCAGTCCCAACCGCAAGCCTTTGGAGGCAAGGACAAACTGTGCTACCGAGCCCAAGGTGTCGCCGGCAAACGTCCAGCCGTTGTGCTCCGAGGGCGCGGAGATTATCTGCAGCGGCTGCAGGTGTGTGCCTGTAACCTTGCTGACTATCTGGGTAACACCATCGATAGGGGATTGTAGGAAGGTGTAGGCGCTGGACTGCAGCAGGTCGGCGGGACCAGAAAGGATGGTACGCTCTGCATGGGTGGACGGACTGTTGTCCAAGTCTGCCATTAGTTATCACTTCGTCGGGATACTGTGAGTATAGGGTGCGGGGGCACGGCTGTCAGTGGTGGAATTCCCATCGCCCCAGGGAATGTGGCACCTCACCCAAGCTGGGGGCGCCCGAGCACAGGCGGTGGCAGCGGCCATTCATCTGCCCGTCAGTGCGATACTATTCTCCGATCGGCTTTTGTTTTTCAGCGGTACAGATTTACGTCGTCGTCAAGCACAGGGAGTTCTCTAAGTCATGAAGCACTGGTTGCCATCGCTATTAATCGCAATGCAAATATGCGCTGCGCCGGTACATGCGCTTGAGCCTGCCGAAACGAAAGCGCAATCAGCTTCAGCGAGTGAGAAGGAAAAGTCCCTCAAGGAAAAATCATTCATCGACTCATTGATGAGCAAAATGACTTTGGAAGAAAAAATCGGCCAGATGAATCTGGTTTCGGTTGGATTTGACGTCACTGGACCGGTCGTCAGCGAGGGAGTTGACGAGAAGATCAAGAAAGGTCTGGTCGGCGGAGTGTTCAACACATTCACACCGATTGCTGTTCGTAAATTGCAGCAGATGGCAGTACACGAATCTCGACTGAAAATTCCTCTTTTGTTTGGATACGACGTGATCCACGGTCACCGCACTATTTTTCCGATCAATCTTGGACTTTCGAGCTCATGGGATCCGCAGTTGATTGAACGAACAGCGCGCGCTGCCGCAGCAGAAGCTAGCGCAGACGGGCTGAACTGGACGTTTTCACCAATGGTGGATATTTCGCGCGATCCGCGCTGGGGGCGGGTCAGCGAAGGCGCCGGCGAAGATCCATATTTGGGCAGCTCTGTTGCAACGGCGATGGTGCGAGGATTTCAAGGACGCAATTACGACAAAGCCGATACAGTGCTCGCCTGCGTTAAGCATTTCGCTCTCTACGGCGCCGCCGAAGCCGGGCGTGATTACAACACGGTAGACATGAGCCCCGTGAAAATGTACAACGATTATCTGCCTCCCTACAAGGCCGCTGTGGATGCAGGCGTAGCCACTGTGATGAGTTCGTTCAACGATATCAACGGAGTGCCGGCGTCAGGCAACAAGTGGCTAATGACCGACCTTTTGCGCAAGCAATGGGGATTCAAGGGTTTTGTGGTCACGGACTACACAGCCATTAACGAAATGATCGCCCATGGTGTCGGCGACGGTGCCAAAGTGGCTGAGCTGGCGATGAACGCCGGAATAGACATGGACATGGTCGGGGAGCTCATGATCAAACACGGCGGTGATCTGGTCAAGTCAGGCAAAGTTTCCGAAACGCAAATCGATGCCGCCTGCCGCCGCATTCTTGAGGCAAAATACAAACTTGGTTTGTTTGAGGATCCATACCGGTTTATCAGCGAGAAACGCAACAAAGAAGAGATCATGAGTGCCGACAAACTGCAACTGAGCAAGGAGGCTGCCACCAAAAGCATGGTGCTTTTGAAAAATTCAAATCAAGTATTGCCATTAAGCGCTGAGAAGAAAATTGCCTTTATCGGACCGCTGGTAAAGGATCAGCGAAACCTGATCGGCAGCTGGAGTGGAGCCGGTGATTGGCACAAGGCGACAAGCATTTGGCAAGCACTCGACACCAAATTCGGTGGCAACAAATTCGGTGGCAACAAATCTGGTGGCGACAAATCTGATAGCAACAAATCTGATAGCAACAAATCTGATAGCAACAAATCTGGTGGCACCAAGTTTCTTTATGCCAAAGGATGCAATCTTATCGATGAGCCCGCGATGATAGAAAGATTGAATCGTGATGGTGGCATGCTGAGTCAAGATGAAAAAACTCCGCCCGAGCTGATTAAAGAAGCTGTACAAACTGCACAACAAGCTGATGTTGTTGTCGCTGTATTGGGAGAGCCGTGCAGCATGTGTGGGGAGGCATCAAGTCGCAGCACGATCGGCTTATTCGATAATCAGGTTGAGTTGCTGAAAGCCTTGAAACAAACAGGCAAGCCGATTGTTCTCGTATTGATGAATGGCCGCCCGTTGACTCTTTCCTGGGAGAACGAAAATATGGATGCCATTTTGGAGACCTGGTTTGGTGGCACTATGGCTGGTGCCGCGATCGTCGATACCATATTTGGTGATGCCAACCCATCCGGCAAATTGACAATGAGCTTTCCTTATAATGTCGGACAGATCCCCATTTATTACAATGCCAAAAACACGGGTCGTCCATTTGCAGAGAAGGAAAAGTATCACTCCCAATACCTGGATGTATCCAACTCTCCCTTGTATCCATTTGGTTATGGATTGAGTTATACAACCTTCGCTTATGGAGATCTGGCGCTTAGCTCGTCGACATTGCGGCCGTCGCAGACACTGACTGTCACCACGACAGTCACAAATACCGGAAAATATTCCGGTGTCGAAACAGCCCAGCTGTATACTCGCGATCTGGTGGGCAGCATCACAAGACCGGTGAAGGAGTTGAAAGGCTTTCAAAAAGTGGAACTCAAACCAGGAGAGACAAAAACCATTTCGTTCCAGCTGACCGCGGACGATCTTCGATTCTACAATTCCGATTTGAAATATGTGGCCGAACCAGGTGAGTTCGAGGTCTTCTGCGGGACTGATAGCAAATCTTTGAAAGAGTCGAAGTTTACACTGCTGCCGTAATGACAGAGACCGCTAACCTGTTTTGGTGCGTGCTCAGCGCACCACGAAACTCCCGGATGTATACGAATCGGGTTAATCATTTGCGTCAAAAAATCTTTAACCTTTACTGTTAAGAATATCCGATAGAATAGATTCATGGATATCGTCTTTTCGAGCTCTAAACTGGAAAAGGAATTCAACTCCGGCAAGGAGCTGAACAAGGTCCATGGACCACAGCGGGCAAAGGCAATTATGAAGAGAGTGACGCAACTGGCTGTAGCTGACAATCTAGAACAATTGAGGAACGCTCCGGGTCGTTGCCATGTTCTGAAAGGAGATCTAGCGGGGATCTTTTCGCTAGACCTTGATGGACCTTATCGGCTCCTGTTTGAATCAACGGGCGATTCGCCGCCGGCTCTTGATGACGGCTCTATTATTTGGAGCCTAATTAGCAGCGTCAGAATTCTTGAGGTTAGAGATACTCATGACTAGCACATCCAAAAATCAGTATCAACCTGACTACTGCGTTTCCCCTGGCGAGATACTCTTGGATGCGCTTCAGGAGCGAGGATGGACACAGTCTGACCTTGCGGAGAGAACCGGAAGACCAATCAAGACGATTAACGAGATTGCCCAGGGCAAGACATCAATTACGCCAGATACAGCATTGCAGCTAGAACGCGTATTGAACATTCCGTCAAAGTTCTGGTTGAACCTGGAATCAAACTACCAGACGTTTATTGCGAAAGAGAAGGAGAGGAAACGCCTTGAGAAACGGACGGCGTGGCTAGAGGAAATTCCGGTTTCGGGCATGGTTAAGGAAGGCTGGATAAGCAAATATGGTGATCCGGTCACCCAGGTGCAAGCGGTGCTTAACTTTTACGGCATTGCTTCGCCGGAAGTATGGAATAACCAGTGGTTATCGCCACAAGTTGGCTATCGAGCCTCGCAATCGCTTTCTAAGCAGCCGGGAGCGACTAGCGCGTGGTTGCGACGTGGCGAAATCCTCAGTCAGAAAATAGAATGCCGTCCGTTTGATGGCAAAGCGTTGCGAGAATCGATTGTAAGACTGCGAGATCTGACTTTGAAATCGCAAGATGAGTTTCAAACGGAGATTACTAAATTGTGCGCGTTTTGCGGAGTTGCAGTTGTCTACGTGCCTGGACTTCCAAAGGCACCGATCAGTGGTGCCAGTAGATGGTTGACGCCGCACAAAGCGCTGATTCAAATGAGTCTTCGTCATGGAACAGACGATCATTTTTGGTTCACGTTTTTCCACGAAGTCGCACACATTCTCTTGCATGGCAAACGGGAAGTCTTCATTGATGACGACCCTGATGACGCAGATGACTTAAAGGAACACGAGGCGAACGCATTTGCTTGTGACGTGTTGATGCCTGCCAAACTGCTATCAACATTTGTTGCTGATCGAAAGTTCGACAGAAAAAGTGTAATCGCTTTTGCAAAAGAGATTGGTATTGCCCCCGGGATCGTCGTAGGTAAATTACAACGGCACAAGCTTATTGGCTATAACCAGCTGAATGATTTGAAGAGACATGTGACCTGGCTAGAGAAATAACTGTTCAACGCACTCGACGGATTGGTGGATTCATAGGAGAATCAATTATTGGGACTTAGTTAGGCAGGGTCGTGCATCTAAATTGTTTTACTAAGTCAGTCCTCTGCACATGCTTGCTGCTATGGTTCAACATTGCGCCAGCTCCATCCGCGAGAACCCTGGAGCGGCTCAGCTTAGGGGGTGCGGATCTAGATCAGGATTTCAGATTTCATTATGGTTATATCGACCACTCTTTGCAGTTTGTCATTGGACCACAGGTCGAGGAGCCAAACTTCCCAGCGCAAGAATTTTCCGAAGGCGTGGTCTGGATATTCCGAGGTTACAAGAACCACTTCAGCTCCTTTGGCCTCGTCGATACAAATGGACATCAATTTTTCACAGTGAATGGTGCCTGGGCAGCATCTCCATTTTGCAACGGTATTTCCACTGTCAATCAAAGTTGGTACATCAATAAATTCGGCCAGGTTTCGGGTCCTACGCCCTATATTTCGATTGAATATCCTTCCCAGATCAGCCAGTCCTCCCCGAATTAGCCTCTCAGTGGAACCCTCAATATACTGAGCCTAGTCTTCCGCAATGGTATCGGCCAAGTATGGAACTAAGCTATGGGAGCGCCGATAGCTCAGTTCCTCCCATATTCATCCGCCAAGAACTGAGAAGGCTTGGACGCGGATATGCTCCACGCCGCAAATACCGCTCGTTCTCAGAGGGGCTTCTAAACGTCGTCGCGACTATGGAGGATAAACAGGCGCATGAATGCTACATCAACAAAGATAGTCAGATTCTGATGGTGCTACCGCGGAACATTCTAACCGCAGGAGACTTTCACGATGGACTAGCACCGATTGCAGTTGCGGCGAACGAAATCAAACAAACCAGACCGCCCTCCCACGAAATTCAGCGATTCCTTTTAGGATTCATCGACAAATCAGGCGAAATCGTCATTCAACCAAGATTCCTCTTGCCACTTGTACAACCGACGATTCAGATCAACTTTGACCATGGTGTCGCGGTGCTGAGGCTTGAAGACTGCGATGAGGTGATCGACAAATCGGGAACGATTTTGAAGAAGATTCCCCCGGGCAGCCTGGGAAACTTTCATGATGGACTCGCTCGGCTAAGAGTTTTAGCTGATAAGCAAGGAAACTTCTTGGACTACAAAGACACGTCTCATGGCATTCAAAACAAGTCTGAGTATGAAAGCGCGGTTACAAAGTTTGTACAAGATCAACTAAAAGATCTTGTTGCCGAGCCGCCAATTGAGTTCACTATCACTCCTGCTCGAATACAGCTGGCTACAACGGACATTAACAAACAAAAAATGGTGCCTGAGATTGTGACCCAGCAACAACGAGGTTTTCGGCGACCTGGTGCACCTGCACAAACACCATCTCCATACCTTCAAATGATCCAGGAAAAGCTGCAGGCAATAAAATTTCCCAAGCGTACCTTTAACCTTTATGGGATTCATATGGACTTCATTCTGCAAAACGGTCAGGTTCGCCTCAAAGACCCATACGTTGCAAACCGTGGAGAACTCGACTAATTTGAATGTCGTCGGCATCCTACATACACTCAGATTAGAGAACCGAGTCCGAACGAATTTAACGTGCATTCGATCGCTTAGTGGATATGCATTGATTCTGTACAGAAAAAATAATCCCTTCGACGCTACCTCGGAGAGTGCGGCGGCCACCGCAGTGAGCAGGACATATAACCTGCGCATATAAAGACAGCGGATTTGCAAAGTCGGGCAAAAGCGATAGAGTCTCCCCATCATAAATTTCTCTATTGCCGATTGCACTGCACGAAAAGCGGAGGGAGCATTCAATTTCATGCGCATTCAAAGCTTGCCTGACCACATTCAACAGTTCGCTGCCGAAAATCCCCATGTCAAAATCGAAGTAAGCATAACGGTCGATCCACTCGTGCCTGACGAATTGGAGCGAGAGTTCATGGCGCTTCCGATGGTCAGACGAATGGAGGGCGCTAATCTCCGTGATTATGCTGAGGCTGAGCTCTACTTTCTGGAATCGATGTTTGAAAACATCAAAAGTAACGGAAGCAAAGGAAGCAAAGTCCGAAGAGCATTTTCAGAAATGGATGACGCGAAAGAATTAGTCGCAAAAGCTTTTGCTACAACGAACAGCTCTGAGCGTCAATCGTGGGCGAGGGAGGCTTTAAATCTTTCGCCGCTGTGCGCAGAAGCTTATATCGTGCTGGCCGAACCAGAAGCAGAACCGGATCGAAAAATCCAATTGCTTGAAAGAGGAATCGAAATCGCTTTCACTCAAATAGATCAGTCGCGCTTTCAACAACCAGATGGCTATTTTTGGGAAAAGATTACCACGCGGCCATACATGAGATGCAGAACCGCGCTAGCTCTGACTCTTTGGCAGCATGGACGCAAGCAAGAAGCAGTCGGCCAAATGAAAGAGCTGTTGAGGTTAAGCCCAGGTGATTCCCAGGGTTTGAGATTTCATCTAGTAAACTGGTTGCTGGAAGTGAACGATCCTGAAGCAGATGAATACTGCGCCAAGTATGCACACTGTGAATCTGCCTTTGTTCAGTACGCTTGCGTGTTGCAGAAGTTTCGCCGCCATGGCGACAGCAAACAGTCGCGCAAAGAACTCGATGCAGCAATCAAAGCCAATAAATTTGTGCCTGCAGTCTTATGCGATCGCGCTAGTGTCCCCAATATTAAGGCATCGCGAGTGGTGCGCGGCTCTGCCCAAGAAGCCATAGCCTACAGTCGCATTGGCGCAGCGGCGTGGCGGGGCACCGACGGTGCATTAGATTGGTTATCGAAGAACTGCTCGCCACTGCTGCAATCGAAAACCACACTGAGAAAGATTGCCTGCGCAGAAGACTACAAACATGGGGGAACTTGGGTTTCTCCCATACTCATGGACTTGAGTTGATTTTGCCGCGCACATCGAGAACGTGAAGTGAGTTACTTTGGTGGCGGCAGGCGACAGGCACCGAGTTATGGACCGGTGTTAGCGTTGTACCGCGCCTGGTTCGCGTCTTGACGGGCTCGATTGGCTGCCTGACGCGCCAGATTAGCATAGCCACCAGCTTGCGAATCTCCAGAGTAAGCGGCCGATTCTGCTCGCTGAGCAGCATAATTGGCATTGTTTGCGGCATACTCTGCCTGGCTGGCGTCGTTATTTCTATTCCAGCGGTCTTTGTCATAACGCGCTCGGCTTGCTGCGTTTCGCGCTTTGCGGGATTCGTTTTCGGCAGTTTGATAGTTGGAGTAGGCGGTGCTGGTTGCTGCTCCGTTTGGCGCTGGGGCAAAGCCTCCTCCTGCGGGCTGCGGCGTGCCGCCTTCCAGGAAGACGCGCAACATCTCCCGGCGTGACGTGGGCGGTAATAATCCGTTCATGGTCGGCGCCGGCTGAGCCAACGGTTGCTGAACCTGCCCCATGCCTTGCTGCGACATCATCATCGCTTGCTGCTGTTGCGACATCATCATCGCTGCCCCCGTTGCGCCCCAGGTGGAGTGTACCTGCTGCGCCAGTTGTCTGGCGGCGGCGGCGCTATAGTGAGTGCTGTACTGGCGCGCCGGTTGCGAATACGGCATGTTGTTCGAGGTCTGACTGAGACCAGAAAATCCGGTATTGAATGAGTTGTTGGTTGTTCGTCCTGCGATGCCGGAGCTGTAGTTTCGCGGCCCGGCGGTGCTGTAAGAACGGAAACCAAAATTGCCATAACCGGCTGTTTGCGCTCGACACGGAGCAGCAGTCGTGCCCATGATTAGAAGAGTTGCCATAGAAGTCACCACTTTCATTGCATCTCCTGTCACAGCACTAGCGCTTTACACGTTGTACGGTAAGAGCCTCGGTGTCGGTTACAGCGACTCCGTCTAAGCTGCGATGAATCGATTGCCAGACAAATTCGTCGGCGCTTTTTTGAGTGAATACGTTGCTGGCTCTGGTGTTGCTGCCGTCGGCGCCCACTCCGGCCACCTCGACCGTCCATTGGTTCTCACCGGGTCGCTTGGTCCAGGTGCCACTGCCAAAGCCACCATTGCTGTCGAAATGCCAGGACACGATGTTGTTATTTTGTGGATCCCAGCCGATTACTTGATTGTCGATTTGTGGGTCCTTGCCGTTCTTGTTCAAAATGGTTTTGGAGATAATGAATTTTTTCCCTGGTGCCCATTCAACATTCATACGTGCTGAAGCATCCGATTTATCAACTTGCCAGTCACCGATAAGCCAGCTCAATTCATGCAGATGGCTCTCTGTCTGAGCGCTCTGCATGACGGTTTCAGTGACCTGGCTGATCAGCCAGCTGCCCCTTTGTTTTACCAGCAGCATCGAAAAACGTGTTGCGGGCAAATCGTCTTGATCATATCTGCGACTGACTACGCCAACTACAAGAGCAACATTGGGCGCCGGAAAACTAGTCTTCTCCGGATGAAGACCAAGCACATTCCCTGGCGCGCTTTTGAAGAGGTTGGTAAATCTATCTCGCAAGGGGGCTCGTCCGCTGGTTTCGTCGCCAGACTGGTCAATGAAGATGGCGTCTTCCGCAAAGAGCGACGCCGCTTTCTCCGCGTCTTTTGCAGTGACGGCTTGCTCAAGGGCGATCAGGACATTGCGAATTTCAATTTCCTGTTGACTATCTGGCGCAGCTTTTTTCAAGCCTTCAGAAGCGTCTTGCGCTCCTTTTCCCGCTGTTTGGCAATGCGCGCTTATTCCAGACAGTACAAGCCCGAGAGCAACCACAATCAACGCAGACTTCCAGACCGATATCATCATATTGCCATCACCGAAGCACGCTTCAAATCAGTAATAGGAAACAAGTTCTTTTTCTTGAGTGAGATCCCTGAGAAGCGCTGAGAAGTTTCGCTTGACATCATTACTTACTTTGAAGCACTTGTGCATTCTAGCAAGCAGCGCGATATCAAAACTGCGTTTTATTCCCTCGACATCGCCGCAGGAACATTGGCATTCCTAATCATCTATCAACGCGTTGCTCAATCAATCCCTGCGTGGCACCAAATATGGTGGCATAACAGCAACTGGTTAACTTTGCCCGTAGCAATCCAGGAAACCAGTCCATCCATTTGTCATCGCGTGCCGTAAGATAAGCAACTATTACTTGTGATTTGGTCGGAAAATGTTTGAAAAAGCTGCTTTTATGCACACGGGCTTCAGAGATTATTAGATCTGGCGTGGAACGTGGTTATCGTGTGAACGTGGTTATCGTGTGGTCGGCAACTCGCGCACGATGAGTTACATTTCTAACAAGTTATGGAGTACCCTCCGGCGCTCTACAGCGAGTATCTGGCTGATTCTAGCACCCGGCATAAATATGGCCTCACGTATCTTGCCGCCGGTCGTCATACGATACGCAAGTTAGACTCCACCTGAAATTTATGCAAGCCACCGCAGTCACGGACAACACCCCTCAGCGTTCCGAGCAAATTGTGCCTCAGGCACAGCCGCAGCGCTTCGGGCATCATCCATTCCTTGATGGTCTGCGCGGCTTTGGCATGTTGTTTATGCTCCAATTTCATTCTCAGGGGGTGGTCTCGCACTATCTGTCCGGAAGAGGCGGTTGGTGGTACATAGAGCTTTTCTTCGTGTTATCTGGTTTTTTGATTACCAGCGTTCTGTTAGACGAGCAGGGTCGCACAAAGACGGTCAGCCTCAAGAATTTCTACATCAGGCGAGCGCTCAGGTTATTGCCAGCTCTTTTTGTATTCATGATTGCTGTTGCAATCATCAATCCCAGCCAATGCGATCACTTGATCGCCGCAGGTCTGGTCGCGACGTTCTACATGTCTGATTTCGATGTGGCTCTTGGTTGGGGGCACGTCTCTCGTTCTGGATTGGACATAACATGGTCGCTATCGGTTGAAGAGAAGTATTATGCGATGTGGCCTGCAGCAGTGAAGTTTCTGCGCAAGAAACTCATCGCCGTCACGCTTACGTGTATCGCCGCCTGTTGGTTGTGGCGAGGATATCTCGCATTGCATGGTGCGACGTGGTTTAGGCTATTACTTCCCATCGATATGCAAATCGACAGTATTATGCTTGGCAGTCTTTCAGCGGTTCTTCTATGGGAGCCTAAGTCTCGCGAATTTCTAACTCGCCATCTTTCAAGAAAGTATGTAGCGACAGCATTGTTCATTACTCTGTTCGTCTTGATGAAGCACTTCGGACATCCAAGCACGCTGACAACTGCATGGAGCAAATTCCTTTACTTCGACCTACGCCTGCCTATCTTTTCCATTCTGTCTGCCCTAGCGATTATTTCGCTCTACGTGACTACAAAGAGCTGGACAAAGCGACTTTTGTCGACAAGATTTCTAACCTGGGTCGGTGACATCTCTTACAGTCTCTATCTGTGGCACAGCGTCGCTTTCTGGGTAATAGCGGGGCGCATCGCGGGCGTGCCGGCTGAGCTGAGCGGGTGGACTCTTGCTTTTGCTTTTGCGGCAGCATCTAACTGCTTCATAGAAAAACCATTCATGCGCATGCGTAAGCTGTTCAGTGTGGATAAGCCGAAGGCTGCGCGATCGGCTCCAGAGCCTGCCTCTGCCTGATGGTGCAGTACGAGTTGACCTTCACATACTAAAGCATGAAATTGAGAGCTTCTAATGTGTTCCGGTGACGGGGCGCGGCGGAGCGTTTTTCACGTATTTGTCAAACCAGCGAAGCATCTCGTAAACAAGCTGCTCGTTCGACTCCATTGCTGTATACCAATGCGGCTCGTGCGGTAGCATCACCAGGCGAACGGTACCACCGTTGCCTCGAATTGCTTCGTAAAGCATGTGAGCTTGCAGTGGTGTTGTACCGGGATTTGCGTCTTCCGCGCCATGCACAATGAGAAGCGGCGTCTTCAATTTATCGGCGAAAAAAAATGGAGACACTTTCAGATAGACATCTGATGCCTCCCAAACCGACCGCCGCTCGCTCTGGAAGCCAAAAGCCGTCAGCGTCTTGTTATAGGAACCGCTGGTAGCAACACCGGCCCGGAACAGGTCGGAATGCGCCACCAGATTTGCGGTCATTAAAGCGCCGTGGCTGTGTCCGGTCACTCCTATGCGATCGGGGTCGGCAACGCCCAGTCGCACCGCCTCATCAACTGCGGCCTTGCCATCGGCGACGAGCTGTTCCATATAGGTATCGTAGGCTTTCTTTGGATCACCAATGATGGGGAAAGAAGCGTTGTCGATGATCGCATAACCGGCCAGGAGCAAGAGTTTGTAATTCCGCAGCCGCGTAAAGGTTTCCTGCGAGCCGGAAACCTGGCCGGCTGTGGCAGCGTCGGCATAGTCGAGAGGATACGCATAAAGAATGGTGGGCACGCGCGTGCCCTCCTGATAGCCAGGCGGTGTATAGAGCGTGAAAGACAGGTCGAGCCCGTCGGCGCGCTTGTACTTGAACAGGTGCTTTTTGATCGCGCGGACCTCAGGCGTGGGATCGGTAATGTGGGTTAGGGCAACGCTGGTTGAAGAAAAGGCCGCTTCCCCAGCCGGCGAGTCGAAGGATTTTCCTAGCGTTCGCGTAAACGCATTCGGGGGGTCGGTTGGCGACTGGTGCCATGTAAGAAAGGTCCGTGTGTCCGGTCCGGTGAAGGACAGGAAACGCTCGTAGGAAGCCTTATCGCAGCGAAACAGGCGTTGCGACTTCAGTGTAGTGAGATCGAGCCGATCGAGGAACGGCCGATCACCCTCGGGCGAAGAGCCCAATCCTGCAAGGTAGATCGAATCACCATCCTGGCGAACCACCCAGGACCCGTTGGCGAGCTGGCGTTGCACCGGATGGCCGGGGTCCGCGTACTTCTCGTCAGTTGAGAGATCCCAAAGCAAGCGAGGTTTTACTGGCTGAGCATCGACGTCGACAACGAAGGTCCGTTTCCAGTGCCGATTGTTATCGTACTCTTGCAAAAGAGCCAGGCGCGGTTGTTCGCCCCAAGAGAAGCCGGCATAACGCTGCTCGGTTCGCGTGATCTCGGAGGGCTTCGAGTCGAAAGGCGCCTTCAAAAGCTGGATCTTGTCGCGAGCCGGAACCTTAACATTCCAGTCGCCGCCATCCAGCGCTTCAGCCCAGACGAGCGTCGCCGGCTGGGTGGCACGCCAGGAGAAATCCCGCGGACCTACGGGAACGCCATGGATGGGAACTCGATCCGCCAGTGGAAGCGAGGCGATGGTGTGGCTGAGAACGTGGGAGGGCTGTGATACGTCCCAGACCTCGACCTCATGCGGGAAGCGATCGTAAGTGGTGATGTACGAGTAGGGCTTGTGGATGGCGGCAACGAGAACGTGCTGGCCATCCGGCGCAGGATCGATCGCTTCGTAATTTGCTGGCTTTCCAATGGGCGTGATCGCTGCAGTGACGGTATTGACTAAGGCGAGTTGCGAGGCAGCGTAGTAATCAAAGAGATCCTCGTCGTGCCTGCTGCCCAGTGTGTCGCGGTTCTCATAAGTACTGCTCTGTCCTTTTTCACCCGCGCTCTCCTGAATGCTCGGGCCAATCGGTACAGTTGATTCGGGCGGCGGAGCACCGATGCCCTTGGGCACCAGCTTGACCAGGAGAGTTTTCTGGTCGGGCATCCATTTCATCTCATCGTCGAACATGGGATTGAGCCGGGCTCCGGGCACTTGATGCACTTGCCCGGTCTGGGCATTGCCAATCCAGAGCTCCACCGACTCAAAAGCGACGTTAACAAACGCGAACCGTTTGCCGTCAGCGGCCCAGATGGGCTCGCCCGGACAGCCGCCCGTGGGAAGCGCAATATGAACTTGCGCACCACCTGCGATGTGCACCAGTTCGAAATTGCTGGCGCATGGTGTGATGCCGTAGCCGCCCGGACTATCGTGCTTGCTGTGATTCTTGGGCTCGACGCGTACGCCGGCGAGTCGCAGGAAAGGAGTCGCTACCCGTGACATCGGGGGGTAGTCCTGCCAAGACACCAGGAGAATTGCGTCGTCTGTAGGGCTCACATCCGGCACTGGAGGTGAGGGCGCGTGCATGACGTCCAGGATGTTTTTCGGCGGTTGGTTATATCCAGAAGCACCCTCGACAGGCTTTGCTGATGCTGAGGTCACGCTCGACAACGATGAGTTTGACTGTGCTGCCACGTCCGTGCCCATGGCGGAGGCAACGAGCGCTCCGACCAGGACAACGTTCAACATGTTCCGGACTGACATAACTTTCCTCCACTTCAATTGACAAGCAAAAAACGATTTGACGACGTACGAATGGACCGATCTTAAGGGGCAAATCTTACTTGGGCGAATTAGGCAAGTCAATGAAGTTACAACAACATTTTTGACTAATTTGAGTGGCGCCGGCGTGCCACTGCAGACGGTGCAGGAAATTTCCGGACATTCATCCCTCACCCGGTGGCAGTCATATCAGGCGGTGGACCAGGAAGATACACGGCAGGCCGTTAAGCGCTACCGATCAATCGTTCTTCACGCTATACCCACAAAATATGGGTACTATGGAATTGGCACCGTCCCTGAAAATTCGCTATAGGAGCACCCCGATGATCTCCTGCAAATCAACAATTGCATTATCGTTACTAGTTTGCTTGGCGACCGCTCCAGCACTGGCAAAAGGCGGTGGCGGCGGCGGTGGGCATGGCGGAGGAGGCGGCGGCGGGCATAGCAGCGGTGGCGGAGCCAGCCATTCTTCAGGCGGCTCATCTGGGGAACATGAAAGCGGCGAACATGGCTGGGGCAATGG